>Ga0302349_1002635_pt1 | contig 11232 bp, 9 predicted proteins | sample PhyAR1_FD_202176 | JGI IMG/M metagenome (GOLD analysis project Ga0302349, IMG submission 202176) | Leaf surface microbial communities from alfalfa plants in UC Gill Tract Community Farm, Albany, California, United States - DLSL A.R1... | ecosystem: Host-associated > Plants > Phyllosphere >...
CGCGGTGAACGCGGCCGACAAGATGGGCGGTGAAGACTTCGTCGCCCTCGACGTGTCCGAGCCGATGCCGCTTGCCGACATCTTCTTCATCGTCACGGGCCGCTCGGAGCGCAACGTCGGTGCGATCTCGGACGAGATCGAGCGTGAGCTGCACAAGACCGGACACAAGCTTCTGCGCCGCGAGGGCAAGGCCGGCGGCCGTTGGATTCTGTGCGACTTCGGCGATCTCATCGTGCACGTGTTCCACGGCGAGGAGCGCGAGTACTACGCGCTCGAGCGCCTGTGGAAGGACTGCCCGACGGTGCCGTTCGAGATGCCGACACGCCCGTCCGTCGCGGGCGATTTCGCCTGAATCAACCGATTGTTGTAAACTGAATGAGTTGTCCGCGAGGGCAACACATCACAAATCGGGCCCATGGCGCAGCTGGTAGCGCACCTGCATGGCATGCAGGGGGTCGGGGGTTCGAGTCCCCCTGGGTCCACGATTTGCCTCCCGCGGGAGCAAGTCTTTTTCTGGGCCCATGGCGCAGCTGGTAGCGCACCTGCATGGCATGCAGGGGGTCGGGGGTTCGAGTCCCCCTGGGTCCACAGATCGTCCCTGTCCGGCATCGCCGGGCAGGGATTTTTGCTCTGCAGTCCGCCGCGTTTCTCGCCTCTGTTGCCGCGCGCTCGATCCCGGTACATTGATTACGCCCGATCCGGGCCGCGTGTGTCGTGCATCACCCGAGCAATGGAGCCAGCATGATCTTCGTCAACCTGCCCACGACCGATCTCGAGCGCAGCAAGGCGTTCTATACCGCACTGGGTTGCGAGATCAACCCGCTCTTCACCGACGAGAACGCGGCCTGCATCGTCTGGGACGACGACACCTTCTTCATGGTGCTGACCCACGGGCACTTCTCGCAGTTCACCGATAAGCCCATCGCCGACGCGCACGCCAGCGCGCAGGTCATCGTGTCGTTCATGCTCGGGTCCCGCGAGGAGGTCGACGCGAAGATTGCCGCGGGTCTCGCCGCGGGCGGATCCGAGCCCCGCGATGCGCAGGACTACGGATTCATGTACCAGCGTTCCATCGAAGACCCGGACGGCAACAACCTCGAGTTCGGATACATGGATCCGCAGGCCGCGGAGGAGGGACCGGAGGCCTATGTCGCCGAGCACGGCGCTGGGCCCGATCCGGTTCCCGGCGCCTGAGATAGCGGCTCCGCGGCTTGCTTGTCAACCCCATCGGGGCCGCCGGATCCGCCTCGTATATTCGGGGCAACGAGAGGAGATGACATGACCAACCCCATCCCCAACTTCATCCCCGTGGTGCCGCCGCCCAGCGACGAGGACGTCAACGCGCCGGTCGTCGAGGAGGAGGGCGAGACCGTCCTCGACCCGGATGCCGACCCGAGTCGCATCGACAGCGCGGAGGCGGATCGCCTCGCCTCCGGAGCCGACGAGGAGTAATCCCGCGTCACGAAGACCCCCCGCCCCTCGGCGGGGGTCTTCGCGTGCGCCGCGTCAGCGTGGGATGTGCTCGGAGCTATTCTGAGGGCATATGAACCGCCGTCCGTTGCCCGATGCCGAGTCCTTCCGATTGCGCGATATCGCCGTCGCGGCGTACGGTCCGTCCGCACTCTTCGGGCTCGCGGAGGGGGCGATGCTCCCCGTCATCACCCTCTCGGCCATCGAGAAGGGCGCCTCGCTCTCCACGGCGGCGTTCATCGCGGCACTCCTCGGCATCGGCTCGATCCTCACCAACATCCCCGCGGGCGCGCTCACGACCCGCATCGGTGAGCGTCTCAGCATGGTGCTGGCCGCCGCGGCCTCCGCGTGCGGCCTGCTTCTGTGCATCCTGCCGTTCGGGCTGTGGGTTTACGGTGCCGGCGTGTTCGTGCTCGGCGCGGCCTCGGCGGTCTTCACGCTCGCCCGGCAGACGTATCTGACCGACATGGTGCCGCCGCGCATGCGCGCGCGGGCGCTGTCGACGCTCGGCGGATCCATGCGCATCGGCGTGTTCATCGGACCGTTTCTCAGCGCGGCCGCGATGCACTTCTTCGGCGTGACGAGCGCATACGTGATCTCGCTCGTCGCGGTGATCGGCGCGGGCCTCATCGCCTTCACGGTGCCCGATCTCGAGACACGCACGCCCGCGGCCGTGCACGCGGCGAAGTCCATCTCGACCGCCCGCATGTTCACGACCCACTGGCGCACCTTCCTCACGCTGGGCATCGCCGTGCTGCTTCTCAGCGCCATCCGCCAATCGCGTCAGATTGTCATCCCGCTCTGGGCCACGCACATCGGTCTCGACGAATCGCAGGCGTCGATCATCTACGGCATCGCCGGTGCGATCGATGCGGCCGTCTTCTATCCCGCGGGCAAGGTCATGGACCGCTTCGGCCGTCGCGCCGTCGCCGTTCCGTGCATGGTGCTCATGGGGTTGAGCTTCGTCCTCATGCCGCTCACCGGCGGGTTCGTCGCGCTCATGCTCGCGGCGATGCTGATGGGCTTCGCAAACGGCCTCGGCTCGGGCATCATCATGACACTCGGTGCGGATGTGTCGCCGGCGGTCGGGCGTCCGACCTTCCTCGGCCTGTGGCGGGAGTTCGCCGATGCCGGCGCGGGACTCGGGCCCGTGCTTCTCTCGAGTCTCACGGCCCTCGCGTCGCTGAGCGTCGGCGTGGTCGCGACGGGATGCATCGGCTTCGCCGCAGCGCTCGCGATGTGGGCGTGGATCCCGCGGCGACCCGCCGACGACGGGACACCGCCGGAGTCGCCGTCCCCATAACGGCGCCCGCGGGTCACGCGCCGGGGGAGACCAGCCCGCTCTCGTAGGCGAGGATCACGAGTTGCGCGCGGTCGTGCGCGCCGACCTTCGCCATGATGCGGTTGACATGCGTCTTCGCGGTGTGCGGCGAGATGAACAGCTGCGCGGCGATGTCCTGGTTCGAACGCCCGCGCGCGACGAACTCGAGCACCTCGCGTTCGCGCTCCGTGAGCAGTTCGATCTCGGGCGAAGGCTCGGGGGACCGCCCGCGAACGACGCGTGAGATGAGGCTGCGCGTTGCGGCGGGAGAGAGGAGAGCATCGCCCGCGTGGACGGCACTCACGGCGCGCAGGATGTCCTCGGGCTCGGATCCCTTTCCGATGAACCCGCTCGCGCCGGCGCGGAGCGCCGCGACGACGTAGTCGTCCTCCTCGAAGGTGGTGAGGATCAGCACCCGAGTGTCGACGTTTGCCGGATCGGAGCAGATCGCCGTCGTCGCCGCGATGCCGTCGAGGACCGGCATGCGGATGTCCATCAGGACGACGTCCGGGCGCAGGGCGCGCACCGCCTCGACGGCTGCGGCGCCGTTGGTCGCCTCGCCCACGACCCGCACGCCGTCCCGCCCATCGAGGAGGTCGGTCACGGCCTGACGGATCAGCGACTGGTCGTCGACGACGAGCACGGTGGTCATGAGACGCTTCCCTTCGCGAACGGCAGCTCGGCCCGCAAACGATAGACGCCGTCCTCGTGACCGGACCAGACCGATCCTCGCACGGCAGCCGCGCGCTCGCGCATCCCGATGAGGCCCAGCCCGCCGCCGGGCAGCGCGGTTCCGGTGCGGGACGCGGGATTGGTCACCTCGATGACGAGCGCGTCCTCTCCCGCCGTCAGCTCGACGCGCGCCGAGCGCCCCGGCCCGTGTTTGTGGGCATTGGTGAGCGCCTCCTGCACGATCCGGTACGCGACCCGGTCGGTCGCGCCCGCCGCGCGCGTGAGATCGCCGTTCGCGTGCAGGTCGACGCGGAGGCCCGCAGCCTCGAATGACGCGACGAGCTCGGACAGGGAGGCGAGGCCGAGCTGGGGCGCCTCAACCGCCTGCTCGGTGCCGCGAAGGTATCGCAGCATGTCGCCGATGTCGCCCAGCACCGCCCGGGAGGCCTCACGAATCGTCGCGAGCGCCGCCCGCGCCTTATCGGGGCGCTCCTCGAGTGCCCCGGAGGCGACGCCCGCGTTGAGGCTGATCACGGAGATGCGGTGGGCGACGGTGTCGTGTAGATCCTGCGCGATGCGTAACCGTTCCTCCGCGACGCGGCGATGCGCCTCGGCCTCGCGCGTGCGCTCGGCCCGCTCCGCCCTCTCTTCGGCCGCGCGCAGATAGTCGCGCCGTGAGCGAGCGCTGTCGCCGAGGGCCGTTGCGACGGCGATGGCGGCGGCGACCTGGAACACGCGGGGGTCGACAACGCCGAAGTCGGCGGTCGTCACGCTCAGTACGGCGACGGCCAGCGCACCGATCCCACCCACCGTGAAGCTGAATCGGCGCGGGCGCCGGGATCCCATCGAGTACGCCGCGATGACGACCGCGATGCCGGCGCCGAGCGAGGCCGGGCCGACGAATGCCGTGGCGCCGTACAGCGCGAGGCAGCCGACCGACACCGCGATCGGCCAGCGGCGGCGCAGGGGCAGGGCCGCAGCCGCGGCCACGACGGCGGCGAACGCGACGATCGACGTCGCGGCCTCCGCGCCGTGGGGTCCCGGCCCCATCGGACCGCGATCCGGGACCGCGAGCGTTAGCACGACGACCGCGATAGCGATCGCGTCTGCCGCCCAGTCGGGCAGGTGTGTCGACGATCGCTGCGGGGCCGGGGTCATGGATCCATTCTCGCCGCCCGGCCCGCGCGCGGATCCCGACGCGCATACCGCACCGGCGGTATTTCCGCCCCAGTGCCCGGACGTCTGGGTCGTCGGCGACCGCGCGTGCGCGCGGGGAGGGAGCCGCTAGCGTGGGGTCGTGAGCACTCGGACCTTTGCCTCGCGCTCGGGGCTCGGCGACGACGGGCTGTCGCTGGGGCTTGCGCCCGCGCGCACGCCCGGCGGGATCGTCGCGCAACCGAGCTTCTTCCGCGGCTTCGCGGTCCACCCGCGCGCCGTCGCACAGGGGCTCGTCACCCTCGCCGACATCACGGCGACCAGGTACTTCCGTGTCGCGCCGACGACGCTGAAGGATCCCGTTCTCACGGCGCACGGCGACCGTCTGCGGGCCGAGGTCTTCTCGGCCGACAACAGCGTGTACGCGCGTCTCGACGTGCCCGCGAGTGCGCTCGACGGCGGGGAGATCTCGCACGGCACGACGAACGTCGACATCGGCGAGGACATGCGCCGCACGCTCGCCCTGGTGCCGCAGGCCGAACTTCTGCACCTCGACGTCGGATCCGCCGGGCTCTCGGCCGCGACGCCGACCGCGCAGGCGGCAGAACGTCCCGTTGCGATGCCGGATCGGTGGGTGCGCGCGCTCGGCAACGCGGCCGAGCTGCACCGGGACCTCGAGCACCGCTTCGACGCGGGCGCCGCGCATGCGCGGGCGTTCCTCGCCCAGCTGCCGCCCGCGACGGCCACAGGCCGCGACGGGTGGCTCTCCGCGGGTCCCGCGGGGATCCGGGTCTCGGCGCGCCCCGGCGGGGTGTGGATCGCGAGTCTCAACCGGCTCTCGGCGCTGAAGCGGCTCCTCACGCTGGCGACCGGGCTCAGCGTGTACGGATCCGACGGCGGCGCTGCCGTTGAGGTGCATCTGCCGGGGGCCCGACTGCTCGTGGCGCTCACCGAGTCGGTCACGCGAGGCTATTCCGGTGAGGGCGCCCTGCTCGAATCGCTCGCGAGCCCCACCGTCCTCGATGACGCCGCGATCGTATCCGCCGTGCTCGCCTACGAGCCCGTCATCGACGTCGACCGGCTCGCGAAGGACGCGGGCCTCTCTTCCGGAGCGACGCGCGACGCGCTCGCGGTGCTCGCCTCGTCGGGCCGGGTGGGGTGGGATCCGCGAGATGGGGCCTACTTCCATCGCGAGCTGCCCGACGCCCCCGAACGCGCCGAACGAGACAATCCGCGCCTTGTCCGCGCCCGTGGCATCGCGGCGTGCGAGGGCGCGATTACCCGCGACGGCGCCGCTTATCTCGTTGACGGTGGCAACGGCGTGCATCGCGTGAGCGCCGCCCGCGAGGGCCGGATGTGCACGTGCACCTGGTACCTGCGCTACGGGTCCGGTCGCGGCCCCTGCGCCCACATGCTCGCGATCGACCTCCTGGAGAAGAGATGACCCTCGCCGCTGCAATCGACGTTTTCCGCGAGCTCGGCTGGTCCGGCGCGGGCCTCGACGAGATCATGACGCTGCCGCTCGGCACGCCCGCGCAGCGCCGGGTGGCGAAGGCGGGGCTCGCGAAGGGCGCGTGGGGCGGAATCGAGCAGCTCGATGAGCGGTCGTGGGGTTGGCGTAGCTCCGTCGACGTCGACACCGATCTGCTCGGCGCGTTCGCCGTGCGGGTGGGGGTGACGGCCCGGCGGGCGGCCGAGATCTTCCCGAGGGGGTTGTCGCCGCGGATCCAGGGGGAGTTGCTCGCGGAGCGCGGAGCGGACTTCGTCGCGGCGTTCGTGCGCGGCGGGCGCCGCGCACTCTGGGAGAGCGCGGGCATCGTGTACGCGATGGCGCTCACCGGGGCCGAGACGCCGAGCGATCCAGACTACCTCGAGCGATGGGCAGGCATCGCCGTCGGGGCGATGGGGGAGCAGGGCGAGGTGCCTGCCGACATCATCGGCGCGCGCTACCGCGACAGCCTCACGGCGCTCCTCCAGGGGGCCGTCCCCGTGCGCTTCGACGCCGCCGCGCTCGTCGGAGGGGGCGTCGAACGCGGGTGGATCACCGTGGAGGAGGCGCGACAGCTCGTGCTCTTCGCGATGGATCGGGCCCAGCGGCCCTCGGATCGCGTCGCGTGGTCGCGGGTGCTGAGCGATACCCTCGGCGCGCCGCACGGCTGGCTCCGTGAGCGCGCCTCCGTGCTGATCTCTGCGATGTCCTTCGGCGACGACGCTGTCATCACGGCGTTCGTCCCGGTCCTGCTGTCCGCCGGCGAAGACGAGCTGGCGATGCCGGCCCTCCTCGTGGGGCTCGCGGCGCGGAGCGCCAAGGCCAGGGCGGCCGTGCTCGCCGCCGCCCTGGAGGCGCCCGTTCCCGGCGCCGACGTCATCGCCGCGGTAGGCGAGCAGGTGAGCGAACTCGCCGACGCGAAGGATCGGCGGGTCGCACAGGCGGCGAGGGCCGTGATGGTGGCTTGGGGGATCACCGCGGCGCCCGCGGTCGAGACGCCGCCCGAACAGCCGAGGGGTCTGTGGCGCGCGACGCCCGCGATCGCCGAGGTGCCGCGCTTCGATGCGGGCGAGGCGAGCCCCGAACACCTCACGACCCTTGCCTCGGCGCTCGTCACCGGAGCCGGTGAGCCCGTCGCGCTCGTTGTCGAGCGCTTCCTCGCGACGGCGAACGCCCTCGCGCGGACCGATGCCGAGGCGGCGCGCACGGCACTGCGCGGCGTGCGCCCGTCGTGGGCGCGCGGCCTCGTCGGGGTGCACCCGTGGGTGACGGGAGGCGAGTGTCCGGCCGCGGATCGACGCGGCTCGTATCAGCCGGCGTACACGGCGCGCGACACCGCGGTGTTCCAACGTCTCGGGTCCGTGCCGCGGCTCCTGTCGACGCCCAGCTGGGACGACTTCCGGATCGACCCCGGCGACCTCGCCGACCGCCTCGAGGCCTACGGCGAGCAGGCCGTGCTCGAGGCGGACCTGCAGATCGCGCTCGCTCGCCTCGATCTCGACCTCGTCACGGCCGACCTCGAGCGCAGGCTCGGGGACGCGCCCCACCCGGTGCTCCTGCAGGACGGCGCGCACGCCGCGGCCCGCGCGGGCGAGATCCTCGCGCGGTGGCTGCGGGAGCCCGCCGCGTATCCGGAGCGGAGCGACGACCCCTGGTCTCCGGTCCGTCCCGTGCCCGCTATCGCCGATCTTCCCCCGCGGCTCACCGCGTCGTTCGCCGTCATCGACGCCACGCTCTTCCCGAACTGGTCTGAGGCGGCCTTCGACCCCGCGGATGCACGAGTGGCGGCTGTGCGCTCGCGCCCGAACGGGGTCGCCCCCTCGACCCTCCTGCTCAACAACGTCGGCGAGGGCGCGACACCGCTCGACGCGGCCATTGCCGCATGGGAGCGCGGAGTGCTCGTGCCGGGCATCGCCACCGCCGACGCGCTTTCGTGGAGGGGCGCGGTCAGCTCGATCGCGGCGCGAGCCGAGGCATGGTCGGTGCTCGCCGAGGCGGGCATGCTGAGCGTCGTCTGGCCGCTCGCCGTCGACGTCGTCGCCCTGTCCGCCGCGGGCGCGCGCGTCGCGCCGGGCGTCGCCGAGCTCGTCGAGATGCTCGCGCGGTACCTCCCGGAGGTGGAGCTCGCGGTTGCAACGGGACTCGCGCCCGCGGAGGCACTCGCGATGACCCCGGTTCGGCGGCTCGCGGAGCGCGGCGGATCCTCCGCCGCCGTGCGCGCGGCGCGGGACCTCGCGGGCCGCCTCCCCGCGCCCGAACCGGCGGAGACCGCGATCGCGGCCGCGGCGCCGGCACCGAGCCTTTCGGACGACGAGTTCGCCCGCGTCTGGCCCCCGACGGCGGATCCGGATCCGCTCGATGACGGTGCCGCCATCGTCGTCGACGTCGTCGCCTCTCCGCGCGGTCCCGTGCCCGTGCTCGTCCTCACGCTTCCGAGCGGTGAGGTGGTGCGCGCGGAGAGGCCGAGCTGGCTCTTCGCCGTCGTGCACGAGGCCCAGGCGGAGGTGACTGACGCCGACGGCGCCGAACGGTGGCTCCGCTACGAGCAGGGCGGGCTGGTGCTCGCGCCGAGCCGTGAAGCGCCGGGCGATGAGCGGGAGGTCTCGCGCGCCCTCGTCGCGCTGATGCTCGTCTCGCAGACCCTCAAGGATTCGGAGACCTACTACTTCGCCGATGCCGTCCGGCGGCACGTCGTCGGCGCACGCGCCATCGACGACGCGGTGCGCGCGCTGCTTCCGTGCGAGGGGTTCGACCCGTACCGGGTCATGCGGGTGCTGCGATACGCCCCGGAGACGCTACCCGCGTTGTGGCCCGTGCTCCGGCGGGCGATCGAGCACGCCGAGAGCCTCGGGAAGAGCCCGGCCTGGCTCGTCCGCATCATCGACGTCGTCACCGAGCACGCCGATCCTCTGCGTGCCGCGGCCGCGCGTGGGCTCATCCCCGGCGACTGGCCGGGTCTTGCGAGCGCCGCGACGTCGGCGAGTTCGGCCGCCGCGCGGCGGAAGGCACGGATCCTCCTCGACGCGCTCGGGATCTGAGCGCACGGCGAAGCCCCGAGTTCATGGAAGACTAGACGAATGCTTCGTGTGCTGACCGCCGGCGAATCGCACGGCCCCGAACTCATCGCCATCATGGAGGGCCTGCCCGCGGGCGTGCCCGTGAGCCCTGAGGACATCCAGGCAGACCTCCAGCGACGCAAGCTCGGCTATGGCCGCGGCTCGCGCATGAAGTTCGAGCAGGACGAGCTGACGATCTCCGGCGGTGTTCGCCACGGATTCACGATGGGCAGCCCCATCGCGCTGCGCATCGGCAACACGGAATGGCCGAAGTGGACCGAGGTGATGAGCGCGACGCCGGTCGAGCTCAGTGAGAAGTCTCGCGGCCGCGGCGCCCCGCTGACCCGCCCCCGGCCCGGCCACGCCGACCTCGTCGGCATGCAGAAGTACGGCTTCGACGAGGCCCGACCGATCCTCGAACGCGCAAGCGCGCGCGAGACGGCCGCCCGCGTCGCCCTCGGCGCTGTCGCGCGCAAATTCCTCGGCGAGCTCGGCATCACCCTCGTGAGCCACACCCTGTCGATCGGCCCCGTCGCCGTGCCGGAGGGCTCGCCCGTGCCGGTGCCGGCCGACGTCGACGCACTCGATGCGGATCCGCTGCGCTGCTTCGACAAGGCGACGAGCGACAGGATGGTCGCCGAGATCGATGATGCCCGTAAGTCCGGAGACACTCTGGGCGGCATCGTCGAGGTGCTCGCCTACAACCTGCCCCCGGGCCTCGGTTCGCACGTGCAGTGGGACCGCCGACTCGACGCGAAACTGGCGCAGGCTCTGATGAGCATCCAGGCCATCAAGGGCGTTGAGGTCGGCGACGGCTTCGAGACCACCCGCCGCCGCGGATCCGTCGCTCACGACCCGCTGCACCCGTCGGACGAGGGCATCGCCCGCGAGTCCGACCGCGCCGGAGGCACCGAGGGCGGCATGTCGACCGGCACGACGTTGCGCGTGCGCGCGGGGATGAAGCCCATCGCCACCGTGCCGCACGCGCTCGAGACCATCGATGTGGCGACGGGCGAGGTCGCCTCCGCGCACCACCAGCGCTCCGACATCTCCGCCGTGCCCGCGGCGGGTGTGGTCGCGGAGGCGATGGTCGCCATCACCCTCGCAGACGTCGTCCTCGAGAAGTTCGGCGGCGACTCGATCGACGAGACGCGACGCAACCTCGAGGGCTACCTCGCCGCGATCCCGGAGACGCTCAAGACGGCGTCGCACTCGATCGGGCGATGACGAAGACCGTCGTCTTCACGGGCCCGATGGGGGCCGGTAAGTCGAGCATCGGCCGCCGCGTCGCGAAGAAGATCGGCGCGTCGTTCACCGACACCGACTCGGTCATCGTGGCCCGTCACGGCGCGATCGCGACGATCTTCTCCGAGCACGGCGAGGACGAGTTCCGCCGCATCGAACGCGAGATCGTCGCCGAGGCCGTCGCGGGCGGGGGAGTCGTCGCTCTCGGCGGCGGAGCGGTGCTCGCGCCCGAGACGCGCGAGCTGCTCCGCGACCACCTCGTGATCTTCCTCGACGTGGACGAGCACACGATCTCCGCGCGGATCCGCGGGGCAAAGCGCCCGCTGCTCAACGAGGAGGATCCGGTCGAGGCGTGGAAGCGCATCGCGAACGCGCGTCGGCCGATCTACGAGGCCATCGCCGACGTGCGCTATGACACATCGCACGGCCCGATCAAAGCGGTCGTCGAGTCGGCCGCCGAGTGGGCCAGGGAACGCATCGGGACGAAGGAGAACGAGAATGAGCGATAACACCGTCATCAGCGTGTCGGGCGATCAGGGCTACGACGTCATCGTCGGCCGGGGCGTTCGGCACGAGCTCCGAGGCGCGCTGCCCGAGACGGCGAAGAAGGTGCTGATCGTGCACCAGCCCTCCCTCGGACGGATCGTCAACGACCTTCGCGACGAGCTGCTCGCCGACGGCGAGCTCGAGGTGCTGCTCGCCGAGATCCCGGACGCCGAGGGCGCCAAGCGGATCGAGGTCATCTCGTTCCTCTGGGGAATCCTGGGGCAGGCGGATTTCGCCCGCACGGACGCGATCGTCGGCTTCGGCGGGGGAGCGGCGAC
>Ga0302349_1002638_pt1 | contig 11222 bp, 16 predicted proteins | sample PhyAR1_FD_202176 | JGI IMG/M metagenome (GOLD analysis project Ga0302349, IMG submission 202176) | Leaf surface microbial communities from alfalfa plants in UC Gill Tract Community Farm, Albany, California, United States - DLSL A.R1... | ecosystem: Host-associated > Plants > Phyllosphere >...
TTCTCCGGCGGCGCAGTCTCCTGTGCCTCTCAACCCGGCGGCCGGTAAGCCGTTGTTCCGTGTCGATGGAGGCGCATTATAGGGATCCCGCTTCAGAGCACAACCCTTTTTTTGGATCTTTTTCCTGAGTGGTTATAAATGATCCAGATTGGTGAGATCGCCAGCGATCCGGGTCAGAATTGGCTTGTCAGTTGCCTGAAATAACATCAGGCTGCAATAAATTCAGTATCAAGGAGAACATGATGACTTCCGCCTTACGCCCCTATAAACATCTCTTCCCGCAAACCGGCCAGCGCGTGATGGTCGATCCGAGTAGCGTCGTCGTCGGCGATGTGATTATGGAAGATGACGTCAGCATCTGGCCGCTGGTTGCGATTCGCGGTGACGTGAACCAGGTTCGCATTGGCGCCCGCACCAACATTCAGGATGGCAGCGTGCTGCATGTCACCCATAAGTCGGCCTCCAACCCAGAAGGCTTTCCGCTGATTATTGGGCAGGATGTGACAGTCGGGCATAAAGCGATGCTGCATGGCTGTACCATTGGCGATCGCGTATTGGTTGGAATGGGGTCAATCCTGCTGGATGGCGTAATAGTAGAAGAAGAGGTGATGATCGGTGCCGGAAGTCTGGTGCCGCCGGGTAAACGGCTGGAGAGTGGCTACCTTTACCTCGGCAGCCCGGTCAGGCAGGTTCGTCCGCTCAATGAGCAGGAAAAAGAAGGTTTACGCTATTCAGCCAACAACTATGTCAGCTGGAAAAATGATTACTCTGGCGAAGACAACCAGATCCAGCCCTGAGTATCAATATCATCCTGACGAATCGCCGTTTCGGCTTCCTCTTCCAGATCCCAGCGGTGATGCTGAAACAGCGTCATCGCGTCTTCCTCACCAAAGCGGGATCGTAATGTCGCGGCGCTGATGGCACAGGTCAACCGCATACCGTTAACCAGCACCGGAAAACAGATCGCCTGCCGCGCCGCGTCATAAATCTCATCATCGGGAAACTGGATGGCCTGATTCACGACTGCATCGCCTGCTTCAACTGAGCAATAACCGGCGTGATGTCTGGCATTACGCCGTGCCATAAATGAAAAGCATGCGCCGCCTGGCCCACCAGCATGCCTAATCCATCTGCCAGATGTTGCGCACCCTGCTCCTGACACCACTGCAGGAAAGGGGTCAGACCGCGTTGGTAGAACATGTCATAACAGCGCAGTTCAGGATGAATAAGTGTTACTGGCAGAGGCGGCGTTTTTCCCTCTACGCCGCTTGAGGTCGCATTGATGACCAGATCAAAAGTTTTGTCTGCCAGTTGCTCAAAGCCACACGCATTAATTGCGCCATTCTGCCGGAACAGCTCTGCCAGTTCCTCAGCACGGGCAAAGGTACGGTTGACGATAGTCATTGAGACCCCGGCTGACAGCAGCGGCAGGATCACGCCGCGAGCTGCCCCGCCCGCTCCCACCAGCAACACATTATCGCCGGTTTTGATCATTGCCAGCCGCTGAAGATCGCTCAGTAAGCCAATACCATCGGTGTTATCGCCATAAATCTGTCCGTCGCTGAGTTTCTTCAGGGTATTCACCGCACCCGAACGGGCAGCCCGATCGCTGAGCCGATCGGCAAACTCCCACGCCTGCTGCTTGAAAGGCAGAGTGACATTCGCCCCGCGGCCTTCCTGTTCAAAAAACGCCGTCAGAGCCTGCGGAAAACCATCAACCGGCGCGCAGATCCGGCCATAACGGTGCTCTATCCCGGTCTGTTCTGCAAAAGCCTGATGGATTAACGGTGATTTGCTGTGGTTGATTGGATTACCGAAAACGGCGAATTGGTCCATGATTTAGCCCTGACGTATGAGTTCGCCGCTGATGACATCGCGGATTTCAGAAGGGTTTTGCCGCCCACCGGTTTTGCCCGACAGGACCGGAAAATCATCCCCAAACTGCTGCTTAACCTCTTCGGCCGTGCGGCACGGAGGCTGCCCCGACAGGTTGGCACTGGTAGAAACCAGCGGTTTACCAAACGCGCGGCAAAGCGCCTGGACATCGGGATGATCGCTGACGCGAATCGCCAGTGAATCAAACTGCCCGGTTAACCAGCGTGGGGTCTGCGGTGGAACGGGAACCACAAAGGTGACCGGGCCCGGCCAGCAGGCAAACATCCGTTCACGCTGAATCACCGAGAGTTCGCGATCGGAGATATAGGGTTCGAGCTGCGAATAATCAGCAGCAATCAGGATCAGCCCCTTCTCCACCGGGCGCTGTTTCAGCGCCAGCAACGCCATAACGGCAGACTCACTGTCTGGATCACAGCCCAGCCCAAACACAGCTTCAGTGGGATAGGCGATCACCGCCTGGCGATTCAGATGACTCACGCAGCGCTCAATGGAGCCGGCGAGGTGTTGATTATCCATAATGTCTCAGTTCTCTTCAGCGATGGCTTTGCCACAACTCTTACTGGCACAAAAGCGTTTCACGCCCTGCGCCGTCTTCTTTTCTACTAATAGCGGAAACTGACAATGGGGACAGGTCCCGGCTACGGGTATCAGATTAACTGCAAACTGGCAGACCGGATAACGATCGCAGGAATGAAAGGTTTTGCCATAGCGTGAACGCCGCTGGACTAATTTACCTTGCTGACATTGCGGACATGTCAGTGTCGTTTCATCCGGTTTATCGATGGTTTCCGTATAGCCACATTCCGGGTAGTGGCTGCAGCCGATAAACATGCCAAAGCGTCCCTGACGCAAAACTTTGTCTGCGCCGCAGTCCGGACAGGCGTGTCCTTCCAGCACTTTAACGACATGTCCGTCAGCCTGGCTTTTTAAAGGCCGGATATAGTCGCACGCTGGATAATTTGCGCAGCCCAAAAAAGGGCCATGTTTGCCGGAGCGTATAACCAGTTCTGCCCCGCAAGCGGGGCAGGGATCCTGTTTACGCACGGTGAAGAGTGCAGCTTTACTCATAACGATGAATGCATGAAAGGAATTTTAATGCAGCATACCTTCATTGACGTCGAATAGCAGTTCTTCCATCTGCTGATAAGCATTTTCACATCCGGGGATGTTAAACAGCACCATCAGCACCACCCATTTGAGATCCTCTAAGTCAAACTCAGGGGTATCAAGCGCCATGACTCGTTCGATGACCATCTCGCGCGTTTCCAGACTCAGCACCTGAATTTGTTCCAGGAAAAGCAGGAAACCACGGCTTTCAGCATCTAAACGGTTGCTCTCTTCATCGGTATAGATGCGCATAGAGAGCGGATCATTTGCCAGTAAAATTGGCGCAACCAGCCCTTCCTGATAGTCGGCCAACCTTTCTAACCAGTTCAACGCGCTGTAAATATCTTCACGATGAAACCCGGCATCCGTCAAGTCATCTGTCAATCTGTCCTGATCAACACCCATTTCTGCTTCGTTGTGGATATATGTCTCAAACAAGTACATGAGTACGTCGAACATGGCATGCCCTCCTTAATCGGACATAGCCGCCGGGTACAGCTGCGATCCATCCTGCTAACTCCAGTTCCAGCAACTGAGCTGAGATAACTGGCACAGGTTGGCCGGCACGTTCAGCGACAACGTCAACAGGTGTAACATCATCACCTACGTTAGCCAACACATCAGCAAATGGCAATGGAGCATCGTCACTGTCATCAGAATAAATTTGGTCTGTTTGTGTATCGGGCAACCAGCTCAGGACACTCACCAGATCCTCCAGGATATTATTCGGATGCGCCACCAGCAGCGCCCCCTGCTGAATCAGCCAGTTAACGCCCTCGCCTGATGGATTGCCCAGCGCACCAGGCAGCGCATAAACATTCCGGTTCTGCTCCAGCGCATAACGAGCAGTAACCAGTGAACCACTCTTCAGTGAGGCTTCAACCACCAGCACGCCGAGGCTTAAACCGCTGATGATACGATTCCGGCGTGGAAAATTGTGTGGATGGGGAAGAGTGGCCAGCGGAAATTCAGAAATGATCGCCCCGCCCTGTTCTGTAATCTCGCCGGCCAGCCGCAGATGGCTCTTCGGATAGAGATGCTGAAGGCCGCTGCCTGACACCGCCACCGTTTTGCCACCCACATTGAGTGCGGCCTGATGTGCCACACCGTCAATCCCGCGCGCTAAACCGCTGGTAATAGTCAGCCCGCTAAGTGCCAGCTGCTGGGTAAACCAGTCGCACCAGTAGCGGCCAGCGTGCGAACTATTACGGCTGCCTACCACACCAAGCTGAGGCGTATTCAGTACGCCGGGATCGCCCTGGATGTACAGCACGGGCGGAAAGCGCGCAGTTTCTTTCAGCCGGACAGGATAGCCCGCATCCAGAGCGGTAAGCAGATGATGGTCAGGGCTGCTTGTCAGCCAGCGCCGTACCTCATCCACCTGCTTTTCGGGCAGTGCCTGATACTGCAGGCATTGTGCAGCATCCAGTCTGGTGTGCCGCAGATCGCCATCCGCGGCCTCCAGTTGGGTGGCGACCTCAATCCAGCCTCTGCCGGTCATTCCGCTGACCGCAGCCAGCCGTACATAGCGCGCTATTTTGTCCATCTCTGACTCCCTGATCCCGCTTGCTTCCTGCCGCAGAATGCTGTCAATCAGGCCTCAAAAAGTCTACAATATGAGGTAGTAATCTTTTCTTAACCGAATACAGATCTGGATATTTATGTCAGTTTTGCAGGTATTACATTTCCCTGACGAGCGCCTTCGCAAAATCGCTGCGCCCGTTAAAGAAGTTAACGCAGACATTCAGCGTATCGTTGATGATATGTTCGAGACCATGTATGCCGAAGAAGGCATCGGTCTTGCTGCGACGCAGGTGGACATCCACCAGCGCATCATCGTCATTGATGTTTCTGAAAGTCGTGAAGAGCGTCTGGTATTGATCAACCCTGAACTGCTGGAAAAAAGCGGCGAAACCGGTATCGAAGAGGGCTGTCTCTCTATCCCTGAACAGCGTGCCTTTGTGCCGCGCGCGGAACGGGTCAAGGTTCGCGCGCTGGATCGTGACGGCAACAGCTTTGAACTGGAAGCCAGTGAGCTTCTGGCCATCTGCATTCAGCATGAGATCGATCATCTGGATGGCAAACTGTTTATTGATTATCTGTCGCCTTTAAAGCGTCAGCGAATCAAAACAAAGTTAGAGAAGCTGGCGCGCCAGAACGCGCAGGCTTCCTGAGTTTCTGAGAAGGGATAAACGTGTCTGCCCCGCTAAAAATTATCTTTGCCGGCACACCTGACTTTGCAGCGCGTCATCTTGACGCGCTGCTTGCTTCTGAGCATCAGGTAGTCGGCGTATTCACCCAGCCTGACCGTCCCGCAGGTCGCGGCAATAAGTTAACGCCCGGCCCGGTTAAAACGCTGGCACTGGCTCACAATATTCCGGTTTATCAGCCTAAGTCGTTGCGACCCGAAGAGAACCAGCAGCTGGTCGCCGATTTACAGGCCGATGTGATGGTTGTGGTGGCATATGGGTTGATTTTACCGAAACCGGTACTTGATATGCCGCGTCTTGGCTGTATCAACGTGCATGGTTCTCTGCTGCCGCGCTGGCGTGGTGCCGCGCCTATCCAGCGTGCGCTTTGGGCTGGCGACAGTGAGACAGGTATCACCATCATGCAAATGGATGTGGGATTAGATACCGGAGACATGCTGTATAAACTGACCTGTCCGATTACGGCACAGGACACCAGCGCGACACTGTACGACAAGCTGGCGCAACTGGGACCGCAGGGCTTACTTGACACGCTGAGCTTAGTTGCCAGCCAGCAGGCTGTACCCGAAAAACAGGACGAATCACTCGCTAATTACGCGGAGAAACTGAGTAAAGAAGAGGCGCGTCTGGACTGGATGCTCCCGGCTGAACAGCTCGAACGCTGTATTCGCGCCTTTAACCCCTGGCCGATGAGTTTCTTCATGGTTGATGACCAGCTGGTTAAAGTCTGGCAGGCCAGCGTGTTGCCACACAGCGATCATCAGCCCGGTCAAATCATCCGTGCTGACAAACATGGCATCCAGGTGGCGACCGCTCAGGGTGTGCTTAATCTGTTGCAGTTGCAGCCCGCCGGTAAAAAACCGATGTCGGCTCAGGATCTTCTCAACTCGCGCCGGGAATGGTTTGAAGCTGGAACCCTTCTCGACTGACTCTCTGGCCCGGTCATGCACCGGGCTTTTTGTTTGATGACAAAATCCTATGAATAAATCAACCAACCTGCGTAGCCTCTCCGCTCAGCTCATTGAGCGCGTTGTCGATAAAGGCGAATCGCTTAATACGGCATTACCAGCGGCGCAGAAAAAACTTTCTGACAAAGACAGCGCTTTAGTGCAGGAGATCTGCTTTGGTGTGTTGCGTACGTTGCCGCAGCTTGAGGCCTTAATTGGCAAGCTGATGGAGCGTCCACTGACCGGCAAACAGCGTGTTCTGCATTACCTGATCATGGTCGGCCTCTATCAGCTGGAATATACCCGCGTTCCCGCTCATGCGGCGCTGGCTGAAACCGTGGCTGGCGCGGAAGTACTGAAACGCACCAGCCTGAAAGGGTTGCTTAACGGTGTTTTACGCCAGTATCAACGCCAGAGAGAAGAGCTGCTTGCCAGCATTCAGGATGGCCCGCAGCGCTATCTGCATCCGGGCTGGCTGTTAAAGCGGTTACAGCACGCCTGGCCGGAACAATGGCAGCAGATCGTTGAAGCGAACAATCTGCGCCCGCCAATGTGGTTGCGCGTTAACCGTCAGCATCACGACCGTGATGGCTGGCTGGCGATGCTGACTGAAAGCGGCAAGCTCGCCCATCCCGCAGCAGACGTGCCGGATGCCCTGCGTCTTGAATCGCCGGCATCGGTCAGCCAGCTACCGGGCTTCGATCAGGGCTGGGTAACCGTTCAGGATCTCTCCGCCCAGCGTTGCGCCTTGTTGCTGGAGCCGCAGAATGGTGAGCAGATTCTCGACCTGTGTGCCGCGCCGGGCGGCAAAACAACACATATTCTTGAGGTGGCGCCCGAAGCTCAGGTGCTGGCGGTAGATGTGGATGCACAGCGTCTCAAGCGCGTTGAAGAAAACCTTCAGCGTCTGGGGATGAAGGCTGAGGTGAAACAGGGTGATGGACGCACGCCACAGCAGTGGTGCGGCGATCGTCAGTTTGACCGTATTCTGCTGGATGCGCCCTGCTCAGCAACGGGCGTCATTCGCCGTCATCCGGATATTAAGTGGCTGCGTCGCGATCGTGACATCGCTGAACTGGCGAAGCTGCAACGCGAAATCCTGGATGCGGTCTGGCCCCACCTCAAACCTGGTGGCACCCTGATTTACGCCACCTGCTCGATTCTGCCTGAAGAGAATCAGCAGCAAATTGAGGCCTTTTTACAGCGTCAGCCGGATGCCGAAGCGAAGCCGCTGCAGAATGCGCCAGCTAATGGCTGGCAGCTCTTTCCTGAGGCCGAGGGCGGAGATGGTTTCTTCTACGCTAAGCTGATAAAAAAAGCGGATGCTAATTGATATGAGCGTTGATAAGCGATGAAAATAATCATTCTGGGTGCAGGACAGGTCGGCGGCACGCTGGCAGAAAACCTGGTCGGTGAGAATAACGATATCACGGTGGTCGATACTGACTCTTCGCGCTTACGTCATTTGCAGGATAAATTCGATCTGCGTGTGGTGCAGGGTCACGGTTCCCATCCACGGATATTGCGAGAAGCAGGCGCAGAAGATGCCGATATGCTGGTTGCCGTTACCAACTCCGATGAAACCAATATGATCGCCTGTCAGATCGCTTATTCGCTCTTCAACACGCCTAACCGGATCGCCCGGATCCGCGCTGCGGATTACTTGCGTGACGCCGATAAACTTTTTATCCCTGAAGCGGTACCGATCGATCATTTGATCTCACCCGAGCAGCTGGTGATCGACAATATCTATCGTCTGATCCAGTATCCGGGCGCGTTACAGGTGGTGAACTTTGCAGAAGGCAAAGTCAGCCTGGCGGTAGTCAAAGCCTACTATGGCGGACCGCTGGTGGGTAATCCACTCTCCATCATGCGCGAGCATATGCCGCACATTGACACCCGCGTCGCCGCCATTTTTCGTCAGGACCGCCCTATTCGCCCGCAAGGTTCAACCATTGTGGAAGCGGGTGATGAAGTGTTTTTCATCGCTGCCAGCCAGAATATTCGTGCGGTGATGAGTGAAATGCAGCGTCTGGAGAAACCCTATAAACGTATTATGCTGGTCGGCGGCGGCAATATCGGTTTCGGCCTGGCGCAGCGGCTGGAAAAAAATTACAGCGTGAAGCTGATTGAACGTAATCCGCAACGCGCGGCGGAACTGGCAGAGCATCTTCAGGACACGATCGTTTTCTATGGTGATGCTTCGGATCAGGAGTTACTGGCAGAAGAGCATGTTGAGCAGGTCGATCTGTTTATCGCCGTCACCAATGATGATGAAGCTAACATCATGTCAGCCATGCTGGCGAAAAAGATGGGGGCGAAGAAAGTGATGGTGCTGATCCAGCGTCGCGCTTATGTCGACCTGGTCCAGGGCAGCGTCATCGACATCGCAATCTCCCCACAGCAGGCCACCATTTCTGCTTTGCTGGGTCATGTGCGTAAAGCCGATATCGTTGGCGTCTCATCCCTGCGGCGCGGTATCGCTGAAGCCATCGAAGCCATCGCCCACGGCGACGAAACTACCTCACGCGTTGTCGGACGTTCCATCGATGATATCAAACTGCCGCCTGGCACCATTATCGGTGCGGTGGTGCGCGGTGATGATGTGATGATAGCCAATGACAACCTGCGTATTGAGCAAGGCGATCATGTCATCATGTTCCTGACTGACAAAAAGTTTGTGTCAGATGTGGAACGCCTGTTCCAGCCGAGTCCTTTCTTCCTGTAACAGCAATGGGATAAACCCAGCGGGAAACTGCCGCTTAATTCCCTGAGCTTATGGCAAAAACAGCAGGGTTTGTTAGACTTTAGGGCATTGGCCAGGGCAAGGAGATAAGTATGAGTTTATTCAAAGAGTTTCGTGATTTTGCAATGCGCGGCAACGTGGTGGATTTGGCGGTGGGTGTAATTATCGGTGCCGCGTTTGGTAAGATCGTGTCGTCGCTCGTCGCCAACATCATTATGCCGCCGCTCGGGCTGCTGATTGGTGGCGTTGATTTCAAATCGTTCAGCTGGGTACTTAAACCTGCGGTGGGCGATACGCCTGCTGTTGTCATGCAGTACGGTGTTTTCCTGCAGACAATCTTCGACTTCGTCATCATTGCTTTTGCCATTTTCATGGCGATTAAACTGATGAACCGTCTCTATACGAAAAAAGAAGTCGAAAAGCCAGCGGCTAAGCCATCGAATGAAGAAGTCTTACTGACTGAAATTCGTGACTTACTGAAGCAGCAGAATACCCGGGTTTAAATAATAAGCCGCCTGCCAGGCGGTTTTTTTCCCGCTGAAAGCAGAAGGCCAGTGATAAGATGCTGTCTTATCACTGGCCTCCCAGTTCTGTCCCTTAGCGTGTTTCTCTTTCCGTTTAAAACTTCCTTTCCCTTTTTGCTTCTGTTCTATGCGCTGCCGGAACAGTGGATCGTGTAACAGTGCTTCAATCGCGTTATCGCGTATCTGCCCTTTGGTGTGCTGATATTTACTCATGATTCCTCCTGTTGGAATAGCGAGATACTTTATTCCTTTGCACAAAAAAAACAATATCCCTAACTGCTGATCCCTTCTCCTCGTTCAAGCGCTTCAAGAATTGAGCACGAAACGCTACTGTGACTATCACCACAGCAGGCATCTGACAGATGCTGAAGCGAGCGCTGCATTGATTCTAATTCAGCAATCATCTCCGCAACTTCCCCAAGCCGTTTTTCAACGATCGACTTCGACTCCTGACACGTATGGTGTGCCGGGTCAACGCGAATGGAAAGTAGCTCTCTGATAGCTTCAAGGCTGAAGCCGAGTTTACGACCGTAACGGATAAATTTAAGCCGTTGCAGATCATTTTCACTGTATAAACGAAAACCGCCTTCCGTACGCCCGTTATGGTCCATCATCTGCTGCTTCTCGTAGAAACGGATAGTATCGGGCGTTACATCGGCAAGTTTTGCCAACTGACCAATTCTGTACATCTATTTCTCCTGAGAAAAACGTTGCTGGATGGCGTCGGCATAGTCACCGTGCAGAAAATCGGTGCGCATACCGGCCTGCTGTAGCCTCAGCTCCAGAACTTTAAGGCGGCGGCAATGATCCTGATAGCGCGGATCGGCAGGATCAAGCTGGCGAATCAGATCGTTAACTTCGATCGCTTCACGACGTAGTTCCAGTTCGGGCGGCAGAAAACCGGCATTCTTTAGCAGCCGATAACCGGCACGAAGCTCTGGCGGGACATGACTGTCGTCATCAAGCTGAAGCGGCTTGCCTTCACCGGGCAACTGGCTCAGCTCTCCCTTATCCAGCGCGGCTTTGATGTGTTGTTCTGCAAGCTGATCAATCAACCACATGGTCAACTCCTCTGCTCTCCAGATAGCGCAACCTGATGATAAGACCTAAAGATAGTAAATTCCGGGCAATAAAAAACCCGCCGAAGCGGGTTTTTTACATTGCTACAGATTACTCTGCGGCTGCTTCTGCTTGAGCTTCTGGACGATCAACCAGCTCGATGTATGCCATCGGAGCGTTGTCACCAGCGCGGAAGCCACACTTCAGAATGCGAGTGTAACCACCGGCACGGCTCGCGAAACGCGGGCCCAGCTCATTAAACAGTTTTGCCACGATCTCGTTATCACGAGTGCGGGCGAATGCCAGACGACGATTAGCTACGTTGTCGGTCTTGGCAAGAGTAATCAGCGGCTCAACTACGCGGCGCAACTCTTTGGCTTTCGGCAGAGTCGTCTTGATGATCTCATGACGAACCAGAGAGCCAGCCATGTTACGGAACATAGCCTGACGATGGCTGCTGTTGCGGTTCAGTTGACGACCACTCTTACGATGGCGCATGACCTTATCCTTCTCAGTGAAACCTTAACCTGTGATCGGGTTATTCATCAGCAATGCTTGCCGGCGGCCAGTTCTCGAGGCGCATGCCCAGAGAAAGACCACGTGAGGCCAGCACATCTTTAATCTCAGTAAGAGATTTTTTACCCAGGTTAGGCGTTTTAAGCAGCTCAACCTCGGTACGCTGTACCAGATCACCGATGTAGTGGATAGCTTCTGCCTTAAGGCAGTTAGCAGA
>Ga0302349_1002639_pt1 | contig 11219 bp, 7 predicted proteins | sample PhyAR1_FD_202176 | JGI IMG/M metagenome (GOLD analysis project Ga0302349, IMG submission 202176) | Leaf surface microbial communities from alfalfa plants in UC Gill Tract Community Farm, Albany, California, United States - DLSL A.R1... | ecosystem: Host-associated > Plants > Phyllosphere >...
CCTCTGGATACCCCGCGCCTCGGCGATGGGCTCGGGGCTGGGTACGAGGGCGAGTAGCGCGGCGACACCCGCCAGTGCGGTCGCCAATCCCCAGTGCTTGCCCATCCTCTACCTCCCGGCAGCGCCCAGCGTCTGTGCTGTCACCGCCTGCTGCAACCTTCATACCGGGAAGAGCGGGAAAAACGGCGGAGAGTTCCCTGCGCCCGGACCAGCCGAGACGGCAGGCGACGACAGGCAAGGACCTCGGGTGGGACGGGGCGATTGCGGCCCGCCCGCTGCCATTCAGGGTGGGTCAGTCCGGCTTGGCGACGGGATCGGAAGACTGCGCCAGGATGGCGGCCATCAGACCGGGGAAACGCTGATCCAGGTCTTCGCGCCGCAACTGGTTCATGTGCGTGGTGCCCGCGTTGCGGGTATGCACCAGGCCGGCGTCGCGCAGGACACGGAAGTGATGCGACATGCTGGATTTGGGACGGCCGCCGTCGAGTTCGCCACAGGTGGCCTCGGCGACCCGCGCCAGATAGCGGACGATATCCAGGCGCACGGGATCGCTGAGCGCGTGGAACAGACGCTCAAGGGAAAATTCGTCGGGACTGGGATGTTTGAACGGGCGCATGCGCCAATCATACACCGGGGGTTGGCGATTATGTTATGTTCGATTAATATCGAAATAACATACACCTTGTCACCATACGGGAGACCGCTCAGATGTCCGCATTGTTCCAACCCTTCACCCTCAAGGACGTGACGCTGCGCAACCGCATCGCCATTCCGCCCATGTGCCAGTACAGCGCCGTGGACGGCGTCATCAACGACTGGCACCAGGTCCACTATGCCGGCCTGGCCCGTGGCGGTGCGGGTCTGGTCGTCGTCGAGGCCACGGCGGTCTCGCCGGAAGGCCGCATCACGCCCGGCTGCGCCGGCATCTGGTCGGACGCCCATGCCCAGGCCTTCGTGCCGGTGGTCAAGGCGATCAAGGCCGCCGGTTCGGTGCCGGGCATCCAGATCGCCCACGCCGGTCGTAAGGCCAGCGCCAACCGGCCCTGGGAAGGTGACGACCATATCGCCGCCGACGACGCCCGCGGCTGGGACACCATCGCCCCGTCCGCCGTGGCCTTTGGCGCCAACCTGCCCAAGGTCCCCAAGGCCATGACCCTGGACGACATCGCCCGGGTCCGTCAGGACTTCGTCGACGCCGCCAAGCGCGCCTACGAGGCCGGCTTCGAGTGGCTGGAACTGCACTTCGCCCACGGCTACCTGGCGCAAAGCTTCTTCTCGGTGCATTCCAACCAGCGTGACGACCAGTACGGCGGCGACCTCGCCGGCCGCAGCCGCTTCCTGCTGGAAACCCTGGCCGCGGTGCGCCAGGTCTGGCCGGAGCACCTGCCGCTGACCGCGCGTTTCGGCGTGATCGAATACGACGGTCGCGACGAAGAGACCCTGGCCGAATCCATCGAGTTGGCCCAGGGCTTCAAGCGCGAAGGCCTGGACCTGCTGAGCGTCAGCATCGGCTTCTCCACCCCGACCGCCAACATCCCCTGGGGCTCGGGCCTGCTGGCGCCCATCACCGAGCAGGTGCGCAAGGCCACCGGCCTGAAAGTGGCCTCGGCCTGGAACATCGATACCCCGGCCCTGGCCAACCAGGTCGTGGCCGACGAGCAGCTGGATCTGGTGATGGTGGGGCGCGCCCACCTGGCCGATCCGCACTGGCCCTACTATGCGGCCAAGGCCTTGGGCATCGACAAGCCGTCCTGGGTGCTGCCGGCGCCCTACGCCCACTGGCTGGAGCGCTATCGCACCAGCTGATTCGGCTTAGGCTGAACATGAAAACCGCCCCTTGGGGCGGTTTTTTTATGCGTATTGGATGTGGGCGGGGTCGGTTGGGTTGAGGCGGCTCCATCGGCGAAGCCCGACAGGGTCAGGCGTCGCGGCTGTGTACCCGGCGACCCGCGGCATGGGTCTCGCGCACTACGCGGTCGTCGGCGAGGGTGGTGAGGACGAAGAGGGTTTCTTCCAGGCTCTTGGACTGCTGCAGGCGGTAGTCCAGCAGCGGGGTGGCCTTGAGGTCGAGCACCACGAAGTCGGCGTCGTGGCCGGGCGCCAGGCTGCCGATGCGGTCGTCCAGGCGCAGGGCGCGGGCGCCGCCGAGGGTGGCCAGGTACAGCGACTTGAAGGGATGCAGGCGGTGGCCGCGCAGTTGCTGCACCTTGTAGGCCTCGCCGAGGGTCTGCAGCAGCGAAAAGCTGGTGCCGGCGCCGACGTCGGTGCCGAGACCGACGTTGACCTTGAAGGCTTCCATCCGCTCGAGATCGAAAAGCCCGCTGCCGAGGAAGAGGTTGGAAGTGGGGCAGTGGGCCACCGCTGAACCGGTGTCGTGCAGGCGCTGGCATTCGGCGTCGCAGAGGTGGATGCCGTGGGCGAACACCGAGCGCGGACCGAGCAGCTGGAAGTGATCGTAGACGTCCAGGTAGTTGCTGCGCTCCGGGAACAGCGCCTTGACCCAGTCGATCTCCTTGAGGTTCTCGGAGAGGTGGGTGTGCAGATAGACGTCCGGGTGCTCGGCCAGCAGGCGACCGGCGGCTTCCAGTTGCTCCGGCGTGCTGGTGGGAGCGAAACGCGGAGTGACCGCATAGTGCAGCCGGCCCTTGCCGTGCCAGCGCTGGATCAGCGCCTTGCTGTCGCTGTAGGCGGATTCGGCGGTGTCTTGCAGATAGTCCGGGGCGTTGCGGTCCATCAGCACCTTGCCGGCGATCATGCGTAGGTCGAGGCGTTCGGCAACCTGGAAGAAGGCATCCACCGACTGCGGATGGACGCTGCCGAACACCAGGGCGGTGGTGGTGCCGTTGCGCAGCAGTTCGCCGACGAAGACCTCGGCCACCTCGGCGGCCTTGGCCGGATCGGCGAAGGCACCCTCGGTGGGAAAGGTATAGGTGTCCAGCCAGTCCAGCAGCTGCTCGGCGTAGCTGGCGATCATGCCGGTCTGCGGATAGTGGATGTGGGTGTCGATGAAACCGGGAGTGATCAGGGCGTGGGGGTGCTCGATCACCGGGGTGCCGGCGGGCAGGGTGGGCAGCAGCTCGGCGGCCGGACCCATGGCCTGGATGCGGCCGTCCGCGACCAGCAGCAGGCCGTCGGCGTGGTATTCGTAGGAGGCGTCCAGCCCAACCTCGGCCGGGTCGGCGAGGCTATGGAGCAGGGCGGCACGATGGGCGATGGCAGTCATAACGATCTCGGAAAGACGAAGCGGCGGAAAAGGGGATCAGCTGGGCGCGACGGCGTTGACCAGGCGCAGCGGCTGGTCCGCCTGCTGGGCCTGGCGGCCGTAGTGGGCGATGACCTCGCTGGCCACGGCGATGGCGATCTCCAGCGGCAACTTGCCCTGGACCTCGGGCAGGCCCAGCGGACAGCGGACCGTGGCCAGGCGCTCGGCACCGTGGCCGCGCGCCGCCAGGCGGTGACGGAATTTGGCCCACTTGGTCTTGGAGCCGATCAGGCCGAAATAGCCATGGTCGCCACGGGCGAGGATGGCGTCGGTCAACTCCAGGTCCAGGGGGTGATTATGGGTCATGACGATGTAGTAGGCACCCGCCGGCATGCGGGCGATCTCGTCGACCGGCTCGTCGGTGACGATCTTCTCGACGCCAGCCGGCAGCGGATCGGGAAATTCCTGGGGTCGCGAATCGACCCAGCGAACGGCGCAGGGCAGTCCGGCCAACAGCGGCACCAGGGCGCGGGCGACATGGCCGGCGCCAAAGACGATCACCGGGACGTCCTGCGCCAGCTGGGGTTCGAACAGCAGGGTGGTGACACCGCCACAGCACTGGCCGAGGCTGGCGGCCAGGGAGAAACGCTCCAGGCGCGGCTGGCGGGTGCCGGCGGCGAGCATTTCCCGGGCGATGTCCACCGCGCGGTATTCAAGATGACCGCCACCGATGGTCAGGTGCTGCTCCTCGCGCCCCACCAGCATCTTGGTGCCGGCCTCGCGAGGCGTGGAGCCCTGTTCGTCGGCCACGGTGATCAGCACGCAGGGCTCGCCGCGTGCCTCGAAGTCCGCCAGCAGGGCCAGCCAGCCACGTTTGGGGTTCATGCGGGCTCCTCCGTGGGGGTGACCGGGGTGGTCTGCAGCTCGGCGGCCAGGCGGCGCATGCGCTCCACGCCCCAGAGCACCCGTTCCGGGGTGGCGGGCGCGTCCAGCGCGGGATGGAAGCGGTAGTCCGCCACGCTGGCCACGGCGTCCTGCAGGGCGCACCACACCGAGATGCCGAGCATGAAGGGCGGCTCGCCCACGGCCTTGGAGTGGAACACCGTGGCCTCGGGATTCTGCCGATTCTCCACCAGGCGCACGCGCAGATCCGGTGGCACGTCGCTCACCGCCGGAATCTTGTAGGTGGAGGGTCCGGCCGTGAGCAGCTTGCCGGCGTCGTTCCACACCAGTTCTTCCATGGTCAGCCAGCCCAGGCCCTGGACGAAGCCGCCTTCCACCTGGCCGATGTCGATGGCCGGATTCAGGGAGGCACCGACGTCGTGGAGGATGTCGGTGCGCAGCAGGCGGTATTCGCCGGTGAGGGTGTCGATCAGCACCTCGGAGCAGGCGGCGCCGAAGGCGTAGTAGTAGAACGGCCGACCGCGGGCCTGATCGCGGTCGTAATGGATCTTTGGGGTGCGGTAGTAGCCGGTGCTGGACAGCGACACCTGGCCGACATAGGCCAGCTGGATCAGCTCCTCGAAGCTCAGCAGGCGATCGCGCACCCTGACATGGCCGTTGCGGAAATCGACCTCTTCGGGCCCGACGTGGAAGTGTCGACTGGCAAAGTCGATCAGCCGGTCCTTGATGGTCTGGGCGGCATTCTGCGCAGCCTTGCCGTTGAGGTCGGTGCCGCTGGAAGCGGCGGTGGGTGAGGTGTTGGGCACCTTGTCGGTGTTCGTGGCCGTGATCTGGATGCGGGCTATGTCGACCTGGAAGACCTCGGCCACCACCTGGGCGACCTTGGTGTTGAGCCCCTGGCCCATCTCGGTGCCGCCATGGTTCAGGTGGATGCTGCCGTCGGTGTAGACATTGACCAGGGCGCCGCCCTGGTTGAGAAAGGAAGAGGTGAAGGAGATGCCGAATTTCACCGGGGTCAGGGCCAGGCCCTTCTTCAGTACCGGACTGTTCCGGTTGAAGTCACGGATGACCGCACGACGCGCCTGGTAGTCGCTGCTGGCCGCCAGGTCCGCGGTCATCTCCTCGAGCAGGTTGTCTTCCACCACCTGGTGGTAGTGGGTGACGTTACGCGTCTCCTTGCCGTAGTAGTTGCGCCGCCGGACCTCCAGCGGATCGAGGCCGCGGTGGCGGGCGATGGCATCCATGACGTTCTCGATGGCAAGCATGCCCTGAGGGCCGCCGAAGCCGCGATAGGCGGTATTGGACGCCAAGTGGGTCTTGCATCTGTGGCCGGTGATCTGGGCGTTGCCGAGAAAGTAGGCGTTGTCGGCATGGAACATGGCGCGGTCGATGATGGCGTTGGACAGGTCCGGCGAATAGCCGCAGTTGCCCGCCAGTTCGAAGCGGATGCCCAGCAGGCGGCCGTCGTCGTCGAAGCCGACGTCGTACTCGACGTGGAAGGGATGGCGCTTGCCGGTCATGTGCATGTCTTCGAAGCGCGGCAGGCGCATCTTCACCGGGCGCCCGGTGAGATGGGCGAACACCGCGCAGAGCGCCGCCGGCATGCCGGCCTGGCTCTCCTTGCCGCCGAAGCCACCGCCCATGCGTCGCATGTCGACGGTGACCCTGTTCATGGAGACGCCCAGCACCTCGGCCACCTGTTTCTGCACCTCGGTAGGATTCTGGGTGGAGGAGTAGACCAGCATGCCGCCGTCCTCGGTGGGCATCACCGAGGCCACCTGGGTTTCCAGGTAGAAGTGCTCCTGGCCGCCGATGGCCAGTTCGCCCTGCAGGCGATGGGGGGCGGCAGCCAGGGCGGCGGCCGCGTCACCGAGGTGGTGGCTGTGGCTGGGCGAGATGAAATGCTCGCGGCGCAGCGCTTCCTTGACGTCGAGGATGGCCTCCAATGGCTCGTATTCGACGAGGGCGGCCTGGGCGGCGCGGCGGGCGGCGTCGAGGCTGGTGGCGGCCACCGCCAATATCGGCTGGCCCAGGTACTGCACCTCGCCATCGGCCAGCAGCGGATCGCCGGGGAGGACGGCGCCGATGTCCAGCTGGCCCGGTACGTCGGCGGCGGTGATGGCCAGGGCCACGCCGGGAATCGCGTAGCAGGGCGCGAGATCGATGTGCTTGATCCGCGCATGGGCGTGCTCGCTCATGCGCGCATAGACGTGCAACTGGTTGGGGAATTCCAGGCGATCGTCGATATACAGGGCCTCGCCGCTGACATGCTTGTCGGCGCTCTCGTGCTTGAGCGATTTTCCGACGCCGGTGGCCAGGCCGGCGGCGAAAGCCGCGGCCATTTCCTCGGGGGTGCGAACGGGGAGGGTGCTAGACATGGGCGGTGACCCTCGTGGCGAGCGTGGGCTGGGTGGTCTCCAGGTGACACTTGCGCAGCAGATTCTGCGCCGTCAGCAGGCGGTATTCGCGACTGGCGCGGAAATCCGACAGCGGGGCGAAATCCTCGGCCAGGGCCTGGACGGCGCGTTCGATGGACGCGGCATTCCAGGGCTGGCCGAGCAGCGCCTGCTCGCACTGAGCGGCACGCTTGGGCGTGGCCGCCATGCCGCCGTAGGCGATGCGTACCGCCGCGACGCGGTCCTGGTCAAGCTCCAGCGCGAAGGCGGCGCAGACCGCGGAGATGTCGTCGTCGAGGCGCTTGGATACCTTGAAGGCGCGGAACACCAGGTCCTCACGCGCCCGCGGCACCCGGACCGCCTGGATGAATTCGCCGGGTTCCAGGGCCGTCTTGCGGTAGTCGAGAAAGAAATCGTCCAGAGCCAGTTCGCGCAGGCGTTCACCCTGGCGCAACAGCAGGCTTGCGCCCAGCGCCAGGAGCAAGGGCGGACTGTCGCCGATGGGCGAAGCATTGCCGATATTGCCGCCCAGGGTGCCCTGGTTGCGGATCTGCAGGGAGGCGAAGCGTTGCAGCAGGGCGCCGAAGTCCGGGTAGTCGGCGGCCAGGGCGGCGCAGTCGGCCAGCGGGGTGGCGGCGCCGATCTCGATAGAATCGTCGCCGACGGTGACGCCGCGCAATTCAGGGAGGTTGCCCAGGTAGATCAGGGTCTCCAAACGGCGATGCTGCTGGGTGACTTCCAGGGCCAGGTCGGTACCGCCGGCCAGCAGGCGCGCCTCGGGATGGGCCAGGTAGAGACTGGCCAGTTCGCTCAGGGTGGTGGGGCTGTGGCAGCGCCGGTTGGCGCCTTCCAGCCGGGTATCGGGTGCTGGCGCCAAGGCCTCGAGGCGTTTCAGGGTCTGCCGCTCGCGGGCATCGAACTGATCCGGCTGACGGCCGGCGCAGGCCTGCTCGGCCGCGGCCAGGATCGGCCGGTAGCCGGTGCAGCGGCAGAGATTGCCGGCCAGGGCCTCGTGGGTCGCGGCGTCATCCGGCGCGGCGACGTTCTTTTGCAAGGCGAACAGCGACATCACGAAGCCCGGGGTGCAGTAGCCGCACTGGGAACCGTGGCAGTCGACCATGGCCTGCTGCACGCTGTGCAGGCGGCCCTGATGCTTGAGGTCTTCCACGCTGATCAGTTGCCGGCCATCCAGGGCCGCGACGAAGGTCAGGCAGCTGTTGACCGTGCGATAGCGCAACCGGTCACCGTCGGGCTCGGCCAGCACCACGGTGCAGGCGCCACAGTCGCCCGAGGCACAGCCTTCCTTGGTGCCGGTCTTGCCGCAGCGCTCGCGCAGGTACTGCAGCACGGTAAGGTTGGGATCGAGCTGCTCTTCAACGCGCAGCTCCTGGTCCAGCAGAAACCTGATCACGGCCGCTCTCCACCTGGTCTCGAATGCCTTGATGGTGGGTAAAGCTGACCGATAGGTCAACATTTGCCCGGGTGAGTGGCGCCCCTCTGTCGTTTTTGAGCAAGAGGTGCTGGAAAGGCTGCGCCGTCCTGGCGCACTCGGTGCGTCCGCGCCCATGGATAGTGCAAAAGCAGCCGCTCTAGCGAGCCCTTTTCCGGAATATTTATGCGCGGGCTTCAAGCCGCCCAAGGCAGTGCCGATATAAAGGCAGACGATTACGGCCTGACCGCCTGCCGTCAGCACCCCCGTATAACCCGTTGCAACAGGTCGCTATCGTGCCCACCCAACTCAATCGTGTCGCCCGTCAGGCCTCCCTCGGCTTCTTCGCCCTGGTCACCCTCATCTTCGCCCTGGCAGGCTGGATGCTGTTCGACCTGTGCGCGCGCATCGACGAGCAGCAACGCCACCACAGCGAGGCGGACGCCCAGCGCGCCCTGGAAACGCGGGTGGACAAACTGGGCCGGGTGCTGACCGATTATTCCTTCTGGCTGGAGGCCTATGCGCGGACCAGCAAGAAGGTCGATGTCAACTGGGCCTACGAGGAGGACAATGTCGGGCCGTCCCTCTACAGCGGCTACGGGGTGAACGGCGCCTTCATCCTGGCACCCAATGGCGTGACCCGCTATGCCGTGGTCGGTGGCGGCCGCAGCAAGATGCAACTGGACACCTGGCTCGGCGACGACCAGACGGCGCTGCTGGCGCAGGCGCGGGAGCGCTCGCTCAAGGATGGCTATGCCCAGGGCTATTTCCTGATCGACGGTCAGCCGGCCAGTGTACTGGCCGCGGTCATCCGGCCGGATGCGACCTACCAGGACTTCAAGCGGCTGTCCTATATGGTGTTCGTCGACATCCTCACGCCGGACAAGCTGGCCCAGCTCGGGCATACCTTCGAATTACCCGGGCTGACCGCGGAGCCAGGGGAACAGTCCTCTCTGACTGAGCGGCCAACCCTGGTGGTGAGGTCCGACCCGGGTATCGCGGTGACCTTCCACTGGCTGGTGCATGGCATGGGGCATCGCCTGCTGACGCAATTCGTGCCGCTGCTGGCGACCATGTGTGGTCTGGCGCTGCTGCTGGTCTGGTACCTGCGCCGGCGGATCGCTCTGGCGGCGTGGCAGACCGACGTGGCCGAAGATGCCCTGAGGCACAGCGAGCAGCGCTTTCGTACCGTTTCCGAGGCCTCGTCCGACTGGATCTGGGAGAGCGACGCCGAACAGCGGCTGGTCTATCTCTCGGAGCGCTTCGTGGCGGTGACCGGCTTCCGTCGAGAGGACTGGCTGGGGCGTCCGTTGCACGAACTGCTGGGCTATGCGCCGAGCCAGGTCGAGGAGGTGGCCCGGACGCCGCTGGCCGCCGGCCGCACCCGCCGCCCGCTGCCTTGCGAGATGCGCGACGCCCAGGCCAAGCTCAGGTACTGCCAGCTCTCGGCGCAGCCCATCATCAGCGGCGGCCTGCTGGCCGGCTTTCGCGGCACCGTATGCGACGTGACCGAGGAGATCGAGGCCAAGGCCCGCATTGAGCACATCAGCCAGCACGACGCCCTGACCGGACTGGCCAACCGTCATCAGCTGCACCGCTACCTGGCGCAGCGCTTCGCCGAGGGAGTCAGTGCCAGTCAGCCGCTGCATCTGCTGGCCCTCGACCTGGACCGCTTCAAGCCGGTCAACGACTCCCTCGGCCATGGGGCGGGCGATCAGGTGCTCTGCCAGGTCGCCCGGGAGTTGCGCGCCAGCGTTCGGGAGGGCGATCTGGTCGCGCGCATCGGCGGCGATGAATTCCTGATCGCGGTGAACGGCTGCCTGAGCGCCGAGCAGGTGAGCCTGATGTGCAACCGGATGCTGGAAGGCATCGGCCGGACCATGCGCATCGACGAGCACGACATCAATATCGGCGCAAGCATCGGCATCGCCCAGGCCCCTCAGGATAGCCATGGCGCCGAGGATCTGCTGCGCTATGCGGACATCGCGCTGTACGAAGCCAAGGCCGCCGGGCGCAACACCCTGAGATTCTATGAGCCCACCATGAACCAGCGCATCCTCGAACGGCGCCAGCTGGAGACCGAGTTGCGCCTGGGGTTGCAGCGGCTGGAATTCGAGCTGGATTTCCAGCCGCGATTCGACGCCAGCAGCCAGCGCCTGCTGGGCGCCGAGGCGCTGGTGCGCTGGAATCATCCCACCCGCGGGCGCCTGGCACCCGCCGAGTTCATCGGGGTGGCGGAGGAGACCGGGCTGATCCTCGGCCTGAGCGACTGGGTGCTGCAGGAAGCCTGTAGTCAGGCGCTGGTCTGGGAGCCGGACCTGATCGTCTCCATCAACCTGTCGCCGCTGGAGTTCCAGCGCGACGATCTGGTCGCGCGGGTCCGCAAGGTCCTCGACCGCACCGGCATCGATCCGGCGCGGGTCGAGCTGGAGCTGACCGAGAACGTCCTTCTGGACGACGCCGCGGGCGCCCTGGAGTTGATGAAGAAGCTCAAGGCGCTAGGGGTGCGGCTGTCCATGGACGACTTCGGCACCGGCTATTCCTCGCTGAGCTATCTGCGCACCTATCCCTTCGATTGCCTGAAGATCGATCGCAGCTTCGTCTCCAACATCGAAGTGAGCGAGAGCAACGCGGCCATCGTCGAGGCCATCGTCAGCATGGGGCGGGCGCTATCGCTCACGGTGGTGGCCGAGGGCATCGAGACCGCCGGCCAACTGGCGCGCATCGCCGATTTGAGGTGCGACCAGGCCCAGGGCTTCCACCTGCAGCGACCGCTGTCCCAGGCGCGTTTCGCGGCCTTGCGGCAGGAACAGTCACGGCCGCGGGAAGCGTCAAACGACGCCAGCCGCACCCTGGTCGCCACTAGGCCATAGGGCAGCTCGGGGCGCACCCAGCAGCAGCGCGGCGAACAGCAGAAAGAGTCCGCCCGCCGCCCGGTTCAGGCGCGCGAGGGCGGTGCCCGAGGTCAGGCGGGCACTCAGGGCTGCCGGGGTTGGGACGCAGGGCTGCGCAGGCGATTCAGACCCAGCCAGCCCAGATAGAGCGCGCCGACCAGCCGCAATCCCTGCAGCGCCCGCGGCGAACTGCTCACCAGGGCGCCGAGCGCGGTGCTGGCCAGAATGGCTACCAGCAGGATGCCCAGCACCACACCGAGGATGCCTGGCAGGGCGCCGCGCAGTTGCAGCTGCACGGCGTTGTTGACCGTGAGCAGCAAGCCCGGGCCGGGGCTGGCAATGGTGAGGCCGCACAGCAGCAGGTAGAGGGCAAGTGTTGCATTGGGCTGTCTGAA
>Ga0302349_1002640_pt1 | contig 11218 bp, 1 predicted proteins | sample PhyAR1_FD_202176 | JGI IMG/M metagenome (GOLD analysis project Ga0302349, IMG submission 202176) | Leaf surface microbial communities from alfalfa plants in UC Gill Tract Community Farm, Albany, California, United States - DLSL A.R1... | ecosystem: Host-associated > Plants > Phyllosphere >...
CGCGCACGGTTCCGCTCAGCTGGTCGACACCACGCTGCAAGGTCAGCGCCACTGGGCCACCGCTACCCGCACCCCCTGCTCGGTTGCCAGAGCAGTTGAAGACCACCCCCGAGCCACCATAGCTGCACTGCGCCAGCACATGGCCGCTCAAGGTACCGCCAAAGCCGTGCACAGTGGTCGCGGCGGTTGGAGGATACGGCCAGGTGATCGCGGCGGTGGTCAGCGCTTCGCTCATCGCGACCTGTTCGCTGCTACCAATGTCCGCCCACCAGCTGCGCACCGGCTGGTTGTTGCTGTTGAACTCGACCATGGCCCAGCGATCCACAAAGGCCGGGTCGGAGAAGACGCCGGCTGGCGTGCCCTCATAGTCGTAGCGCTGCATGGCCTTGACAGGTTCGCCGGGGAACTGGATCGTGCCCCTGCTGCGGCTGGTGAACGTGATCACGACATTACCAGGGCTGCCCGCTTCATGGCCATCGCGTTGCTCGCTGCCAAAGAAGCGCCCGCCTTCATAGAAGTACAGCGGAGCGGTCACCGTGTTGTCGTGCAAGGTACCGAGTGCGGTATGGAAGGTCGGCGCACCTGATTGGCGGTAGTTGTAGACCTGCATGAACAGCACGCCATCCTGGATGTCGATGCCCATGCCACGCCCTGGCTCGCCATTGAGTTCATCGCTGATGATCCAGGTGCCACTCTGGGCCGCAATCAGGGTGGTGGGCAACTCGCCGGTGGCGTCGGAGGTTTTCGAGACCTGGCGCGTGCTGCTGCCGGTATTGCCCGCGTCATCGGTCTGCGATGCCGTCACCGTGACCGAGCCCTTGGGCAAGGCCCCTACCTGCATACCGGGTGCAGTCCAGTTACCGTTGACGCAAGCCACCGTCACCTTGATCGCACCGACGCTCACCGTCACCGCACCATCACCGCTGGTGCAGGTTCCCGCTGAGCTGTACGAATTCTGGTTGGAGGTGTCGATGGTCGGCGCGGTGCTGATCGAGACCGCCGGCGCCGTCGTGTCCTTCACCGTGTTCAGCGAGCCGGAGATGACAGTGCCTGCCACCGTCTGCGAGGCTTTCACCACCACCGTGCCCTCTGGCAGGCTGCGCACGTCGACACCGCTCACCACCCAGTTGCCGGCATTGCAGGCCGCCGAGCTGCTGACACTGCCGATCGCCACCGTCACCCCACCGCCAGAAGCGCTGCAGGCACCGGAGACGCCGCTATAACTGGCCTGATTGCCACTGTTGATGCGAGGCGCGACAACCACGGTCACAGCAGCGGCCGTGCTCTCCTTGCTGGTTGCGCGGCTGGCGCTGCCGGTATTGCCTGCGGCATCGGTTTGCATGGCAGTCACCGTGACAGAGCCCGCAGGCAAGCCACTGACATCCATGCCCGAGGCAGACCAGATACCGCTGTTGCAAACGGGCTGCGGCACCGCTGCCACGCTACCCACGCGCACGGTCACCACAACGCCGTTTTCAGAGCAGCTACCGGCTACGCCGTAGGCCGATTGATTGCCTGCATTGATCACCGGGGCCGAGGTAATGGCCACTGCCGGTGCGGTCGCGTCCTTGCCCGTCACCAAGCTGCCCGATCCGGTTTGCCCGCCGACAGTTTGCGACGCGGTCACGGTCACCGCCCCGTCGGGAAGGCCGCTGACATTGATACCCGAGGCCGACCAGACACCGCCACCGCACAATGCCGATGCCGGGACCGATCCAACCATGACGGCCACCGTTTCACCATTGGCTGAGCAGGTGCCCGAGACGGTGTACGAAGCCTGGTTGGACGCGGTGATCTGTGGAGCCGCGACGACGGACACCACCGGCAGTGGCGGCACCGACCCCGTGGATTTGGTGGTCGACTGGCTCGCGGAACCAGGTGGCTGTCCGGCGACCGTCTGCGTTGCCGTGATCGTCACCGTGCCATCGGGCAGGCCTTGTGCATTCACCGAGCCAGCGTACGTACCGCCTGCGGAACAGGGCAGCGACTGGCTGACGCCGGCAGGACTGGAGCTGATGGCCACATTGCCGCTGCCAGCGCTGCAGGTGCCGCTGATGGGCACGGAGGTCTGGTTGCCCGCATTGATCGGCGGCAGCGGATTCAAGGTCACCGTGGGCTTGCAATCGGGCATCGATGCGGTGGAGTTGCCGACGATCACCGAGGCGTTGAGCAAAGGCAAGGTCAAGGCCTTGGCCACCAACTCAATGCGCAGCGCGGTCACGCTCATGGAGGTGCCGCTTTGGCTTTGCTCATTGGTGTAGAGCTTGACACCCACCTCCGTGCCAATGGTTGGCACCCCGATCGTCAGGTTCACCAGACCATTGAGGCTTGCACTGACGCCGCTGAGCGCGCCGGTTCCGCCGAGGATCTGGGCATCGCCCGAGCCTTGCGGCACACCGTTGACGCAGGCCATACGGGCTTGAGAGCTGATGGTATTGGCACCCAGCGACAACCCCGCCAGCGTCAGATTCAAACCGTCCACGGAGCTGTTGGATACCACGTTGTTCTGCGCCAGATTGCTTTGGGTGGAGGAGTTGATGACACCCGTGCCCACGTTCAGCAGATTGGCTCCGGCGGTCACGCCCACACTCGCTACAGAAACCGGCGTGTTGAAATCCGGTGGTGCACTCTTTTGGCCGGTATCCGCAAATGGGACGCCCAGCCCTGCCCCGAGTACATCGGCTGTGACCTGCAGGCCATAGGCCCGCCCGGATCCTGAGGATGCCGCCAGGGCGGAAGTGCTGCAGACGAAGGCCAGGCCTGCAAGCCCCCCGTACAGCAGACGGCGGATAGTTCTCTGTGCACCAATCGGGTTCATAGCGTCTCCTTCTGCACCGCCAGAACGCCCGTTGGGTGTGATCCACTCAGACCCCACCAACCGGCCGAGGACAGGTGCTGCTGATTGCTCATACAAACACAACTACTCACAAGCGCAAAGGTACTGCGAATCTTTGGTAAACGGTAAATTATTTTATTGAGCACACTTATAAGCACAAGCATTTCCGACCAATAGCTGGTTACCGCAGCCCCGGCGCTTTGCGGGCCGCACGGCACAGGGGAGCGGACCTGTCCAAGCCGGCCATGTCGGGCCCACCCTTGCTGCTGCACTGCGGATTTACAGAGGAGAAATCGCGCATAAATGCAGTTTTCTGCCATGCTCGCTCGCAGCCATCGCAGTCACCAAAGAGCCCTTCAATCACCGTGGGCCAGGTGCGGTGGAGAGGTTCATAGCCCCGGGAGCCCTCTCAACCCTGCTCCGTCTGACATATCTGACAGCGCCTTCCACCGTCAAATCAAGGCCTCGGCTTACAGCGTCGGTTACATCCTGGCATAGATTCGATGCCGATTTGGCAACAGCGCGATAGCCTTCACCCCGCAAGCAGATGCTTTATCTGGACCGCAACCCGGCTCAGTTGCCACCGCTGCGCCTTGGCCGGCCAGCGGTGGCTCCCTGCCCTCAGTCGCCTGCCTGCACCATCTCGCCGTTCGGATCCGTCACCCGCATCACGGTGATGGCTGGGGCATCTTCGGCGTCTCCCACAATGCCGGAGCTGGCGCCATAGAACCCGGCAACAAAACGGAAGGCCGGTGCGCCCGCAGGACCCGTGCAGCGGAAGTTGTACTGGCGCAGCACTTCGGCGACACAGACATAGCCCGAGTCGGTATCGATGACCGAGTTCTCATCGCGCTTTTGGAAGCGGAAGATCCGGCTGGGCATCGCATCCGTGGCAGACAGCACCGACCAGGACCCGCGCAGCGACTGGGCCGATCCCTTGTTCAGGCTGTAGTAGAAGCGTTCGATCTGCACCGGCTCTTCACCCGGGAAGGCCAGCGTCCCTACCGACGGCGCACTGAAGTGGATCGACTGGGTCGGTCCCGCATCCGCCTTGAAGCGAGCACTCGCAGCCGGGCCACCAAAGTAACGCCCGCCCTGGTACTGCACCGTGGGCAGATCGGGGGTGTTGGGCTCTGGTGTGGTCGATGCGTCATGCGCGCCAAGCACACTGTGGAACGTCGCCTTGCCGTCGCTCTGGTAGTCGTACACCGACATGAACAACAGATGGTCTTCCTGGTTCAGCGGCTTTTGCAGCTCGATGGAAATACCGCGACCTGGCAGGCCCCGCAACTCACTGCTGACGACCCAGGTGCCCGACTCCGGCAAGTAGCCTGGCGCGTAGTAGCTGGTGCGCACGCTCTGGTTGTCCTGCCAGGCGTAGGCAGCACGGGCCACGCGGAAGCCCACCAGGCGCCGGGTGTCGCCACCGCCCTCCTTCACCGTGCCGCTGAGCTGGTCCACACCACGCTGCATCGTCATCGCGATCACCGGCGCACCGTTAGCCCCCGCACGGTTGCCCGAGCAGTTGAACACCAGACCCCGGCCGCCGTAGCTGCATTGCGCCACCAGATGGCCCGACAAGGTGCCGCCAAAGCCATGGACCGCCGTTGCCACGGTAGGTGGGTATGGCCAGCCCATCGCTGCTGCCGCCCAGTCCTCGCTCATCGAGACCTGCTCGCTCGTGCCGATATCGGCCCACCAGCTGCGCACCGGTTGGTTGCTGCTGTTGAGCTCGACCATGGCCCAGCGGTCGACAAAGGCCGGATCGGAGAAGACACCAGCGGGCGTGCCCTCATAGTCAAAGCGGTGCATGGCCTTTACCGGCTCGCCCGGGAACTGGATCGTACCGGTGCTGCGGCTGGTGAAGGTGATGACCACATTGCCAGGGCTGCCGGCCGCATGGCCATCGCGTTGCTCGCTGCCAAAGTAGCGCCCGCCTTCGTAGAAGTACAGCGGAGCGGTCACTTTGTTGTCGCGCAAGGTGCCCAGTGCCGTGTGAAAGGTCGCCTCCCCCGACTGGCGGTAGTTGTAGACCTGCATGAACAGCACGCCGTCCTGGATGTCGATACCCATGCCGCGGCCTGGCTCGCCATTGAGCTCATCGCTGATGATCCAGGTACCGTTCTGGGGCGCAATCCGGGCAACGGGAGGCTCGGGCGGCTCGCCGCCAGAGCCGGTCGACTTCGAGACTTCGCGGGTGATGCTGCCCGTGTTGCCGGCTTGGTCCGTCTGCGATGCCGTCACGGCAACTGCTCCATCGGGCAGACCACGGACATCCATGCCAGGCGCCGTCCAGCTGCCGTTGATGCAGGCTGCCGCAGCCTGGACAGTACCCACCTTCACCGTCATGGTGCCGTCACCCGAGGTGCAGCCGCCCGCAGGGCTGTAGGCGCCCTGGTTGGACGTATCGATGCTCGGCGCCATGCCGATCGAGACAACGGGTGCCACGGTGTCCTTGACCGCGTTCTGGGAACTGGAGACCACTGCACCATCCACCGTCTGCGAAGCCGTCACCATGACCGCACCATCAGGCAAGCCACGGACATCCAGCCCTGCCGTGGACCAGGTGCCGCCATTGCAAGGCACCGACACAGACAGGGAGCCGACCACGACGGTCACATTGCTGCCGCTGGCCGCGCAAGTGCCCGAGACGGTGTAGGACGCCTGGTTGGACAAGGAGATGGCTGGCGCCGAAGTGATGGCAAACACTGGCGTGCCGCCACCCGCACTCTTGCTGGTCACAAAACCACCGGTTCCCGTCTGGCCACCCGCTGTCTGTGCGACAGTCACCGTGACCGCGCCATCTGGCAAGCCGCTGACATCCAGGCCAGGTGTCGACCAGGTTCCACCACTGCACAATGCTGTGACAGAGATGGAGCCGACCAGCACAGTGACATTGGCGCCATCGACCGAGCAGGTGCCCGATACGGTATAGGCAGTCTGGTTGGCCGCCGTGATCGCCGGCGCCGAGGTCACGGCCACGGCAGGCACTACCCCAGCCGCGTCCTTGCTGGTCACAAAACCGCCGGAGCCCGTCTGGCCTCCCGCCGTCTGCGCCACCGTCACCGTCACCGGTCCATTGGGCAAGCCGCTGACATCCAGGCCCATAACGGACCAGGTGCCACCGCTGCACACGGCCGTCGCAGAGATGCTGCCAACCAGAACCGTCACATTGGTACCACCGACCGAGCAGGTGCCCGATACGGTATAGGACGCTTGGTTGGCCGCCGTGATCGCAGGTGCCGAAGTAATCGCCACAGCAGGAATAGCCCCCGCCGCATCCTTGCTGGTCACAAAGCCGCCGGTGCCCGTCTGTCCCCCCGCCGTCAGCGACACCGACACGGAGACCGGTCCATCAGCCAAGCCACTGACATCCATGGCCGGACTGGCCCAGATGCCCCCGGTGCACACCGCCGATGCCGAGACGGAGCCCACCAGCACAGCCACATTGCCGCCATCGGCCGAACAGGTGCCCGAGACGGTATAGGCCGACTGGTTGGCCGCCGTGATGGCTGGCGCCGAGGTAATGGCCACCGCAGGTGAAGCGCCCGCCGAGTCCTTGGTGGTCACCAGGCTACCCGATCCCGTTTGGGCACCAGCGGTTTGCGAGGCCATGATGGTGACCGCGCCATCGGGCAGGCCGCTGACATCCACACCCGAGCTGGCCCAGATGCCCGCGTTGCACTGTGCCGATGCCGGGATCGATCCAATCAGCACCGTGACAGCAGCGCCAGCTGCCGAGCAGGTGCCCGATACGCTATAGGCCGACTGGTTGGCCGCCGTGATCGCAGGTGCCGAGGTAATGGCCACCGCAGGTACCAGGCCAGCCGCATCCTTGCTGGTCGTCCAACCGCTGGAGCCGATCTGGCCACCCACCGTCTGAGACGCCGACACGGAAACCGGTCCATCGGCCAAGCCGCTGACATCGATCGCCGCAGTCGCCCAGATGCCGTTGTTGCAAGCCGCCGATGTGGTAAGGCCGCCTATCAGCACATCCACATTGGCGCCCTCCGCCGAGCAGGTACCCGAGACGGTATAGGCCGACTGGTTGGCTGCCGTGATCACAGGCGCCGAGGTGATTGCCACCACCGGTGCCACGCCTGCGGTGTCCTTGCTGGTGGCAAAGCTGCCCGTGCCCGTCTGGCCACCCGCCACTTGGGTCGCCGTCACCGCAACCGGCCCATCCGCCAGCCCACTGACGTCCATGCCCTCGGTCGCCCAGAGGCCACCCATGCACGGCGCCGTTGCAGACACCGAGCCGACCTGCACATCCACATTGCTGCCGTTGACCGAGCAAGTGCCCGAGACGGAGTACGCCGATGCATTCGCTGCCGTGATGGCAGGTGCCGACGTAATGGCCACCACAGGCGTAGCTACGCCAGTGCCCTTGTTGACCTGCACATTGGCCGACCCCACCAGGGCACCCACCGTTTGCTGAGCCGTCACGGTGACCGTGCCGTCCTGCAAGCCACTGACATTCAACGCTGCGGTCATCCAACTGCCGCTGGTGCAGGGCACCGATGCGGACACCGAGCCGACCAGCACATCCACATTGGTACCGTTGACCGAGCAGGTTCCCGAGACGCTATAGGCCGACTGGTTGGCTGCCGTGATGTCCGCAGCCGAGGTAATCGTCACCATCGGTTGGACACCACCTGTGCTCTTGTTGGTCACGATGCTGCCCGATCCCTGCAGGGCGCCAACCGTCTGCGCAGCGGTCACCGTGACCGATCCATCGGGCAGACCACTGACATCCACCGCGGGGATGGTCCAGAGGTTTCCGGCGCATGGCGCCGATGATGACACCGAGCCGATCTGTACAGCCACCGTCGTACTGTTGACCGAGCAGCTGCCCGAGACGACATACGAGCCCTGGTTGGCAGCCGTGATGGCGGGAGCCGAAGTAACGGTCACCACCGGGACGACACCTGCGGTGTCCTTGAGGGTCACCAGGCTACCCGAGCCCAGCACACTGCCGACGGTCTGCGCCGCAGTTACGGTGACCGGTCCATCGGCCAGGCCAGTGACATCCAGACCAGCGGCGGACCAGTTGCCAGCCGCGCATGGCGCGCTTGCAGCCACCGAACCGACCTGAACCGCAACAGGGATGCCGTCGGCCGAGCAGCTGCCCGAGACGGTATACGACGCCTGGTTGGCTGCCGTAATGGCAGGTGCCGAGCTGACGGTCACCACCGGGGCGGCGCCTGCCGTCTCCTTGCTGGTCACCAAGCTGCCCGATCCCGTTTGACCACTGGCAGTTTGCGAGGCCATGACGGTGACTGCTCCATCAGGCAAGGCAGTGACATCAACAGCTGCTGAGGACCAGATGCCCGCATTGCACACTGCCGACGCCGATACCGAGCCGACCAGGACCGCCACGTTGCTGCCGTCCACCGAGCAAGAGCCCGAGACGGTATAGGCTGCCTGGTTCGCCAACGTGATCGCAGGTGCCGACGTCACGCTCACCACGGGTACGATTCCGGCCGCGTCCTTGGTGGTCACCAGGCTGCCCGTGCCGGTTTGGGTGCCCAGCGTTTGCGAAACTGTCACGGTGACCGGGCCATCGGGCAAGGCACTGACATCCACGGCCGTGCTCGACCAGATACCGGCATTGCACTGCGCCGATGCAGGAACCGAGCCGATTTGAACAGCCACCGCTGCGCCATTGGCTGAGCAGGTACCCGAGACGGTGTAAGCCGATTGGTTCGCTGCCGTGATCGGCGGTGCCGAGATCACACCCACGGCGGGCGCAGCTCCGGCAGAGTCCTTGCTGATCACCAGGCTGACTGTTCCCGTCTGGCCACCGGCGTCTTGCGAGGCCTGCACCGTAATCTGTCCATCAGCCAGCCCACTGACATTGGTGGGCTCGGTGGCCCAGATGCCATCGCTGCAGGTTGCCGATGCGGGTATCGAGCCGACGAGTACCGTCACCACTTCACCGTTGACCGAGCAGGTGCCCGAGACGGTATAGGCGGCCTCATTCAAGGCGGTGATTGCAGGTGCGGAGGTGATGACCACCACAGGAACAATCGCTGCAGTGGCCTTGGTGGTCTCCACGCTGTCCGACCCGGACAAGCCGCCAACGATTTGCTCCGCGGTCACGACGACCACCCCGTCAGGCAAGGCACTGACATTCAGACCCGACGCAGTCCAGGCTCCCGCGTCACAGGTCGCAGACGCTGGGACACTGCCGACCTGGACGGCGACACTGGTGCCGCTCGCCGAGCAAGTGCCCGAGACCGTGTAGGACGCTTGGTTGGCCAGCGTAATGGCGGGAGCCAAGCCAATGGTCACCACAGGCGCAGTAGCGGCCGCCGTCTTGTTGACCACCACACTGGCCGATCCCGAGCCGCCACTCACGGTCTGCGAGGCGGTCACCGTCACCAATCCATCCGGCAAGCCACTGACATCCAGCGGAGCCGTGGTCCAACTGCTGCCGTCGCATGCCACCGATGCGGCGATGGATCCAACCTGAACCGCCACGTTGGTACCGGCCACCGAGCAGGTGCCCGAGACGGTGTAGGCCGCCTGGTTAGATACCGTGATGTCAGGTGGCAGGGTGATGGCCACCACGGGCACGATCCCCGCCGGCTCCTTGTTGATCACCAGGCTCACCGATCCCGTTTGGCTACCCGCCGTTTGCGATGCCATGACCGTGACCGCGCCAGCGGGCAAGCCGCTCACGTCCATGCCAGCGGTAATCCAGGTACCGCTGCTGCAAGGCGCCGTTGCAGCGACCTGGCCGACCAGAACAGACACATCGGCGCCATTGACCGAGCAACTGCCGGATACGACATAGGCAGCCTGGTTGGCAGCCGTGATCGCCGGTGCCGAGGTGATGGCCACCGAAGGTACTGCCACTGCCACACTCTTGCTGGTCACCAAACTGCCCGATCCCGTGAGGCTGCCCGCTGTCTGCGAGGCTGTTACCGTGACCGATCCATCTGCCAAGCCACTGACATCCAGCGCTGCGGTAGCCCACAGGCCCCCGCTGCAGGGTGCAGATGCGGCTACCGATCCAACCAGGACAGCCACGTCCGTGCCGTTCACCGTGCAGGTACCAGAGACGGAATAAGCCAATTGGTTATCCGCTGCGATGGCGGGCGCCGAGGTGATGACCACCACAGGCGCCACGCCTGCAGTGTCCTTGGTAGTCACCAGGCTACCGGTCCCCGTCTGGGTACCCACCGTCTGCGAAGCCGTCACCAGCACCGTTTCATCCGGCAAGCCACTGACATCCAAGGCTGCAGTGGACCAGATGCCACCGCTGCAAACCGGCTGCGGCACAGCGACCACGTCGCCTACATGCACCATCAGCACCACACCGTTTTCCGAGCAGGTGCCAGAGACGGTATAGGCCGTCTGGTTGGCTGCCGTGATCGCGGGTGCCGAAGTAATGGTGACGACGGGGGCGATGCCCTGCGAGTCCTTGACGATGACCAAACTGCCCGAGCCCGTCAGGTCGCCCACCGTCTGCGAGGCAACAACCGAAACGGGCCCGTTTGCCAAGCCACTGACATCAACGCCTGCAGTGGCCCAAATGCCGCCACTGCACTGCGCCGAGGCAGCGACGGAGCCGATCAGCACCCCAACGCCCGAGCCATTGGCCGAGCAGGTGCCAGAGACGGTATACGCGGACTGGTTCGCTGCAGTGATGAGGGGCGCCGAGGTGATGGTCACCACAGGAGCGATCCCGACCGCAGTCTTGCTCGTCACCAGGCTGCCCGATCCCGTCTGGGCATTCACCGTTTGTGAGGCCGTGATCGTGACGGGTCCATCCGGCAAATTGCTGACGTCCAAGCCTGCAGTAGCCCAGGCACTGCTGTCGCATAGGGCCGAAGCGGCGACGGAGCCCACCAGAATGCTCACCGTGCTGCCGTTGGCCGAGCAGGTGCCCGAAACGATATAGGAAGCCTGGTTGGCGATGGTGATAGGAGGAGCCGAGGTGACAACAACTGCGGGTGCGACGCCGGCCGTGTCTTTGCTGATGACCAGCGTGCCCGATCCGGTTCGGCCATCGGCGGTCTGCGATGCTGTCACCGTGACCGCGCCATCCGGCAAGGTGCCGACATTCACCGCCGAGGTGGTCCAGAGCCCGGCATTGCACATCGCCGACGCAGGGATGGCGCCGATCAATACCGCTACATTCGTGTCAATGACCGAGCAGGTGCCCGAGACGGTATAGGCCGATTGGTTCGTTGCCGTGATGGCAGGCGCCGAGCTGATGGACACCACGGGGGCAATACCCGCTGTGTCCTTCGCAGTCACCAGGCTGCCTGATCCGGTTTGGGCACTGACGGTTTGCGAGGCTGTGACCAGGACTGGACCATCCGCCAAGCCGCTGACATCCATGCCCGAGCTGGACCAGATGCTGCCGGTACA
>Ga0302349_1002642_pt1 | contig 11211 bp, 6 predicted proteins | sample PhyAR1_FD_202176 | JGI IMG/M metagenome (GOLD analysis project Ga0302349, IMG submission 202176) | Leaf surface microbial communities from alfalfa plants in UC Gill Tract Community Farm, Albany, California, United States - DLSL A.R1... | ecosystem: Host-associated > Plants > Phyllosphere >...
CGGGAAGTGGGCGGTGAAAAGAACATCAACAGTTTCACCCGATGCGCCACCCGTTTACGCTTAGTGTTAAACGAAACGCCAGCCCAGGCGAAAGCGCAGGTCCAGAAACTGCCCGGCGTCATTGCTGTAGTGGAAAGCGGCGGTCAGTTCCAGGTGGTGATCGGCACCCACGTTGCCGACGTGTTTAACGCCCTCTCCGCTATCATCGGGGAAGATAACACCGGCAACACCAGCAAACCCAAAACCCGCTGGCTCGATGCGGTGATTGGCACCATGTCTGCGGTGTTCGCGCCGATCGTCTACATACTTGCCGCTGCCGGGATTTTGCAGGGGCTGCTGATTGTCGTCGCCCTGATCGACGCCGATGTGAAAACCACCGGCACCTTTGAAATCCTCAACTTTATGTCGTGGACGCCGTTTGCCTTCCTGCCGGTGTTTATCGCCATCACCGCCGCGCGCCACTTCAAATGTAATCCCTTTATTGCCGTGCTCTGCTGCTGTGCGCTGATTAACCCCGAATGGTCTGCTATGGCGGGCCGCATCGCCAACGGGGAATCCATCACCTTCCTGCTGATCCCGCTGGCGAAAACGGTCTACACCTCGTCGGTACTGCCGCCGCTGTTCCTGGTCTGGGCGCTCTCCTGGCTGGAAAAACGGGTTGAAAAGGCGATCCCGGATGTGGTCAGCGCGCTGTTTACTCCGCTGATTTGCTTTGTGATCATCGTCCCGCTGACGCTTCTCATCATTGGCCCGGTAACCACCTGGGCGGCGATGGGCATCGCCTCCGGTTATAACGCGCTGTTTGCCGCCGCCCCTGCGGTTGCTGCGGCGGTCATTGGCGGCGTATGGCAGATCATTGTGATTTTCGGCGTGCACTGGGGCATCACCCCGGTGATCATGGCCAACTTCGACACCCAGGGCTACGACTCCTTCCAGGCCTACCAGACTATCGCCGTGATCGGCCAGATGGCGGCGGTATTCGGCGTGTTCCTGAAAACCCGTAACCGCGAACTGAAAACCACCTCCATGTCGGCGGGCATCACCGCGATTTTCGGTATCACTGAACCGGCGATTTACGGCGTGACGCTGCGCTTTAAAAAGCCATTTATCTGCGGCTGTATCGGTGGCGCGGTCGGTGCCGTCGTCGCCAGTCTGTTTGGTTCGCTCTACTACGCCTACGCCGCCCTGCCAGGCCTGTTCACCCTGGTGAACGCCATCAGCCCGGATGCGCCGATGTCCTTTATTGGTGAACTGGCGGGCAGCGCAACGGCGATTATCCTGACTATCGTGCTGGTGCAGTTCGTCGGCTTTGACGATCCGGTTGCGGAAGAAACTCTTACTGAAGAGAAAGAGCCCGCCCCGGTCAGCGCGCCGGTGACCACGGCGGCAAAAACGTCGCTGGATCTGGTCAGCCCGCTGAACGGCGATGTGATCGCGCTGGAAGAAGTAGCCGATGACGCCTTCGCGCAAAAAGTGCTGGGTGACGGCATCGCCATCCGCCCGCAATCCGGTCAGGTCGTCGCCCCCTGCGATGCGCGGGTTGAAACCCTGATCGACTCCCATCATGCGATTGGTCTTTCCTGCGACAACGGCGCGGAGCTGTTGATCCACGTCGGGCTGAACACGGTGAATTTGCAGGGGCAGCACTTCCGCCCGCTGGTAAAAGAAGGCGACGTGGTGAAAGCCGGGACACCGCTACTGGAGTTTGATAAAGAGGCCATTGAACGCGCCGGGTACGATCTCACCACCCCGGTGCTGGTGATCAACAGCGATGAATTTACCCTGACCAAACATCAGTCTGCGGGACCTGTTCAGCAGTTGATGCCATTAATGACCGTTTCCTGATGCCATAAACGCCCGGTAACGTCGCCGTTTCGCTGCCGGGCGCACAATTTGCGCTTCAGGATGCCTGATCTCTGATGCTCTGCGGCATAATAAACCCAGGCATTCATAATAAGCAGGAATATATGGTCACAATACTGGATGTTGCCAGAAAGGCGGGCGTCTCCAAAGCGACAGTCTCGCGCGCACTCAACGGCAAAGTGGTGGTCAGTGAAGAGGTGAAAGCCCGCATTTTCCAGGCCATTGAAGAGACGGGGTATCGCCCTAACCTGCTGGCCCGCAAACTGGCAACCAGCAAGTCTAATTCCGTCGGACTTGTGATCACCAACGGCCTGTACAACGGGCCCTTTTTCTCGGCGATGATTTACCAGGCCGCCACGTGCAGTGAAGATCACCAGCGCCAGTTGATTCTGGCTGACGGCAAGCACAGCGAAGAAGATGAGCGCAACGCCATTAACTTCCTGCTGGAGCTGCGCTGTGAGGCCATCATGATCTATCCCAAATACCTCAGCGTTGACGAGCTGGACGACATCATTGACCGCAACAGCGTGCCGATTGTGGTGATCAACCGTGAACTCAAGCGCAACCGCAGTAATTCGGTGTTTGTCGATCACCATCGCTGTAGCCGCCAGATGGTTGAACACCTGCTGGCACAGGGACACCGCACAATCGCTTTTGTGGCAGGCGGCGAAGGTTCCCCTACAGGCGACAGCCGCCTCGCGGGTTATCGCGATGCGCTGAAAGACGCAGGCATCACCCCTGACGAATCATTAATTGTGCGCGGAAGCTGGAGCACCGAAAGCGGCTACGAAGCAGGCTGCGCCCTGCTCAAACAGCGCCGCGACATGACCTGCATCCTCGCCGCCAATGACGATATGGCCATCGGCGTCACCAAAGCGATGACCGATCATGGATTCCAGGTTCCCGCAGACATCTCCGTCGCCGGATTCGATGATTCCATTATCGGCCGCTATTTCACCCCCACGCTCACCACCGTACACATCCCGATGGATGAAATGATCAGCGATGCGGTGCGGATTTTACTCTCACCGCACTCAGAGGCAGAAAATCCCCCACAGGGGCTACATGAAGGCTCATTGATTATTAGAGAGTCGGTGGCAGCACGAAAAAGATAATGGTGACTGTTCATTAAAGGGATTTGCCCGATGCCGGAGGATAACAGTAGACTGTTTATGAATCTGACAGGCCGTTGTTCTTTAAGGTGAATTTATGCTAGTGCCACTTGTTGAATTTGCAGTTATCGGCAGACCCGCCTCCGTAAATGCGGGGGACAAGAACGCTGCCCGTAAAAGAATATGGAAACAGCTTGTCTATACGGAGGCCAGTAATCAGTATTCCGGCCCACCCGTAAGCTATAAAACCACGTTAAAGGTGTTTTATTTCCCGCACAACAATCAGTACACCGATGTTGATAACGGTCTTAAATACACCCTCGATGGAATAAAAAACCTGGTTATTGACGATGATAAACAGGTAACCCGCATTATTGCCGAACGTTTTTTGCGCGAACCGGGTGCCTCGCTCGTGGTTCCCCTGAACATAGCGGCCCCCGTTGCTAATGTTCTTCACGCGATGGAATCGAAACCCAAAAAAGACTATGTGACGTTAATCAAATTAGAAAAATACGAATGTAATGGGGGTTCACTGTGGTAAGTCAGCGGGGTTATGAAGAGTATCAGCTTGAGTTGATTCTGGCCGAGTATGCGCTGAAAGGTTATCGTCCCGTCAGGCAAGAGCGTTACCAAAACGCCATGATGTTTGATGCTGTGGTTATCGATCGTGAAAAAAGACACTGTATTATTATCGAACTCATAAACCGTGCGCGTGGTAATGACCAGGCCAGGGCACAGCGGTTTACGGACATGGCGCAGGACCCCGATTTTCGTGGCGCGCTAAACATTCCTGTACAGGCCGAAATCTCAGTTGATTTTAGATATATCGATAATGAATCGCTCAGAAACGACAGGAATGCGGTTATTCAAAGGGAATATGGCCCCTATACCCTCATTAAACTTCTGGCGAATAAATTGCCGCCTACAGCGCCTGGTAATAAAAAAAGCCGGGAAAAGCAATTTCTCCATGACTGGTCTCTGATTGCCAGAACGATACGATCTGCCGCTATCCCATTTGAGCAGGCATCAGGAAAATCTGTGCTTGAGACGTATAATTTACTGCTTTCTAAGCACATGTTACTCGCTGCAGAACAGATTGCCCCTGATTACGTCGAGTTTAACGAAGCATTTAACTTCCCGGATTTATTTGAACTCCATGACAAAGTCCTGAATGTCATTGAGGGGGATGTCGTCTCCGAAAATGATGTCAGGGCATTAAGATTTCATTTGACGTCAATCCGTAAGCAACTCAAGGAATGGCTGTAACTCCCCCGCCCGGCGGCACTGGCTTGCCGGGCCTGCAATCACCTTGTTAATAAAATGCACGTATTAAGGCAGCGCAAACCTTATTATTCCCTGTTTCGTCTTTAAATTTGCATTAAGTTAAAACAGCGCGCTTAATTTCTGTTTAATCACTTTTTTATTTATCAATTTAATAACAAATAATATTCGCGCAATATTAAGCCCGACTAAAAAAATATTTCTCGTGGCTACTATCCGTTGTAACAATGATAGTAGAAAATGCAGCGGACATAATAAAATCTACTGCACTGTCAAGCGCACACTCAAGATCGCAGACAGCTTCCTTTTTGAGATGATCTAAAGAGACTTCATCGTGGGGTTATTAATGAAGCGTAACAATTTTGTTACACAAAAAGAGTATTTGCTCAAAGACGGATCGACGCTGATGTCGACCACCAATACACAGAGTTATATTTCGTACGCTAACTCAGCCTTTATTGAGGCGAGTGGATATGAAGAAGGCGAACTGATGGGCGAGCCGCACAACATCATTCGTCACCCGGATATGCCCCCTGCCGCCTTTGCCGATATGTGGTTTACCATCCAGCAAGGCGAGAGCTGGACCGGGCTGGTAAAAAACCGCCGCACTAATGGCGACCATTACTGGGTGCGGGCGAACGTCACCCCGGTATATCACCAGGATGAACTGACCGGCTATATTTCAGTGCGCAATATACCGCCGCGCAAAGAAATAGATGCCGCTGAAAAACTGTATAACGCCGTCAACGAAAATAAAGTCAAAGGTCATCGTTTTTATAAAGGCTTACTGGTTCGCAAGGGTATTTTTTCATTCCTGTCGTTATTTCAGTGGCTGAGTGTTTCCCACCGAATCAATGCAGGGATTATTATTAGCGCACTGACGATCCTCGCCCTGCAAATAATCGCCCTGCCTTTAGCGGCAAAAATGGCGGCGACGGTGGTGACGTTTATTTTGCTGGCGTTATTTTTACAGAAGCAGGTTTCCTCGCCGCTAAAAAAAATCCTCACCCAGATGCAAAAAGTGGTTTCCGGGCGCAAAGCCGACTATTTCCAGTTTAATCGCGTTGATGAAATTGGCCTGCTGATGCGCATGGTGAATCAGTCGGGCCTGAACCTGAATTCGCTGGTGGGGGATGTGAATACGCAACTGCTGGGCATTCGCAAAATCAGTCAGCGCATTGCCGAAGAAGGCGAATCGCTGCAAAAGCGCACCGAAGAAACCTCAGCGGATCTGCACCAGACCGCCGCTGCCGTGGAGGAGATCGCCAGCGCCGTGAAGCAGACCGCAGAAACCGCCTCCGAAGCGATGACCCGCGCGGATCAAACCAGCGCCAACGCCATGAAAAGCGGCGATGTCATGAAGCAGACGATTTCAATGATGCAGTCCGTCTCGCGCGATAACGGCCAGATTGTCGATATCATTGGTGTGATTGACAGCATCGCCTTCCAGACCAATATTCTGGCGCTCAATGCTGCGGTGGAAGCGGCGCGGGCGGGAGAATCCGGACGCGGCTTTGCGGTGGTCGCCGCCGAAGTGCGCAATCTGGCACAGCACTCGGCGTCGGCAGCAAAAGAGATCAAATCCCTGATTGAGAAAAACGTTGCCAACGTCAGCAGCGGCGTGGTGATGGTCGAAAGCACCGAATCCCATTTGACGGCGATGATCGACAGCGTGATCCAGATGTCCACGATGATCAAAGAGATCGGCACGGCGACGCAGGAGCAAACGCTGGCGCTGCAACTGATTAACCAGTCGGTATCACGTATCGGGGTGATGACGCATAACAACAACAGCATGGTTGAGCATGTCACCGATGCCGCCTGCGATCTCTCCTCCCGTGCTGCGCGTCTGCAACGTGCTGTTCAGGTCTTTGGCAGTAACTGAGCCATTCTTGCACCGTGCTATAGTAAAACCCTTTCCTTCAATAAAGGCGGGCATGGTGCGATACAGTTTATGGCTTCTGCTGGCGGTGGCGCTTCCTGCCTCCGCCGCCCACTACCTTCCCCCTCCCGACTTTATCCGCACGCCGCCTGCCGCCCGCGCACAGCCTGCTGACTTCACCTGCCCTGCGGCACCCGCGCCCTTTCGCGGTGAACTGGTCTTTCGCAGTAAATACGAAGGCTCTGACGCTGCGCGCGCCACGCTGAATAAAGAGGCACTGGCAGCTTACCGGCATGCAACGCGGAATATTACCGCCACACAAAAGCGCGTCACGGCGCTGGCGGCGCGTTATGGCAAAGCAGGTGATAAACGGGTGGCGGATTGTCTGGTCAGCACGCTGTATGCCTGGGCGGTGCAGGATGCGCTGACGTCCACCACCACCAGTCACACCGGGAAAGCAGTACGCAAATGGGCGCTGGCGAGTTTTTCCAGCGCCTGGCTGCAACTCCAGTTCGCGCCGGGCCTGCCGCTTAACGGCAATCCCCAGGCCGCTGAGGTTGAGCGCTGGCTGAGCGCACTGGCGACGCTGACGGTGAGTGACTGGGCGCATCTCCCGCGTGAGAAAATCAATAATCACAGTTACTGGGCCGCTTCGGCGCTGATGACCACTGCCGTGGTGACCGGGCGGGAGGATCTGTTTAACCGCGCGGTGGCCATGCTGCGCACGGCGTTGAGCCAGGTTGACGAAAACGGGTTCTTACCGAATGAATTGAAGCGTAAATCGCGGGCGCTGGCGTATCACGACTATGCGTTGCAGCCGCTGGTCACGCTGGTGAGGTTTGCGAAGGCGAATCAGGTCAGGCTTACGCCTGAAGAGAAACGCGCGTTTGCGCGTCTTGTTGCGCGGGTGCGGGCGGGGAAAGCGGATCCGGCGGCGTTTCGCGAGAAGACGGGCAGTGAGCAGGAGCCCTTCACACCCTCACCCCGGCCCTCTCCCTGAGGGAGAGGGAGAAAGGCAGGCCGTGCTCAATTTGAGGGAGAAAGGCAAGTGCGAACTCGATCCGTCCCCTCTCCCATGGGGAGAGGGAGAAAGGCAGACCGTGCTCGATTTGAGGGAGAAAGGCAAGTGCGAACTCGGATCTGTCCCCTCTCCCATGGGGAGAGGGTTAGGGTGAGGGGTAACCCGGCTTACGGCCTTCTGAACAGTGCGATACTCCGCCCTTCCAGCTCGAAATCCTTCTCACGATTAATCACCAGGCCCCGCTGGTAATCGCCGCTGGTGGTTAACTCCAGCACCCAGCCGTGGTCGCCGAACTGCGGGATGCGGAACGGCAATTTGCCTTCAAACGGGTTGAACAGCATCAGCACGTCGTGCCAGATGCCCTCTTCAGGTTTGAGATCCGGCCGGCCGATGTACACCACCAGCGAGGAGCCTTCTTCCCATTGCTCAGGCGTCTGCTTCCCGCCGCCGGCATTGAACCACTCGATCAGCATCCCGTCGCGCCAGTTTTCACGTCGCAGCAGCGGTTGTTCCGCGCGCAGGTGGATCACCTTGCGGGTGAACTCGCGCAGCATTTCACCGCCTTCCGGCAGATTATCCCAGTCGATCCACGACAGCTCGTTGTCCTGGCAATAGACGTTGTTATTACCCTGCTGGCTGTGCCCGAACTCATCCCCCGCCAGCAGCATTGGCGTGCCGTGGGAGAAGAACAGCGTGGCGAGGAAGTTGCGCTTCTGGCGCTCGCGCACGGTGTTGATCCCTTCGTCATCGGTCGGGCCTTCCGCGCCATAGTTATATGAGCGGTTATCGTTATGGCCGTCGCGATTCTCCTCGCCGTTGGCATCGTTATGCTTGTCGTTGTAGGACACCAGATCGTTGAGCGTAAAGCCGTCATGCGCCGTAAGGAAGTTCACGCTCGCCCACGGCCTGCGCCCGCGAATGTCGTACAGATCGCCGGAACCGAGCAGCCGGGCGGCGAAATCATTCGGCACGTTATCCCCGCGCCAGTACTCGCGCACCGTGTCGCGGTATTTATCGTTCCATTCAGCCCAGCCCGGCGGGAAGCCGCCGACCTGATAGCCACCCGGTCCGATATCCCACGGCTCACCAATCAGTTTCAGTTTTGAGAGCACCGGATCCTGGGTAATCGCATCAAAGAAGCCGCCGCGCTGGTCAAAGCCTTCCGGCTCGCGTCCCAGAATCGTTCCCAGGTCGAAGCGAAAACCATCGATATGCATCGATTGCGCCCAGTAGCGCAGAGAATCCATGACCATTTGCAGCACGCGCGGATGCGAGGTGTTGACCGTGTTCCCGGTCCCCGTATCGTTGATGTAATAGCGGTGCTGATCCGGCAGCGTCCGGTAGTACGAGAAGTTATCGATCCCCTTAAAGGAGAGCGTCGGGCCAAGTTCGTTACCTTCCGCCGTGTGGTTGTAGACCACGTCCAGAATCACTTCGATCCCGGCATCATGGAACGACCGCACCATATCGCGGAAGCCCTGAATACCGCGCGGACCGAAATAACGGGTGGCCGGGGCAAAGAATCCCAGCGTGTGGTAGCCCCAGTAATTGCGCTGCCCGCGTTCAAGTAAATGCTGATCGTCCGGGAACCAGTGAACCGGCAGCAGTTCTACCGAGGTGATCCCCAGACTTTTGATGTAATCCACCGTCGCTTTATGGCCCATCCCTTCATAGGTGCCACGCAGCTCCTGTGGCAGCGCGTTGTTAAGCTGGGTGAAGCCTTTAACGTGCGTTTCATAGATCACCGTGTCCGGCCACGACACCGCCGGGCGGTTGTTATCCTGCCAGTCAAACTCATCCGGATCGACCACCCGGCAGCGCGGCATAAACGGCGCACTGTCGCGTGTATCAAAGGTCAGATCTTTGTCTTCATGCAGCAGTTCATAGGCGAAGTGCGATTCATCCCACTGGATCTCCCCCACCAGTTCGCGGGCGTAGGGGTCCATCAGCAGTTTATTCGGGTTAAAACGGTGCCCGTTATGCGGATCAAACGGGCCGTACACCCGGTAGCCGTACAATGCGCCCGGCTTCAGGCCCGGCACGTAGCCATGCCAGATCTCGTGGGTGTACTCCGGCAGTTCAAGCCGGGCGATTTCTGTTTTACCTGAAGGATCAAACAGGCACAGCTCAACGCGTTCTGCGTGCGCGGAAAAAAGCGCAAAATTGACACCCTCGCCATCATAATTGGCACCCAAAACCAGGCCGTGCCCCGCCTCGATACTAAATGCGTTACCACTTGTCATTGTCTACTCTCCATGCGGTCAGTATTGTTATTGATAACAACGTCTTATGCTCTTTATCATCATGAAATACTGATAAGCACTGCCGAGGTATAAATATCAATCTCACCTAAATCTATGCGATCGGTCAGGGTATATTCCTGACCATTAAGAATGTCGCGGTAACGACGGTTTGCCAGCGCGGAAGGCAGCGCAAGGGTGGTATTCGCCCAGCGTTTTGCATCCACAGCATCATGATCGTGAAGCGCGTCAAACACCAGCCGTGGGGCGATGACAATCAGCGCATCGCGGCTGTCCACCCGCCCGTAGGCGATAACGTTGCTCGCCCGATCGCCACTGGCCGCAAGCGGCAGATAATCGCCCTGGCGGAACAGCGCCGGATGTTGCTGCCGGACGCGCAGACAGCGGGCAATCACCTGCTGCAGTAACTGGCCATTTCGCCAGCTTGCGGTGGTGGTCAGCACCGGTTTATCCAGGCCATTCAGTTGCCCTTCCAGCGTCGGGAAGTCCGGCTCGCGGCGGTTATCCGGATCGACCAGGCTGAAATTCAGCGCCTCGCTGCCCTGATAGATATCCGGCACGCCCGGCGCGGTCAGTTTGATCACTGTTTGCGTCAGACTGTTAACCAGCCCGGCACGAATATAGGGTTGGATCTCCCGGGTAAAATCATCTAAAAACGCGCGATTATCCGGAGAAAGCAGATGACGGGCGTAATCCAGCACCGCCTGCTCGTAGGCGTCGTTGGTTTCCACCCAGTCGGTGCGCAGCTTCGCTTCGCGCAGCGCTTTTTCAATAAATTCCAGGAACCGCTCCTCAAGCGCCTTCAGCCCTTCTGCATCATCGGGCGTCAGGGTGACCGGCCAGACGCCTGCCAGCGCCTGGTAGAGCATCCAGGCATCGGCGTGTTTCGGGGCCAGGCCATCGTCGAGAACCGTGACTTTGTCCTGATTCATCTGCCGCCAGCGGGCAACGCATTCCACCCAGTTTTCCGGCGCTTCGGTCAGGGTATAAAGCCGTGCGCGGGCATCTTCCCCGCGTTTGGTGTCATGCGTGGACGTACCGGAAAGCGCATCCGGCTGGCGTTCGAGACGGGTTTTCATCTCCGAATGGAAGCGCTCCAGCGAGAAGACGCGCGGCAGCGGCTCGGCACCCACTTCATTGAGCGCCAGTTCCATGTTCTGACGGAAAAACAGCGTGTCTTCCACCGATTTCGCCATCAGCGGGCCGGTCAACTGCTGGAAACGGGTGCGGAACAGTGCGGCGTCATCGCGGGTGGTGTCTGACAGCGCCCCTTGCAGAATGTGCACCACAAAATCGAGCGCGGCGTTATCCGGCGCGTGTGCGCTGTTTCTTACCCGTGCGGCCACTTTTTGCAGCAGTGCGTCATCGGCAGGCGTCAGCCCTTCGGCGGTGCCGTAGGTGCGATAGACCGGGAAGGCCACCAGCAACTCGCGCAGCGCTGAACGAATAGCGGACTCCTCCAGCGTGATGTTTTCTTTTTCAGCAATCGCCACCGCATAACGTAACAGAGTGGTAAATTCGCCTTCGAAATTGCGATCGACCATTAACAGCTTGGCGTCGCGCAGTTCCGCTTTCATATCCACCGGCTTACCAACCACGTTGTCGTAAGCCATACGCAGGGCGTCAATTTTGTCGTCATCAACCAGCACATCCGACAGCGCGGCGATAAACTCATAGCCGGTGGTGCCGGAGATCGGCCAGTCCGCAGGCAGATGCTCCCCTTTGCCGAGGATCTTCTCTACGGTGATGTAACAGTCAGGCCCCGCCTGAGCTCTGAGCGTTTCAAGGTAG
>Ga0302349_1002648_pt1 | contig 11203 bp, 12 predicted proteins | sample PhyAR1_FD_202176 | JGI IMG/M metagenome (GOLD analysis project Ga0302349, IMG submission 202176) | Leaf surface microbial communities from alfalfa plants in UC Gill Tract Community Farm, Albany, California, United States - DLSL A.R1... | ecosystem: Host-associated > Plants > Phyllosphere >...
GCCCCCGACCGCCAAGCCGATCGACCACCGCGCGGCGGGCTTCTTGCTAGACTCGAGAGTAGACCCCGCCGGAGGCCTCGTGACCACGCCCCTGTTCGCCCTGGTATTGCTCGCCGCCCTGTTGCACGCCGGCTGGAACGCTCTGCTCAAGATCGGCCTCGATCGCTTTCTCACCGCCAGCCTGATCCAGATCGGCGCCGGCCTTGCCGCCCTGCTGGCGCTGCCCTTCGTCGCCCTGCCGCCCGCCGCGGCCTGGCCCTGGATCGCCCTCTCCGCCCTGCTGCACATCGGCTACAACGCTTTTCTCGCCCGCGCCTATCGCTATGGCGATCTCGGCCAGGTCTATCCCCTCTCTCGCGGCAGCGCGCCGTTGCTGGTCAGCCTGGTGGCCTTTCTCGCCCTCGGCGAAAGGCTTTCGGCACCCGCCCTGCTCGGCCTCGGCCTGCTGGTGACCGGGCTCGCCCTGATGGCGCTGCTCGGCGCTCGGCGCGGCACGCCACCCAGCCTGGCGCTGCTGGTCTGCGCCTTCACCACCGGCAGCTTCATCGCCGCCTACACCCTGGCCGATGCCCTCGGCGCCCGCGCCAGTGGCAATGCCGTGGCCTATGCCCTCTGGCTGTTCGCGGTCAACGGCGTGGTGGCGGCGCTGGTCCTGCGGCTGAGCCGCGGCGCCACGGCCTTCGCCGGGCTCGGTCCGCACTGGCGCGCCGGGCTGGCGGGCGGCGTCATGTCGATGCTGGCCTACAGCCTGGTGATCGTCGCCACCACCCAGGCGCCCATCGGCCTGGTCTCGGCGCTGCGCGAGACCAGCGTGCTGTTCGCCCTGCTGATCGGGGTTTTCTGGCTGCACGAGAGTCTGCCGCTGGGGCGCGTCTGCGCCGGCCTGGCCATCGTCGCCGGGGTGGTGGCGATCAAGCTGGCCTGAGCGGGGCGCCCGGGGAGCGGCTAAGCTGTGCCTTCTTTCGACCTGGAGGGACCCATGGGCAAATCGCTGCGACTCTCGGAAAAATGGTTCAACCGCGGCCTCTGGCTGCTGGCGCTGGTGTTCGCCGGCTTCCTCATCGGCCTGGGCGGCACTCTGGTCGGCGATCTGCCCCAGGTGGAGCGGCAGCAGGGTCTGGAAGACTTCATGGATCCGGCGGCCACCGCCGCGGCGCGGGCGGACCAGCGCCGGGCGAACCAGGCCCGGCGCACGGCCCAGGACGCCCTCGACCAGGCCCAGCTGCAGCAGGCCGCGGCGGCGCGCAGCTATACGGCCAACCGCGAGACCTTCGACAACTGGCTGGCGACCCGCCAGACCACCCAGCGCCCCGAGCAGGACGCCGAGCTGATCGCCCGCAGCAGTGCCCTGGACGCGCTCAAGGCCGGCGAGCGCACCGCCGAGCAGGAGGTCGAACGCCAGGAACAGGCGCTGCTGGATGCCGAGCAGCACGCGGCCGCCGCCGCGCGCAGCCTGGCCGAGCTGAGCGATGCGGCCCAGCAGGCCTGGCTCGACGCCCGCCAACAGGCCGAACTGCGGGTCTTCCTCTATCGCCTGGCGCTGACACTCCCTCTGCTGGCCGTCGCCGCCTGGCTATTCGTCCGTCAGCGCAAGAGCACTTGGTGGCCCTTCGTCTGGGGCTTCATCTTCTTCGCGCTGTTCGCCTTCTTCGTCGAGCTGGTGCCCTATTTGCCCAGCTATGGCGGCTATGTGCGCTATCTGGTTGGCATCCTGCTGACGGTCCTGGGTGGGCGCTACGCCATCCGCGCCCTGCAGGACTATCGCGCCCGCCTGGCGCTCAAGGAAGCCCAACCGGACACCGTCAGACGCGAAGAGCTGCACTACGACACCGCCCTGGCGCGGCTGGCCAAGGGCGTCTGCCCAGGCTGCGAGCGGCCGGTGGACCTCAAGGACCCGGGGATCGACTTCTGCCCCCATTGCGGCATCGGCCTGCACGACCACTGCGGCGCCTGCCAGACGCGCAAGAGCGCCTTCGCGCATTTCTGCCACGCCTGCGGGACGGCGGCACGTGGGGCCGGGACTATCCCTGCTGCGCCAACCACTGCGCCCGGGTGAGCGCCCAGCACTCCGCCGGTAGCCGTCCGCTCACGCTGTCCATCTCCAGGCAGGCGACAGGCTGCATGCCTTCGCGCTGCGACAGCCGGCGGGAGCCTTCATTGGCAATCACCTTGGTCACCCTCAAACTCGGCCGTCCAAGTGCCTGGAACCAGTAGCGATTGAGCTCGACGCAGGCTTCGCTCATGAGGCCCTGGCGCCAGTACCCGGGATCGAGCCAGAAGCCTCGCTGGTTATCTGCCTCCTCCTGCAGACTGGCCAGGCCGATCAGCTCGTCAGGTTGTGCCTGCAGCCGCAGCGTCCAACACCAATGGGTACCGGCAGCCATGCCGGGCAGAACCAGATCACGGACGAAACTCAGGGCACCGTCCGCAGGATAGGGCCAGGGCACCCTGGCCGAGAGGTAGCGCACGATCTCCCACTGCGGAAAGATTCGCTGGATCGCCCCGGCATCCTCCAGTTGAAGGGGTCGCAGCAACAGCCGAGGCGTATGTAGCGTGGGCAAGGACATGGGTCGCCTCCAGACGGCTACTTGACTGGAGCCTAACCCAACTCTCAGGGCTTGTTCGAACTGGTATTGACGCCCTTTTCGGTGTGCTCGCTGTCGTGCTTGTGCAGCTGGCCGGTGGGGTCCTGCAGCTGGATGACCTTGCCCTGCTGCCAGGCGTTGGCGCCGGGGGCGACTGCGGGAGTCGGCAGGTCGGCACGGGCGGCCCTGGTCTCGGCGGAAGAGATGCCCAGGCGACGGTCACGCTCGGCGAGCAGCTTGGGATCCAGCTGGCCGTCGGCGGTGAAGCCCATCATCAGCTGGGGCACGCCCAGGGGCAGCTCCAGGTCCTGATCGGTATGCCAGGTGTGCCAGGTCTTGCCGTAGGTGTGCACCAGCTTGTCCATCAGCCGGTGCTCGGCCACCTGGGGTACGCCGGGCGCGACCAGCTGGCCCGACTTCACCTCGTGCACATGGCTGTGCCAGAGCGCCTTCTCGGCCTCGGGCAGGGTCTTGAACAGCCGTTCGCTGATGATGTACTCGACGCCCATCAGCTTGGCATCGGCGACATTGCCGTCGTAGATCACGCACTGGAACATCTCTTCGCCCAGGACGCTGCAATAGTGATGCGCCTCCATCTGGCTGTGGGGATGGCCGTTGTAGAAGTGGAAGCCGTCCAGGTAGGTATTGAGGGCGGCGATGGGCGGCTTGCGCTGCAAGACATCGGCCCCGGCTTCGAGTACCCGGGTATCGGTCTGGGCGGGGGCACCTGGTACCGGGACCGGCGATTGGGTGTCGTTGGCGGCCTGGGCCAGCGGGGCGCAGGCGAGCAGCAGCAAGGTGGGGAGTCGGCGGAGGGTCATGGCGGATTCTCGACGGGAGCTTGCCGAGTTCGAAGGCCGGACAGACGCCTAGGTTCCACCGCTGCGCTAGGCTCGTCATATGAATGTCATGCAACGGCCATAAATTCGTCATCGTCCGTGCCTGGCCTTTCGGTATAAGCGAAACGCCACAGCTACACCTTTGCACCCCAGGCTCCTCTCACTGTCGGGACGACTCAATGAACGCACACAGCTCTCCCTCCGGTCATGCCCTGCGCCGCGTGGTCTTCAACAAGAAGGGCGGTGTCGGCAAGTCCAGCATCGCCTGCAACCTGGCGGCCATCAGCGCCCACGAGGGCTATCGCACCCTGCTGGTGGACCTCGATCCCCAGGCCAACTCCAGCCAGTACCTCACCGGCGAGGTGGGCGACGACCTGCCCCATGGCATCGCCGATTTCTTCAAGCAGACCCTGAGCGGCGGCAAGAAGGCCCAGGCCAACATCCACGCCACCGCCTGGCCGAATCTGGATCTGATCGCCGCCTCGGGCGAGCTGACCGAGCTGCAGTTCAAGCTCGAATCCAAGTACAAGATTCAGAAGCTCGCCAAGTACCTCGACAAGCTCGGCGAAGACTATGACCGCATCTACCTGGACACCCCGCCGGCGCTGAACTTCTACAGCATCTCGGCGCTGATCGCCGCCGACCGCTGCCTGATCCCCTTCGACTGCGATGTCTTCGCCCAGCAGGCGCTCTACGACCTGATCGAGGAGCTGGACGAGATCCGCGAGGACTACAACGAAAAGCTCGCCGTCGAGGGCATCGTCATCAACCAGTATCACGCCCAGGCCAGCACCCCGCGCCAGCTGATCGAGGAACTTCAGGCGCGTGACCTGCCGGTACTGGCGGCGCCGCTGATGTCTTCGGTGAAGATGCGCGAATCCCACCAGCAGCATCGCCCGCTGATCCACCTGGACCCGGGCCACAAGCTGACCCGGCAGTACCTGGAGCTGTTCGCCCTGCTGGAAGGCTGATGGCGTCACAGCGCAAGAACGTTCAAGACGGCGGCGACGCGGCGCGGCACCCTGGGTATCCCCTGTTCCGGAGCCCTGCCGATGACCGCTTCCAGCCGCCGCGCCTTTCTCCAGGGTGCCTGGCAGATCATGCCGCTGTCGCTGGCCTGCGCGCCCTGGGGCATCCTGGTCGGCGCCCTGGCCATCGAGACCGGACTCAGCGTGCTGGAAGGCCAAGCCTTTTCCCTGCTGGTGTTCGCCGGTGCGGCGCAGCTGGTGGCCCTGGGCATGCTCAAGGCCGGCGCGGGCCTCGCCGCCATCCTGCTGACCACCCTGCTGCTGACCTCCCAGCACTTGCTCTATGGCCTGCACCTGAGGCGCGTCCTGGCACCCCAGCCGCTGCCCTGGCGGCTGGGCTTCGGCTTCCTGCTCACCGACGAATTCTTCGCCCTGAACCATGCCGAGCAACCGGCCGGCTTCGACCGCTGGCGCGCCCTGGGCATGGGCCTGAGTTTCTATCTGCTGTGGAATCTCTTCACCCTGGCCGGGCTGCTGCTGGGGCGGGTGCTGCCCAACCTGGGCGCCCTGGGCCTGGACTTCTCCATCGCCGCCACCTTTATCGCCCTGGTGGTGCCCCTGGTGCGCGACCTGGCCACCGTGGCCTGCGTGCTCACCGCGCTGCTGGTGTCGGTGTGGCTGCATCACCTGCACTGGCAGGGCGCCCTGGTGCTGGGCGGCCTGGCGGGGATGAGCACGGGCTTTCTGGTACGCCGCCTGCGGGAGCGCCTGCCATGATCCTCGCCACCGTGCTCGGCATGGCCGTCCTGGTCTTCTGCAATCGCTATCTCTTTCTCGAACCGCGCCTGCCCCTGCGCCTGGGCCGCAACCTGCGCACCTTCCTGGAATTCGCCGTGCCCGGGATGCTCACCGCCATCTGCGGCCCCATCCTGTTCTCCGGCGAAACGTCGCTGGCCGCGACCCTGGTCGATCCCTACCCGCTGGCGGCCCTGACCGCGGTGGGGCTGATGCTCTGGACGCGGCGGGTGCTGACCACGGTGATCCTCAGCATGGCCGTGTTCTACCTGCTACGCTGGCTCCTCTAGCCCGAAGGTGGAACCCGTCGGAGCCACGAGAAAGCCATGAACGGACAACAGGAAAACGCCCGCCTCTGGCCGGCCCGCGGCCTGGGCGGCGTCGAGCTGCTGCACGCCCGCTATCGCCGCCAGCGCTTTGCGCCCCATGTGCACGAAGGCTATGTATTCACCGTGATCGAGCGCGGCGCCCAGCGCTTTCGCCACCGCGGTGCCGAGCACCTGGCCGCGGCCGGCAGCATGGTGCTGATCAATCCGGACGAGTTGCACACCGGGGCCACGGCGGTCGAGGAAGGCTGGCAATACCGCGGCTTCTATCCGACGCTGGCGCAGCTGGGCCCCGTGTTCGCCGAGCTGGGACGCCCGCTGGACGCCACCCCGGCCTTCGCCACCAGTGTGCTGCACGACCCTCAGGTGAGCGCGGCCTTCGGCCAGCTGCATCGGCTGGCCGATGGCGGCGCCGAGGCCCTGGAGCAGCAGACCGCCTGGCGCGAGGCGCTGCTCCTGCTGTTCGGTCGCCATGCCCGCCTGGGTGCCCTGGCGGAACCGGGCTACGAGCCTCTGGCGGTGCAGCGCGCCCGCGAATTGCTCGGCCAGCGGTTGCAGCAACCGCCCAGTCTCGAAGAACTGGCCCGGGCGGTAGGGCTGTCGCCCTTTCATTTCCTGCGGGTATTCCGCCGCGCGACGGGCCTGCCGCCCCACGCCTGGCTCAAGCAGCAGCGCCTGACCCGCGCCCAGGGCCTGCTGCGCGCCGGCTGGGCGCCCCTGGAGGTAGCCCTGCAGCTGGGCTTTGCCGACCAGAGTCATCTCACTCGCCAGTTCAAGCAGGCCTACGGCGTGGCGCCGGGTGCCTATCGCCGCGCCTGGCAGGGCTAGCCGGGGCCCGACGAACGGTCCTGGCCGCAAGAGCGGCCTGCCAGAGCCCGGCAAGCGGCAACGGCGCCTGGCTGACCGGGAGTCCCGGAGAAACTTTTCCCGGTCGCCCCGAGCCTAGTCAGGAAGAGCGCCGGCGCTGCCGGCCGCTCTCCCCTGCCCCTTTGGAGTTACCGGTATGACCCTCGAAGAACGCATCCGCCAGCGCGCCTATGAAATCTGGGAACGCGAAGGTCGTCCCCATGGCCAGGATTTCGAGCACTGGTTCCAGGCCAATCGCGAACTGGAAGACCAGCCCGACGACAACCTGACCCAGGTCGGCGGCATCCAGAGCAGCGTCGCCCCGCCGGCACCCAAGCCGCGCAGCCGCTCGCGCAAGAAGGCGACCGCTGGCGACGCCTGAGCCCAAGCCCGCTTATTTGCGAATCATGTCGGCCGCCCGCTGGGTGGCCTCCGAGGTGCGGGTGGCCAGCTTGCGCACCTCGTCCGCCACCACGGCGAAGCCACGGCCCGCTTCACCGGCGCGAGCCGCCTCGATGGCGGCATTGAGCGCCAGCAGGTTGGTCTGGGCGGCGATGCCCTGGATGGAACCGACGATCTCGGTCACCTTCTGCAGGTTCTCTTCCATGGTGCGGTGCTGGTCTTCCTGGCTGCCGCGCAGGGATTCCTGCTCGTGCAGCGCATGGACGTCGGCCAGCGCGCCCACCACCCGCAACGGCGTGCCATCGGCGGTGCGCCTGGTCTGGCCGCGGGCGCGGAACCAGCGCACCTCGTTGTTCTTCAGCACCAGGCGATAGGTGATGTCGAAACCGGTGCAGCCGCTGCGGTCGTTGATGTGCGAACCGAAGGCTTCCAGCACCCGGTCGCGATCTTCCGGATAGAGGCGCGAGGCCCAGCTGTCCAGCACATCGGGGAATTCCTGGAGGGTTTCGTAGCCGAGCAGGCGACGGAATTGTGGCGACCACCAGAAGGGATTCTTGGGATTGAGCGGATCGCCGGCGATCACCTCCATGTCCCAGAGGCCGTCGTTGAGCATCTCTCGCGCCAGTTCGAAACGGGTCAGAGTGACGTCCAGCTCCTGGTCGCGCAGGCGCTGTTCGTGGATGTCACGCAGGGAGCCGGCGACCCGCAGCGGGACGCCACGCTCGTCGCGCTGGGTCGCCCCCGTAGCGCGCATCCAGCGGTATTCGCCGGATTTGAGGGCGATGCGGTACTGGACATCGAAGGGCGTCTGGCCAGTGCGATCCTTCATGTGGGCGGCAAAGGCGTCCAGCACCCAGGCGCTGTCCTCAGGATGCAGGCGCTTGGCCCAGCCCAGCTGGCTGGGGAAATCGCTTTCATCGCGAAAGCCGAGCATGGCGCGGAACTGATCCGACCACCAGAAGGCGTTGCGCGGATTGACCGGATCGCCGGCCACCACCTCCATGTCCCAGAGGCCTTCGCTGGAGCCCTGGCTGACCAGCTCGAAGCGAGTCCCCAGGCGTTTGGCCAGCGCTTCGCTCTCGGCCACCCGGGCAGTCAGCTCGGCATTGTCCTGATTCAGCACCTGAACCTGCTGCTGCAGCTCGGCCTGCTGCACCAGCAGGGCCTGCAGAGCATTGGCCAGGCGGGTCACGGTGGGATTGCCCTGGAAGCCGCTCAGCTCGGCGAGGGGGGTGGTGTTCTCGGCAGCCGCAGCCAGAACGTTCAGCGCGCGCATGATCGAGTAGTGCTTGAGCAAGGCCATGATCGAGTCCTCAAGGGGGAGCAGCCGCGGCAGGAGCTGCACCCGATCCGAGTCTCTGTATCGGCCTTGCCGCTTCGCTCTTGAACCCGTCCTAGAGCCTTTTCGCGATTTAGCGCCTTCACTCGATCAGCGCCAGTCATCCAGCAGCCAGACCTCGGGCTGGTCGTAATGGGCGTTGCCCCGGTGCAGGGTGATGCCCAGGATCTCGCTACGAAAACCCTGGGCCAGCAACCACTGGTAGGCACCCAGGCGAGCGGTATTGACGCCCGCCAGCAGCCGCTGCTGACCGTGGTCCCGGGCCAGGCCGTCACAGGCGGCGATCAGCCGAGCGAAGCGCGCCTCCGCGCCCGCGCCGGGCAGGACGGCAGCGCACTTCACATAGCAGACTCCCGTACCCGCTTCGCTGTGGGGACCGAAATGGCAGACGGCGAAGCCTTCCGCCCGGCCCTCAGCGTCCTGCAGCAGCAGGCTCTCACCGAGCCCCTGTGCGTGCACCGCGGCCATCTCGGCGGAGACGTCCAGCCCTGGGGCATTGGCCTGGCCCAGCTCGGCGCAGGCCACCAGCAGCCGGTCGGGCTCGGCCGCCAGGGAAAATCGCAGCGCCGGCGGCGCCGTCTGCGCCTGCAGCGGCCGCGCCATCACCGCGGTCAGGGTCTGCGGCCAGAAGCCGAAGCCCTGGTAGAGCCCCAGGTGACGCGGACTGTCGGGAAAGGTGAAGAGTCCGGCATGCACCAGTTGCCAGGCATCGAGCTGCTCGACCGCGGCGCCCATCAGCGCCTTGGCCACCTTGGCGTCCCAGTAGTCCGGATGCACCGCCAGCGGCCCGAGGATGCCGTGGCGCCCCCAGCGGGTGACGCAGATGGCGCCGACCAGCCGCGCGCCGTCGCAGGCCTTGAACCAGGCGGTGTGGGGCGCGGCGAAGCGACTGCGCACATAGTCGCGGTCGTTCCAGAATTCGCCCGGCTCGGCGGCGCCCATCCAGGTGGCGAAGGCCAGGCGCACCACCTCGGTGGTGGCCGGCAGGTCGGCGGCGGTCAGGGGTTCGACACTGAAGGCGGGGGTGGGCATGGGGCGACTCCTTGGCTGTAGGCCTTGGACCCGCCCGGCCGGGGCTTTGCGCCCGGGCGGCAATGGCCGGTTACAGCAGCAGCACCGCGGCCCAGCCGAACAGCAGCATAGGCAGGCTGAAATGCAGGAAGGACGGCACCACGGTGTCCCAGATATGGCTGTGCTGGCCGTCCACGTTGAGGCCCGAGGTGGGGCCCAGGGTGGAATCCGAGGCCGGCGAACCCGAGTCGCCGAGGGCGCCGGCGGTGCCGATCAGGCAGACGATGGCCAGCGGCGAAAAGCCCAGGTGCAGGCACAGCGGGCCGAGGATGGCGGCGAGGATGGGCACGCTGGAAAAGGACGAACCGATGCCCAGGGTCACCAGCATGCCCAGCAGCAGGAGCAGCAGCGCGCCCAGGGCGCGGTTGTCGCCGATCAGGCCGGCGGCGGTGGCGGCTAGGTCCTTGATCTGGCCGGTAGCGGTAAGCACCTCGGCGAAGCCGCCGGCGGTGAGCATGATGAAGCCGATCACCGCCATCATCTTCGCGCCCTCGCTGAACAGGTCGTCGGCCTCGCGCCAGCGCACCACGCCGGTGGCGGTAAAGACCACGAAGCCGACCAGGGCACCGAGGATCATGGAGTCCAGCCAGAGCTGCACGCCAAAGGCGGCGATCACCGCGATCAGCGCCACCAGCAGGGTACGGCCGTTGTAGGGGCGGTCGGCCCGCTCGGTGCGCGCCACCAGGCTCAGGTCGTACCGCCGCGGCCGGCGATAGCTGATGAAGACCGCCAGCAGCAGGCCGACCACCATGCCCAGGGCCGGCAGCAGCATGGCGCGACTGGGGTCCACGCCGCTGACGTCCACCCCGGCACGGGCCACGCTGGCGAGCAGGATGTCGTGCAGATAGAGACTGCCGAAGCCTACCGGCAGGAACATGTAGGGAGCGATCAGGCCGAAGGTCATGACGCAGGACAGCCGGCGGCGATCCAGCTCCAGGCGCGTCAGCACATAGAGCAGCGGCGGCACCAGCAGCGGGATGAAGGCGATGTGGATGGGCAGGATGTTCTGCGAGGCGATGGACACCGCCAGCAGCAGACCGAGCAGCGCCCAGCGCAGCGAGCGTCCACCCTGGGCCGCCTGGCGCTCCATCAGCGCCAGGGCGCGATCGGCCAGCATGTGCGCCAGCCCCGACTGGCTGATGGCCACGGCAAAGGCGCCCAGCAGCGCATAGGAGAGCGCCACCTTGGCGCCATTGCCCAGGCCGGCATTGAAGGCCAGCAGGGTGCCCTCCAGCCCGAGGCCGCCCACCAGGCCACCGGCCACGGCGCCGGCAATCATCGCCACCACCACGTGCACCCGCGCCAGACTAAGGACCAGCATCAGTCCTACCGCCACCACCACCGCATTCATCGCCGACTCCGCACCACCAAAGGGCGCGCACTCTGCCGCAGCCCGGCGCGGGCGTCAAAGGCCGGGGATGGATGGCGTAGTGCCAGGTTTATCCACAGGCGTCGACATGATGGCCGCGTGGAAAGCGACGGCGGTGGATCATGCGCGGTTACCCACGTTTGACTGCTGTCGACCCATTCGCCGGTGCGGGTCGGTCTCGAGATGAATTCGCGATGACGGAACGGCTCTGGACTGAACCTTCTAGAGTGGCAAGGCGTCTGACTGGACGCTTTCACGGTCACCACAAGGACGAGCTGCCCATGCAAAACGCCATAGATATGCTGATTACTGCCTTCAGTCCGCACTCCTGCCTGGCCGTTCCCCGCCGCGCCGACCGCACCCTGCTGTTCACCGTCACTGACACAGTCCGTGCGGTCACGGTCACCAAGGCCATTCCCCTGTGCAACCTTGAATGCCAGACCACCCTGGCCACCGTAATCAAGGATCTGCAACGCGACCTTGATCGCGCCGTCGGCACCCTCAGTCCAGAAAGCCTCGCCGACCTGCGCCAGCGCGGCCCACGGGTGCAGCGGTTCGAGAGTTGAGCGGCGCTGGCTGGGCATTGAGCGTTGGCTGAGTCCCCCTCACCCCAGCCCTCTCCCAGGGGGAGAGGGGGCGATACGGAGTGAGGTGGGGGCTTTG
>Ga0302349_1002650_pt1 | contig 11194 bp, 10 predicted proteins | sample PhyAR1_FD_202176 | JGI IMG/M metagenome (GOLD analysis project Ga0302349, IMG submission 202176) | Leaf surface microbial communities from alfalfa plants in UC Gill Tract Community Farm, Albany, California, United States - DLSL A.R1... | ecosystem: Host-associated > Plants > Phyllosphere >...
TCACGCGGGTTTGTAATTCAAGCACGTCTTTCATCAGACGATCCGCGTAACCGTCCATTCCTTTGGTGGTTTTGTCACCAAACAACACTTTTTCTAGACGGTGGAAACCGGTGAAATTAGGATCTTGCGCCTTTTGTTCGTAGTCGTCTTCACGCGCATCAATGCTGCCATCGAGATCGGAGAACAATTCTGCAATCGGTTCGATACGTTCATAATGCTGACGCGTTGGAGCATACAGTTTTTGTGCCGCTGTCAGATCGCCTTTTTTCACTGCATCGGTGAAGGCTTTAGTCTGCTCAACCAGCTGTTTAACTTCTTGCATGACATAAATTTTATATTCTGCAATCGGCCCCACCAGCGCCATTGCATCAGTCTTTACCGCGGCTGCGCCGTCAGCGGCTTGAACAATAATTTTTCCTTTCGGATTACTCAGCAGCCCACAGGTCATATCGTATTCGCCCGGCTCAAGGGTCGCCGTCATTTTTTGGGTGAAACCTGGGGCGATGTTTTCGCGCTCTTCCACCACCATGACGCCTTTGAGAATTTCCCACTCCAGACCTTTTTGGCTGTTGTTATGCACGATGAACTGTGTTTTTCCGGCAGGGATAGTGAGCGTCATCGGCTCACACTGTTTGTCATTGACCGCAATTTTCACCTGCGGCAATGCGTCAGCGGCAAGTGCTGCGGTCGCCGGTAAGGCCAGTAAAGCTAAAGACAACGCGGTGCGGCGGAAAGTCGTGCTAGACATAGAAATAACTCCCTGAGAAATAGGATAACCGTATTGAAAATTCATTAACGTGAATGACCCGCTTTACTATTCACCGCCGCAACCTCTGCGCGCTGTGGCATGAAGAAGAAAATCAGTGCTGGGATCAGATACAGGAAATAGACCAACACTTCACTCACCGAAGGCGCTTCTTGATAGCCTAAAATGCCTTCTAAAAACGTTCCTAACAGAGAATGGGTAGAAAGTACGTCGGTGAGATTGAAGGCGATATCTTGCAGATAATTCCATAGCCCAGCCTCATGGAAAGCGCGAATAGCGCCTGCGGCAAGGCCTGCAGCAACAAACAGAATGAAGAGGCTTGTCCATTTAAAGAACTTAGCTAAGTGCAGTTTTATCCCCCCCCAATAAATCATCATACCGACGAGAATGGCGCAGACCAGCCCCAGCACCGCGCCAATGGGTGCCTGAACGCCAACATCTTGCTGGAATGCCGCTAATAGGAAGAAGACCGACTCTAGCCCCTCGCGCGCCACGGCGAAGAAAACCATCGCCACCAGCGCCCAGCCCTGCCCTTTGCCAGCATTGAGTGCGTTATCAATCGCCCCTTCGAGATGTGTTTTTACCGAGCGGGAAACTTTTCGCATCCAGAAAACCATGTAGGTCAGGATGCAGACCGCGATCACGGCAACCAGTCCCTCGAACAATTCCTGCTGTTTTTGTGGGAATTCACCGGTGGTTTCATTGATGAAAATACCCAATCCTAAACAGAGTGCAGCGGCGAGGATCACGCCAATCCAGACGACGCCCAACCACTGCGTACGCTGGGTTCTCTTTAAATAGCTCGCGATAAGACTAACAATCAATGCGGCTTCAAGGCCTTCGCGGAACATGATGAGGAAGGGAACAAACATGTTTTTCTCACTTGCCTGCGCATAATACGCATGTAAAGAACCGTAAAAATAATGATACCGATTATCATTACGGTTAATAAAAAAACAAGCGTTCACCTCATATTATTTGTGAATTAAAGTGTGGCTAGTTGTTACCTTCTGGTATTTGAAATGAAAATAACCTTTAAAAACAAAGCAATGACTTTCTTTATGAGAAATCAGTGGAGCATGAGAAAGAGCGCTATAAGAGAAACATTTGCTTCCCCTAACAAAAAATTATTCAGTTTTTATCACTATAGCCATCGGTTCTTTTCACTATTTATCTAGGTTAGTCTGGTCTATTTTATAATTCATACATTATTTGAATGTTAAAGATTCAATCTAATAGTCATCACTTAGATATTATTTGGCCCATTTTAGTGAGGAGAGAACATGAAATTTTCAGTTGGCGATAGCGTGCAAAAAACCCGTGGTGGCCCACGGATGACTGTTGTAGCGGTTAATGGCGATGAGGTTCGCTGTTCTTGGAATGAGCTAGGAACCGAAAAACAGGAAACTGTAACGGCCTCCCATCTGGCCCTCTATCAAGAAGACGGTGATTTTGGCGTTTGCTAATTACGGGCGAATCTTTCATCAATTCGGTGAGTTAACGCCGCATTGCTAACCAATGCGGCTTTTTTATGTTTAGCAGTACTCAACTATTTTCACTCATTAAGTCCCTACAACGTTTCGCCTGATAGCTTAAGGCTATCTTAAGTTTGGCTCGCTAATCTGCCCCACTATATTCTTGGCCACCATTTAATCAAACATGGCTATTTAACGGGTTTGGGGAGCGTTTACCTTGCAGCGAAAGGCGTTGAGAGTCAGTTTTCTATCACTGACCATTATTTTGGCAATTTATTTTACTCTCGTAGTTAACTTACCGATTTTGCTGCATTTTTATCGGATACTGACGTCATTAGATAACTATAAGCTCGGCTTTGCATTTTCAATCCCACTGGTGCTGGTTGCCGCCCTGAACTTTGTGTTTACACCGTTCACGTTTAAGCCCATTTTTAAACCTTTCTTTTGCATCATTCTGGTAGTCAGCGCCTTTGCTAGCTATGCGCAATTGAAATACAAGATTATTTTCGATCGCTCAATGATTGAAAACATTTTTGAAACCAACCCAGCCGAAGCCTCATCGTACTATAATTTTTCAGTGGTTCTGTGGGTGGTATTGACCGGTATTCTGCCCTGCGTGTTATTAATGAGAACCCAGATTATCTATGCGCACGGCTTTCTCGCCCGTTTTGGGCTGCGTTTAGTTTCTATGCTGGTCTCACTTTTGATTATTGCGTTGGTCGCTAGCCTCTATTACCAAGACTATGCATCCGTTGGACGTAATAACCGCTCGCTAAATTTGGAGATTGTGCCAACCAACTATCTCTATAGCGCTTCGCAGTATATTAATCGCCGCTATCTAACCAAACCCATTCCGTTCCGTAAAATCGGTGACGATGCGAAACTGGTGCAGAAAACGGGCAGTAAACCAACGCTGGTCTTTCTAATCGTTGGGGAAACGGCTCGCCATCAGAATCAGCGGCTACAGGGATATGCTCGCCCAACCAACCCTTATACCAGCCAAGAACCCGACCTGATTTATTTCTCTAAGGTTAGTTCGTGCGGCACAGCAACGGCCATTTCAGTGCCTTGTATGTTCTCAAATATGCCACGTACACACTTTGATAATAACGTTGCCCGTAATAGTGAAGGATTGATGGATATCTTGCAAAAAGCAGGCGTATCGACTTACTGGAAAGATAACGATGAAGGCTGTAAAGGCGCCTGCGATCGCATCCCAACACAAATAGTGCCAGCGAATAGCGACAAAAACCTTTGCGATGGTGAAACCTGCTATGACGCCGTGCTATTAAACGATTTGGATAAACTCATTCCGAATGATGGGAAAAATAAGACGCTGGCATTCCACCTTATCGGCAGTCATGGGCCAACTTACTATAAACGCTATCCTAAAGAGTTTCGTTTCTTTGTCCCTGACTGCCAGCGCAGTGATATTGAAAACTGTACCCAACAGGAATTAGTGAATACCTATGATAACACCATCCGGTATACCGACTATGTTGTGAGCCTGTTCATTCAACGGCTTAAAGGATACGAAAAAGACTATAACGTTGCGTTGTATTATGTGTCTGACCACGGTGAATCATTGGGCGAAGACGGTTTGTATTTACATGGAACACCTTATAAGTTTGCACCTGATGAGCAAACTAAGGTTCCAATGGAAATGTGGCTATCAGATGGCTTTGTTCAAGCCAATGGAATCGATCGTGATTGTGTCGCCAAGCTGGCCAAGACGAAAGACTATTCACACGATAACCTCTTCCATACCATGTTAGCCATGATGAATGTTCAGACTAAGGAATACGATCCTAGCTTAGATATTCTTAAAAGCTGCCGGACAGCTAAACCGTGATAACACCATGAATAGGATGATCGTTATCACAATTTGAATTACTTTAGAAAGCCACGAATACATCGTGGCTTTTCTATTTGAATTAAATTACTCATAACAAATAAACCACATATCTGCTTTTTGATGAGCTTACAAACTCACGGCAATAAAACTTCCGCCATAATAGCCTTGTATTTATAAGCAATAATATCTTGCGGAACAACTTCTTCCGCTAATGTTCATCCTGACTGAATACCCTGTCACTTAAAATTTGTTTTTATATTGTAAATTATTAGTTTAATTGAAAAAATAGATAATAAATGTAACAATTAAGCCATTCAGAGAATATATGGTTCTACTGTAATCTACAGATATCATTCTCCTATACGCTTTAATGTATGCGGTGAAATTATATTCTTACATTAACTCTAACCGACTTATGCGAACTAGCGATGGCTTTTAAATTCAGCTCGAAATTGAGAAAACAAATAACGGCGTTTATTGTCACTCTACTTTTTTTTCCCATCGCACGCAGTATCTCTCCGCATGCCGTTATCTATTACGAGAATGTCCATTTAGCTTATCTACCCGTCAGTTTAGCAACGGCAATGATCCTGCTGTTTGGGCGAAATGTGTTAATCCCGCTGACGGCTGCGTACTGTATTAGCTATCTAATGATCCCCTTTTTCACGCCCTCATCGGCAGTGGCGATGACGTTGAGTATCGTTATCCCTTTGGCTGGGTGCTCATGGATAGTTGAAAAGATTTTGGGCAAACGCTGGCGCTATAACATCGGCAATAAAGGGATCGGCGTACGCCTCTTTTGGTTAGGATTAATTGCCCCATTCTGGATGAAGGTCATGATTGTGGCCTGTGGCACACTCATCGACACACCTCCAACGCTTGAGCGCTATTTTAGTCTGAGTGCTGATATCTACACGCTGATTAATATTCAAAATCTGATCATTGCGGCGGTTATCTTTAGCGTTATATTCTATTACGGCTTAAGAATGTTGTTAAATTGGCGCTATGCACGAACCTTTTTCTTATTTGACTTAAAGTCGGCTGTGAGTAATGAAGGCCGCTTGATCAATATCTGTTGGTTTGCATTACTGGCCCTATTCTTGATCGTATTTTGCCTCCCCTTCAATACCGTATTGTTTTCAGGCTTTGTTGCCCCTGCGATATTTGTTCATTTTAACTACGGTATCAAACGCTTTAGCACTCGCCTAATCATTATGCTGTGGTCGTTTACTGCCCTTATGTTACTGACATACAGCAAAAGCTTTTTGCACATCGCCAATAATGCCTTTGAGCTAACCTTTATCTCTTCCGTTTTTATCGCTTTCACCGTTTCGATTTTTTATCTCTCGATGATGTTCAAGAAAAGTGACTGGATGCAGAAAGTTTATGCGTTAATGGCGCTAACCGATCCCATGACCAAATTGCCTAATTTGCGGGCGCTTGAGCATCATGTCCGTACCCAACCTAAAGGTGTGCTATGTCACCTGCATCTTTCTAGCCTTGAATTACTCAGCCGCCACTATGGACTTCGTATGCGGATCCATTGCAAGCAAAGCCTTGCCACCTTAATAAATAGTCACTTGGACAGTGGTGAACATGTATACCAACTGCCTAGCTGTGATTTGCTTATATTTCTCTGTGGAAGTGAATACGAGAATATACGGCGTTTAAATAAGCTACACCGAAAGCTCAAAGAATATCCATTGAGCTGGAATAACATTCAGTTAGAGCTGCATTATGGTTTGTCCTATGGTGAGTTCAATCGTGAAACAGACAACCTTCATCGTTGCATTGGTCAATTAGGCTATCTATGTGAAAAGGCATGCCAAGAAGATCGCCTGTTATGTCTCAATGAAGGTAATCAAGTTGTCGCAAGCCAGGTATCAGACCGTGTGGTATTGCTGCAAAAGATTAAGAATGCGCTCAATGAAAATAATATCATGCTGCACGCACAGCCGATCGAGCATAAAAATGGCACGCGCTATTACGAGATTTTAGCGCGACTTAAAGACAATAATGACATTATCACGCCCGATAAATTTATTCCTCTGATTGCAGAATTCAATCTTAGCCCACGTTTCGACCTGCTGATGGTAGAAAACGTGGTTAAATACATACGAGCGCAAAATCTAGATACCGACAAAATATGCTTTTCTGTCAATCTAATGCCACTCACGTTAATGCAACACCGTATTGCCGAACATATTATTGCTATTTTTGAGCAATACCGCGTTCCACCATCGGCCGTTGTTTTTGAAGTGACGGAAGAACAAGGTTTCATCAACGCTGCAGCAGCACATCATTGCATCAGCACGCTACGTGGCTACCATTTTCAGATTGCCATTGACGACTTTGGTACCGGATTTGCAAATTACGAGCGTCTAAAAAAATTGAACGCCGACATTATCAAAATCGACGGTTACTTCGTGAAAAACATCACTAGCAACCGTGTTGACCAGATGATCATAAAATCTATTTGTGAAATAGCCGGTGAGATGAAGCTAAAAGTTGTCGCGGAGTATGTGGAAACGCAAGAGCAACGCGATGTGCTGATCACATTAGGCGTGGAGTATCTTCAGGGATATCTATTAGGCAAACCTGAACCTTTAGTTCTTGCGTAGCCAACACATTGATTTATTTATGCAAGCAAGTGAGTAACAAGCGTGGACTTAATCACAGACTCATCATAAAAAAAGTGATTATCTACGCGCTTAGTTTACTGTTTTATCCTTACGTTTTTTCGTGATAAAACAGTGATGAGTAAACCATCATGTTGCGAGCATTCTAATGATTAAGTGGCCTTGGAACGCAGGTGAAGATCGCCCTCTTGCCAACTATCCCTGGGAAGAGGCGTTAGCGATTCCTTTGCTTGCCACCCTCACACCTGCCGAATCATATAAACTAACGCTGATTGCCTCAAAGTTTTTGCAGCTAAAGCGCATCGTTCCATTACAAGATTTGTGTCTTACTCCTCTGCTTGAGGCTCGCATCGCGTTACTCTTTTCACTGCCCATACTTGAGCTTGGTATTGATTGGCTTGATAGTTTTCATGAGATCCTGCTCTACCCTGAACCCTTTGTTTTTCATGAAGAATGGCAAGATGATATCGGGTTAGTTCATACAGGCCCTATGGTGCAAGCAGGCCTATGTTCTGCGCAGGGACCTGTTATTTTGAACTTGATGGATGTAAAGGACTCTTTTGATCTTTCTGGTTACAACCTGATCATCCATGAAACCGCGCATAAGCTCGATATGCGCAACACTGGCGTTGCTAGCGGCATTCCGCCGATTGCGCTTAAAGACGTTGCTTTGTGGGAACATGATCTGCAGACGGCAATGAACGCTATTCAAGACGAAGTGGACGTTGTTGGTGAGGAAGCCACAAGCCTTGATGCTTACGCGGCAAGCGAACCTGCAGAATGCTTTGCAGTGCTTTCTGAATACTTTTTTAGCGCACCAGAACTGCTCTACGGGCGTTTTCCCGCCATGTATACGCATTTTGTAAAATTTTATCAGCAGGATCCTCTTGCTCGGCAGCAGAACGCGTAAACAAGCGAAATGTGTACGATGGATATTAAGTAACTATCCGCGCTGTTCCTTCATTTATCAGAATAGCTCGTTGGAAGTAACGCTGAGAAAACTCAGGATCGTGACTTATCGCTATCACGGTAGCTCCTTGCTGGCGGCTATTTTCCAACCAAGTGTCAAAAACCCCCATCCAATAAGGATCAAAATCGCGGCTCGGCTCGTCTAAAAGTAGCAAGGGGGGCTGCATAGCACATAGGCAAGCAACCGCAACCATACGACGTTGTCCACTGTGTAAGTCGAGCGGGTGTTTTTTCGCAACGGCGGTAAGATGGCACGCTTCGAGAGCATACTGAGTACGCTCCTCAATAAGTGACGACGGTAAACGCTGTAACTGTAGACCAAACCGTATTTCATCTAGCACTGAACTATGGAACAACTGTCGCTCAACCTCCTGAAATAAAAAGCCAATTTGGGCAGCTTTTTCTACCGACTTCAACTGTGCGAGATCTAAACCATTTAAATATACTGTTCCACTGCTTGGTTTAAGCAAACCCGCAGCGAGCCGAAGCAGCGTCGATTTTCCAACACCATTCTCTCCAGTAATCACCCATTGTTCACCTTGTTTAATATGCAGGTTTACATCTTGAAGACAGTCATTTTCCGCCCCCCAACCAAACCCCATCTTCTCTATAGTGAGCATGCTTGACCACCTCGCATAAAAGGAGAGAGCAGATGGGCGATCTCATTGATGTTCTGAGTTTCTTGCAGCAGCACCGTTTTCAATTGCTCAGGTAAAACCACATGTTGTACTAATGACGCTGGGAGCTGCTCACCAAAAGGGCTCGCACTTCCTTCGTTTAACAATACACGCTGCTGGCAATAATCCGCCGCGGGGAACAGACGATGTTCAAGCATAACCACCGAACAATGCAACTCTTGCACATAGCATTGAATAACATCCAACACTTGATAGGTCGCCTCTGGGCTTAATCGCCCTAGCGCTTGGTCGAGCACTAATAATTTTGGGTGCATAACCAGAGCACAGGCGAGTAATACCCTCTGCGCTTCGCCACCCGATAGCGTTTGAGGGTTACGTAACCGCAAATGTTGGCACTTAAAACGCGTTAGAGCAGTTTCAACCCGAATCATTATTTCAGCGGCAGGCAACGCTAAATTCTGGGGGCCAAATGCAATTTCATCCTCAACAGTAAAGCAGCAGCCGGAAAACTGTAAATAGGGCGATTGCTGGACCCATTGGCGGGTATATTTCATCTCATTCTCAAGCAAAATATTGCTACCCAACACCTCTCCCCGTCCATGAACGTGCCGCACCGCACTGTCCTCAAGAGCGCCAACTAAAAATTTAGCCAGCAGACTTTTTCCAGAACCATTCCCACCGAAAACGGCAAGCCATTGCCCTTCCTCCAGCTTTAACGTCATGGGCCCTAGCTGAAAAACACCATAGACATCGACCACTAACCGATCAATATCGAGCGATAAAGCCAAAATGCACCTCCTTCGACGAGCAAACAGCAAAGCAAAACGACGCGTAAAAATGGCTCCCAGCGATGTTCGAAGATAGGTTTCAGCACGGTACGATGTGGATAGCGACGAAATGCCCGCGCATCCAACGCAGAACTTCGCGTGGTTAAATCATTGAGGCTTTGCAATAGTAGAGGTGAAAGCAATGGCACAATCGTTTTCAGCCGCTGAATCAGAGTACCATCAAAACTCACACCTCGCGCGCTTTGCGCTTCTTTAATCGCGGCTAATTGTTGCTTAAGTTGTTCCTTTAGCAACAGAGGGCCAGCGCACAAATAAGCGATGCCAACAGGTAAACGGCTGGAGAATAAGGCAGCAACAAATACCTGAGTGGGCACTTTTTGTAGCCACAGTTGGGCGGCGGCAAAGAAAACGAGCAGGCACAGCCACAATGCGACAACAAATATGGGAGCGGCAAAACTGATTTTGCCACTATGAGAAAACAGCGATTGAAGCCAGTGGCTATGAACCAGCCAAAGCCCTATCCCCATGGGGACCATGAATGCCATCACAATTTTGATACGCCAGCGAGCCTGCGGCCATATTAAAATAATGGCCACTGGCACTACGCTCCATCCTATCAGAATCGGCAAAGGTAGAAACAGTGCGCTAACGGAATACCAAAACCAGAGCACTAACCATGTAAAAGGATGCATTAACGTATCGGTGCCATATGAGGGAAATTATGGCGAGTGCGCTCTGGCATACGACGTAAAAGTCCCCATACAATTAGCACCGTCAAAATTTTATCAATGAGATTAATACCGATGACGGTGAATGCGACGGACTCTTGTAGCCCCTCACCGACAGCATGTAAGTAAGCCACCACGAAATCAGCCCCGCTTCCTGTCGCACCGCCAAACAAATAGGTTCGAATAGGCACCGCGACTACCGTTAAGCATAAAGTGATAACTACACCAGTGATCACCACGCGGCCAAAGGATTTAAACCACCCCGCACGCGCCATCACACCCGCGACACAGCCAATGACCATGGCTACGGGTGCGAAAGCAGCTGCAATCGGGCCCGTGAGGAGCCCCCAGAGTAAATTAGTGACGAGCCCGGTGAATAAAGCGACCCAAGGCCCTGCAAGCACCGCACATAGCACCGTGCCCATCGAATCTAAAAAAAGTGGCAGTTTGAGCATAGAAATCATCTGCCCGGCGATCATGTTAATCGCAACACAAATGACGATTAAAACTAAGCTACGACTAGAAAATTGGCGTTTATCTTTCACTTATTCTCATCCTTAAGATTGTTGCAGGGGGTGATCACTAATTCGTCATAACCGGATAAAAAACAGTGCTGACGAGAAAAATTAGCCTCACACAACTCACCAATGATGAGCTCTAGCGTCGTTCTCACAATATTTCCAGGCGTAACATGGCCGCCGATCATTCGTCCAGTTTCATCGGCAACCGACATATGTAAATGTTCGAATTGGCAATCTAAAGTTCCACCAAGGGCGATAACCTCAAATTTTCCTTCAATTATGCTAGTGCGCTCGCATCCAGCGTACCTTAGCGAGACGGTCGAAAGACTTCCGACCACGGAAGCAATCCAGCCCGCTTTAATATGATTATTGGTGATAAATTGCCTTAACTCGGCAATGAGTTCGGTTCCCGGCGAAAGCCTGAGGGGGTAAAACTGGCTCGATGAGACTAAATCCTTAGCACGCATAAGTATTCCAGTATGTGAATAAACCGCACAATAGTAAGAAAAATAAAAGGGCTACTTTGCGATAAAGAACAAAGTTTTAGCTTTTTGTGCACTTAATCAGCAATCGATCTCACTATTTTAATTAGCCGTTGACAGTCACCTCCACGCTCGCTACTATCTGCCCCGTTAAAACGATTCCTCTGTAGTTCAGTCGGTAGAACGGCGGACTGTTAATCCGTATGTCACTGGTTCGAGTCCAGTCAGAGGAGCCAAATTTAAAAAGCCTGCTTAGGGAAACTTAAGCAGGCTTTTTGCTATTTGATTTTCAGCCATAAGGCATTCTTCACACCTTTAGATATCGCCAGTGGC
>Ga0302349_1002652_pt1 | contig 11190 bp, 8 predicted proteins | sample PhyAR1_FD_202176 | JGI IMG/M metagenome (GOLD analysis project Ga0302349, IMG submission 202176) | Leaf surface microbial communities from alfalfa plants in UC Gill Tract Community Farm, Albany, California, United States - DLSL A.R1... | ecosystem: Host-associated > Plants > Phyllosphere >...
TGCCGGTAAGTGAGAGCGCAGCAGTGAGACTGTGGGGGATAAGCTTCATAGTCGAGAGGGAAACAACCCAGACCACCAACTAAGGTCCCTAAGCGCGTGCTAAGTGGGAAAGGATGTGGAGTTGCTGTGACAACCAGGAGGTTGGCTTAGAAGCAGCCACCCTTGAAAGAGTGCGTAATAGCTCACTGGTCAAGTGATTCCGCGCCGACAATGTAGCGGGGCTCAAGCACGCCACCGAAGTTGTGGCATTGACACATGCGATTGCCTTCGGGCCAGTCGTGTTGATGGGTAGGAGAGCGTCGTGTGGTGGGTGAAGCGGCGGAGTGATCCAGCCGTGGACGCCACACGAGTGAGAATGCAGGCATGAGTAGCGAATGACACGTGAGAAACGTGTCCTCCGAATAACCAAGGGTTCCAGGGTTAAGCTAATCTTCCCTGGGTAAGTCGGGACCTAAGGCGAGGCCGACAGGCGTAGTCGATGGACAACGGGTTGATATTCCCGTACCGGCGAAGAACCGCCCAAGCTAATCCAGTGGTGCTAAGTGCCCAAAGCCATTCATTGTCACCTTCGGGTGGCGCCGGGTGGTGGAGCGCATGACCCCATGCTGGTGCGGTTAGCGTATTAACAGGTGTGACGCAGGAAGGTAGCCCAGCTGGCAGATGGTGTCCAGTGTAAGCGTGTAGGCCGATTCCTAGGCAAATCCGGGAGTCGTGAAGGCTGAGACGTGATGCGTATCAAGTGGGTGATCCTATGCTGCCGAGAAAAGCATCGACGCGAGGTTCTAGCTGCCCGTACCCCAAACCGACTCAGGTGGTTAGGTAGAGAATACCAAGGAGATCGAGATAATCGTGGTTAAGGAACTCGGCAAAATGGCCCCGTAACTTCGGGAGAAGGGGCGCCCAGCACTTATAGGCACTTGCTGCTGAAAGGGTGTGTGGGCCGCAGAGACCAGTGGGGAACGACTGTTTACTAAAAACACAGGTCCGTGCGAAGTTGTAAGACGATGTATACGGACTGACGCCTGCCCGGTGCTGGAAGGTTAAGAGGACGGGTTAACACTTTGGTGTGAAGCTCAGAATTTAAGCCCCAGTAAACGGCGGTGGTAACTATAACCATCCTAAGGTAGCGAAATTCCTTGTCGGGTAAGTTCCGACCTGCACGAATGGCGTAACGATTCCCCAACTGTCTCAACCACGAACTCGGCGAAATTGCAGTACGAGTAAAGATGCTCGTTTCGCGCAGCAGGACGGAAAGACCCCGTGACCTTTACTATAGCTTGGTATTGGTGTTCTGTATGGCTTGTGTAGGATAGGTGGGAGACTGTGAAGCTATCACGCTAGTGGTGGTGGAGTCGTTGTTGAAATACCACTCTGGTCATTTGGGACATCTAACTTCGGACCGTAATCCGGTTCAGGGACAGTGCCTGGTGGGTAGTTTAACTGGGGCGGTTGCCTCCCAAAGAGTAACGGAGGCGCCCAAAGGTTCCCTCAGTCTGGTTGGTAATCAGATGGCGAGTGTAAGTGCACAAGGGAGCTTGACTGTGAGACTGACAGGTCGAGCAGGGACGAAAGTCGGGACTAGTGATCCGGCAGTGGCTTGTGGAAGCGCTGTCGCTCAACGGATAAAAGGTACCTCGGGGATAACAGGCTGATCTTGCCCAAGAGTCCATATCGACGGCATGGTTTGGCACCTCGATGTCGGCTCGTCGCATCCTGGGGCTGGAGTTGGTCCCAAGGGTTGGGCTGTTCGCCCATTAAAGCGGTACGCGAGCTGGGTTTAGAACGTCGTGAGACAGTTCGGTCCCTATCCGCTGCGCGCGTAGGAAGTTTGAAAGGATCTGCCCCTAGTACGAGAGGACCGGGGTGGACGAACCTCTGGTGTGCCAGTTGTCCTGCCAAGGGCATGGCTGGTTGGCTACGTTCGGGATGGATAACCGCTGAAAGCATCTAAGCGGGAAGCCGGCCTTGAGATGAGACTTCCATGGGCTTCGGCCCGAGAGGCTCCCAGCAGACTACTGGGTTGATAGGCCAGATGTGGAAGCACAGTAATGTGTGTAGCTGACTGGTACTAATAGGCCGATGACTTGATAAACACTTTCTTCTGTATGGTGTTTCGCGTCCACTTTGTGGTTCTCGGAGGATGATCTCATCCTGTGAGAGCTTGATCCCCTAGGGTTTGATCCCTGGTGGGGGTTGTTGATAGTTGAATAGTGTTTCGCTATCTGAAACAGGTTTACCGCACGTTTTGCGTGTTGGTTGCTGGTTGTTTCGGTGGTTTTAGCGAGAGGGAAACGCCCGGTCACATTCCGAACCCGGAAGCTAAGCCTCTCAGCGCCGATGGTACTGCAAGGGGGACCTTGTGGGAGAGTAGGACACCGCCGGACTTCACTTAAGACAAGAGGGTCGCCCAATGCTGGGCGGCCCTTTTGTGCGTTCGGGGTGACTCCGCGCCTGCGCGCGGAGACACCCCTCCTTCTCACACGTCGAGCCAGGCCCCGGCGGCCTGCTGCCGCGTCGCCCGCGGCGACGTGGGGTGGAAGACGCCGGCGCGCACGTCGCGCGCCAGGCGCGCGAGCTCGCTCGAGGCGCGGAAGGATCCGCCGCCGGCCAGCGCGAGGGCGTCGTCGACGATCCGCTGCGCCGTCGCGGTCGCGCGGTCCTTCATGCCCGAGAGCAGCGGGAACCAGGCAGGGCCGTGATCGACCTGCTCGTCGACGTCGCGCGTCAGCGCTCGCAGTTCCAGCACGATGCCGTCGTACGCGATCGACATGTCGCCGATGCGGTCGCGCACGACCGGATCCTCGCTTCGCGGCGCACCCGTGGCGCTGCTCACGCGCGCGGAGACCGCCAGGGCGGCGAGTTCGATCGCGCGACGGGCGATGCCCGTGTACACGGAGGCGACGAGCAGTTCGAAGGCGGCGAAGATCGCGAACTGCAGGGCGTCGGGGATCTCCGCCATGTCGATCACCCGCACGACCCGCTCGGCGGGTGCGTGGGCGGCGTGGAGCTCGGTCGTGCGGCTCTGGGAACCCCGCATGCCAAGCGTGTCCCAGTCGTCGCGGGTGACGATGCTCTCGTCGCGGCGCAGGAAGCCGAAGACGATCCGCGGGTGCTCGGGGTCGCTGTCGTCGCGCCCGTGCACGCCGAGCAGGGTCCAGACGGGCGCGAGCGAGGTGAAGATCTTCGTGCCGGTGAAGGAGTAGCCGCCGTCCACCGGCTCGGCGGAGGTGCGGCTGTCGAACAGCACCGCATCGTTGCCGGCCTCGCTGACACCGAAGGCGAAGACCTCCCCGGCGGCGGCGCCCTCGACGACGAGGTCGAGCGCGTCGTCTCCTCGCTCGCCGAGGATCCGGGCGACGGCCGTCCACACCAGGTGCATGTTGATGGCGAGGGCCGTCGCGGGTGCGGCCGTCGCGAGCCGCTGCTGCGCCACGCTCGCGTCCGCGAGCGTGGCACCGGATCCGCCCCGATCGCGGGGGAGGAGGATCCGCAGGTAGCCGGCGGCCGTGAGTTCCGCGAGGTCGTCCTCGGGGAAGCTGTTGTCGCGATCGACCCGCGCGGCGCGGTCGCGGATCCGTTCGAGGAGCTCGCTCGGCAGCGCGAGCGAGGGGTCGAATGCTGCACTCATGTAGGCCAGCCTAGGAGCGCCCCCAGATGTGGGGGTCGCTCGTCGACCGACACGCCCACAGTGGGCTTTCCCAGGCCGTCGTTTGTCGGAGGTCATAGCTAGCGTTCGAGTTGTGGAGAACTCGACGAGAACGCAGCTCGAAGCGCATGATCCCGGCGTTCTCGAGAGGTGCGGGAGAGGAGGCGCCTGTGCACAACTCGGTGCATAACGTGTGGAGACTGCGGTGGAAAACCACATGCGTGTAACTACTACCTCTTGTGGTCTAGACCGCGATCGACCTCTATATGTAGTATTGAAGTCACGGCACGAGGTGCCGCGTAACCACATCATCTGGAGGGGAAGCCATGGCGATCACCGTCTACAGCAAGCCGTCGTGCGTTCAGTGCAACGCGACCTACCGCGCTCTCGACGCCAAGGGCATCGAGTACTCGGTGACCGACGTCTCGGAAGACGCGGACGCGCTCGAGCACGTCAAGTCGCTCGGTTACCTGCAGGCCCCCGTCGTCGTGACCGACGGCGACCACTGGTCGGGCTTCCGCCCCGACAAGATCGACGAGCTCGCCGCGCGCCTGGCGTAATCGTGCCGCTGACGCGGCGAGGGGATGAGTGCTCATGACCACCGCGACAGCGAGCTCTGCTCCGTCCGCGGAGAGCGGCTCGGCCACGGCCGAGCCGCTCATCGTGTACTTCTCCAGCGTCTCGGGAAATACCGAACGCTTCGTGGAGAAGTTGGGAATGCGGGCCCAACGGATCCCGTTGTACAAGCGCGATGACGCGCTCGAGGTGAACGAGCCGTTCGTTCTCATCTCCCCCACCTACGGCGGCGGGAATGGGGAGGGGGCGGTTCCGAAGCAGGTCATCCGGTTCCTGAACGACGAGGGGAACCGGCGGTGGATCCGCGGAGTCATCTCGACTGGTAATACGAACTTCGGCGACGCGTACTGCATAGGTGGCGACATCATCAGTCGCAAGTGCAAGGTGCCGCACTTGGACCGCGTCGAACTTTTTGGCACACCCGAGGACGTGTCCCGGGTCACCCGAGGATTGGAAAAATGGTGGAAGCAGCAGTGACGACCGAGGTCGATTTCAAGCACAACCCCGCGTTCGAGGGTCTCGACTATCACGCGTTGAACGCGATGCTGAACCTGTACGACGCGAACGGCCAGATCCAGTTCGACGCCGACAAGCGTGCCGCTCGGGAGTACTTCCTGCAGCACGTCAACCAGAACACGGTGTTCTTCCACTCGCTGCGCGAGCGCCTCGACTACCTCGTCGAGAAGCACTACTACGAGGGCGCCGTCATCGAGAAGTACGACTTCGCCTTCATCGAGAAGCTCAACGACTTCGCCTACGCGAAGAAGTTCCGCTTCGAGACCTTCCTGGGCGCGTTCAAGTACTACACGAGCTACACGCTGAAGACCTTCGACGGCAAGCGTTACCTCGAGCGCTTCGAGGACCGCGTCGTGATGACGGCCCTCGCGCTCGCGGACGGCGACGAAGACCTCGCGATGAAGCTCGTCGACGAGATCCTCTCCGGCCGCTTCCAGCCCGCGACCCCGACGTTCCTCAACGCCGGCAAGGCGCAGCGCGGCGAGCTCGTCAGCTGCTTCCTGCTGCGCATCGAGGACAACATGGAGTCGATCGCCCGCGGCATCAACTCGGCCCTGCAGCTCTCGAAGCGCGGCGGCGGCGTGGCGCTTCTGCTCAGCAACATCCGCGAGGCGGGCGCCCCGATCAAGAAGATCGAGAACCAGTCGAGCGGCATCCTGCCCGTCATGAAGCTGCTGGAAGACTCCTTCAGCTACGCCAACCAGCTCGGTGCGCGTCAGGGCGCCGGTGCCGTCTACCTCAACGCGCACCACCCCGACATCATGAAGTTCCTCGACACCAAGCGCGAGAACGCCGACGAGAAGATCCGCATCAAGACGCTGTCGCTCGGCGTCGTGATCCCCGACATCACCTTCGAGCTCGCGAAGAACAACGAGGACATGTACCTCTTCTCACCGTACGACGTCGAGCGCGTCTACGGGGTGCCCTTCGGCGACATCTCCGTCACCGAGAAGTACCGCGAGATGGTCGACGACCCGCGCATCAAGAAGACGAAGATCAACGCGCGCACCTTCTTCCAGACGGTCGCCGAGATCCAGTTCGAGTCGGGCTACCCGTACGTCATGTTCGAGGACACCGTCAACCGGGCCAACCCGATCCAGGGCCGGATCAACATGTCGAACCTCTGCAGCGAGATCCTGCAGGTGAACACCCCGACGACGCTGAACACCGACCTGTCGTACGACCAGATCGGCAAGGACATCAGCTGCAACCTCGGTTCGCTGAACATCGCGCTCGCGATGGACTCGCCGGACTTCGGCCAGACGGTCGAGACCTCGATCCGCGCCCTGACCGCCGTGAGCGACCAGAGCCACATCGAGTCGGTCCGCTCCATCGAGGACGGCAACGACAAGTCGCACGCCATCGGCCTCGGCCAGATGAACCTGCACGGCTACCTGTCGCGCGAGCGGGTCTTCTACGGATCCGAAGAGGGCATCGACTTCACGAACATCTACTTCTACACGGTGCTGTTCCACGCGCTTCGCGCGTCGAACCGGATCGCGATCGAGCGCGGCGTCACGTTCGAGGGCTTCGAGAACTCGACGTACGCGTCGGGCGAGTTCTTCGACAAGTACATCGATCAGGAGTGGAAGCCGGCGACGGCTCGCGTCGCCGAGCTGTTCGAGGGCCACCACATCCCGACGCAGGACGACTGGCGCGAGCTGAAGGCGTCGATCCAGGCGCACGGCATCTACAACCAGAACCTGCAGGCGGTCCCGCCGACCGGATCCATCTCGTACATCAATAACTCGACGAGCTCGATCCACCCGATCGCGTCGAAGATCGAGATCCGCAAGGAAGGCAAGCTCGGCCGCGTCTACTACCCGGCGCCGTTCATGACGAACGACAACCTGGAGTACTACCAGGACGCGTACGAGATCGGTTACGAGAAGGTCATCGACACCTACGCGGCGGCGACGCAGCACGTCGACCAGGGCCTGTCTCTGACGCTCTTCTTCCCCGACACGGCGACCACGCGCGACATCAACCGCGCGCAGATCTACGCATGGCGCAAGGGCATCAAGACGATCTATTACATCCGTCTGCGCCAGATGGCTCTCGAGGGCACCGAGCTCGAGATGTGCGTGAGCTGCACGCTGTAAGAACGCCCCGCCGAGAACCGTCGAAGGAAGAGAATGACTGAGAAGCTCCAGCTCCTGGATCACGTCCAGGCCATCAACTGGAACCGTATCCAGGATGACAAGGACGTCGAGGTGTGGAACCGCCTCACGAGCAACTTCTGGCTGCCCGAGAAGGTGCCGCTGTCGAACGACATCCAGTCGTGGGCGACGCTGACCGACGAGGAGAAGCTGTTGACGATGCGGGTTTTCACGGGCCTGACGCTGCTCGACACGATCCAGGGCACCGTGGGCGCCGTGTCTCTGATCCCGGATGCGGTGACGCCGCACGAGGAGGCCGTCTACACGAACATCGCGTTCATGGAGTCGGTGCACGCGAAGTCGTACTCGAGCATCTTCTCGACGCTCGCCTCGACGCCCGAGATCGACGCCGCGTTCCGCTGGTCGATCGAGAACCCGAACCTTCAGAAGAAGGCCAAGATCGTCATGGACTACTACCGTGGCGACGACCCGCAGAAGCGCAAGGTCGCCTCGACGCTGCTCGAGTCGTTCCTGTTCTACTCGGGGTTCTACCTGCCCATGTACTGGTCTTCGCACGCGAAGCTGACCAACACGGCAGACCTGATCCGCCTCATCATCCGCGACGAGGCCGTGCACGGCTACTACATCGGCTACAAGTTCCAGAAGGGCCTCGAGAACGAGACCGAGGAGCGTCGCCAGGAGCTGAAGGACTACACGTTCAACCTGCTCTTCGAGCTCTACGAGAACGAGGTGCAGTACACGCAGGATCTCTACGACTCGGTCGGCCTGACCGAAGACGTCAAGAAGTTCCTGCACTACAACGCCAACAAGGCCCTCATGAACCTCGGTTACGAGGCCATGTTCCCGGCCGAGACGACGAACGTGAACCCGGCGATCCTGTCGGCCCTCTCGCCCAACGCGGACGAGAACCACGACTTCTTCTCGGGATCCGGATCCAGCTACGTCATCGGTAAGGCCGAGGCCACTGAGGACGACGACTGGGACTTCTAGAGTCCCACGCAACGTAGATATTCAACCAGGAGGTGGAGATGGAGCTATGGGCGAATAAGGCAAGCGCGGCGGACAAGTCGCTGCGCTATGCCCGTATTCGGCCCGCGTTCCGTCGAGGCCGCATGTGCGCGATGCTCCTGTCGTGCGCCTTGGTGACCTATTCGGGGGATCCTCGCTTTGTTGCGGGGATCCCCCGATCCAGTCTTGCGTGGAGATACCGCGTAGGAGAAAGGTGGACATGCAAAAGCGTCTCCCCCTCGGCCCTGACGGGTCCTGGAAGTCGGGACAGCGCGTTCCGTTCGATGGCATGTGGGCTGACCAGTACGGTCAGGTCACGGTCCATGAACGTGGAACAACGTTCCCGCCGTGCATCTACCGCAAGGGCGAATGCGCGTACCGCTATCCGGTCGAAGCTGTTGCAGCAGCTTGATCTGGTTGTGAATCTCTAGGAGAGAACAGGCAGGGCCTCTGACTTCGGTCGGGGGCCCTTGCTGTTGCACCTCGAAGCCGAGGCACGACAGGAACAACTGAAAGCATCTCTCAGATGTTCCACCTGTGCAACCCCAATGAATGGTTGTCGAGGCCAGTTGACCCGGCCGGCACGACGAAATCTCCCCTTCCCGGCCGCTGAGCGGTCGAGAAGGGACTCGTGCGGGGCGAATGGGACCTCTCTCGTCAGACGGACTACCAGCGGGGCGGACGGAGAGCGACGTCGAGACCATCAGTCGCCGCGTCGAGTGTGCTCGAGATCGTGATCGTTCCCTCGCGATAGCGCCGACGGCGTTGACGGCATAGACAGAGGCGTGCGGCCCAATGCGACTCTTGGGACATTCGGTGCGATGAGGCGCGCCGGGTGAGGTTCGGCGGGTAGGGGTCGAGGTTCGCGAGGATCAGAAACGCTAACCACCTGATCCATTGCGAGGACCTCGACGTGTTTCATCCTACTTCGGGGTGTGCTGACGCGCGTTCCGCCGATCCGTGTTCCCGCTACGACGTTCTGCTCGGCCTTCCCGGCGTCCATGTTGAGGATGTTGAGCGCTGTGACGGGCTGTGGGTCGTGACGGTCTCGAGCCCGGCTGCTCCGATGGGGTGCCCGTTGTGGGGGTCGTCGCGACCAGTCGCGGTCGCCGCCGCCGCGTGCTTCATGACGTGCCCGGGACGACACGGGTGCGGATCGTGTGGCGGCAACGGGTCTGGCGGTGTGGTGACGAGGGCTGTGTACGGAAGATGTTCGTGGAGCAGCTCCCGGATCTGGTCGCTCGACGCGGGTCGATCACCAAGCGCGCCGTGGCCTGGGCGATCGGGCAGCTACGCCGCGACCACGCGACCATTCACGGTCCGGCGCGTCAACTCGGGACGTCGTGGAAGACGGTGTGGCGGGCCATCGAGCCCGAGCTCGTGAGGTTGGCGGTCGATGAGTCCCGGTTCGAGAACGTGACCATCCTCGGGGTCGATGAGCACATCTGGCATCACGTCGACCCCCGCAAGCGCGGCCCGAAGGAGCTGACCGGGATGGTCGACCTCACCCGCGACAACCACGGAAAGACGCGGGCCAGACTGCTCGATCTCGTGCCCGGCCGGTCGGGGAGGGGCTATGCATCCTGGCTCGAAGGCCGCGGTGACAGCTTCCGAACGAACGTGAAGGTCGCGGCGTTGGACCCGTTCGCGGGATACAAAACCGCGATCGACGACAAGCTCGAAGACGCCACCGCGGTGCTCGACGCGTTCCACGTCGTCAAGCTCGGCACCGCCGCGGTCGACGAGGTCCGCCGCCGCGTCCAGCAGGACACCCTCGGTCATCGCGGTCGGAAGGGCGACCCGCTCTACGGAATCCAGACGATCCTCCGTGCCGGGGTCGAGAACCTCACAGAGAAGCAGAGGAACAGACTCGCGACGGTGATCGAAACCGATCCCGCGCACGACGAGGTGTTCGTCGCATGGCAGTGCGCGCAGGAACTCCGATCGGCCTACCACCAGAAGGGCCTCGCCGAGGGCGGCGGATCGCCGAGAAGGTCGTCGACTCGTTTCACACCTGCCCGATCCCCGAGATCGCCCGACTCGGCCGGACCCTCCGCCGCTGGCGGTCAGCATTCCCGGCCTACTTCACGACCGGGAGATCATCGAACGGCGGCACCGAGGCTGTGAACGGGATCATCGAGCTCCACCGCCGCCTCGCACGCGGGTTCCGCAACCGCGACAACTACCGACTCCGCATGCTCCTCGCCGCAGGAGGCTACTTTGCGAAGCGTGCCGGTCGAATCAGAGAGAAGCACGCGTCTTTTGACGAGATGTTGGCGGCCGAGAAGGTGAACGATGCTATGTTGGCCATCCATACTTCGACCCCGCGGACGTGCCGCCTGAATCACTTCGTCGTTACCTCTTGGAGCATGCGACCATGTTCGACTCGTCAAAAATTGACGAAAGCACGCGCTGGGTCAAAGGCGTGTTCTTCTGCGACTGCCTCGTGAACCGCCTGCCAAGAGACTCGCAGCTCGCCTGATCCGGCTTCGGTTCAAGGGCCACGCCTCTTGCAGCTCGTAGAGCAGCCGCGAATCACGGCGTGATTACTCGGTGGTGCGAGTGCGTTGTACCTTTCCGGATTCATCGAACGAGATTCCGAGGTCTTCGCGCAAGCCATGTAACCGGAAGAGCGCCTTATCGCCTCGCGCGCTGTCAAGAAGACCGTCAGAGGGGTCGATAATGTGCAGAGGCAGGCATCGTACGATGTAGCGTACGAGTACGCTCACTAAATGAGACACATCGGGGTCGGGGAATTCTCCTCTGTCAAAGTGTTTAATGTCGTTATAGGTGTTGGCAATTGCACGTGAAAGTGCGACAGAGCTCGGTGCAATATCTCCTCTGTCAAGCCGTAGCGTCTCGAAGCAGCGGTAGACGTTAGTTGCAGTAGTGGCCCTACCGCGGGCGTATGTCTGCTTCTCGCCGTCTACTGGTCCGAGAAGCTGGCCAGCCGCTTCGATGCTCATTGAGAGGGATACGATGACATCTTCGATGAACGCGCCGCGTCTTCCGAGAATTCCAACGGCCGGTAGTACGTAACGTTTCCAATCGTCATGGCAATTCGCCCATCGTTCCATCCCGCTGCCCCCAATTTCAGGGAACTGTGCAAGGAAGCTCTTGAATTCGTCAACGCTTGGTTGAGGTTGAGAAACATCACGTACGGTTTCCGCACTAATGAGATCCGCCTTGGGGCGACCAAGTACCGTTCCGCCGACTGAATAGGTCACTATATCTTGCGACGAAACCTTGTGTCTGCGGAAGTGCACAGGTTTTCCGGACAAGAGCGTAATTAGGTTCAGAACTTTTCGTTGCTCCTGAAGATGG
>Ga0302349_1002658_pt1 | contig 11160 bp, 13 predicted proteins | sample PhyAR1_FD_202176 | JGI IMG/M metagenome (GOLD analysis project Ga0302349, IMG submission 202176) | Leaf surface microbial communities from alfalfa plants in UC Gill Tract Community Farm, Albany, California, United States - DLSL A.R1... | ecosystem: Host-associated > Plants > Phyllosphere >...
CCCCGCCGACGGCCAGAAGCCCCAGATCCGGTGACGGTACGAGGCGTGGCCGCTGTCCTCGCCCCGCCAGAACGGCGAGTTCGTGCTGAGCGCGAGCAGGGTCGGCAGCCAGACGCGAATCCGGTCGAGCACGGCGACGCCCTCCTCGGGGGAGTCGACCGCGACGTGCACGTGCATCCCGCAGACGAGCGCCTCGCTCACGGGGCGCCCGAACTGGCGCACGATCGTCTCGACGCGCGCCGCGGGCGACACGTGCGGCGTGACCGGCACGGGCGAGGTCGCGAACGCGACCGCCCGGGCGCCGGCACCGCGCGCGGCGATGTCGGCGCGGATCCGGCCACGCGAGATCGCGTCGGCCACCTCGTCGATCGTCTCGCAGGGCGGGGTGACCACCTCGAGCATCTCCTGCTGCAACTCCTGCTCGAGCACCGGGCGTTCCCACCCCGACTGCCATTCGAGGATCTCCGGTGCGACGGCCGCGGGCCGCCCCGCCTCGTCGACCAGGAGCAGTTCCTCTTCAACTCCGAGAGTTCTCATGGATCCATTTCCGCACATCCGGCGCCATCGCCCGGGGGTCTTGACAACGGCGCCGACGTCGATGATTCAATGGACGCCACGAGCCGGGAGGGCACCATGACCAAACGATCCGCCGCCCATCAGCACGGCGCGCCGCGCCGCAGCGATGTCTGAGCCGGTCTTCACGATCGGCCATTCCACGCGGCCCCTCGACGACTTCCTCGCTCTGCTCGCCGAAAGCGAGATCGATGTCGTCGTCGATGTGAGAAAACTTCCCGGATCGCGCCGCTACCCGCACTTCGACGCCGACGCGCTGTCGGGCTCCCTCCGGGAGGCGGGGATCGCGTACGAGCGGATCCCGTCGCTGACGGGTCGCCGGCCCGTCAGCCGAGATGTCCCGTTCGAGACGAACGCCTGGTGGCAGAACCGCAGCTTCCACAACTACGCCGACCACGCGCTCTCCTCCGAGTTCCGCGAGGGGCTGGCGGGCCTCCGCGCGGCCGGCGCCGAGCACCGGATCGCGCTGATGTGCTCGGAGGCCGTGTGGTGGCGGTGTCACCGCCGGATCATCGCCGACCATCTCTTGGCGCACGGCGCGCAGGTCCGGCACATCCTCGGAGAGGATCACCTCGACGCGGCGACGCTCAGCGCGGGCGCCGTCGTCGGATCCGGTCGGCTGGTCACCTACCCCGCGGACCGCTAGCGCCCTACTCCCCGTCCCCGCCACTGTCAACGCCCCTGCTGCGACGGTGCGAACGCACCATCATCGACAGGAGCCGGCCCGACCCGGGCGCGGCGCACCGAGCGGAAGGACGCATCATGGGCATCGGAACAGGAATCGCACTCATCGCGATCGGCGCGATCGTGGCCTTCGCCGTGAACGTCGACCTGGGCGGTACCGTCGACCTCGACCTCATCGGCTACATCCTCATGATCGCGGGCGCGGTCGTGTTCCTCATCAGCCTCGTGCTCGTCCTGCGGCGCCGAAGCACGGTGACGCAGCAGCGCGTCAGCACCGACCCGGCGAGCGGCGAGCAGATCGCGACGCGCCGCACGACCGACAACGGCGAGCCGATGGCCTGATCGGCCGCGGCCGTCAGGCGAGGGCCAGGCCCACGCCGAGCGCGATCACGGCAAGGAGCGGGAGCGTTCCCTGCGTGACGGCCGCCCGGCGCTTGTCCGGCGCCGAGAGGAACAGAACGAGCGCCGCGGCGAGCATGGATCCCGCGCCCGCGAAGACGAGCGCGTGCCCCACCGCCGCGTGCTCGCTCGCGAGCGCCACCGCGATGCCGACGGCCGTCACGATCGCCAGAAACAGGTTGTAGAACCCCTGGTTGAACGCGAGCGACTTCGTCACCTGCGCCTCGTCCTCGGTCGTGCCGAACGTCTTCCGGCCCCGCGGCGCCGTCCAGAGAAACGCCTCGAGAACGAAGATGTACACGTGGAGCACGGCGGCGAGCGCGGCGAGGACGAGGCCTGCGATGATCATGGGTGTTCTGCTTTCTGAGGATCAGGCGTGGTCGCGCCAGGAGTGCACCGGCTCGTAGCCGAGCAGGCGGCGAGCCTTGTCGATCGACAGGAGCGTTTCGTTATCGCCGACGGGCCGCTTCAACGGTACGTCGGGGAAGACCTCCGCGAGAAGCTCCGCGTTGGGACGGGTCATCACCGTGTCGGCCGCGGCGATGATGAACTGGTCGAAGCCGGCCGGCGCCTGCTCGAGCGCCCTCTCGATCGCCTGCGCGCCATCCCGCGCGTCGATGTAGCCCCACAGGTTCCACTTGCGGGCCCTCGCGTCGTCGTCGAAGGAGGCGAACGCCGCATAGTCCTCGGGCACCATCACGTTCGAGAAGCGCAGTGCCGTGATCGACAGATCGGGATACCAGCGCACGAGCTCATCGGCCATGCGCTCCTCGAGCGTCTTGACAAGCGAGTACACGCTCTCGGGCCGTGGCGGGTACTCCTCGTCGACGGGAACGTACGGCGGGTCGATGTCGAACGGCAGGCCGAGCACCGTCTCGCTGGACGCGTAGACGATCTTCCGGATCCCGAGCCGCACCGCGGCCCAGAACACGTTGAAGGTCGCGGTCATGTTGTTGTGGAACGTCGCGACCTCGCTGCGGATCCCCGGGGCGGGGATGGCGCCCAGGTGGACGACGGTGTCGACCGGTTCGCCGCGATCACCGCCGCTTCCCAAGGCATCGATGACCTGACCGTAGTCGGTCAGCTCAACCTGCAGGAAGCCGCTTCCGCGGGCCCCGATGGCGTCCAATCCCAGGACCTCGTGCCCGGCAGCGCGCAACTCGCGCGCTACGACCGTGCCGAGCTTGCCGCTGTATCCCGTCAGTGCGATTCGCATGTGTCAAGAATGACACGAACGCGGGGCGGCATGGCGTCCGCGGTGGGACCGCGACCTCAAGTCGTGGCAGCCTGCGCCGGATGCTCCGCTTCCCAGGAGGCGAGCAGGACGAGGCGCTCGGCGGATGCCGACCCGGGCTCGGCCGTGTATATGAGCATCCTCGTCCCGGGATCGGCGGTGATGGCGAACTCTTCGTAGACGAGTGTGAGCTCCCCCACGATCGGATGGCGGAAGCGCTTGGTACCTGCGCCGTGGGTGCGGACGTTATGCGCGCCCCAGAGCGTGCGGAACGTGTCGCTGCGTGTGGAGAGCTCGCCCACCAGATCTTGCAGGGCGCGGTTGTGCGGGTCGCGACCCGCGGCGGCGCGCATGTTCGCCACGCACATCTCGGCGAACAGATCCCAGTCCGGATAGAACTCGCGCGACGCCGGGTCGAGGAACTGGAAGCGGGCCAGGTTCGGGGTGCGTCCACCGTCGCCGATGATGCCCGAGTAGAAGGCGCGCCCGAGAGCGTTCGTGGCGAGCACATCGGTCTGGGCGTTGCTGACGACCGCGATGCCGGTCGTGATCGACTCGACCGCCCACAGCAGTGACGGCCGGGCCGCCTGCGTGGTGCCGGCCTTGCGGCGAGCGCGCCCCGAGGTCGGGATGCCGTCGGCGGCACGGGCGAGGTCGAGCAGGTGCGACCGCTCGGCGTCGTCGAGTTGCAGAGCATCGCTGATCGCATCGAGCACGGCGGCGGAGGCTCCGGCGATCGCGCCGCGCTCCAGCTTGCCGTAGTACTCGACGCTCACGTCGGCGAGCATCGCCACCTCGGCGCGGCGCAGGCCCGGCACGCGCCGGTTGCCGCCAGCCGCCAGCCCGGCCTGTTCCGGCGAGAGCTTCGCGCGCCGCGACATCAAGAACTCGCGGACCTCTGATCGATTGTCCATGCCCACCAGGTTATGGAACCGCGAGGCCGCCTGGGGTGCCCTGCCGGTACACCTCTCGTTAGGGTATCCCTGTGCGCGCGAGAAGGCGGTCTACTGGGATCCATGACCGCCACCCTCGCCGCCACCGCATCGCCGACGCGCGCCTCGACGCGTCTCGGCGTGCTGCTGATGGTTCTCACCGTGTTCGGCCCCATCTCGATGGACCTCTACCTGCCCGCGCTCCCGGCGCTGACCGACGAGCTCCGCGCGGCGACATCGACGGCGCAGCTGACCGTCACGGCGTGCCTCATCGGTCTCGCTGGCGGGCAGCTCATCGCGGGGCCGCTCTCGGACCGCTTCGGTCGCCGTAGGCCGCTGCTCATCGGTGTGACCGCATACGTCATCGTGTCGGTGCTGTGCGCGGTGAGCCCGAACGTGGAGCTGCTGGTGCTGGCCCGCCTCGTGCAGGGGCTCGCGGGCGGCGTCGGTATTGTGATCGCCCAGGCTGCCGGCCGCGACGTGTACGAGGGCGGCGCGCTCATCCGCTTCTACGGCCGTCTGACCGTGATCGGCGGTCTCGCCGCCGTCGCCGGTCCCCTCCTCGGCGGCGCACTGACGACAGTCATGGACTGGCGCGGCCTGTTCCTCGTCCTCGCCGGCATCGGCGCGGCGATCCTGCTGTGGGTGGCGCTCGGTTTCGGCGAGACCCTCGCGGCGGCGGCCCGGACGACGGGAGGTTTCGGTCGCATCGCCGCCGACATGCGCGTGCTCTTCTCCGACCGCAGGTTCGTCGGCGCGGTCCTGGTGCAGGGTTGCGTCAACGCCGCGCTATTCGCCTATCTCAGCGGCGCGACGTACGTGCTGCAGGGCGTCTACGGACTGACCCCCTTCCAGTACGCGCTGGCCTTCGGGCTGAACTCCGCCGGCTTCGCCCTGTTCGGCTACCTCGCTGGCCGGACGAGCGAGCGGTGGAGCCTGCCCGGCACCCTCATTGTTGGTGTCGTCATGGCCGGTATGGGCGGTCTCGGCCTGTTCACGGCGGGCCTGACCTCTGTGCCGCTCGTCTTCGTGATCGTCTCGCTCCTGCTCCTCGTCGGCGGCACGGCGGTCACGAGCCCGCCGTCCACGACGATCGCGCTCTCCGACTATCCGCAGTTCGCCGGCACGGCCTCGTCGATCCTCGGCGCCGCGCGGTTCGCGTTCGGCGGCGCGGTCGCTCCGCTCGTCGGCGTCGCCGGCGCCCTGAACATCCTGCCCCTGGGCATCGTCACCACCGGCAGCGTCGCGCTCGCGGCCATCGCCGGCCTGGTCTTCCTGGCGCGCCCGCGCCGGGCGTCCTGAACCGTCCCCGAAGAGAAGGAACCATCATCATGCGTGGAGTAGTCATGCACGCGCCCGGAGACATCCGTGTCGACGAGCGCCCCGAGCCCGTCATCGAGCTGCCCTCGGACGCGGTCATCCGCGTCACCGCCGCGTGCATCTGCGGCTCCGATCTCTGGCCCTACCGCGGCACGGATCCGGTGACCGAGCCGACCCCGATGGGGCACGAGTACGTCGGCATCGTCGAGCGGATCGGCGACGAGGTGACGACCGTGAAGGTGGGCGACTACGTCGTCGGCTCGTTCTTCGCCTCCGACAACACCTGCGAGATCTGCCGTGCCGGGTACCAGTCCCGCTGCGTGCACAACGTCCCCATGGGATCCCTCGGCACCCAGGCCGAGCGCCTGCGCGTCCCGCTCGCGGACGGCACCCTCGTCGTGGTGCCGGGCGAGCCCACCCCGGAGCAGGTCAGGAGCCTGCTCGCCGCATCCGACGTGCTCGGAACCGGCTGGTTCGCCGCGGACGCCGCGGCGGCCGGCCCCGGGAAGACGGTCGCGGTCGTCGGCGACGGCGCCGTGGGCCTGCTCGGGATCCTCGCCGCGAAGCAGATGGGTGCCGAGCGGATCATCGCGATGTCGCGTCACGCGGACCGGCAATCGCTCGCCCGCGAGTTCGGGGCGACGGACATCGTCACCGAGCGCGGCGACGAGGGCGTGGCGAAGATCAAGGAGCTCACGGGCGGCCTCGGTGCGCACAGCGTCATCGAGGCCGTCGGTACCCAGGAGTCAATGATGCAGGCCATCCGCTCCACCCGCCCCGGCGGGCACGTCGGGTACGTCGGCGTCTCCCACGATGTCGAGATCCCGGGCCTGGAGCTGTTCTTCTCCGGCGTCCACCTGCACGGCGGCCCCGCCCCGGTGCGCCGATACCTGCCCGAACTCGTCGACCTCATCATGCGGGGCGACATCGACCCCGGCCTCGTCTTCGACCTCACCCTCCCGCTCGAAGAGGCCGCCGAAGGCTACAAGGCGATGGACGAGCGCCGCGCGACCAAGGTCATGCTGACGTTCTGAAAGGAAAGAATTGCGCACTCACTTCCACCAGGCGTTCCCGCAGGGGGAGCCGAATGACGCGTTCGCGCAGTACTTCACGGGGCAGAGCTATCTCGCCCCGCTTGCCGGCGGAAGCGTGCCCGTATCGAACGTGACCTTCGAGCCGCGGTGTCGCAACAACTGGCACATCCATCACGGTGAGAACGGCGGCGGCGACCAAATCCTCCTCTGCACGGCCGGATCCGGCTGGTACCAGGCCGACGGCGAAGCGCCGATCAGCATGACGCCCGGCACCGTCGTGCGTGTGCCGGCCGGCACGAAGCACTGGCACGGGGCGAAAGCCGACTCGTGGTTCAGCCACCTCGCGTTCATCACGCCTGGCAACGGCGTGCACAATGAATGGCTCGAGCCAGTCGACGACGCGTATTACGCCGCGCTCCCGGCTGACGACGGCTGAGCCGCCCGGTTCGACGGGCTCACGGCCGGGCGTGCCGCTCGCGGCACTGGCGAGTCGGTAACGTGGCTGGGATGGTGCAGAAGACTTCCCGTTGCCCGAAAAGGCAGCCGTGACGTTCGAGACCGTGCTGGCCCTCAGTGCCATGGCTCTCGTCGCCGGTGCCCTGATCGGGTCGATCGGCATCGGCGGCGTGGTGGTCCCTCCGGCCCTGGTGTTCGCGCTCGGATTCGACCCGCACATCGCGGCGGGGACCAGCAGCTGGAGCTTCCTGTTCACCGGGGTCGCGGGAAGCCTCATCTACATCCGGCGCGGGTTCATGCCGTGGCGCATGGTCATCCTGCTCACCGGGGGGATCGTCCCCGCCGCGGTCTTCGGAGCCACCCTCAACTCGAGCATCCCGGACGCGCTAGCGATGGTCCCCCTCGCAATCCTCGCGCTCGCGGCGGGCGGATACCAACTTTTCTCGCCGCGACGCCGAGGCGCCACCGACCGGCGCATACCCGCGGCGGGCCTGGTGTGCGTCGGCGCCGTCGTGGGCCTTGCGTCGGCGGCAACCGGCACGGGCGGTCCGTTCATCCTGGTGCCGATTCTGCTGTTCCTCGGCGTGCCCGTGGTCACCGCCGTCGCCGCCGCGCAGGTGATCCAGGTTCCCCTCGTGATCTTCGCGAGCGCCGGGTACGCGTTGCACGGAGACGTGGACTTCGCGGCCGGTACCCTCCTGGGCATCGTCGCCATCGTCGGTGTGTATCTCGGTAGCAGAGTGGCGACGCGCGCGCCCGCGAACCGGATCCGCCTCTTCGCCGGCTTGAGCCTGTTCGTGATCGGCGTGGCTCTCCTGATCGTCAACGGCATCGACCTCTTCGCGGGCTAACGAGACGTCCGCCGATGAACCGCATGCTACGCCGCGGGCCGGGAGGAGAGCGAACTTTCCTCCTCATTTCTGTCCCCGGAAAACTCGTAGCGCACTGAGGGCATCGAGTTCAAGGGGATCCGCGCGGCACGCCGAGGGATGCAGGGTAGATGGACGCATTCGCCGAATCGAAGGACACACTATGCGCGCACTCGTCATCACGACCAACTACGGCACGGAGCAGGACGAGCTCCTCAGCCCGGCGAAGGCCCTCAAGGATGCCGGCGCCGAGGTCACCGTCGCCGCAACGGAGGACGCTCCGATCAAGACTCTGGTCTCGGACCAGGACCCCGGCGAGACCCTCGCCCCGGATGCCGCGATCGGAGCCGTCTCGCATCGCGACTTCGACCTGCTCGTCATCCCCGGCGGAACCATCAATGCCGATTCGCTTCGCCTGAACGAGCCTGCGCAGGAGCTCGTGAAGGCATTCGCCGCGGACGGCAAGACGATCGCGGCGATCTGCCACGGTCCGTGGTTGCTCGTGGAGACCGGCCTGGTCTCGGGCAAGCAACTCACCTCGAATGCCAGCGTCGCCACGGACATCCGCAACGCCGGTGGGCTCTGGCACGACCGGGAGCTGGTGACCTGCGAGCACAACGGCTGGACGCTCATCACGTCCCGCTCCCCGCAGGACCTGCCTGCGTTCAACGCCGCACTCACCGAGCTGGCCCAGGCCTGACACGCAGCGAGCCCCGGAGCTGCACGGGAGTGCAGTTCCGGGGCTCGTACGCGCCGTTTCGACGGTCAGTGGCTCTAAGGGCTTAGAAGTCCCAATACTCGTCGCACACCGCGTGATTCCGCGGATTTTGAGTTACTCGGGAGGCTCGTGCCTTCCGCGTGCGACTGGCTCTCGGAGGCGTTCTGCGAGCGTCTCGGCCGAGTCGGGAGTACCCCTAAAGTCTACGCCGGTGGCTCCGGAGCTCGCTGGGGTTTCTTGCTTTTGGAGGGCGAGATCAGCGCGCGGCATCAACGGCTTTGATCCACTCATTCAGCTCATCGACGGCGTCATTCAAACCGAGTTCAAGCTGTGCCGAAGCCGCGGCCTTCTCATAGCTACCGACCCAATGCGGGTACGCCGAGACGATGGGAGGCCACGACCGCCCGGGCTCGCCTGCGCGCTCAGATTCTGCCGCCCGTGCTTCAAACACGGCTACGGCTGCGCTTCGCACGTCGGCGAGCGACGGATGTCCCGCCTCGGCGATGAGGTCCTTGAGCAGCAGCAGATCGACGACGTCGCGAGGCCGGTCATTGATAGCGTGCGGCGGGTCGTGCGGATCAGACACAGCGTGAAGCTTCTGCGCGATCTGGAACCGCATCGTGATCCCCACCAGCCCGTCGGGGTCGGGAAGCCCGAACGCGCCCAGCTCGGGCGGAGCGATGCTCTCACTCTCCGCGCCGATACCCGCCTCATCCGGGGAGACTTCGAACTGCACGCGTCGCCAGACGGTGCCGCGCAGCTCGAGGAACACGTCGAAACGTCGCGGCTTGATGATCTTGGTAGGCACGTTGATGATCTCAACCTCGCCACGACGCAGGGTCAGCGGCCCCCAAGGCTCGGCCAGCACGTAGTCGAGCGCCGCAAAGAAGGCATCCATATCGCCGCGGATCAGCCCATCGACATCCTTCGTCGTGCGGGCCGTCACGTTGAGCCGGTGCTGGAGCAGCGTGCCGCCCTTGAGGAGGAACAGCTGCCGTCCGTCCTGGTCGATGGCGCGCTGGATCGCCGCAACCGCGACCGAAGTAGCGACAAGCCATCCGAGCCGGCCACCCTTGGCATCGTCACCGAGCTTTGCTTCTGCCTGGGCGATCCAGGTGTCGAGCACTGCTGCTTTGATCGGCGGCTTGGCCTTCGGCTTCAGCCCGTGCAACATGGCTGAGAGCCGCGATTCAACTGTCTCGTCATTCATGGCGCGTTTCCAATCGCTCCGCCAGCTCGTCTCGCTGCGCCGCGGTGAGGTAGCCCCGGGCATGGCCGCGTTCGATGGCCTGACGCAGCAGGTAGGTCGGCGTTCCGTAGTTGAGGCACTGCGCGATCGCCGTTGCGGCCGTCACCATCGGGATCTCGTTCCACCAGCCCACCTGTGACGGCGTGAGGTCCTCATAGTGAATCTCGTACGTGTCACCACCCGCGCGCCGAATCCTGCGACGCTTAGCAACGGTGATGTGGATGCGGTTGGGGTTCACATCGCTAATCTCATAGGCGTCGAGTGCCGTTTCGTGGGACAGCGCGGCCTCTTCCGCACCGGTCCACAGCACGGCGAGCATCTTCGCATCGTGAGAACCGACGGGGTACTTCGGGAACCGGTAGACGCCATGCGCGACCTTCTCGAGCGTTCCGCGATGCACCAGCATCTGCAGCGTCGACGTCGCCACGCCCGCATCGGCCGCTTGCTTAGCCGTCACGAACCCGTGTTGGACGTCGGCAACGTCCCACAGCTCGTCTCTCGCCATCACCCTCACTGCCACGTCAAAAGTATAACGAAATCGTGGTTGTTCTGACACCTCTTTGAGGCCTCGTGTCAATTCCTTACCGATAAGGCAAGGTTTTGACACCGCCAGGTCGCACCTCTGGAGGGTGATCAGCCAACCTGGGAAGTCATGCAGCCCGCATCACTACCGGGCGCATCGCTCGGCGCGCGCGGAACTCACGGAAGCATGCGCCGGTCAGCCACATGACGCTGAACGGGCCGAGGAGGAACATCTTGATGATGTCCCAGACGATGACGAGCACGACCAGGTTCAACCAGCCGAGTCCACCGGCGGCGAGGTAGCCGGTGAGGTGGGTGCCGATGAAGCAGTAGATCGGCAGCGTGGGCCAGGCGAGCATGCCCCACCTCATGCCGCGCCGCGTGCGGACAGCGTTGTAGTAGCGCGTGAGCGGCGTGGAGGGCGAGCGCTTTCCGTCGCCCGCCGCGACGGTGCGGAGCAGATACTTGTAGCCGTCGCCCGCGCTCATGACGCGCATCGAGACTGTCATAGACAGTAGGTGAATCGGCCTCGACCTCAGGTCCGTTGCCGATCAGCGCGTGACGGCGCCATAATGAGGCATGGCATTGGAAACGCTCAAAATCGGTCAGTCCGTTGCGGGGCTTCTCGTCGACGGGGTTGAATCCACTCCATACACCGGTGCCACGTTGAAGCATGAGCAACCCAGTGGGCTCATTGTCGAAGTTCCGTTCGTTTACAGCGACCCTACGGAACAATTCTCGCATGTGGCGGACTGGTTCAATAATCAACAGCCGCCAACAAACATGTGGTTAATGACGCATGAAGGTACTGTCGGACTTTATGGGGTTCGCTGGCGTGGGCACTCTATGAAATCGGGAGTTTCATTAGGAAAGCTCTCTCCTCGAGAAGCGCTCTTCGGCAGTTCGACAGCCGCGATCGACGCTCCGCTTAACTTAGACGAAGTACGCAGCAGCATCGACGGAATCACTGATTGGACCAGGCTGAGCGCCATTAGCTACATGCCTGAGACCGGGAACGACGGCTTAACCTCAGGCCTCACTGTCAACGTTCGCGCCACCGAAAGCGAAAGCTGGCAGCAAGGCGATGCCACTCTACAGTTCCGTTCCGACTGGCGTTCCACGCTACAACGAGGAACCGAGGAATCTGGACTCAAGGTCCATAACGGCGTC
>Ga0302349_1002664_pt1 | contig 11139 bp, 9 predicted proteins | sample PhyAR1_FD_202176 | JGI IMG/M metagenome (GOLD analysis project Ga0302349, IMG submission 202176) | Leaf surface microbial communities from alfalfa plants in UC Gill Tract Community Farm, Albany, California, United States - DLSL A.R1... | ecosystem: Host-associated > Plants > Phyllosphere >...
GGTGAGCGCGATCAGCTACATCGCCTTCGACATGCTGCTCGACCTGTCGCTGCCCTCGGGCATCGTCGGATGGGAGTTCTGACGTGGACGTGCTCGGCCTCCTCGGCGACGGCTTCGCCGGTGCCCTGACCCCCGCCAACCTGCTCTGGGTCGTCGTCGGGTGCCTGCTCGGCACCGCGGTCGGCGTGCTCCCCGGCCTCGGCTCGTCGATGGCCGTCGCGCTGCTGCTGCCCGTGACGTTCTCGCTCGACCCGACCGCGGCGTTCATCATGTTCGCCGGTGTCTACTTCGGCGGACTCTTCGGCGACTCCACCATGGGCATCCTGATGAACACGCCGGGGCAGGCCTCGGCCATCGCCTCGACGTTCGAGGGCCACAGGATGGCGTTGAACGGACGGGCGGCCCAGGCGCTCGCAACGGCCGCGATCGGCGCCTTCGTGGGCGGCATGATCGCGTCGCTCCTCGTCGTCTTCCTGGCGCCGGCGCTCGCCACGTTCTCGTCGAGCTTCGGACCGGCCGAGTTCTTCGCCCTCGCGCTCTTCGCGTTCGTCACGACGTCGTCGGTCGTCACCGACGACGCGTTGAAGGGCCTCGGGTCGCTGTGCCTCGGGCTCGGCATCGCCGTGATCGGCGTCGACGGCATCTCCGGTGCACCGCGCTTCACCATGGGCGTCCCGGAGCTGTTCGACGGCATCTCGCTCGTCACGGTGACGGTCGCGGTCCTGGCCCTCGGCGAGGTCATCTACGTCGCCTGCCTGGCACGGCACCTGAAGGACGGTCGGATGGTGCAGGCGACCGGACGCCCGTGGCTGTCGAGGAAGGAACTCCGCGAGGCCGCACCCGCGTGGCTGCGCGGCACCGCGATCGGGCTGCCCTTCGGCGTCGTCCCCGCCGGTGGCTCGGAGATCCCGACCTTCCTGGCCTTCGGGCTCGAGAAGCGACTGGACGCCCGCCGGAAGGACCCGCAGTTCGGCACGGGTGCGATCCGCGGTCTGGCGGCGCCCGAGTCCGCCGGCAACGCGACGACCGGCATGGCGATGGGCGCGCTGCTGTCCCTCGGCCTGCCGGTGTCGGCGACCGCCGCGATCATGCTCGCCGCGTTCCGCCAGTACGGCCTGCAGCCGGGCCCGCTGCTGTTCGACCGCTCCCCCGACCTGGTCTGGGCGCTGCTGGCGTCGTTCTTCATCGCGATGGTCGTGCTGCTCGTCATCAACCTGCCGTTCGCGATGCTCTGGGCGAAGCTGCTGCGCATCCCGCGGGCGTACCTGTACGCCGGCATCGCGGTCTTCTGCGGGCTGGGCATCTACGCGACGAGCGGTTCGGTGTTCGACCTGCTCATGCTGCTCGGCATCGGCCTCGTCGGGTTCCTCATGCGCGCGCTCGACGTGCCGCTCGCGCCGCTGATCATCGGCATGGTGCTCGGTCCGCTCGCCGAGACGAGCCTGCGTGACGCGGCACTGAGCGCCGACGGGGACTTCTCGGTCCTGGTCGCGGGGCCGATCCCGATCGTGCTGTACGCCGTGCTCGCGGTCGTGGTCGCGGCCACCGTGACCAGCCGCGTCCGGGCACGACGGGCGGCGCGGCGCGAGTTGGTCGACGCGTAGCCGCGCCCGACGGGCGTCCGCCCCCGCGCGGTGCCGGGCAGACCCGTCGCGCGGTGTCGGTCGGACCGGCACCGCGCCTCCCGTCCGTCACCACGTCGGACGGGAGGCGCGTGACGGCCGCGCACCGCGCCTCTCGTTCGTCACCGTGCCGGGCGGGAGGCGCGTCGCGGCCCTGCACCGCGCCTCCCGTCCGCCACCCGGCGCGCTACGCTCGTCCCGATGCGCGCGACCGTGCGGGACGTGGCGGCCCTCGCCGGGGTCTCCCCGAAGACCGTCTCCAACGTGGTGAACGGCGGCGTGCCCGTACGGCCGGCGACACGGGAGCGCGTCGAGCGTGCGGTGGCCGAGCTCGGCTACGTGCCGAACCTGTCCGCGCGCGGGCTGCGCAACGGACGCTCCGGCGCGATCGCCCTGACGCTGCCCGAGCTCGGGAGCGCGTACTCCGCAGAGCTGGCGCAGTGGTTCGTCGAGCTCGCGCGTGAGCGCGGGTGGACCGTGCAGCTCGACCAGACCGGCAGCGACCCGGAGCGGGAGCGTGAGCTCGTCCAACGGGCCCGCGCGCACCTGGTGGACGGACTCGTGCTCAACCCGGTGTCCCTCAGCGCGAGTGTGCTGGCCGAGACCGAGGGTCTGCCTCCGACCGTCGTCATCGGCGAGGTCGAGCCCGAGCACGTCGACCAGGTGCACGTCGACAGTCGGCTCGCCGCGCACGAGGTCACGGCCTACCTGCTGGACCGCGGACACCGTCGGATCGCCGTCGTCGGAGCAGCGCGACCCACGGACGCCACCGCCACGAGCGAGCTGCGCGACCAGGGCCACGCGGATGCGCTCGGAGACGTCGGCCTCGGGGGCGACCCGTCGCTGCGCGTGCCGCTGCCGGCGTGGACGACGAGTGCGGCGGCGGCGGCGTTCGCGGCCTGGCTGGACGTGCACCCGCTGCCCGACGCGGTGTTCGCCTACACGGACTCGATCGCGTTCGGCGTGCTGCACGTCCTGGCGGCGCGGGGCGTCCGCGTGCCCGAGCAGGTCAGCGTGGTCGGGTTCGACGACGTGGACGCTGCCGCCTTCGCGATCCCGGCGCTGACGACGGTGTCGTTCGACCGGCGGGCCTTCGCGACGGCGGCACTCGACCTGCTCACCCGGCGGATCGCCGACCCGACGGTCCCCCCGGAGACCGTCGTCGTGCCGCACCGGATCGTCGAGCGCGCGAGCGTCGCCGACCGCTGAGTCGTCCCGCACCGGCACCGGCACCGGCACCGGCACCGCGAGACTCGGCCAGGCGGACGAGACGCGCCGTCCCCGGACGCGGAAGTGTCCGTCAGCGCGAGTCTCGGGCAGCAGACGACCCCGGGCCGCCCGCCGTCGCGTCGAGCACGGCCTCGCGGGTCTGCTGCGCGCCGAGGATCCGGAAGTGCCCGCCGACGGGGACCCGCACGTTCGTGGCCCCGGCGAGCTCGCTCCCGCCCGGGATCAGCGTGTCGAACACCCCGTACACCGAGGTGATCCGGGCGTTGACCGCGAGGTCCCGTCCGAGGGCTGCGAGCACGGGGTCCGCCGCCCGGAAGGCCCGCAGGTGCGGCACCGGTGCCAGTCGCGCGTAGACCGAGCCACCGAAGGGCGTCGACACCGCCACCATCCGGTCGATGCGCTCCCCCTCGGGCAGGGTCATCGCGTACTTGCCGATGAGCCCGCCCTTGCTGTGCGCGACGACCAGCACGCCGTGCAGGTCGTGCTCGTCGAGGTACGCCAGGACCTCGCGCGCGGACTCCGGCACGGGGCGCAGGTTGTGCCGCAGGACGGGCAGCACGTGCACGGGGTGTCCGGCGTCGTGCAGGGCGTCCATCAGCGGACGCATGAAGTGCCAGGTCTCGTAGACGCCGGGGACGACGACGACCGGCTGGCCGTCGCCGGTCCGGTAGTCCTCGGCGGTCGTCGGCCCGGTGCTCCGGAGCTGCCACCGGGCGGCGTACGCCCAGTCGAGGGCGGCCCACCACGCGCGACGCAGCAGCGGCACCCGGCCGGGAGGCACGGCCGCCGTCCCCGACGCCGCTCCCGTCCCAGGGGTGGTCGGTCCGGTCACCGCAGTGGCCCCGTCATCGCACCCGCCCGGTCACGAGACGCGTCCGTCCATCGCGTCCTCGGTCGTCTGGACGCGTCGGAACTCGTCCACCAACCGTGCGAACGCGGCCGGCTGCCGGTCCTGCACGTGGTGTCCGCCCGGGAGTTCGACCAGGACGCCCCGCCGTGCCGACGCCGCCAGCGAGGCCGCCCAGTCGTGCCGCCCGATCGGGTCGCGGTCGCCGCGGACGACGAGGACCGGTTGGTCGAGCGTCGGGACCGCGTCCTCGAGCCGGTGGCGCAGCATGGGCCGGAGCTGCCGGAGGTACTGCCGCATGCTCCGGAGGTAGTCGGTGACGACGACGCCGTTCGTGCGTGCGTCCTCGACGGCGGTGTCTCGACCGAGGTCGAGCGCCTGCTGCAGGAGGGTCCGTCGCGCGGGGTCCACGACGGGTCCGACCAGGACGACCGCGGTCACCGCGTCCGGGTGCCGACGGGCTGCCTCGACGACGACCTGGGTGCCCATCGACTGCCCGACGAGCACGAGTTCGCCGGCGCCACGCGAGCGGACGGCAGCGATTACGAGGTCGCCGAGCTCCTGCAGGTCGAGGGATCGGCCGACCGGCGGGAGTCCCCCGAACCCCGGGAGGTCGACGGCCACGGTGCGGAAGGTGCGTGCAAGGTGGCGCTGCGACCGGGCGAACGAACGGTGCGACATCCCGATGCCGTGCACGAGCACGACCGTCGGCGCGAGCGCGTCGCGCAGTCGACCGGCCGGTGCCAGCGTCCGGAGTCGCACGGGCAACCCACCGATCTCGAAGGACTCCACCCGTGCACCCACGCTGCGAACCTACCCGGCGGTTCCCAGCGCGGGGTCAGCCTGGTCATCGGCTGCTCCCGCACGGACGCGGTGCACGGCTCCTCATGGACGAGAACACCACGGAAGCCCGACCCGGCGAGCGCCCGTCGACCACCGGTCCCGCCCCGGACGGGACGACGCCCGGGTGGGGTGCCGCACCCGCAGCCGGACCGACCCTCCACGCGCCCGGAGCCGGCGGGCCCGCGCCCACACGGGTGGCCGCCCGGCGGGCAACAGGGCAGCACGCAGGGCAGCCTGCCGAGCGCCGGGCAGGACGGTACCGGGAGTTGACCCTCGACGCCGGGTCGACGCGGCCCTATGCTCCGCAGCATGCGCAAGGTGACCTCGGGCCTCTTCACGTCGGTCGACGGTGTGGTGCAGGACCCGTACAAGTTCCAGTACGACTCGTTCGACGCCGAGCTCGGCGCCGCCATGACGGCGTGGATGGAGCGGACGGAGACCGTACTGCTCGGCAAGCAGAGCTACCTGGAGTGGTCCGAGTGGTGGCCCGCGCACGAGGACGACCCCTTCGGCCAGTGGATCAACCCGATCGAGAAGCACGTCGCGTCGACCACGCTCGAGGACGACCTGACGTGGCAGAACGCGCACCGCATCCAGGGCGACGTCGACGACTTCGTCCGCGAGCTCAAGTCCGGGGACGGCGGCGACATCGCGGTGACGGGCAGTGTCACGCTGGTGCGCCACCTGCTGTTCGCGGGGCTCCTCGACGAACTGCAGCTCATGGTGCACCCCGCGATCGCCGGCGGCGGGCGGAAGCTCTTCGAGCCGACCGACCCGCCCACGCGCCTGCGGCTGGTGCAGAGCGTGGTGACCAGCAAGGGGAACGTGCTGAGCACCTACGCGCCGTTCGCCGACTGACGGGGGCGCGTCGCGCCTCCAGGCCGTGACGCGGGACCGCTCCATCGGCAGCGGGACGGGCGGGTGGACGGACAGGGGTCCGGACCGGCGTACCCTTCTGGGTGGCCGTCGACCGCACCACCCTGGAGAACACCATGTCCGAGGACACCCGCCCGCACGTCGTCATCGTCGGGGGTGGTTTCGCGGGGATCGCGGCCATGCGTGAGCTCGCGGACGCCGACGTCCGGGTGACCCTGGTCGACCGGCACGTCTACAACATGTTCCAGCCGCTCATGTACCAGGTCGCCACGGGTGGCCTCAACGCGGGCGACGTGACGTACTTCCTGCGGAGCCTGCGGGCGAAGCAGGCGAACGCCGACTTCCGACACGGGCTGCTCACCGGCATCGACACCGAGCGCCGCATCGCCGAGATGTCCGACGGCGAGCACCTGCACTACGACTGGCTGATCCTGGCGAACGGCGTCAACACGAGCTACTTCGGCACACCCGGGGCCTACGAGTACGCGTACTCGATGTACTCACGCTCGCAGGCGCTCCGGATCCGCGACGAGCTGTTCACCCGGCTCGAACAGGCCGCCGCCCAGCAGGGTCCGGACGAGATCCGCGTGGTCATCGTCGGCGGCGGTGCGACCGGTGTGGAGATGGCCGGAGCCCTCGCAGAACTCCGCGACCAGGCGCTCGTCGGCGCCTACCCGGAGATCGAGCGCGGCAACATCTCGATCACGCTGGTGCACCGCGGCAGCGAGCTGCTCAAGCCGTTCGCCCCGCGCCTGCGACGGTACGCGGCGAAGATCCTGCGGAAGCGCGGTGTCGTGCTCCGACTGGACACCGGCGTCGCCGAGGTGAAGCCCGACGGGGTCGTGACCGCGACGGGCGAGTTCATCCCCGCGTCGCAGGTGATCTGGGCGACCGGTGTCGCCGCGCACAAGGAGGTCTCGGGCTGGGGCATGCCGCAGACCCACGGCGGACGCATCCAGGTGAACGACGACCTCAGCGTGAAGGGCGTCGAGCGGATCTTCTCGGCGGGCGACATCGCGGCGCAGGACGACGCCCTGGCACAGCTCGCCCAGCCCGCGCTGCAGGGTGGCAAGCACGTCGCCCGCCAGGTGAAGCGGCTGCTCGAGGGCAAGCCGACCGAGCACTTCAAGTACTTCGACAAGGGCACCATGGCGACCATCGGGACGAACGCCGCGGTCGCCCAGCTGCGTGGCGGCATCACGATGGTCGGCCCGGTGGCGTGGCTGGCCTGGGTCGCGGTGCACATCGCGTCGCTGCTCGGCAACGGCAACCGGCTGTCGACGCTGTCGCACTTCTTCGTCCGCTACCTGTGGTTCATGCGGAAGCGCTCGATCCCGATCGTCGGCGACGTCCGGCCCGTGCGCCCGAACGGCGACCGCGAGCCCGAGCCCTGGCAGATGCAGAAGGCCGAGTAGCGCCGGAGCCGCGGCCGGCGTGGCGGCGTGGCCGCGGCCGCGGCCACGCAACGCGAGACTCGGCCCTGAGGACAGTCTCCGCCTCGTGAGCCGCGAACGTCCGCTGAGCCGATCCTCGGGGAGACGCCCCGCGAGCACGCCGCGGCCGCGGCCCGCTCAGCGCGCGGCGACGTGCGCGTACGCCCCCGCTGCGATGTCCTCGAGCAGGGTCGGGCCGGTGGGCTCCCACCCGAGCAGCTCCTGCGTCGCGGTCGACGACGCCGACATCTCCGCGCCGAAGAACCCGCCGATGAACCCGAAGTGGTCAGCGGCGTCCGCCGGGTCGATGCTCGTGACCGGCAGCCCGAGGGCGTCCCCGATCGCCCCGGCGATGTCCCGAGTGGGGATCCCCTGCTCGGCGACCGCGTGCAACCGGGAGCCGGCGGGGGCCTGCTCGAGCCCGAGTCGGACCATCCGTGCGGCGTCGGTCACGTGCACGGCCGCCCAGCGGTTGCTGCCGTCGCCGACGTAGCCGGACACCCCGCGCTCGAGTGCGACCCCGACCAGGTACGCGACGAACCCGTGGTCGCCGAACCCGTGGGTGGTCGGGCTGAACCGCGCGGCGATCGAGCGGACCCCCTGGTCGACGAAGTCGAACGCCCGGTTCTCGCTGCCGCCGCGCGGGCTGCCGACGCCGGTGAACGGCGAGGGGTCGCGCTCCTCGGCCGGACGACCCGGCGCCAGCGCAGCGATCCCGGAGGCCACGACGAACGGCCGGTCGGTCCCGACGAGCGAGCCGGCGAGGGCCTCGACGGCGGCGCGCTCGGTGGCGTTCGTCGCGGCCGGGTCCGACCAGTCGTGCTTGTTCGCGAGGTGCAGGACCCCCTCGGCGGCGGCCGCACCACGAGCGAGCACGTCGAGGTCGTCGAGGTCACCGCGCAGGACGACGGCCCCCTTCCCCGCGAGCGCCGACGCCGCGGACTCCGAGCGTGCGAGGCCGGTGACGTCGTGTCCGGCGGCGAGCAGGTCGTCGACGGTGTGGGAGCCGATCCAGCCGGAGGCTCCGGTGACGAAGACGTGCATGGGTGTTCCTTCCGCAGGGTCCACAACCCGATGTCATGAACTGACATCACGGTAGCACTCGATGTCATTGACTGTCATCAGTAGACTCCGGGTATGGCGCGATGGCAACCGGGGACCCGGGAACGACTGCAATCCACCGCGCTACGGCTCTTCGCGGAGCGCGGCTACGACGACACGACCGTCGCCGAGATCGCCACCGCGGCCGAGGTCACCGAGCGCACCTTCTTCCGGCACTTCGCGGACAAGCGCGAGGTGCTGTTCGCGGGCCAGGATGACTTCACCGGCATGTTCACCGAGCCGGTCGGCGACGCCCCTGCGGGGACGACCCCCCTCGCCCTGATCGGACGCGCACTTGACTCCGCCGCGGGCTTCTTCCCCGACGACCGCCGTGCCTGGTCCCGGGCCCGGCAGCGGGTCATCGACGCCGTCCCCGCGCTCCGTGAGCGGGAGCTCGGCAAGCTCGCGACCCTGAAGGTCCACCTGGGCGACGCACTGCGCACGCATGGCGTCGACGAGCCAGCGGCCACGATCGCCGCGGAGACGGCGGTCACCGTGTTCCACCTGTCCTTCACACAGTGGATCGCGGACGGCGAGGACCGCGACTTCACGACGATCGTGCACGAGCGACTCGACGCACTGACCCGGATCGTGCACCCCGGATCTTGAGCGTCCTCTTACCCGCGCAGGGCAAGCTCGTCGTCATCCGTTGGAACGATCCTCGCAGGGAGGCACCGTGGCGACGAACACCCTCGCGCCCGAGCACGCCCGCGCGGTCGACCGCAGCACACCGGTCGGCCGTGGGACCCGTGCTGCCCGGGCGACGCCGCCGCCGCCGCTGACACGACGTGCACCGGCCCTCGACGGCCTGCGCACGATCGCCATCGCCATGGTGATCCTGTACCACCTGCACGTGCCGCAGTTCGAGGGCGGCTTCATCGGCGTCACCGTGTTCTTCGCCCTGTCCGGGTTCCTCATCACGACGCTGCTGCTCGGCGAGCACCGGAAGACCGGACGTATCCGACTCGGCAACTTCTGGCTGAAGCGCCTGCTCCGGCTCTACCCCGCGCTCGTCGCACTCGTCGTCGTGGGGCTGCTCCTGTGGAACTGGGTGGGCGACTACAAGGGCGCCTCGTTCAGCCCTGGCGAAGCAGCGTTCATCGCACTGACCTACACGGGCAACCTGTTCCGCTCCTTCTGGGACACCACCCAGGGCGTGTTCGCGCACACCTGGTCGCTGTCGATGGAGGAGCAGTTCTACCTGGTCTGGCCGCCCGTCCTGGTGCTCCTCTTCCTGGTCCGCTCCCGTCGCCGCTGGCTGCTCGTCGGGCTCGGCACGGTGATCGTGGTGTGCTCGGTCGTCGCGGGCCTGGTCTACGCGAAGCCGAACAGCGGCGCGACGCCCGACGTGTACTTCTCCCCCGTGCTCGGGGTCGTCCCGTTGGCGACCGGGTGCCTGCTGGCCCTGCTGCTCGACGACGAGCGCGTCCGCACCTGGGCCGCCGGGCTCGCCGGGCACGTCGCGACGTGGGCGGGCATCGTCCTGCTCGCCGGGGTGATGCTGTGGATCGGCGACGACTGGGCGCAGCACGCGTGGACCTTCAGCGTCGTGCTGCCGCTCACGGGTGTCGTCTCGGCGGTGCTGATCGGCGGTCTCGTGTCGGTGCGGTCGCCGCTGTCCGTCGCGCTCGCCTGGTCGCCCGTGTCGTGGTTCGGTCGGCGCGTGTCGTACGCGGCGTACCTCTGGCACCCGCTCGTCATCGCACTCCTCGACCCCTTCGCCGTCGGACCGTGGGGCAAGGTGCTCATGATCGCGGTCGCCGTCGTGGTGGCGGTCGGCGCCGCGTACGCCGTCGAGGTCCCCGTCGAGAAGGCGCAGAAGCGCTTCCGCGAAGCACGTCGGCTCGCCGCCGAGGACCGCGCCGAGCGCGCCCGCGTCACCACCTGACGGCCGCTGGCCGACGCCGCTCGCGGCGTGACAGACCGTCGGACGGGAGGCCCGTGGCACGCCCGCCACGGGCCTCCCGTCCGTCGACGCCTGGGCGGGCCGTGATGACCGGTCCGTAGGCTCGCCTGCGTGACCACGGAACGCGTCGACGTGCTCGTCGTCGGCGGCGGGCCCGTCGGCCTGTTCGCCGCCGCGCTCCTCGAGCGGCTGGGCGTCACCGTCGCCGTCTGGGAGCGGCGCAACGCCGACCCGACCGGCTCGCGGGCGATCGGGATCCACCCGCCGTCGCTCGACGCCTTCGCCGCGATCGGCCTGGACACGGCGGTGCTCGCCGAGGCGACGCTCGTCCGCACGGGCGTGGCCAGGAGTCGGGGACGGGTGCTCGGGTCGCTGTCGTTCGACCGGGCGTCGGCCTCGCACCCGTACGTCGCCACCCTCGACCAGCACCGCACCGAGACGCTGCTGCGTGACCGGCTCGCACCCGGGGTGTTGCGGACGGGCACGTCGGTGACCGACCTGTCCCGCCGTGCCGGGCACGTCGTGGCGCACGGAGTCGGAACCGACGGTGCTCCCGTCGCCGTCGAGGCGGCCTTCGTCGTCGGGGCGGACGGCGCGCGGAGCACCGTGCGCGACCTGATGGGCATCGCGACCTCGGGCAGGGACTACCGCGACCGGTACGTGATGGGCGACTTCGCCGACCCCGAACCCGAGCGGGCACGGTCGTCCGCGCTGGTCGACGTCGGTCCGGAGGGGGTCGTCGAGTCGTTCCCGCTGCCCGGTGGCAGACGGCGGTACGTCGCCCTCGTGCCGGACGACGCGACCGCTCCGGCCGGTGACCCGCCGGACCCGGAGGCTGCAGCGCGGCTGGCCGGGATCGTCGCCCGACGCACCGGAGCCCGGCCCGACCCGGAGACCTGCACGATGACGAGCGGCTTCCGGGTACGGCGGCGGGAGGCCTCGCGCGTCGGCGTGGGACGCGTGGTGCTCGTCGGGGACGCGGCGCACGAGATCAGTCCGATCGGCGGTCAGGGCATGAACCTCGGCTGGCTCGACGCTGCTGCGCTCGCGCCGGTCCTGGCCGAGGCGGTCCGATCGGGGACGGCCGGCGCGTGGCAGGGGTCCGCGGCCGCGTACGCTGCGGCGCGGCAGGCCTCGGCACGTCGGGCTGCGCGGCAGGCGGAGCTCAACATGGCGCTCGGGCGGCCGACCGGCGCGCTCGGCTCGGTCGGGCGTGCGGCGCTGCTCCGCACCGTGCTGGCGCTGCCCTCGGCACACGGCCTGGCCAGCGTCTACGCGATG
>Ga0302349_1002665_pt1 | contig 11128 bp, 11 predicted proteins | sample PhyAR1_FD_202176 | JGI IMG/M metagenome (GOLD analysis project Ga0302349, IMG submission 202176) | Leaf surface microbial communities from alfalfa plants in UC Gill Tract Community Farm, Albany, California, United States - DLSL A.R1... | ecosystem: Host-associated > Plants > Phyllosphere >...
GGCGTCGCGCGTGTCCGGTTTTGTGACGGACCTGCTCTCCGACTAGAAGCCCGGCTCGGGGGCGCCCGCCGGCGCCTCCGAGCCGCTCCTCGCGGTTTCCGACCCCGGTGCGGCGCCGCTCAGCCCCCGTGCGCGAGCGTCTGAAGGCCGATCACGAGCAGGCCGAGCACGGCCTCGGCCCCGAGAACCAGACCGCGCTGCCACCACGGCAGCTTGATGCGGCGGGCGGCGATCCAACCGAAACCGATCAGTGCCAGCAGGAGTGCGGCCATGGAGGCCCTGAGCGCATGCTCGGGCTCCCAAGCCCCGAGCTGAGCCGCGAGGAGGAACAGCATCGGAAGGACGATCGCGCCCAGGGCACTGGCGCTCACCGTCGCGGCGTGACCCACTTCGGCACGGGTGAGCATGCGCTCGTGCACGAGCAGGTGCGAGATGACATCGGCCGTGAACACGGCGGAGAGCGTGCCGAGAACCGTCACACCGAGCGTCCCCATCGCTTCGAGGGCGGTGACGTGTCCGTGCGAGAGCAGGGAGACGACGACGGCCAGCGCCGCGAAGGTCACGTAGATCCGTTCTTTCAGGTGCGCGGCACGGGTCTCTCGGCTGCTGATGCTCTCGCTCGTCATCAGCTCAGAATAACCGGCGACGGACGCCCTGCCGCGACGCCCGCGATTCCACGCAAAATGGCCCCTGACCAGAAGAATACTTCTGATCAGAGACCATCTCTCATCGCGTGCGCGAGGGGGGACTTGAACCCCCACGCCCTAATACGGGCACTAGCACCTCAAGCTAGCGCGTCTACCTATTCCGCCACCCGCGCATTGGGTGTCGATTCTTCCGGCACAAAGCTTTCCGAACCAAGAAGAAACATTACCAGCGACGGGATCCGCGGCCTAATCGGTTACGGATCCCGGGCGAGTCATGCGACCGACACCCCGAAGACGAGCCCGAGCACGTAGGTCACGGCCGCGGCGCCGAATCCGATCGCGAGTTGGCGCAGCGCGCGCGGCAGCGGCGCGGATCCGGACAGCAGGCCCACCGTCGCACCGGTGAGCATGAGCGCGATGCCGACGAGCACGAGGGCGACCACGACGGCGACGACACCGGACAGGCCGAACATCCAGGGCAGCACGGGAATGATGGCGCCGCTCGAGAAGAGCAGGAAGCTGGATCCGGCAGCGCGCCAGGCGCCGCCGATGACCTCGTGCTCCTCCCCCGGCACGTGCGGCAGGGGCATGCGGCCCGCGTGCGCGCCCGAGACGACATCGCGGGCCTTCCGCTGCGCTTCGTCCTCGGTCATTCCGCGGGTGCGATACACGAGCGCGAGCTCGTTCGCGTCCAGATCCAGGTCGGGCAGGCCGCGATGCGCGTAGTCGTTGGGCTCCGTCGCGTCGAGAAGCTCGCGCTGCGACTTGACCGACACGAACTCGCCCGCGCCCATCGACAGCGCGCCCGCCAGCAGACCCGCGATGCCGCTGAAGAGCACGAAGCTCCCCGATACGCCCGTCGCACCGATGCCCATCACGAGGGCCAGGTTGGAGACGAGCCCGTCGTTCGCGCCGAAGACGGCGGCGCGGAACGTGCCCGACAGGCGGCGCCGGCTGCGCGCCGCGAGCCCGCGCACGACCTCGTGGTGGATCCGCTCGTCCGCCGCCATGCGCGCCGTCGCATAGGGATCCGCCTCATACGGCGAACGCGCCTCCGCGAGCTGGGCGAGCGCCAGAACGAAGATCGAACCGAAATGCGACGCGAGCCATGCCACCATCCGTGTGCTCAGGCTCGCCTTGGGCATTCGCGCGGGCTCACCGCCGAGCAGGGTCAGCCAGTGCGTTTCGTGGCGCCCCTCGGCCTCCGCGAGCTTCTGCAGAATGTCGCGCTCGTCGCCCTCGCGCCGCATCGCGAGGTTGCGGTACGTCGCCGCCTCCGCACGCTCGTCCGCGAGGTACTGCGCCCACTTCCGGCGCTGCGCCGGCGTGGCCTGGGACGGATTGGGGGCGGTGGTCGTCACGCGGTTCTCCTCGGGTTCGTCGGCGTCCCGGCTTGCGGGACGTAGCGAACCTACAGGGCGCTCCTGATGCCCATCGGAGCCTTTCGGGGCCCCAAAAGTGCCTAGCGGCGCACGCGCTTTCGCAGCACGTCGATCCGCGCCTGCAGCTGGGCGACCGTCGCCTGCGCGACGGGAGGCCCGCCGCACGTGCGCCGAAGCCACGCGTGCACCGTGCCGTGCGGGTCGCCCGTCTGATTCGCGTACACCCCGACGAGGCTGTTGAGCAGCTGCCGCTGCTCCTTGAGCGTCCGGTGCAGCGGCTCGGGCAGCGACCCGACTCCACCCGACTCCTGCTCGCGCTTCTCCCGTTCGCTGCGGTGGCGCGACTGGCGCGCCTGGCGCTGCATCAAGAGGTCGTGCACATGCTCGGGTTCGAGCAGCCCCGGCAGGCCGATGAACTCGAGTTCCTCCTCGGTTCCGGGGGTCGCGAGCTGGCCGAATTGCTTCCCGTCGAACACGACGGAGTCGAAGTGCGCGACGGAACCCAGGCTCTGGAAGGAGAACTCCTCCTCCATCAGCTCGTCGCTGGCCTTCTCCTCGCGCTCGGCGGCATCGAGCAGCGAATCGTCGAGGCCGTCCGCATCCTTCTCGCCACGATCGAGCACGTGATCGCGCTGTTTCTCCATCTCGTGCGCGAGCTCCATCAGCACGGGCACCTGCGGGAGGAACACGCTCGCGGCCTCGCCCTTGCGGCGAGCGCGCACGAAGCGTCCGATGGCCTGGGCGAAGAACAGCGGCGTCGACGAACTGGTGGCGTAGACGCCGACGGCGAGCCGCGGCACGTCGACCCCCTCGGAGACCATGCGGACGGCGACCATCCACCGCGAGGTGCTCTCGGAGAACTGCTCGATGCGCCGCGACGCCTCGGCCTCATCGCTCAGGACGATTGTTGCGGGCTGACCGGTGATCTCCTTGAGCATCCGTGCGTAGGCGCGGGCGTTGGTTTGGTCGGTTGCGATCACGAGTCCGCCGGCGTCCGGCACATGGTGCCGGATCTCCGTGAGCCTCAGGTCGGCGCTCTTCAGCACGGCGGGCATCCACTCGCCCTCGGGGTCGAGGGCGGTGCGCCACGCCTGGCTCGTGACGTCCTTCGTGTTGTCTTGGCCGAGAAAGGCCTCGAGCTCGTCGCCCATCTTCGTGCGCCACTTCATGTGACCCGAGTAGACGTGGAACAACACCGGTCGCACGACCCCGTCCTCAAGGGCGCGGCCATAACCGTAGTTGTAGTCGGTCACCGAGGTGCGCAGGCCCTGCTCGTCGGGAAGGTACTCGACGAACGGGATCGGCGCATCGTCGCTGCGGAACGGCGTACCGCTCAGGAGCAGTCGGCGCGTGGCCACGCTGTACGCGTCGCGGATCGCGTCTCCCCAGCTGAGCGCATCGCCGCCGTGGTGCACCTCGTCGAGGATCACAAGGGTCCGGGCGTCGGCGACGAGCTTTCGGTGCACGCTCGACTTCACGGCGACCTGCGCGTAGGTGACGACGGCGCCGTGATAGTGGCGGGCAAGGTACGGGCTCTGATTGCTGAACTCCGGGTCGAGCCGGATGCTGACGCGTGCCGCCGCGTCGGCCCACTGCGTCTTCAGGTGCTCCGTCGGGCAGACGACGACGATGCGGTCGATCTCGCCGCGGTGACGCAGTTCGCGCGCCACCGTCAGGGCGAAGGTGGTCTTTCCCGCGCCGGGCGTCGCGGCGACGAGGAAGTCGCGCTTGTTCTGCTCGAAGAACTGGTCGAGCGCCTCCTGCTGCCAGGCACGGAGGGCGCCGGCCGTGCCGCGCGGGGCACGCTGGGGATAGGACGGACTCAGCACCACGATCCACAACGATAGTCGCGGGCCCCGACATTTCTTTTCAGCTCCTCACAGCTGGTGGCGCATCGCGCGCGAGGGGACTACATTCGCAGGGGTGACCCTCCCCGAAGACGATCCCCGCACCCCATTTGTCGGCAACGAGGGCGCGCATCCGTGGCGCCGCATGGTCAGTCTCGGTGATTCCTTCACCGAGGGCATCGGCGATCCCGAACCGTCCTCGCCCGGCGGCCATCGCGGTTGGGCGGATCGCGTCGCCGAAGTGCTGAGCGAACAGGTGGACGACTTCGCCTACGCCAATCTGGCGGTGCGAGGAAAGCTCATCCGCCAGATCACCGAAGACCAGATCGACGCGGCGCTCGCCCTCAAGCCCGACCTCATCACGATCTGCGCGGGCGGGAACGACGTCATCCGCCCCGGCACGGATCCCGATCACATCGCCGCGCTCTTCGACCGGGCGATCAGACGGCTCAGCGCCTCCGGCGCGGCCATCGTCGTATTCACGGGCTTCGACGTCGGATGGAACCCGGTGTTCCGCCGTTTCCGCGGGAAGGTCGCCATCTACAACGAGAACATGCGCGCCACCGCAGACCGTTACGACGCGATCGTCGCGGATCTCTGGGCCCTCAAGGAGATCCAGGATTCGCGTTTCTGGGCCGACGACCGCCTCCACCTCAATCCGCTGGGCCACCACGAGGTCGCGCGCATGGTGCTGCGCACCCTCAACGTGCCGAACTCTCTTCAGCCCATGGATCCCGATCCGATGCCGGAGCGGCGCTGGCGCGATGCGCGCAAGGAGGACCTGGTCTGGGCGCGCACCCACCTCGTTCCCTGGGTGCTGCGCCGCCTGCGGCACCAGTCGTCCGGCGACGGCCGCAGCGCGAAGCGACCGGAGTTCAGCTGAGACGAGGCGGGTGCTGCAGCGCCCAGAGCGCGACGGCGCTCGCAGACGCGACGTTCAGCGAGTCGACGCCGCCCGCCATCGGGATCACGACCGAGGTGTCGGCCGCGGCGAGCGCGGCGCGGTCGAGTCCCGGCCCCTCGGATCCGAGCACGAAGGCGACCTTGTCGGGCCGAACCGCGGCGAATTCGTCGAGCGGGACGGCGTCGTCGGCGAGGGCCATGGCCGCGATGTGGAACCCGGATCCGTGCAGCGCGTCGCGCGCGGCGCCGCCCTTCCACTCCGGTAGCCGGGTCCACGGCACCTGGAACACCGTGCCCATCGATACGCGCACGCTTCGCCGATAGAGCGGATCCGCGCAGCGCGGCGTGACGAGGACGGCGTCCGCGCCGAGGCCCGCTGCACCGCGGAACGCCGCCCCGACGTTGGGTGGTGTCGGTAGTACCTCCACCAAGCAAATTTGGCCAGGGACCGGGCTTTTTCTGAATGGCCTATCCGTAATAGGCCGGGACAGGTTCGGCATAGACCGTTCGCACGGAGCATCCCCTTATTGTGGGCCCTCTTGATTGCGAATGAAATTCGCTTGTCTGGCGTCTTTTCGCACGGGAAGCACGCACTATCGTCAAAAGTCTGACCATGTCCATCTCGTCTCACTCGCTCGCGGATTGGTCAACGAGCATGCCCGATTTACTGGGCGCTCCCGTCGGCGAAGTGACGAACGTTGTCTAGCGTGCCTTCGAACACATCAAGGTTCCTGAGGACAATGTCCGGATCATAGTTGCTCGTGAATTGGAACTTGTTCATCCGGGCGAGCACGTCGCCGTATGACAGCGACTCCAGCCATGCTGCAAGGAGTCGGGCGTTCGCGGCGTCATCCATTGACGCCAACCCCTCGGTCGACGACCTCCGTCCGCGTATGGAGGGCTTGGAGTCCACGCATCCCCGCAAGGACTACAGCGCCAGTTATGGCAGGTTGGAGCAGCAACTTGCACATGTACCGCAACCTAGCCAGTGGCACCCGGGCATGCGCGACCAGCCGAGTTAGTAGCGACACTAAGCGGCCAGACTGCGTCCAACTCGCTCGGAGTTTGACCTTGTCGTTACGGCAACGTTTACCGTCTCCTTCTATGACTATTTCAGTGATTGACAGCGCGTCGAGCATGCGCCAAGTGCTCACAGCGACACCCGATGACCGGACCGATCTGGTCCGTGAGATGTGGTCTCCCCTCGCTGGGATGTACCACTTCATTCCTGGAGGGGTGGACATGGCCACTGTGCAACGACAGAATTTCGGCTTCGACTGGGAGGGCGCAACTGAGCCAATCCATGAGGGCCTCGAGCGTCTCGTCGAGGCAGACGCCTGGAATCGCATCACCAGGGCACTTGAGTCCGGAGCCGCAGCACTCCGGGCAGCTGCCCCGGGCATCGAGGTGCCCGATCTGCAGGTGCTCCTCGTGTTAGGCGATCCCGATAACAAGCACTTCGTCGACGAGATTCAGGGGCTGTCCGCATTCGGCGGAATCAGCGGCTACATCACCATCACCGTCTGGCCGACGCCCCAGGTTCTGGAGCGACTCGAAGCGATTGCCGTTCATGAACTGCACCACAATGTGCGTTACTCGCCGGGCGGAGTCGTATGGGACCCGATGACGGTCACCGTAGGTGAACAGGTGATCTCGGAAGGGCTTGCGGATGTGTTCGCTGCGGAGCTGTACGGTGACCGCGGGTACACGCATTTCGTCAGCGAGAGCATCCACAATGATGACGACGTCCTTGCGAAGGTCGCAAGCGGGCTGCACATCACTGGCATGCAGAACTTCACGGCGTGGGTGCATGGTGACGCGAGTGCGCGCTTGCTCGGCGCAGAACCTGTCGGCCTGCCTACGGGTGCTGGCTACGCTGCCGGCATTCGACTTGTTCGTGCCTATCTCGATGCCACGGGAGCCACTGCGGCACAAAGCATTGCCGTGCCTGTGGACGAGGTTCTGCGCGTCGCCGCGCCTCAGCTGGGCTTGCGTCTCAATCGGGAAGAATGAGAACGACGTCAACCAACTGGAGGCAGTTCGTGGAGTGGACCGTGCACGAGCTCGCAGAACGTGCGGGCATCAGCGGGCGAACACTGCGCCACTACCACCAGATCAGGCTGCTCGAACCAGACCGCGTCGGGTCCAATGGCTACCGGTACTACGGGCCCGACGCAGTCTCCCGTCTGCAACGAATCCTGCTGCTGCGAGAGACGGGCATGCCGCTGGCCGGCATCGCGGACGTACTTGATGCGCCCACAACTCCTGAGGTGGAAGTCCAAGCGCTCACCGGGCACTTGGAGCATCTCGCTAGGGAACGCGACTCTCTGAATCGACGCATCAACGCGGTGGAGCACACCTTGTCCATGCGTCGCCAGGGGCGCGAACCTCGCATGGACGTCATGCTCGAGGGATTCAACGACCGATATGAGGTTGAGGTCGTCGAGCGCTGGGGCCGCGACGCATTCGACGCATCGAATCAGTGGTGGCACGGAAAATCGGTCCAGCAACAAAAGGCATGGAAAGTCAGAGCCGACGCCCTACTCACCCGGTGGCGTGTGATCCAGCAGGAAGGGCATGAACTGGACTCCGCGATAGCGCAGGAGCACGCGGCCGTTCACGTGGAGTGGTTCAAGGAGATTCCGGGAACTCCGACTTACGCGGGAGACGCCGCGAAGTCAGTCGACATGATCCGAGGTCTCGCAGACCAGTACGAAACTAACCCCGACTTCCATGTCGCCTTCGGAACCCCGGAGGCCGCAAAGTTCGCCGCAAATGCGTTGCGACTTCACGTGCGAAGGCTGGAGCGCCTCCCTACGGATGACCCCAGAGGTTAGTGAAATCTAGACTCCGCCCAGTTCCAGCACTTACCAACCTATAGCGATTCACCCACGGCATCCGTCGCTGCAGACTACAAGATCACAAGCGAGGATCCGGTCTAGCTCTCGGCATCCTCTGAGAACAGCCCTTCCGGCAGCACGTCTGAGTGGTGTTCACGCAGATAGCGCTTGACGTCGATGAGCGAGGCATCGTGCTGCAGGCCGCGCTTGTAGTAGAGCAAGCGCTGATCTGCGGACTCGAGGATCTCCGACCAGCGCCGCACCCACACCCTGTAGCGCAACGGGGAGTTCGGGTCGAGCTCAAACTCGTCGAGCAACCCTGACTCACGGCCACGCTGGTTGATGTCGCGCCGCACGTCGTTGTTGTAGTCGTTCACGACGAGCACGAAGTCCCAGACAGTGTGGGTGCCGGCAAACTGAGGATCCTCGACGATGGCGCGCGCATAGCCCTTGATCTGGTTGGCCTCTTTGTACGACGCGACCACCGATGGAGCCTTCAGTTCCACGACTAAGTGCCGCTTCGTTTCGTGCTCGGGTGCCGCCAGCGAGAACATCAGGTCAAGGCGGCCCTGACTGCCATCGGTCTTGGTGACCTTCGTTATGGACTCCCCCTCGCGGCCAAGCATGTTGAGATGTTGCTCGAGCGCTCGGGTGAGGCCTATCTCGGAGCTCATCATGTTGAATTGCTCCCCGAACACCCAGCTCTCGCGCTCCAGAATCTTGTGCAGGTGGTCGCGCTCTTTGACGAGCCCCTTGGCTTCGGGGTTGAAGACGATCTCGCGGAGAGCGCTCAGGAAATCCAGACGGTCGGTCACATCGGTCGTCGCCCGAATCAGCCTCGAGAGCGGTGTGCGCTCAAGCAGCCGGTCGAGCTCTTCGCTCTCGCCTTCGGTGAGCCCTACGTACTGGTTCAGGAGCGTCTTCACGCCATCGGGATTCCGCTGGAGCGTGTCCTTGAGGAGCCCCAGCGTCAGCTTCTCCTGGCCGCGGGTCTTGGGGATGTGCCGACGAACAGCGGTCGCGACGACATCGAAAGTCGCTCGCTCAACCACTTCCTCCTCCGAGGCAGGATCGCCTTCGTAGGGGTAGGTCTTGGTCTCTTTCCAGCGACCGACGAGCTGGCGACGCTGCTCGGCACGGCGAGCCTCGAAGTGGTCCTCGAGCGTGGAGTCCACGACCTGCATCAACGAGCCGAGCAGGGAGGTCTCCTGTTCCATGTCGACGAGCAACACCTCGTTGGCATGCTCCGTCATGTCCTCCCACAGGACGTATGCAGCGAAGTTGAAGTCGGCGAAGCGCCTGATCGGGGACTCATCAACAGGAACGCCCTTCTCGTCGCAGAGATAGAGCGTTCGGCCCTTCACATCTCGCCACTCGACGACTTTCAGTGCGGCGCGGCGCTCGGCTCCGTCGTAGGACCACTTCAGCTCGTGCGTGCTCTCGCGCTCGATGCTCGCGGCGGGGTCGACCTTGACTCCGTCGTACCGGACTTCGATCGTAGGGAAAGTCAGCAGATGCAGAGCGAGGGCAGCAGCGATGCGCGGCCGCGCGGAGTCGCCTTCGAGCCTGCCGAGCGAGTCCCGCCCCTCAGCTCGGAACTCCGTGTAGGTCGGCCCCTGGGTATCAACAGGATCGGGGCCGGAGAAGTCGTTGCGATGATCAATGGTCGACGACACGCGAGTCTTCTTGAACGCGCCCGTGGCATCCTGGCCAACGGTCTCCCAGGTGATGCGGGTTCCCAGCGCGAAGGCGCGCAGACGCCCCTGACCAAGCCTGCCGTGCAAGGGCCGCTTCTCGCGCTCGGTGACGCGCGCCCCGAGCTTCCAGGAGTTCCCCACCCACTTGAAGTCCTGCTCAACGCGTTCCGGGCTCATGCCGAGGCCGTCATCGCGGACGGTGACGCCGACGATTCCATCGGCGATGTTGCGGTCAAGAGTGACTGACACCTTGTTGGCGTCGGCATCGAGGCTGTTCCAGATGAGCTCGATGACCGCTCGCACCGGGTCAGTCTCGCCAGCGAGGCGCTGGACCAAGTCGTTTCCAGCGGTGAGCGTAATTCGAGGCATGACCTCAGTGTGCCAGTAGCAGGCGACACGAGTCGCGACCGTGGTCGGGAACCACGATGTGCAGACGGTGGCCGCGCCAAGGTGGGCTAGCTCCGCAGAGCCTCTTCGAGCTCAGCCTCGGAGTACCCGAAGGCGTATTCCTCGTCCTTCCCGTGGGAAGCCCAGATGTCCGCTGCTTCGTACACGCTCAGGGACTCGTCGCTCCGGTCAGTGTCCTCGTCATCGTCGAGCCCGTATCTGCAGTTCTCGCAGTACATCTCGGAGTAGACGTACCGCTTGGTCAAGGACGTCCCGCAACGCGGACATGGAGGGGTATCTCCGTGGTAGGCGTCCTTCTCTTCCCAGGACTTGCTTCTGAAGACGTCGAACAACCCCATTGACCACTCCAATTGCTTCGGCAGATCGGCCCGCGACCGAGCACTACGGTCGATCAAGCGTATTCGGAGACTGTCTGCACGTACACCGGATATACATCCGTTCACTGGGAGGACGGGATTACTGCACGGATAGGTGGGCCAGGACAAGATGTCACCTATCCGTGCAGCAGTCCCAACTGACCACGACTAGATCTAGGGCACCTGAGCGGCTGCAAAACAACCGCAGGTGATGCGGCTACGCGAATCGACCGTTCGGTTTTCCGTTGAGGACTTGGTGAATAAACTCCCCTCTCGATTGGCCGGGCGCTGTGAACTGTTCCCAGACGTCAGGAGGGCATGACGAGTACCACCACTGGACGCCTCCCCTCGGGAACTCCACATAGATCGTCTCGGTCGCGACGTCATAGGCCTCCGCGACGATCCGGCTGGAAACCACCGGTATCCAATCCAAATTCATTCTGACTCCTGTCCATAGATGCTCCGCCATCTGGCGAGAGCTGGTTCGATGTTGCGTTTCCGGGCGTCCGCACGCCAAGAGCCAAGGGAAGGATCCTCTGCGAGCGGGAGCGGGCTTGGGCGGTCTATGAGAGCCCGGGTTGGTAGCACAAGAGCTTCACCGCTGATAATTGCCTCCCCTGTCCGCAAGGACGGGAGCGTCTCAGCAAGTCCTGCGATGCTGTCCGGCAGTGCCGTTCGAATCTTGCTCTGGTCAGCACTGTTGCTGAGCCGCAGAGCGATAATCGTGCCACATTGTGCGAGGGCCGTGTCAGGCAGATCTGAGGGCCGCTGCGTGACGAGCATGAGCCCCACCCCGTACTTGCGCCCCTCCCGAGCTATCCGATTGGCTGCATCTCGCGCGATCGGCGCTGCGGTCTCGCCAAGGTATCTGTGCGCTTCCTCTAGAACGATGAGCACCGGGCTCGGGCGTCCAATCCCGTCGCTCTCAGCAGGAGTCCTCACGGCAATATCGAAGAGGAGCTTCAGGATTACGCCTATCGCTAGTTCCGCTGCGGCATCTGGCACTCCATTGAAGTCCAACACCGAAACGGGGCTGGTTCCTCCAATC
>Ga0302349_1002670_pt1 | contig 11116 bp, 7 predicted proteins | sample PhyAR1_FD_202176 | JGI IMG/M metagenome (GOLD analysis project Ga0302349, IMG submission 202176) | Leaf surface microbial communities from alfalfa plants in UC Gill Tract Community Farm, Albany, California, United States - DLSL A.R1... | ecosystem: Host-associated > Plants > Phyllosphere >...
TCGCCTTGGGTGTGCTGGTCACCTTCCATGAGTTCGGCCACTTCTGGGTGGCGCGTCGCTGTGGCGTGAAAGTGCTGCGGTTTTCCGTGGGCTTCGGTACGCCGCTGGTGCGCTGGCATGATCGCCAGGGCACCGAGTTCGTCATTGCAGCCATTCCACTGGGTGGCTACGTGAAAATGCTCGACGAGCGCGAAGGCGACGTGCCCCCTGCACTGGTGGGTCAATCATTCAATCGCAAGCCCGTCGGCCAGCGCATCGCGATCGTTGCCGCGGGGCCGGTCGCCAACTTTTTGCTGGCCATCTTCTTCTTCTGGGTGCTGGCGATGCTCGGCAGCCAGCAGATCCGACCGGTAATCGGCACCGTCGAGAATGGCAGCCCGGCGGCAGCAGCAGGGCTGACGGCCGGCCAGGAAATCGTCTCAGTGGATGGCAAGCCGACCAACGGTTGGTCGGCGGTCAACCTGCAATTGGTTCGCCGCCTGGGTGAGAGCGGCACGCTGAACATCGGTGTGCGCGATGAAGGCAGCAGTACCGAGCAGCAGCGCCAGGTGAAACTCGACCAGTGGTTGAAGGGCGCCGATGAGCCCGATCCGATTCGCTCGCTGGGGCTTCAACCCTGGCGCCCGGCCATCGAGCCGGTGCTGGCCGAGATCGACCCCAAGGGGCCGGCCGGGGCGGCGGGCTTGAAGACCGGCGACCGGTTGCTGGGCATCGGCGGCCAGTCGGTGAACGAATGGCAGCAGGTGGTCGATAGCGTGCGCGCGCGGCCCGGCGCCCAGGTGGTAGTGCGTGTGGAGCGCGACGGTGCGCCCTTGGACGTACCGGTAACGCTGGGCGTGAAGGGCGAGGGTGAGGCGGCGGCAGGCTACCTGGGGGCGGGCGTCAAAGCCGGTCAATGGCCGGCCTCGATGCTGCGTGAAGTCAGCTATGGGCCGCTGGAGGCGGTGGGTGAAGGCCTGTCGCGCACCTGGAACATGAGCGTGCTCACGCTTGGGTCACTGAAGAAAATGCTGTTCGGTGAGCTCTCGGTAAAAAACTTGAGTGGACCGATAACCATTGCTAAAGTGGCGGGCGCTTCAGCCCAGTCCGGCGTGGGGGATTTCCTGAATTTCCTGGCCTACCTGAGCATAAGCCTGGGGGTTCTTAACCTGCTGCCCATCCCGGTACTGGATGGGGGGCACTTGCTGTTCTACCTGGTTGAATGGGCGCGCGGTCGTCCGTTGTCTGACCGGGTACAAGGTTGGGGGGTCCAGATCGGTATCAGTTTGGTCTTGGGGGTGATGTTGCTCGCCCTGATCAACGATCTGGGTCGACTATAAAAGCTTCGCTCAATTGCGAAACCTGTCGTTCATGACGGCAGGTTGTTTATTGCCAGTTGGAATAAAAGGACTTCATGAAACGTCTGTTGCTAACTGCGGTGCTCTCCGCACTGATGATCGCTGAAGTTCACGCCGAGTCCTTCACCATCTCCGATATCCGCGTCAATGGCCTGCAGCGGGTTTCCGCCGGCAGCGTCTTCGGTGCCTTGCCCCTGAACGTGGGCGACCAGGCCGATGACCGGCGCCTGGTGGAGTCGACCCGCTCGCTGTTCAAGACCGGGTTCTTCCAGGACATCGAGCTGAACCGTGATGGCAACGTGCTGATCATCAATGTGGTCGAGCGCCCGTCGGTGTCGAGCATCGAGATCGAAGGCAACAAGGCGATCAGTACCGAAGACCTGATGAAGGGCCTGAAGCAATCGGGCCTGGCCGAAGGCGAGATCTTCCAGCGTGCTACCCTCGAAGGCGTGCGTAACGAGCTGCAGCGCCAGTACGTGGCCCAGGGCCGCTACTCGGCCGAGGTCGACGCCGAGGTGGTGCCTCAGCCGCGCAACCGTGTGGCCTTGAAGATCAAGATCAACGAGGGCACCGTCGCTGCCATCCAGCACATCAACATCGTTGGCAACAACGTGTTCGATGACGACACCCTGGGTCAGCTGTTCGAGCTCAAGACCACCAACTGGTTGTCGTTCTTCAAGAATGACGACAAGTATGCCCGCGAAAAACTGTCCGGTGACCTGGAGCGTCTGCGTTCCTACTACCTGGACCGCGGCTACATCAACATGGACATCGCGTCCACCCAGGTGTCCATCACGCCTGACAAGAAACACGTCTACATCACCGTCAACATCAACGAAGGCGAGAAGTACACCGTCCGTGACGTGAAGCTCTCCGGTGACCTCAAGGTGCCGGAAGACCAGGTCAAGTCGCTGCTGCTGGTGCAGCCGGGCCAGGTGTTCTCGCGCAAGGTGATGACCAGCACGTCCGAGCTGATCACCCGCCGCCTGGGTAACGAAGGCTATACCTTCGCCAACGTCAACGGTGTGCCTCAGCCAAACGACCAGGATCACACCGTCGACATCATGTTCGTGGTCGATCCGGGCAAGCGTGCCTACGTCAACCGCATCAACTACCGCGGCAACACCAAGACCGAAGACGAAGTGCTGCGCCGCGAAATGCGTCAGATGGAAGGCGGCTGGGCCTCGACCTACCTGATCGACCAGTCCAAGACCCGTCTGGAACGGCTGGGCTTCTTCAAGGACGTGAACGTCGAGACCCCACCGGTGCCGGGCACCGACGATCAGGTCGACGTGAACTACAGCGTCGAAGAGCAGGCCTCCGGTTCGATCACCGCCAGCGTCGGCTTTGCCCAGAGCGCAGGCTTGATCCTGGGTGGCTCGATCAGCCAGAGCAACTTCCTGGGTACCGGTAACAAGGTTTCCGTTGGCCTGACCCGGTCCGAGTACCAGTCGCGATACAACTTCGGCTTCGTCGATCCCTACTTCACTGCCGATGGCGTGAGCCTGGGTTACAACGCCTTCTACCGCAGCACCAACTACGACGACCTCGATGTCGACGTGGCGAGCTACGCGGTGGACAGCCTGGGTGCCGGTGTGAGCCTGGGTTACCCGATCAGCGAGACGTCGCGCCTGACCTATGGGTTGAGTGTGCAGCAGGACAAGCTCAAGACCGGTAAGTACACCGTTGACGAGATCTTTGATTTCATCAACAAGGAAGGCGAGAACTTCACCAACTTCAAAGCCTCGATCGGCTGGTCCGAATCGACGTTGAACAAAGGTGTGCTGGCGACACGCGGTCACTCTCAGAGCCTGAGCCTCGAAACCACGATTCCAGGCAGCGACTTGTCGTTCTACAAACTGGACTACCGCGGCCAGCTGTTCAAGCCATTGAGCCAGAACTACACCCTGCGTCTGCACACCGAACTGGGTTACGGTGACGGCTTCGGGGGTACCTCCGGTCTGCCGTTCTACGAGAACTACTACGCGGGCGGCTTCAACTCGGTTCGCGGCTTCAAGGACAGCACCCTGGGGCCGCGCAGTACGCCAAGTAAACTTAACGAGAAGAACGGAACTCTGCTTGACCCCGACCAAGACCCGCTTCCATTCGGCGGCAACGTCCTGGTCCAGGGCGGCGTCGAGTTGCTGTTCCCGCTGCCGTTCGTCAAGGACCAGCGTTCCCTGCGCACCTCGGTCTTCTGGGACGTGGGTAACGTGTTCGACACCAACTGCGGCAACAAGCCGGACTGCACCAAGGTCGGTTTCTCCGACATGGCCAGTTCGGTCGGTCTTGGCGTGACGTGGATCACGGCCTTGGGCCCGTTGAGCTTCAGCCTGGCGATGCCGATCAAGAAGCCGGACGAGGCAGACACCCAGGTGTTCCAATTCTCTCTGGGCCAGACCTTCTAAGGTCGGCCCTTGCTTAACGACAACGGTTTATCCAGGAGTTCATCGTGCGCAAGTTGACCCAAATGGCCGTAGTGGCCGCGGCGCTGGTCGCCACCCCGGCTTTCGCCGAAATGAAGGTTGCCGTTCTGAACTATCAGATGGCACTGCTCGAGTCCGATGCCGCCAAGAAGTACGCCGTGGATGCCGAAAAGAAGTTCGGCCCTCAGCTGACCAAGCTCAAAGGCCTGGAAAGCAGCGCCAAGGGCATCCAGGATCGCCTGATCAAGGGCGGTGACAAGATGCAGCAGCAGGAGCGTGAGCGCCTGGAGCTCGAGTTCAAGCAAAAGGCCCGTGACTTCCAGTTCCAGTCCAAGGAGCTGAACGAAGCCAAGGCTGTTGCCGACCGCGACATGCTCAAGCAGCTCAAGCCCAAGCTGGACGGCGCCGTCGAGGAAGTGATCAAGAAGGGCGGTTACGACCTGGTGCTCGAGCGCGGTGCGGTCATTGATGTCAAGCCTCAGTACGACATCACCCGCCAGGTTATCGAGCGTATGAACCAAGCCCGTTGATATGACCGTGACCATGACGCTTGGCCAACTGGCCGAGACCCTCGGGGCCACCCTCAAGGGCCCCGAGACGCTGCAGATCAAAGGCCTTGCCACCTTGCAGGAGGCCGGGCCGGGTCAGTTGAGCTTTCTTGCCAACCCGCAGTACCGCAAATACCTGGACGAGAGCCAGGCGGCTGCCGTGCTGCTCAAGGCCGCCGATGCCGAGGCGTTCGCCGGTCATGCCCTGATCGTTGCCGATCCCTACCTGGCATATGCCCGCATTTCCCACCTGTTCGACCCCAAACCCAAGGCTGTGGCGGGGATTCACCCCAGCGCCGTGGTGGCCGGGGATGCCCAGGTAGACGCGACGGCCAGTGTCGGGCCTTTCGCGGTCGTTGAAAGCGGTGCGCGTATCGGCGCCCATGTCACCATCGGTGCCCACTGCTTCATCGGTGCCCGCTGCGTGATCGGCGAAGGGGGCTGGCTGGCGCCGCGGGTCACGCTGTATCACGATGTCACCATTGGCAAGCGGGTGGTCATCCAGTCCGGCGCAGTGATCGGTGGTGAAGGCTTTGGCTTTGCCAACGAGAAAGGCGTGTGGCGCAAGATCGCCCAGATCGGCGGGGTCAGCATTGGTGACGATGTGGAGATTGGTGTGAACACGGCCGTGGACCGTGGCGCCTTGTCCGACACCTGCATCGCCGACGGCGTCAAGCTCGACAACCAGATCCAGATTGCCCACAACGTGCAGATCGGGGAGCATACGGCCATGGCCGCGTGCGTGGGTATCTCCGGCAGCACGCGTATCGGCAAGCATTGCACCATCGCCGGTGGCGTGGGCATGGTCGGTCATATCGATGTCTGCGACAACGTTTTCGTGTCCGGAATGACCATGGTGACCCGCTCGATCACCGAGCCGGGTGGCTATTCTTCCGGGACTGCCATGCAGCCTCTGGCTGACTGGCGCAAGAGCGCCGCGCGTATCCGCCACCTGGACGACATGGCCAAGCGTCTCCAGCAGTTGGAAAAACGCGTCGATACCGTGACCTCAGGTGGGCAGCCGACATCAGAAGGCTGATACCATTTCCTGAGCAAGAGTGAACAGTCGCTAGCTGGCTCCTCTTTGGATTGCAAAAGGAGCGTGTGGTCAGCACCTGCGCTCCCTATTCTTATACAGGCTTCCCCCCCGAAATGATGGACATCAACGAGATTCGCGAATACCTGCCTCACCGTTACCCGTTCCTGCTAGTGGACCGCGTGACGGATCTGGATTACGAGGCCCAGAGCATTCGTGCCTACAAGAATGTCAGCATCAACGAGCCGTTCTTCAACGGTCACTTCCCGGCGCACCCCATCATGCCCGGCGTCCTGATCATCGAAGCCATGGCCCAGGCGGCCGGCATCCTCGGTTTCAAGATGCTCGATGCCAAGCCTGCCGACGGCACCTTGTACTACTTCGTAGGCTCCGACAAGCTGCGTTTCCGTCAGCCGGTGCTGCCGGGTGACCAGCTGGTGCTGGAAGCGAAGTTCCTGAGCCGCAAAAGCATGATCTGGAAATTCGAATGCCGTGCCCTGGTCGACGGCAAGGCAGTATGCTCGGCCGAAATCACCTGTGCGGAACGCTCCCTATGAATTCGATTGATCCTCGGGCCATCATCGACCCTTCGGCCAAGCTGGCCGAAGGCGTCGAGGTGGGCCCTTGGTCGATCGTTGGCCCCGATGTCGAAATCGGGGAGGGCACCGTCATCGGCCCACACGTTGTGCTCAAGGGGCCGACCCGGATCGGCAAGCACAACCGTATCTTTCAGTTTTCCTCGATTGGCGAAGACACCCCGGACCTCAAGTACAAGGGTGAGCCCACCCGCCTGGTGATCGGCGATCACAACGTCATCCGTGAAGGCGTCACGATCCACCGCGGTACCGTGCAGGATCGCGCCGAAACCACCGTCGGCGACCATAACCTGATCATGGCCTATGCCCACATTGGCCATGACAGCGTGATCGGCAGCCACTGCATTCTGGTCAACAACACTGCGCTGGCGGGCCATGTGCATGTGGGCGACTGGGCGATCCTGTCCGGGTTCACCCTGGTGCACCAGTATTGCCACATCGGCGCCCATGCGTTTTCTGGCATGGGCACGGCCATCGGCAAGGACGTACCCGCGTTCGTCACCGTTTTCGGCAGCCCCGCCGAAGCGCGCAGCATGAACTTCGAAGGCATGCGCCGCCGTGGTTTCAGCGACGAGGTCATCCATGTGCTGCGTCGCTGCTACAAGATCGTCTACCGCCAGGGCCTGACGGTGGAGGATGCATTGCGCGAACTCGAAGCGCCGGCGGCGCAGCATCCCGAGGTCGAGCTGTTCCGCCAGTCGATCGTGAGTTCGGCCCGCGGCATCACTCGCTGACATGGCCCAGCTCTGCGTAGCCCTGGTCGCCGGTGAAGCCAGCGGCGACATCCTCGGTTCCGGCTTGATGCGCGCCTTGAAGGCGCGCCATCCCGATGTGCGCTTCATCGGTGTCGGTGGCCCGCTCATGGAGGCCGAAGGCCTGCAATCCTACTTCCCCATGGAGCGCTTGGCCGTCATGGGGCTGGTCGAGGTGCTCGGTCGCCTGCGTGAATTGCTCAAGCGCCGCAAGCTGCTGGTCCAGACACTCATCGAGCAGAAGCCGGACGTGTTCATCGGTATCGATGCGCCCGACTTTACGCTGGAGATCGAACTCAAACTGCGCCAGGCGGGGATCAAGACCGTCCATTACGTCAGCCCTTCAGTGTGGGCATGGCGGCAAAAGCGCGTGTTGAAGATACGTCAGGGTTGCGACCTGATGCTGACATTGTTGCCGTTCGAGGCCCGCTTCTATGAAGAGCAGGGCGTGCCGGTGCGATTCGTCGGCCACCCGCTGGCCGATACCATTGCCCTGCAGGCGGATCGGCCCGCGGCGCGCGCCGCCCTGGGCCTGGGCGATGGCCCGGTGGTCGCCCTGATGCCAGGCAGCCGTGGGGGCGAAGTCGGGCGCCTGGGTGCGCTGTTCCTGGATGCAGCGCAACGTCTGCAGCAGCAGGTGCCGGGTGTGCGCTTCGTGCTGCCCTGTGCCAACGCCGCTCGCCGCGCGCAGCTCGAGCAAATGCTCGAGGGCCGCAACTTGCCGTTGGCCCTGCTCGATGGCCGCTCGCACGAGGCGCTTGCCGCGTGTGACGCCGTCCTGATCGCATCGGGTACGGCCACCCTGGAAGCGCTGCTGTTCAAGCGACCCATGGTAGTCGCCTACCGCCTGGCGCCGCTTACCTACTGGATACTCAAACGGCTGGTGAAAAGCCCCTACGTGTCCTTGCCCAACCTGCTGGCGCGCCGTGCACTGGTGCCCGAGTTGCTGCAAGACGCCGCGACCAGCGAAGCGCTGGTCGATGCGCTGCTGCCCTTGCTGCGCGACGGTAGCGGGCAAACCGACTCGTTCGACGAGATTCACCGCACGTTGCGCCGGGATGCCTCCAATCAGGCCGCCGACGCCGTGCTGGCCCTGCTGGAGAAACGCTGAGATGCAGTTCGGTCTGGATTTCAACCTGGTCGAAGACTTGGTCGCCGGCGTCGACGAAGTGGGCCGCGGCCCCCTGTGTGGCGACGTGGTGACGGCTGCCGTGATCCTTGACCCAGCACGCCCGATCCTGGGGCTGAACGACTCGAAGAAGCTGACCCAGGCACGCCGTGAGGCCTTGTTCGACGAAATCTGCGACAAGGCCCTGAGCTTTTTCATTGCCCGCGCTGAAGTCGAAGAAATCGATCGCCTCAATATCCTGCATGCCACCATGCTGGCCATGCAGCGCGCGGTGGAAGGCTTGCACATCACCCCGAACATGGCCTTGATCGACGGCAATCGCTGCCCGCAGCTGTCGGTGCCCTCGGCACCGGTCGTGCAGGGGGATGCCAAGGTGCCCGCCATCGCGGCGGCTTCGATCCTGGCCAAGGTGACGCGGGATCGCGAAATGGGCGCCTTCGAGCTGATCTACCCCGGGTACGGCATAGGCGCGCATAAAGGCTACCCGACGCCGGTCCACCTGGAGGCACTGGCACGGCTCGGGCCGACGCCCATTCATCGTCGATCGTTTGCGCCCGTGCGTGCCGCCTGGGGTGTGCGTGAGGCTGTGACCGCCTCGCTGATCTGATACCCAACCCTGCCGTATCCAGGGGCTTGAGGCCCTGTGGGGTCGGGCTGGACCACGTTCCCGGGCATTTGCTCAGGCCGCCCTGCCGTCGCGCAGGGGCAACCGGCCCTCAAAACCCCTGCCCAATTGAGCTACAATCGCGCCCTTGTCGTTAAGCACTGCTACAGGATCATTCATGTCGGTTTCCTTCGTTCACCTGCGCGTCCACTCCGAATTCTCGCTGGTCGACGGTCTGGTCCGGATCAAACCGCTGGCCAAGGCGCTGGCCGGGATGAACATGCCTGCGGTGGCGATCACCGACCAGAGCAACATGTGCTCGCTGGTCAAGTTCTACAAGGCGGCCATGGGGGCGGGCATCAAGCCGATCTGTGGTGCGGACCTGTGGTTGGCCGGTGAAGATGCGCAGGCGCCGCTGTCGCGTATCTGCTTCCTGGCCATGAACCCTCTGGGCTACCGCAACCTGACCGAGTTGCTTTCCCGGGGCTGGACCGAGGGCCAGCGCAATGGCCTGGTCATCATCCAGCGTGACTGGATTGCCGCGGCCAGCGAAGGCCTGATCGCGCTTTCGGCGGGCAAGGAAGGCGACATCGGCATGGCGTTGCTGGGGGGGCGTAGTGAGCAGGCGCAAGCGCTGCTCGAGGACTGGATGGCCATGTTCCCCGAGCGCTTTTATGTCGAAGTCCAGCGCACCAGTCGCCCCAGGGACGAAGAGTATGTGCATGCCGCCGTGGCCCTCGCCGATCGGCTGGGTGCGCCGCTGGTGGCCACCAACGATGTGCGTTTCATCAAACAGACCGATTTCGACGCCCACGAAACCCGTGTATGCATCGGTGAAGGCTGGACGCTGGACGATCCGCGTCGCCCGCGCCTGTACAGCGACCAGCAATACCTGAAATCGGCCGAGGAAATGGCCGAGCTGTTCAGCGACCTGCCGGACGCCCTGGCCAACACCGTCGAAATCGCCAAGCGCTGCAATATCCAGGTGCAACTGGGCAAGTACTTCCTGCCTGACTTCCCCACGCCCAATGGCATGGGGATCGACGATTACCTGCGGCACGTGTCCCACGAAGGGCTGGAAGAGCGCCTGGCGGTGCTGTGGCCTAAAGAGACCACGCCCGACTACGAGCAAAAGCGCCAGGTCTACCTCGATCGGCTGAAGTTCGAGCTGGATATCATCATCCAGATGGGCTTCCCCGGTTACTTCCTGATCGTGATGGACTTCATCAAGTGGGCCAAGAACAACGGCGTACCGGTGGGACCTGGCCGAGGCTCGGGTGCAGGCTCGCTGGTGGCCTATGTGCTCAAGATCACCGACCTCGACCCGCTGGCCTACGACCTGCTGTTCGAGCGCTTCCTGAACCCTGAGCGGGTGTCCATGCCCGACTTCGACGTCGACTTCTGCATGGACGGCCGGGACCGGGTCATCGACTACGTGGCAGAGGCCTACGGGCGTAATGCCGTGAGCCAGATCATTACCTTTGGCACCATGGCGGCCAAGGCCGTGGTGCGCGACGTGGCACGCGTGCAAGGCAAGTCCTACGGCCTGGCCGATCGTCTGTCGAAGATGATTCCGTTCGAAGTGGGCATGACCCTGGAGAAGGCCTACGAGCAGGAAGAAATCCTGCGCGACTTCCTCAAGGGTGACGAGGACGCTCGCGAAATCTGGGACATGGCCCTGAAGCTCGAAGGCGTCACGCGCGGTACCGGCAAGCACGCCGGTGGCGTGGTCATTGCGCCGACCAAGCTTACTGATTTCTCGCCCATCGCCTGCGACGAAGAAGGCGGTGGCCTGATCACCCAGTTCGACAAGGACGACGTGGAGGCGGCGGGCCTTGTGAAGTTCGACTTCCTGGGCCTGCGCACCCTGACCATCATCAAGTGGGCGATGGAGATCATCAACCGTGAGCAGGCCAAGAAAGACCTGCCCGACCTGAACATCGACTTCATCCCGCTCGATGACCGCAAGACCTACGAGCTGTTGCAGAAGGCCGAAACCACAGCGGTGTTCCAGCTCGAATCGCGCGGCATGAAAGAGCTGATCAAGAAGCTCAAGCCCGACTGCCTCGAAGATCTCATCGCCTTGGTGGCGCTGTTCCGCCCCGGCCCGCTGCAGTCGGGCATGGTGGACGACTTCATCAACCGCAAGCACGGACGTGCCGAGCTGGCCTACCCGCATCCGGACTATCAGTATGACGGCTTGCAGCCGGTGCTGGCGCCGACCTACGGCATCATCCTGTATCAGGAGCAGGTGATGCAGATCGCCCAGGTGATGGCGGGGTACACCTTGGGTGGCGCCGACATGCTGCGTCGGGCAATGGGCAAGAAGAAGCCCGAGGAAATGGCCAAGCAGCGCGGCGGTTTCATTGAAGGCTGTGCCAATAATGGAATCGATGGGGATCTTGCGGGCAACATCTTCGACCTGGTAGAGAAGTTCGCAGGTTACGGCTTCAACAAGTCTCACTCGGCCGCCTATGGCCTGGTGTCCTACCAGACAGCCTGGCTCAAGACCCACCACCCGGCACCGTTCATGGCCGCGGTGTTGTCGGCGGACATGCACAACACCGACAAGGTGGTGGTGCTGGTCGAGGAAGTGCGCACCATGAAGTTGCGTCTGGACGCGCCAGATGTGAACTTCTCGGACTTCAAGTTCACCGTCAACGACGATGGCCGCATTGTGTATGGCCT
>Ga0302349_1002671_pt1 | contig 11113 bp, 9 predicted proteins | sample PhyAR1_FD_202176 | JGI IMG/M metagenome (GOLD analysis project Ga0302349, IMG submission 202176) | Leaf surface microbial communities from alfalfa plants in UC Gill Tract Community Farm, Albany, California, United States - DLSL A.R1... | ecosystem: Host-associated > Plants > Phyllosphere >...
GCTCGAAGAGCGTGGAGCAAGCATCGCCGGAAGTGCACCGCCACTGCCGAGTGATAAATTTTTCGAGCGCATCGAAGCTGAAGTGACAGACGATTTGGGCACGGAATACATGTGGGTCGGTGGTGAGACAGCCTCGCTTGAATCGCCTTGGGAAGCCACGTGGATCTACGCCCCTGCTCCCCCGCAAGAAGCCGGGCATTTGGTCCTGGATTTTATCGCGGAGGGCCTTAAGACCGGCCATTCCTGCACCTTGGATCTGAGGTCTTAGCACCATGTGCATGGATGACTCATCGCTCACCTTTATGGAAGCGACGCGGCAGGATTCGCAATGCATTGACCATGCTGCGAGAATCTGGGCGCAAGCTGCCGCGCAACGCGATCGCAAGCCCACGCCAACAGACGGCAGCCAAGCGCTTGCTGGAGTTCAACGTCGCTTGGCGCTGCCGGAAGCCAGGCTCGTGATGGCATCCAAGGACGAAGTTCCGGCAGGATTTACGATCGCCTCACCCCACGATGGCTATCTGGAAATTTACTACGTCGCTGTTGCGCCGGATTTCTGGGGCCAAGGCATTGCGCGAGTTTTGCTTTCCGAGGTGGACCGCCATGCAGCGAGCGCCGGTCACGTGGAACTCCGCTTATGGGTTATTGCCGATAATTCGCGTGCGATCGAGCTGTACCTGTCCTGCGGATACCAGCACACTGGCCAGGAACTCATTGATGAAACCTCGGGTCGAATCGAGTTCCTATTGCGAAAGAAGCTGAGCCGAGAACCTGATTAATGCAGCAAGGGCTTTGCCGACCTCGAGGGTCAGGCAAAGCCCTTGCAGCTGTTCGCTGTAATTACTGGAGCATGGTCTTGTCGTCGAGCTGCGCGCCCTTGATCTTCCCGAACTCGTCGAGCAGGTCATTGACGGTCATCTTGGACTTCTCCTCTTGGTTCAAATCCAGGATGATCTGCCCATCGTGCATCATGATCAAGCGGGTGCCCAGTGCGAGCGCCTGTTCCATATTGTGCGTGACCATCAGGGTGGTCAGCTGGTGGCGTTCCACAATTTCCTTGGTCAAGCGCGAGACCAGCGCCGCACGCTGCGGATCCAGGGCGGCGGTGTGCTCATCAAGCAGCAGGATCTTCGGCTTGGAGAACGTCGCCATGAGCAGGCTCAGCGCCTGGCGCTGGCCGCCGGAGAGCAGCCCCACCTTGGTCTTCAGGCGCTTTTCCAGCCCGAGTTCCAGGCTCTTGAGCTCCTCGACAAACAGTTCCCGGCGCTTGGCTCCCACACCCAGGCCCAGGCCGCGGAAACGCCCGCGGGCGTAGGCCAGGGCCATGTTCTCCTCGATGGACATGGTCGGGGCGGTTCCGGCCATCGGGTCCTGGAAAACGCGGCCGATGTATTTGGCGCGCTGGTAATCGGCCAGCTTGGTGACATTCTTGCCGCCGATGGCCACCGAGCCGGCATCCGGCTGCAGCTTGCCTGCCACCATATTCAGCACCGTCGACTTGCCAGCGCCATTGGAGCCGATAACGGTGACGAATTCGCCGTCAGCCAGGTTCAGGTTGATGTTGCGCAGTGCCTTGCGCTCGTTCACGGTTCCGGGGAAGAACGTACGCGACAGGTTCTTGATTTCAAGCATTGGTGCGAACCTCTTCCTTGGATTCGGTAACGGGTTGCGGGCGCTTCGTGAAGGTCTTGATGATCTTCTGGAAGCCCTTCCACTTCGGCAGCAGCAGCGCGACCACCACGAGCACCGCAGAAATCAGCTTCATGTCGTTGACCTGCAGGCCGGCCGAGAGTGCCAGCTGGATGACCAGGCGGTAGATCACCGCGCCGAAGACCACGGCGATGGCAGCGAGCCAGATGTAGCGCTGGGTGAAGATGGCCTGGCCGACGATGACCGAAGCCAGGCCGATCAGGATCAGGCCAATGCCCATGCCGATATCGGCGAAGCCCTGGTACTGGGCGATTACCGCGCCGGACAGGGCCACCAGGCCATTGGACAGCGCCAGGCCAAGGATTTTCTGGTTGTCGGTGCTCACGCCGAAGGAGCGGATCATTTCCTGGTTGTCGCCGGTGGCGCGCATGGCCATGCCCAATTCGGTGTGCAGGAACCAGACGATCACCGCAACAAATGCCAGGCACACGGCGAAGAAAATCGCGACCGATGCCCAGGATCCGAGGATGCCCGAGGCGCGCATCGGGCTGATCAGGGTCTGTTCCCCGAGCAGCGGCGTATTGGCCTTGCCCATGATGCGCAGGTTAATCGAGTACAGCGCGATCATGGTCAAAATACCGGCGAGCAGGCCATCAATCTTGCCCTTGGTATGCAGCAGGCCGGTGATGACACCGGCAACCATGCCGGCGAAGAAGGCCAGCACCGTGGCCAGCCATGGGTTCATCCCGTTCACGATGCCGACCGAGGCAACGGCGGCACCGGTGGTAAAGCTGCCATCGACGGTCAGGTCGGGAAAGTCCAGGATACGGAAGGTCAGGTACACCCCGAGCGCCATGATGGCGTAAATCAGGCCGAGTTCAACCGCTGTGATCATGTGTGGATCCTTGAGTTGTAAGTTTTGCGAGTAGTCACGACGAAAGGCGAGGCATCAGGTTATGCGCCCCGCCTTGCGTCGGTAAGTTGTTGCCGGGGTTTAGTAAACCTCGACGGCTTCCTTCTTCATCTCATCGGTGAATTCAACGCCGACCTTCTTGGCGGCCTTTTCATTCAGGTAGAGATCAACCTCGGAGATGGTCTCCACTGGCAGGGTTGCCGGTTCGGCTTCGCCCTTGAGGACCTTCACGGCCATGGCGGCGGTCTGCTCGCCCAGCTTCTCGTAGTTGATTCCGTAGGTTGCCGTGGCGCCGCGCTTGACGGACTCGCCATCAGCGGAGATCACCGGGACGTTGTTCTTCTCGGCGACCTGCAGCAGGCCTTCCAGAGCGGAAACCACTGCGTTATCGGTTGGCACGTAGTAGGCATCCACATCCAGCGAGCTGGCAGCCTGCTGGACTTCGCTCGATGCCGATACTGCTGCCTTCTCGATGGTCAGGCCCAGGGACTTGGCCGCTTCCTCAGCCATCTTCACCTGGACAGCCGAGTTGGCTTCACCCGAGGAGTAGACGATTCCGACCTTCTTGGCGTCCGGCACCAGGTCCTTGAGCAGCTGCAGCTGCTCGTCCACCGGGTTCATGTCCGAGGTGCCGGTGACGTTGGCGCCGGGCGCTTCGCTGGAGGCTACCAGCTTGGCATCTACCGGGTCGGTGACCGCGGAGAAGAGCACTGGAACGTTGGTGATCGCCTGCGCTGCAGCCTGGGCCGAAGGGGTGGCAACTGCCAAAACCAGGTCGATATCCGAATCGGCAGCGAGCTTGCCGGCGATCGAGGTGTTGGTTGCCTGATCGGTTTCGGCGTTGTTCATGTCGTATTCGATCTTGTCGCCGGTGTAGCCGGCTTCTTCCATGCCAGCCTTGAAACCGGTAACTACAGCGTCAAGCGAAGGGTGCGAGACGAACTGGGAAATGCCGATCTTGACGGCGTCATCGCCGCCAGCAGCAGTGCCCCCGTCGCCACTGCCGCCACAAGCGGTCAAGGCCAGTGCACCAGCTGCTGCGATAGCAGCGAATTTCATGGCGGTGAAGCTCTTCATTGAAGTTCCTTTCAAAGTTCCCTTGCGAGTGAATCCCACCGATAGCGCGGATGCCCGGTTATGAAGCGCAACAGCTGCGCAGCATGCGGGAACCGTCCAGGCAACACGTCGATGATTACCCTCGATCTTACATGTGAACGACCTCACCTTGACTACGATCAAGGTCGATTCCCAGACGTTTGCATCTTGATCTGGATTCTAGTGGACACAAATGATCCGGATTGCGCCAGTATCTGGAAGTTTTGTATTTCTCGGCCTTAAGTTGTCGACAATTGCTTGGACAATCTGAAAATTTGACTCTTGTCGCACCACTGCCCAAGGCGCATTTTTGGTGTCGGCCCGGGCTTCGGCCCGGCGGCCACCACGAATGCGCATGGCACGAATAGAATGGGAACATCATGGCGCTTAGCATTACGTATCCCGAAGCCCTCCCGGTCTCATCCCGTCGCGCAGACATCCTCGAGGCGGTGCGCGAGAACCAGGTAGTTGTCATTGCCGGCGAAACCGGTTCGGGCAAAACCACCCAGCTGCCCAAAATGCTCATCGAGCTCGGCCTGGCCGAGCAGGGCATGATCGGGCACACCCAGCCCCGGCGCCTCGCCGCGCGCACCGTCGCCGAGCGCATTGCCGAGGAAATGGGCACGCAGATCGGTGACGAAGTCGGCTTCCACGTGCGCTTCACCGGCGAGGTATCGCGCAATACCAAGCTGAAGGTCATGACCGACGGCATCCTGCTGGCCGAAATCCAGCGCGACCGCCTGCTGAAAAAATATTCGGCAATCATCATCGACGAGGCCCACGAGCGCAGCCTGAATATCGACTTCCTGCTCGGATACCTCAAGCAGATCATGCCCCGGCGCCCCGAGCTGAAGATCATCATCACTTCGGCCACCATCGACCCGGAACGATTTGCCGCACACTTCGGCACTCCGCTGTCATCGGGCGAGATTGAACCGGCCCCGATCATCGAGGTCTCCGGGCGCACCTTCCCGGTGGAACTGCGCTACCGGCCACTGCAGGCCGAAGCCGAGCTGGACGCCGAGAACGCCGACGAGAATTCCCTGGAAGAAGAGCGCGACCCGCTCGATGCGGTCACCGACGCGGTCAAGGAGCTGTCCCGCGAAGCCCCGGGCGACATCCTGATCTTCTTCTCCGGGGAACGCGAAATCCGCGACGCCGCCGAGGCCCTGCGCGCCCTGGTCGCCTCCAATAAGCGCATGCCGCGCTACGAGGTGCTGCCGCTGTTCGCCCGGCTGTCGCTGGCCGAGCAGCACCGGGTCTTCCACCCGGGCGGCGCCCCGCGCATCATCCTGGCCACCAACGTGGCCGAAACCTCGCTGACCGTGCCGGGCATCAAGTACGTGATCGATACCGGCACCGCCCGCATCTCGCGCTACTCGCACCGCACCAAGGTGCAGCGGTTGCCGATCGAACGCGTCTCGCAGGCCAGCGCCAACCAGCGATCGGGGCGTTGCGGCCGTGTCTCCGAGGGCATCGCGATCCGCCTGTACTCCGAGCCCGACTACCAGGCGCGCCCCGAATTCACCGACCCGGAAATCCTGCGCACCAACCTGGCCAGCGTGATCCTGCAGATGATCTCCATGGGCGTGGTCTCCTCCGCCACCGAGGTGGCCCAGTTCCCCTTTGTGCAGCCGCCCGAAGCCCGCGCCATCACCGATGGCGTGAACCTCCTGCGCGAGCTCGGCGCCCTGGAATCCAATAAGGCCGCCAAGCTCACCGATATCGGGCGCAAGCTGGCCCAGTTGCCGCTGGATGTGCGCCTAGGCCGAATGATCGTGGAGTCCGCGGATCGCGGCGTCGCCAAGGAGCTCATGGTGCTGGCCGCCGGGCTGAGCATCCAGGACCCGCGCGAGCGCCCCAGCGAGGAGACCGGGCAGCGCGAGCGCGCGGTTCAATTGCACAAGCGCTTCGCCGACGAGAAGTCCGATTTCATCGCGCTGCTGAACCTGTGGGCCTACCTGCAGGAACAGCAAAAGCAGCTGTCCTCCTCGGCCTTCCGCAGGTTGTGCAAGTCCGAATTCATCAACTACCTGCGCGTTCGCGAATGGCAGGACCTGTTCACCCAGCTGCGCCAATTGGCCAAGCCGCTGGGCATCACCGTGGCGGCCGCGCCGATCGACCCCGCGGGCAATGAGGACCAGGTCCACAAGTCGCTGCTGGCCGGGCTGCTGGGGCATATCGGCCTCTACGATGAGCGCAAGCGCGATTATCTGGGCGCGCGCGGCACCCGTTTTGCGATCTTCCCCGGATCGGGGCTGTTCAAGAAGTCCCCCACCTGGGTCATGTCCGCCGAGCTGGTGGAAACTTCGCGGCTCTGGGCCCGGGTGAATGCGGCCATCGCGCCCGAATGGGTGGAAGAAGTGGCCCCGCATCTGCTCAAGCGCACGCACTCCGAACCGCACTGGTCCAAGCGCACCGGATCGGTGATGGGCTATGAGAAGGTAACGCTCTTTGGCCTGCCGATCATTCCCCGCCGCCAGTTCCACTACTGGCGCGTTGATCCTCTCCTGGCGCGCGAGCTGTTCATCCGCCACGCGCTGGTCGAGGGCGATTGGCGGACCCACCACAAGTTCTTCGCCAAGAACCAGGCGCTGCTCGAAGAGGTGGAAGAGCTCGAAACCCGCATGCGCCGGCATGATTTGCGGATCAGCGACGATGACCTCTTCGCGTTCTACGACGCCCGGGTCGGCGCCCAGGTTTATTCCGAGCGGCACTTCGACCGCTGGTGGAAGAAGGCCCGGGCCACCGATCCGGCGCTGCTGGACTTTGATCCCGAAGCCCTGCTGGCCGACGGCGGGGAACTGGACGAAACGCTGTTCCCGACCACCTGGCAGCTTGGTTCCATCCACCTGCCGCTGAGCTACGAATACAACCCTGCCGCCGCCGGCTCCGAGGGCGACGGCGTGTCGCTCAGCGTTCCGGTGGTGTTCTTGAACCAGCTGGATCCGGCGCGTTTCGCCTGGCTGATCCCGGGCCTGCGCCACGAGCTGATCACCGCACTGATCCGCTCCATGCCCAAGTCGATTCGCAAGAACTTCGTGCCCGCCCCGGATGTGGCGGCCAAGGCGCTTGAAATGCTCAACGCCGACTTCGATCCGTCCGCCGACGATCTGGCCGAATCCCTGGCGCTGGTATTGCGCCGGCTGCGCGGCATGGTGGTCGACCCGGCGGTCTTCGACTTCGCCACGCTGCCGCCGCACCTGCGCTTTGGCTTCACCATCACCGACGCTTCGGGCAAGGTGCTCGGCCAGGGCGATGACCTGGCCGCCCTGCAGTACAAATTCGCCGCCGCCAACCGGACCGCCCTGGCCAGCGGGGTCAACTCCCCCGGTGCCGGGAAACCCGGCAAGCCCGGCAAGCCCGTGGCTGCTGCCAGCCAGCGCAAGAAGGCCCAGGCTTCGGCGGCCACCGGCGCCTGGGACCAGAAGGCCCTGGAGACCTGGCCGCAGCTGGAGTCCTCGGGCCAGACCCTGGGCGATACCCTGCCGGCCAAGGTGACCACCACCGTGATGGGCCAGCAAATCACCGCCTACCCGGGGCTGGACGACAACGGCAGCACCGTGGATTTGACGGTCTTCCGCAGCGAAGCCGAGCGCGATGCCGCCCACCGCTCCGGCGTGATCCGATTGCTGATGCTGCGCCTGCCGCCGGCGGCAAAATTCGTGATCTCGCACCTGAACAACGCGGAGAAGCTGGTCTTCACGCAGAACCCGCATGGCTCGATCGACAAATTGATCGCCGACTGCACCATGGCCGCGGTCGATCAGCTGGTTCCCGAGTCGCTGCCGATGAACCGGGCAGGCTTCGATGCCCTCTTTGAAGCGGTGCGCGCCGAGCAGATCGACACCATCTTCACGATCACCGCGATCGTGGCCAAGGTGTTCGGCGCCTCCACCCGCATCAACAAGGATTTGAAGAGCACCAAGTCCCTGGCCATGTTCGCGGCGGTCACCGATATCCGTTCACAGCTGGAGCAGCTGATTTATCCGGGGTTCATCGCCGCCACGGGAGCGGCGAATCTGATGCGCCTGCCGCGCTATGTGGCCGGCGTCGAAAAGCGCCTGGAGAAGCTGCGCGCAGGCGCGGTCACCCGCGACTCCCAGGCGCTGGTGGTGATCCAGAAGCTGGAAGACGAGTACGACAGCGCGCTGGAGAAGGTGCCACAGGGCGCACGCGTCCCGGCGCTGCTGGCGCAGGTGAAGTGGATGCTGGAGGAAATGCGCATCTCGCTCTTTGCCCAGGAGCTGGGGACGGCCTATTCGGTGAGCGAAAAGCGCATCCGCAAGGCGATGAAGGACGGGCTGGCGCAGCTGTAGCGTGCGGTAAAGTGTGGGGCATGTCGAGTCCCGAATCAGACGCCTATGGGGTTGCCGGCCACGCCGTCAGCCCCGCAGTGCGCTAGTCCTGCGTCCGCACCTGGTGCGGTCGTATTCAGGGGTACCCGGGTGCTGTCCGCGGTGGCAAGAAGAACTCATTCTTGTTCCAACACCTCGGAGTCCTCCATGCCTTTTGCCCTCTACTTCCTTGCCTTGGCGGTTTTCGTCATGGGCACATCCGAATTCATGCTCGCCGGCCTGCTTCCGGCGATCGCTACCGACCTGAACGTCGACGTGGCCGCCGCCGGCCTGCTGACCTCGGCCTTCGCTATCTCAGTGGCCTTCGGTGCACCCTTGATGGCAGCCCTGTCCCGCCGCTTGCCCGAACGGACGACGCTCTTGTCCTGCCTGTTGCTCTTTGCCATCAGCCACGCCACCGCCGCGCTCGCCCCGGACTATGCGCTGTTGCTCATCACCCGGATCCTCGGTGCAGTGTCCAACGCAGGATTCCTGGCAGTCGCCTTGAACACTGCCACGAGGCTGGCGCCAGCTCATCTCAAGGGCCGGGCCCTGGCAATCCTGCTGGCGGGCACCAGCGCTGCGACCATTGCCGGAGTTCCCGCCGGAACGCTGCTTGGCGCACATGTGGGCTGGCGCAGCGTCTTCTGGGTGATCGGCTCGCTTTGCCTTCCGGCAATAGTTGGAGTGTTCATGGCAGTGCCGGTCTCCCGCACCAAGGGTGCGCCGACCGATCGAGCGCCACAACTGATCACTGAGCTGGCTGAGCTATTCACGCCGCAATTGGCGGGAACGATGCTGCTGGCGGCCTTGGTCAATGGCGGAACCTTTGCCGTCTTCACCTTTATCGCGCCGCTCGTGACCACGACTGCGGGGTTAGCCGAGCCTTGGGTGCCCTTGGTTCTGGTGCTCTTTGGCCCCGGTTCTTTTGCGGGCATTACAGTCGCGGGCCGGGTTTCGGACCGACGCCCCGTAGCTGTCCTGGCGACAGGCGGCCCGTTGTTGCTGGCCGGGTGGATCGCGCTGGCGCTGCTGGCCCTTGTATTTGCCCAAGGGTTTTTGTCATTCGCACTGGGCAGCACGCTGATCGGCCGAGTTATCCATGCTGCCACTGGTGCGCCAACCATGGGCGGTTCCTACGCGACCATGGCCCTGAACGCCGGTGCCGCGCTGGGGCCGGTTCTTGGCGGAATCACGCTCAGCGCCGGTTTCGGGCTGCTTGCCCCGGTATGGGTGGCTGCACTTCTAGTGGCGCTGGCAATGCTCATCAGCCTCGTGGCACCGCAATTACTTGGACCTCGTCCTCGTAGATAACGGTTCCGGGATCCCCGCTTTCCAGCTTCTGCCAGGGAACCTGGTGCGCGTCGAGCAACCGCAAGTAGGGCTCGACGCGCTCCAGCAGATGCCACGCGCTGTCCTTGAACCACGCCACCGCACCCGGGTTGATCTGGTGATCGTAGATCCCGGGCTGCAGATCGCTCGGATTCGGATAGGCCGCGTTGTACCAGTCATTCCCGGCACGCCACATCGCATGCTCTTCGGCGCTGTATTTTCCGTCGCGCCCCAGGACATTGGCCAGTGCGAAGATCCCTGGATACACGCCACGGGCATTGGCGGTTCTCGACTGGTATCGAATAAAAGCCACGCCGTCAGGCCCCGGGCACGAACTCGCCGTGGCCGTCGGCGACCAGACCGTCGCGCAGCTTCTGCGCATTATTGTCCATCGCCTGCGGATCCGGGTTGTCGGCCGCATTGGACAGGTCGAAATCCGCCAGCGAATTGGTCGGCCACACGTGCACATGCAGGTGCGGAACCTCGAAGCCGGCGATCATCAGCCCGGCACGCTGCGCGCCGAAAACCCGCTTCTGGGTCTGCCCGATCTTCTGCGCCACCAGGGTCAGGTGCGTGAGCAGCTGCTCGGAGGCATCGGTGAACTCGTCGACCTCCTCGCGCGGCACCACCAGGGCGTGGCCATCGGAGAGCGGGCCGATGGACAGGAACGCCACGCAGGTTTCGTCCTGCCACACGAACCGGCCGGGGATCTGCCCCTGGATAATCTTGCTGAACAGCGTGCTCATGGCAGCCTTTCGTCGGGTTGCGGAAATCTAGTGGCGGTGCTTTTCATCGCTGGTGGCGATCGGCGCCTGCGGGTAGGAGCAGTACTCGGACCAGCTGCCCGGATACAGTCCGAGTTCGATCCCGGCGCTGGCAGCGGCCAGCACCTGGTGGGCCGCGGTAATCCCGGAGCCGCAGTAGGCGGCCGATCCGGGCTGCTGCGCCCCCAGCTTTTCAAAGGCGGCCCGCAAGGCTTCCGGGCCGTAGAAGCGGGCCTGCTCATCGAGGTTATCGGTGGTCGGGCGGTTCAGCGCACCGGGAATATGGCCGGCTACCGGATCCACCGGCTCGGTGATCCCCAGATACCGCACGGTGGCCCGTGAATCGATCAAGACCCCGTCCAGGGATTCCAGCTCGTCGAAGTCCACCACCGGCATCCGCCCCCAGGACAGCGACACCGTACCGGGGCTCACCTCGGGGGCTTGCGTGGAGATCGGCCCCGCAGCCTGCCTCCAAGCCTCCAGTCCCCCGTCGAGCACCTGCACCTGCTCGAACCCCGCATGGCGCAGCAGCCACCAGGCCCGGGCCGCGGCCAGCGCGCCGGAATCGTCGTACACCACCACATGGCTCTGCGGGTTGATCCCCCAGCGCCGGGCGGCCGCTTCGAAGTCCGCAGGCAATGGCAGCGGGTGCCGCCCGGTATGTTCGCCCACCGCGCCCGACAGCTCCCGCTCCATATCGACAAACACCGCACCGGGAAGATGCCCGAGCGCATACTCTTGCGCGCCGTCATCCCGTCCGAGCACCCACCGGACATCAAGCAGGACGCACTCGCCAGGAAGCAGGGCCTTCAGCTCTTGGGCGGAAATCAACGGGTTCATCTGCGCTACCTTGCTACGAGTTCTTCGACTTTGTATTCGGCGCCATTCTCCAGGCGCGCAAACTGGCTGCCATCGCGTTCGGCGATCGCGCCCAGCTGGCGATCAAACAGCGCGACACCGCGTTCATTGAGCAGCCCATCGTGGATGGGCACCCAGGCCTCCGCCTTGACCGCCGTCGCGAA
>Ga0302349_1002672_pt1 | contig 11107 bp, 11 predicted proteins | sample PhyAR1_FD_202176 | JGI IMG/M metagenome (GOLD analysis project Ga0302349, IMG submission 202176) | Leaf surface microbial communities from alfalfa plants in UC Gill Tract Community Farm, Albany, California, United States - DLSL A.R1... | ecosystem: Host-associated > Plants > Phyllosphere >...
GGATGAGGTCTGCGACCGACGCGAGGATCATGGCGTCCATGTTCTTCATGTCGACGGATCCGCGACCCCAGAGGAGCCCGTCCCTGATCTCGCCCGCGAACGGATCCACCGACCAATCGTCGGCGACCGCGGGAACGACATCGAGGTGGCCGTGGAGAACGAGGGCCGGCTTGTCGGGGTTCTTGCCCGGCACGCGCGCCATGACGTTGGTGCGGCGCTCGATCGGCTCGTAGTATTCGGGCTCGAGGCCGAGGCTCTCGAGGAATGCGCCGACGTACTCGGCGGCCTCGCGCTCGCCCTTCGAGCGGCCTCCGCCGTAGTTGGTCGTGTCGATGCGGATGAGGTCGCGCGCGATTCGCACGACCTCCGGGAGTTGCTCGTCAGCCATGCGCTCCAGGCTACCCGTGCGAGCTGTTCACGCCCGCCAGATCGGCGGGGCGGCCGGCTCGGCATCGAAGATCTGCCCGACGGGGGTGCGTTTCTCCGCCTGGAACGCATCGTGGTTGCGGCCCGCTGCCCAGTACGCGGAGTACGACATACGCGATCGCGGAATGCCCCATTCGTTGTGGATGAGGGGGCGCAGCCGCTTCATCGCGCTTCGCTCTCCGTGGGCGAAGACGTCGACGGAGCCGCTCGGTGGCGCGAGCGCCTCGACCGCCGCGATCATGACCGAACCATACGCCGCCCCGTCGCGGTGGAGCCAGAACACCTCCACGCCCTCCGGAGCGTCGATCGCGATCTCGTCGTCCGCAGATTCCACCTCGATGTACGCGCGCCCGCGCGCAGCGCGCGGGAGGCTCTCGATCGCCGCGGCGATGGCGGGGAGCGCCGACTCGTCGCCGAGCAGGAAGTGCTCGTCGACCTCCGGGCTCGGCGCATAGCCGCCGCCGGGGCTCGAGAAGACGATCTCGTCGCCGATCCTCGCCCGCTCCGCCCAGGGACCCGCGATGCCCGTATCGCCGTGCGTGACGAAATCGATGGCGATGACGCGCGCCGCATGGTCGACCGTGCGGATCGTGTAGGTGCGCTGCGCCGGCATGTCCTCGGGAGCCAGGCGGCCCCGGAGCTCGTCGAGATCGTAGGGCGGGATCAGACCGAGCTCGGGTTTCGCGAACATGATCTTCACGTACGTGTCGGTGGTCCCCCGCTCCGCCATCTCACCCACGAAGTCATCGAAACCGGATCCGCCGAACAGCACGCGCACCATGTGCGGCATGACGGGTTCCGTCCCGACAACCTGGAACACGTATTGCGGCCGCCGCATCTTCTGCTCAGTCATCGATGCCATCCTCGCACAGGTGAGCTTAGGACGCCCTAACCACGCGGGCCGCCCGGGCCGCCCTTCGCGCCATCGCGGGCGACCGATGAACCCGTGATCGGGAGCCGAACGCGCTCGATAGGCTCGAAGCATGTTCACCTGGATCTTCCGCCTTGCATGGCTCGCGCTCAGCGGCTTCCTGCTCATCCGGATCTACGAGACGCTGTTCTCACGCGACCAGACGACGTCGATCTTCCCCTTCGTCGGCGACATCGGCGAGGTCGATGTGTCCTTCCTCATCGCGGGCGTCGCCTGGGGCATCATGATGACCTTCGGGTCATTCACCGGCGCGTCCGGGGCGTCCCCGCGCCGCGGCGGCGGGCCGGAGGCGATCGCGCCGGCGACGATCATCGAGGTGCGCCGCACGGGGCTCACCGTCAACGATGTGCCGCAGTACGAGATCTTCCTCGAGGTCGAACCCGTCGAGGGCGACTCGTTCGTGTCGAGCTTCAAGCAGCTCGTGAGCGGACCCGAGGCCGCCCATCTTCAGCCGGGTGGAATGCTCGCCGTGACCTACCGAGAAGGAAACCCCGACCGCGTCGCGCTCGCGGATCCCGGGTCTCGAGAGGTCGAGCAGACGATGCTGCGGTGGCGCATCTCGCACGGCCTGATCCCGCCGGAGCTCATCGGCGCGCGCACCCGCGGCATCTCCGAGCCCGCGAGCGTGCTCGAGCTTCGCCCGACCGGTGAGCGCAAGGCGGGCCAGGTTCAGGTCACGGCGCGCCTGCTCGTCATGCCGTCCGACGGATCCGACCACTTCGAGGTCGATTCGACCGTCTTCCTCCACCCCGAGGCCCTCTCGCACGTGCAGGTGGGTTCTCCCGTCTTCGCGATGTACGAACCGTCTCGCCCCGATCTCGTCCACATGACGATTCAACGTCAGGAGTCGCTCGCATGAACATTCTCGACACCCTCATCTGGCTCGTGAACTTCCCCGCGACGCACGCCTACGAGATGGTCTTCCTGGGTGCGTTCTCGAGCTTCGGGCTCATCGGGCTCGCCCTCAGAAAGGGTCCGCGCCGCTCACGGCTGGCGGAACTGCGCGCTGAGCGCGGCCAGGCGCCCACGGATGTGCCGGCCGCCGCGCGAATCGCGGCGGCGCTCCGGTCGTGGTTCTTCCGGCTGCTCTCGCTCGTCGTTCTCTCGGGCCTCGCGATCGCCATCGCGAGCCTCGTCTTCGGCCCGATCACCCGCGCCTACATCTACAACAACGGTGAGCAGGCCCTCGCGACGCAGACCGACGGACTCAGCAACGCCGTGCAGTTCGTCGCGGAGGACGGCGAGACGTACACCCTCAGCCTGCCGTTCTTCTCCCCGCCGACCTACCCGGACCGCGACGCGTTCATCTCGAGCGGCGGCCAACTCGTCGTGCGGTACCTGCCCGGTCACCCCCAGGCATACGTCGTCGACACATCCGAATCGGTGGACTCCTGGGGCGAACCGATCGGCGAGTGATGGAGCTGCTCGGGCGGCCGCGTCCCAGGCGGATCTGATTGGCTGGGCCCATGTCGACCACCCTCATCGTCGGCTGCGGCGACCTCGGCACCGAGATCGGCCTGCGGCTCGCCTCATCCGGACACCGCGTCATCGGCTGGCGTCGGAATCCCCCGTCGGGCGACTCCCCCATCGAGTTCGACGCGGTCGACGCCACCTCGCCCGTCACTGTCCCGTCCGATGTCTCCCACCTCGTGATCTGCACCGCCCCGCGGCGCGACGGCTCCGACGACTACGAGGCGACCTACCTGAACGGCATGAGACACGTGCTCAACGGTCTGCGCCGACGGCCCGAACGGGCGGTGCTCGTCTCATCGACGGGCGTGTACGGAGACCTGGGCGGCCGCGTCGACGAGGACACGCCGATTCCCGACGGGCCGCCTCGCGCTCGCACCCTCCTCGCGGCCGAGCGGATGTTTCTCGCCGAGACGGCGGGTCGCGGGACCGTGCTCCGGTGCGGCGGCATCTACGGCCCGGGGCGCACGCGCCTCATCGACCTGCTCCTCGCGGGTGAGGCCGCCCTCCCGTCCGGCCCCGCCATGACCAACCGGATCCACCGCGACGACGCAGCGGCGGCCGTGGTGCACCTGCTCGGCCTCCCCGAGCCGGCACCGGTGTACCTCGGCGTGGACGAGAGGCCCGCCGAGTTGGCGGAGGTGCTGACGTTTCTCGCCGAGCGACTGGGCCTCCCCCGCCCGCCCGTGGGATCCGTCTCCCGCGAACGCGGGGGCACTCGCGCGTGCGACAGCTCGCTGCTGCGGGCATCGGGCTTCGCCTTCGCGTACCCCGATTACCGCGCCGGCTACGCCGACATGCTCGATCGCCCGCGACAGCGGCATCCGTAATCGCGGCAGCGCCACGCGCGGTGGGGCTCCGCCGAGGCGGGACCCCAACGCGCGTCACTCGGCGATCGCGATGCCGTTGGCGCGGAGGTGTGCGAGGACGCGGTTCATGTCGGCGTCGTCCGGTTCGCCGTCGAGGACCCTGCTCATCAGGGCATGCGCGTCACCGATCTCCACGGGGCGGTCCTCGCCGAGGTCGGCGATGATCTTCTCCGCGACGAGCGTGACCTCCTCGTCCGTCAGTCGGCGGCGCAGAAGCGCCAACACCGGAACATAGTCGTTCGACGGAACGCCCTCCGGGTAGCCCAGTCGCAGCCAGTCGACCACGCGCTCGACGACGCCCGGACGGGGCGGTTCGTCCGCCGGCGCCGCCGTGGTCTGGGCCCACACGGCCGAGGCCTCCTCGGCCGTCGGAAGGCCGAGATCGAGCGGCTCGTCGACCTCTTCTGCGAGCCGCATCGCCTTCCCGCTCAGCGGCCAACCTCCGGCGGCGAGCTGCGCCGCGACCTGGCGGATGTCGGATTCCTCGGGAACCTCGCGGGTGAACCGCTCGATCGCATCGCGGATGTGGCGCACCCGCACCTTCTTCTTCTCCTCGGCCACGAGCTCCGCCACGATCTGGACGTAGTCGTCGTCCGAAAGCGTGCGGCGCAGGAGCGCGAGCAGCGGGAAGCTGTCCTTGGGCGGGACGCCCTCGGGGTACCCGGCACGCAACCAGTTGAGTACGGATGCAATCAGGCCTTCAGCCATGTCAACCTCCAAACAGAGAGATGCCGAAGTAGTGATTGAGGGAGTGCCTCGTCACGAAGAGAACCCCCGCGATCACCGCGAGAATCACGACAGAGTACAGCAGATACGCGCCGATCGTCGCGAGGGGCTTGCGCGCGAGACGCGAGCCGTCCTCGGCGACGCCGCTTCCCACGGCCTGCAAGCGCATGCCGAGGGCGAAGAGCGCGGGAAGGCCCGCGCCGAGCAGCAGGCCCACCCCGAGCACGCGGAGCGCCGACAGACCGATCTCAGCGAAGTTGATGTCCATGAACTTGTCTCCCGAGGCTCAGCGAGCGGATCCGGCGGGCACGTTGTCGTCCCAATCGGCGTTGACGTTGGACGCGTCGACCTTCTGTCGGCGGCTGTGCAGGTACATGTAGAGCGACGCGAACACGAGGATCACGAAGACGGTGATCGCACCCGCCAGGCCGCCGATGCCGTTCTCGAGGAAGAAGCAGAGCGCACCGACGATGCCGGCCGCGGGCATCGTGATGAGCCACGCAGCCGCCATGCGTCCGGCGACGCCCCACCGCACCTGCGCGCCCGGCTTGCCGACCCCGGATCCGAGGATCGAGCCCGTCGCGACGTGCGTTGTTGAGAGCGCCATCCCGAACGTCGACGACGTGAGGATGATCGCCGCAGACGATGCCTCGGCGGCCATGCCCTGCGGTGAGTCGATCTCGACGAGACCCTTGCCGAGCGTGCGAATGATGCGCCAGCCGCCGAGGTAGGTGCCGAGCGCGATCGCGACGCCGCACACGAAGATGATCCAGACGGGGAGCCCGTGCTCCTCGATGTTCGTCGTCGTGAGCGAGCCGTGGGCGATGAGCGCGAGCGCGATAACGCCCATGGTCTTCTGCGCGTCGCCCGTTCCGTGGGCGAGCGACACGAGCGATGCCGTGCCGATCTGGCCCCAGCGGAAGCCCGTTTCGCGGCGCTTGGCGTTCACCCGCTTCGTGAAGGCGTAGACGAGCCAGGTACCCACCGCGGCGATCGCACAGGCGATCGCCGGCGAGAGGAACGCCGGAACGACGACCTTCGCCATGATGCCGCCCCAGTTCACGCCGGCGGTGCCGATGCCGGCGAGCCCGGCACCGATGAGACCGCCGAATAGCGCGTGCGATGAGCTGGAGGGCAGGCCGAGCAACCAGGTGATGAGGTTCCAGAGGATGCCGCCGACGAGCCCCGCGAAGATGATCATCATCGCCGTCTGCGGATCCAGCCCGAGCGCCAGATCGCCCGTGTCGGTCTGGATGTTCAGCACATCGCGGGTGATCGTCGCGGCGACCTCGACCGAGAGGAACGCACCGACGAGGTTGAGGATCGCCGAGAGCGTGACGGCGGCCTTCGGCTTCAGCGCACCCGTCGCGATGGACGTGGCCATCGCGTTTCCGGTGTCATGAAACCCATTGGTGAAGTCGAAAGCGATCGCCGTGACGATCACCAGGATCAAGATGAGGAGCTCACCGGACATGTATTCCATGGTCGCAGACCGACGTCTGTAAATATCACCGATCCCGAAGAATCCGCCAGGCCGTTTCCCAAATGTTCATCTTTTCTTCCCGGATGCGACGCGCGCGGGTGGGACCGCTGCCGCCCGCGGGTCACTCGTCGGCGAGCGGCTCCTTCGGGAGCTTGCGCACCTTGGCGCGGCGCCGGCGGCGCTCGGGAATCATGCCGCGCATCTCGTCGAGCTTGCCGAAGCACAGCAGTCGATCGCCCGCCTCCAGGACGACGTGCTTGCGCGGGTTGGGGATTACCTGGGCGCCGCGGTGCAGCGTCAGCACCGTGATGTCGCGTTCCCACAGGCCGAGCTCGCCGAGTTCCTTGCCGATCTGACCCGAGCTCGCGTTGGGGACGAGCTCCGCGACGCCGTAGCCCGTCGAGACGCTGAGGCGCTGGCGCACATCGATCTCGGGGAAGTCGACCTGGCTGGCGATGTAATCGATGATGGCGCCCGCCACATCGAGCCCCGTCGCCAGCTCGATGCCCTGCAGGCCCGGCGACGAGTTGACCTCCATGACGAGGGGGCCGTCATTGCCCTCGAGCATGTCGACGCCCGCGACGCGCAGGCCCATGATCTGCGCGGAGCGCACCGCCGTCTGCTCGTACTCCGGGCTGAGCGTGACAGCTTCGACCCGCCCGCCGCGGTGCACGTTCGACCGGAACTCGTCGCCCTCGGCGACGCGACGCATCGCGGCGACGACGCGGTCGCCGACGACGAGCGCTCGGATGTCGCGCCCGCGGCTCTCCGAGATGAATTTCTGGATCAGGACGTTCTGGTTCGTGGAGTGCAGGGTCTCGATAATCGCCTCGGCGACCTTGACCTGCGGGGCGAGGATCACGCCGATGCCCTGGGTGCCCTCCAGCAACTTGATGACCACGGGCGCGCCGCCGACGCGCTCGATCGCCTGGCGCACATCGGCACGATTGCGCACGAATGCCGTGGCCGGCATCGCGATGTTGTGGCGCGAGAGGATCTGATTGGCGCGCAGCTTGTCTCGGGCGCTCTGGATCCCGTTCGCGGTGTTCGGGGTGTAGACGTCCATCTGCTCGAACTGGCGCACCACGGCCGTGCCGAAGTACGTGATCGAGGATCCGATGCGCGGCAGGATCGCGTCATAGTCGCTGAGCTGCTTCCCTCGATACAGAAGGTCGGGCTCATCGGAGGTGAGATCGATCGCGAATCGCAGCGTATTGAGCACCTTGACGTTGTGGCCGCGCTGCGCGGCCGCCGCGCGGAGGCGCTGCGTCGAATACGACTGAGGGGCTCGGGAGAGCACGGCGATCTTCACGGATTTTTCCTGCCAAGATAAGGGGGTGGTTCGGTCTCATTCAAACACGACTACGGGCTGGCGGGAGTGGGTGTCGCTGCCCGATCTCGGCGTCGACTGGATCAAGGCCAAGATCGACACCGGCGCGCGCACGTCCGCCCTTCATGCCTTCGAGATCAGCGAGTTCGAGCGCGACGGCGTGCCGTGGGTTCGATTCAAGATCAAGCCCTGGCAGGACAGCCAGGAGGACGCCCGCGTCGTCGAGTGTCCGATCCTCGACCGGCGCACGGTGCGCAGCTCGTCAGGCCACAAGCAGAACCGCATCGTGATCGAGCTGATGCTTCGCCTCGTCGACCGCGAAGTGGTCGCTGAGGTCACGCTCACGAACCGCGACAAGATGGGCTTCCGGATGCTGATCGGCCGCGAGGCGCTCCGCCGCGGCTTCGTGGTGGATCCCGCGCGGTCCTTCCTCGGCGGTCGCGCCCCGCACGAGACACGGCGCCGCAACCGCGGAAAGGCGTAGGCCGCCGCGGTCGCTCGCGCTCGACGGCGAGTGGCCGATTGAAACGCGCGCGACGTTCGGAATGTGACCCCGCATGACCGACTGACTTCTGCTGCACGCACAATTACCGGAGTATCGAATTGTGCATGCGCCCGAGAACCGTGATCCGGCAGCCGCCACAACCGCGTCTGATCCGAGTGGTATTCCATTTGAGTCGATTTCTCCGGAATCATTGCGGAAGCTGCGCACGAGCATCAAATGGACTCGTTATCCGGATGATGTGCTCCCGCTCTTCGTCGCCGAAATGGATTTCACGGTATCGCCGACTATTCAGCAGGCGATCATCGACCGCGTCCTCGCCTCGGACACGGGCTATCTCGATGCCCCGGGCCCACTCGCCCCCGCCTTCGCCGATTTCGCCCGTGACCGCTGGGGCTGGGACGTCGACCCCTCCTCCGTCCACATCTGCACGGACGTCAGCGCCGGCATCGTCGAGACGCTGCGGCTCGCGCTCCCCCAGGGCGGCAGGGTCGCGATCACCACGCCCGTCTACCCTTCCTTCTTCGAGATGCTCGAGGAGCTTCCGGTGGAGATCGTCGAGATTCCCCTCGTCGACGTCAACAATGAGTCGGCGCCGGACGCGCGCCTCGATCTGGACGCGCTCGCGGCGGAGTTCGCGTCGGACGCCGGTATCGATGCACTGCTCCTGTGCAGCCCGCACAATCCGCATGGGCTGATCCACACCGCGGACGAGCTCTCGCGCCTCGCTCATCTCGCTCAGGCGAACGACGTGTTCATCGTCTCCGATGAGATCCATGCGCCGCTCACGCACAGCGGCCAGGTCTTCGTGCCCTTCGGCCCTATCGCGGCGGAGGCCGGAGCACGGTCCGTCACGGTCACGTCCGCGAGCAAGGGCTGGAACCTCGCGGGCACGAAGTGCGCGATCGTCGTCGCGTCGGGCGAGCGAGAGAATCTCCTCCTGCAGCGGCTGCCACCCGAGGTCGCCTGCCGCGCGAGTATCCTCGGCCTCCACGCGAACGTCGCGGCGTTTCGCGACGCCCGCGAGTGGCTCGATGCCGTGGTGATCCGCATCGAGCAGAACGCTCGCCTGCTTGCGGAGCTCATCGCGTCGATGCTGCCGGGCGTGCGGTACTCGCTGCCGCAGGCCGGCTACCTCGCGTGGCTGGACTTCCGCGGCACGAGCATCGCGGCGGATCCTCACGGCACGATCCTGCGCGAGGCACGGGTCGCGCTGGGCGACGGCAGGGCCTTCGGGCGCGGGGGAACCGGGCACGTGCGCATCAATCTCGCGTGCGCGCCGGAAACCCTGCGGGCAGCGATCGCCAGGATTGCGGCCGTCACGCAGAAGCACGAAGCGGAGGACATCTCATGAGCGCTGCGGATCCGATCACCGGCTGGGACGACTTCGGCTTCGATACCCGTCAGGTTCACGCCGGCGAGTACACCGACCTCAACGCCGGGCTGCGCGTGCCGGCGATCGCGATGTCCGCCGGCTTCGTGTTCGACGACTTCGACGACCAGGCGGCGCGATTCTCGGGCCATTCGGTGTGGCGCGCGGGCGCCGATTCCGTCCCCGGCGAGGTCGACGCCTTCACCGGAACCGCGCCGGGCCCCATCTATGCTCGCCAGGGGAACCCGACGAACGCCGTTGCCGAGGCGCGCCTCGCCTCGCTCGAAGGCGGCACCTCGGCGGTCGGTGTGGCGAGCGGTCAGGCGGCCATCTCGTCCGCCCTGTTCGCGCTCGCTCAATCCGGTGACCACATCGTCTCCACCGCCTCGATCTACGGCGGCACGCGAGTACTCTTCGGCCGAAGCTTCCGGCGCTTCGGCATCGACGTCGATTACGTCTGGAATCCCGCCGACGACGAGGAGTGGGAACGCCTCATCCGTCCGAACACGAAGGCGATCTATACCGAGACACTCCCGAACCCGTGCAACGACGTCACCGATCTGCGGCGTCTCGCGGCGATCGCGGAACGCTTTCGGCTACCGCTCGTGGTCGACAACACCGTCGGCACGCCCGCGCTGATCCGGCCCTTCGAACACGGAGCCAGCATCGTGGTGCATTCGACGACGAAGTTTCTCACGGGGCACGGTGCCGCGATCGGCGGCGCCATCGTCGATGGCGGCAGCTTCGATTGGGACGCCGCCGAACGTGCCGGCCGTTCGTATCCGATCCTCACCCGCGCGCCCCACCCGGGCCTCGGCTCGATGCTGGATCGCTTCGGCACGACCGCCTATGCGCGCGCCGTGCGCGAGGCAGTCGTGAACGATGTCGGTCCGTCGCTCTCACCGTTCAACGGCTTCCTGCTGCATCAGGGCATGGAGACGCTCTCGCTGCGCATGGAGCGCCACGTCGCGACGTCCCAGCTGATCGCCGAATGGCTCGCGTCGCAGCCCGAGGTCGCGTCGGTCGACTATTCGGGACTGCCCGGACACCCGCTGTATGAGATCGCTCGCCGCGATTACGGCACGAACGCCGGGGGCGTCGCCCGCTCCGGCTCGGTCTTCGGCGTCAGGGTTCGAGGCGGTGTCGAGGGCGCGCGCGCCTTCGTCAATGCCGTGCGCATCTTCTCCCGCATGACCGGCATCGGCGACACCCGCTCGATGGTGATCCATCCGCTGACGTCCACGCATGCGACGTTCGCCCCCGAGGTCAACGACCGGCTCGGGATCACCCCGAACCTGCTGCGCCTTTCCGTGGGATTGGAGACCGCGGACGACCTTGTGCGGGACCTGCGAAATGCGCTGGATGCCGTGGCCGCCGCGACGCGATGACGCGCCGTCGGCGCGCCCGTGACGCGCGCTGACTCGGGAATACCCGTCATAAAGCGTCATTTTCACGAGGACTATGGGCGGAATATGACGGGTATCGGGCATTGCCGCCGCCCGACGCGAGAAATATAAAGTAATCACCTGTCACAATTCCACATCTAATGACGGAATGCGTCGGGGCTCATTGCGATTACTTCGTATTCGCAAATAGCTTCAGGGCATGGCCCCCACACGCGAAATCGAACCGTCAGATCGCCTCGTCGTCGGCGTTGCACTGGACGGTGCCGGATGGCATCCGGCGGCATGGATCGACGCGGAATCCACCGCCGAGTCGCTCTTCACGCCCGACTACTGGACTGGCCTGATCGCCGTCGCCGACGACGCGGGCCTCGACTTCGCGACCTTCGAGGATGCGCTCCACCTGCGCGGCCTCGGCTCCGTGTCGTCGCCGGAGGACGCGAGCCGGACCAGCGCCGCGGGTTCGGGCACCCGCCCGGAGGGGGTCGAAGGGCGGCTGGACGCGCTGCTGACCGCCAGCGTGCTCGCCCCCCGCACGCGCCGCATCGGCCTGATCCCGACGGTCACGACGACGCACACCGAGCCGTTCCATGTC
>Ga0302349_1002674_pt1 | contig 11098 bp, 6 predicted proteins | sample PhyAR1_FD_202176 | JGI IMG/M metagenome (GOLD analysis project Ga0302349, IMG submission 202176) | Leaf surface microbial communities from alfalfa plants in UC Gill Tract Community Farm, Albany, California, United States - DLSL A.R1... | ecosystem: Host-associated > Plants > Phyllosphere >...
CAGCAGCAGAGGTGCTCAGGCCCGCACTCCGGCACGCTCGCCCAGACAAAAAAGCTGCCACGTCTGACCGTGACAGCCTTTGCACATTTAACCTTAACTGACAGGCATTAGGCGCTGAGGCCCCATTCTGTTTCCATTAATATTTTTATAAACGACTATTCCGGTAGCGCATAAACCACCACCTGATCGCCCACCTGATCCTTGAGAATAGTATTCCCCCCCGCGACAAAGGCGACATACTGACGGCCTTTATACTCATAGACCGATGGATTCGCTACCGCAGGTGCTTCAACCTGATCGGACCACAGCTCTTCACCATTATCCACTGAGTAAGCGCGAACTTTGGCATCCATTGAGGCACCAATAAAGATCACGCCACCCGCGGTCACAGCCGGACCGCCAATGGTGGGTGAGCCCCAGCTTTCTGGCATAAAGAAGCCATACTGCTGCGAAGCGCCAACCGGACGACGCCATTTTACGTCACCCGTATGCATATCCAGCGCCACGATTTCACCAAAGGGTGGCTGCCAGCACGGCATACCCAGCCAGTTGTTCGCCACCATCAGACGCAGCCCATAAGGCGCGCCTTCCTGCGGGGCAAAACCGCTCTCGTTGCCGGAACCATTATCCGCTTTGTCGTAATCTTCACGGCTATAGAGCTTCACATACTGCACAATGTGAGAGGTGTTCACGATAGCAATCTGTTTTTGTGGATCATACGCCACGCCGCCCCACTGAACGCCCCCGGCACTGTCCGGATAGGTTAGCGTCCCTTCGCCCCTGGTAGTGGGTGGCGTGTACATTCCCTCATAGGTCAGCTTATCCCACAGTCGTGAACACTGGCCGGCACCCACCATATCCGCCAGTTTCCAGATCTCTGGCTTTTTCGATTGATCGAGCAGTGGCGCAGGTTTAGTCGGGAATGGTTGTGTTGGCGAAAGTACTTCGCCCTGCACCGAACCATCGCCCTGAGGCACCGGACGTTCTTCTATAGGCCAGACATCCTCACCCGTCAGACGGTTCACCACAAACAGAAAACCCTGCTTGGTCGCCTGGATCAGCGCCGGGATCTTTTTGCCGTTGACGGTGATATCCATCAGCGTGGGTGCCGAGTTGATATCGTAATCCCACACGTCGTGATGCACCCACTGGCGCGACCAGACCACTTTACCGGTGTTGATGTCCAGCGCGGTGGTAGAGGTGCCGAGCGGAATCGGATCGACGCGGTTACCGCCCCAGTAGTTGGGAGACGGGGATGAGACCGGCAGATAGACCAGGCCATGCGCCTCATCGGCAGACATATGTGTCCAGACGTTGGCGGTACCGGTGCGTTTGCGGATTTCGGCCGGAATAGCGTCAAAAGTCCATTCGCGTTCGCCGGTCTGCGCATTAATTGAAAACACAGTGCCCGGAGGCGCTTCAGCATAAGCCCAGTCTTTGCCAGCCCAGCCCACAAGCAGATGGTTGCCGACGACGGTGGGCGGCTGCAGCACAGATAGCGGGTATTTAGCGTTAACCGTGTTCCATTGATTAAGGTCCAGCACGCCGTTGTCAGCAAAGTTACTGCATGGTTTCCCCGAATCGGCATCCAGCGCAAAGAGCTTGCCATCTACGGTCCCCATATAGACGATCTTCTGACACGCTTGTCCGGCAGCCGGTTGTCTGGCCTGCCAGTAGGAGACGCCGCGGTTCTTCAGTACCGGCTGCGTCAGAGCTTTGCGCGAGGATTTGGTGTCATAGTGCCACTTTTCTTTACCTGTACCGGGGTCCAGCGCAATCAGGCGATCAAACGGAGTACCAATGTAGAGCGTCTGGTTGGCAAAAATGGGCGTTGCTGACCAGACGGTGGCAGGGATGTCACCTTTGCCATCCGAGACATCTCCGGTATGAAATTCCCAGATTTTCTTCAGATTGCTGACGTTATCCGCAGTGATCTGTTTCAGCGGACTATATTTTTGTGCGTTGAGCTGACCATGGAAGCTGTCCCAGGTGGCAGAAGAGGGCACCAGTGAGCTGGCGGCGGAACTGGCAGACTCGACTTTCTGCCCGTCACGCTTGCCGGTGGACGCCTCTTCCGTGGTTTCAGTGGTTCCCGGCGCCTGTTGATTAGCGGAATCCACATTAAGTTTTTCCTGGGTGCCCATAGAGGCTTCAGCAGCGTTATCCTGCTTCTGCGCCTGCGTCACTGGTATGCACAGCAGCGCCAGCGCCGTGATGCTGACTTTCATTAATGGAGAATAGAGATCATTATGCACGGGCAGCTCCTCAGGCTCTGACGCGATGATTGTGACGAACGGAATTGCGGCTCAGCGTAATCAGACCAATCAGGCCGACCACCATTGCTGCCGTAATGATGTACTGATGCAGTAGCGCAGCTGCAAAACCAATCGCGAATAGCATCAGAAAAACGATAACAATCAGCGTAGTGCGCGCGCCGCGGCGGGATGCGCCGCGTAAAAGAAAGGTCAGTAACGCCAGTACGGCGCTGGCGATGGCCACACCCAGAGCTCCGATAGTCCCGGTAACACCGGTGAGAGGTGTCAGCCACGCGTATAAAGCCACCGCGAAGCCGATCACGGCTGCCAGCAACAGCAGTAAGCTGCCCAGGCGTGAGGGTTGAGATTGCGACATATCAGGACGTCCCCCGTTGAAATGTACAAAGAGTAAATATGGCGTATTGAAGGGTTCAGGCAGCAGCTTTCGCGCAAAACGGTGATTAAAAAAACCGACGCAGCACGATGAACAGCGGCAAAGTTAACTAAACGTAACAGAGTATAGAAGATGGTTTCTTATTGGGGGGACTCAACCGGATATCGCATTCACGATGGCTGACAAACCGGACTTAGCATCAACCATGGCTATTTTAATTGTGCGTATTAATGATGCCTTTTTGATCAAATTATAACGCCTCGACCCACAGCCACAGTTCAAACGGCGGTTATTAACCAGTCGGGATATCAGCCATGCCGCTTGCGGCAAATAATAGACGCATCGCCGCCATCTCTGCTGGTGGGTGCCGGTTTACAGAGCCGGCATCCACGTAATGAAAGATCGGTATTAAGGAGAGGGCAAAGGAGTGATGATAAATTCAGGCTGGTAGAAAACAGGAAAATTCACCGATCTGGCAATAAAACAGACTTTATGAATTTCATGGTGAATAGCCGTTGCCGCATCGATATTTGTCCCCGCCAGGACCGTAATTTTTGGCCTGAGTATGGCTGAAATAAAGCGGCCTGCTCCCCCTTTTAAAACTTCACCTGTGGCTACCGGTGAATCTTCATAATCCACGACGGTGATGCCCGCATCGGAGGCGAGATGCAGATACCAAAGCATATGGCAGGCTGAAAGCGAGGATAACAGGAGATCTTCAGGGTTCATTTTACCCGGATCGCCGCCCAGCAATGGGTCATTAGAGCAATGAACGATTTCCTTGCCGGTTATGGCGATATCCCATGTCCGCGCATAGGAGTGATAGCCTGATGTGCCCGTGCCTCTGTTACCTGTCCACGCGATATGTGATCTATAACTGTGTTCCATTATTTTGCCGAACTCCTCTGCATGATGAAGATATAGACTGATAATCTATGAAGCATCGGCCACTGTTGTTGATACGCAATGAACGATACCTGAAGCAAGCCGGTGAATGCTGCAGCCATTCCTCTGCGTGAAGGGTCAGCAGGAACTTTTGTCATCATCTGCCCGCGGTCGTGAAGGTGGGTCTTTTCAGCCGCCGTTAACCCGCGCATCGACCCGCAGTGACGGTAACGCCTCCTGTCGGGAATAGTCGGTAGGGGGAAAAAAAACTATAAAAATCCGATCCTTCCCTGAAATTATAATATGCTCTGCCATAATGGCTGTTACATTCAGAAATGCACCAGCAGAGAGGTTATATGTCTCAATCAAAAATAACAGAGCACACTCAGCGAAGTAAAATCAATCCGCCGGTGTTTTACAGCTCCGCCATATTGATCTTTATCATCGTTGCTTTTGCTGCCATTTTCCCTGAACAAGCCGACAAGCAGCTCAGCGCGCTGCAAAGCGGCATCTTCGCCAATGCCAGCTGGTTTTACATTCTGACTGTTGCCCTGATACTCATGAGCGTCGCCTATCTGGGCATGTCCCGGTTTGGTGACATCAAACTAGGTCCCGATCACTCTGAACCCGATTTCAGCTACCTATCGTGGTTTGCCATGCTGTTTTCAGCCGGCATGGGCATAGGACTGATGTTTTTTGGCGTAGCCGAGCCGGTGATGCATTACATGGCGCCGCCGTCAGGCACGCCGGAGAGCGTTGAGGCCGCCAAGGAGGCACTCCGCATCACGTTCTTTCACTGGGGACTGCATGCCTGGTCAATCTATGCCATCGTGGCATTGATACTGGCCTTCTTCAGTTATCGTCACGGCCTGCCGCTGACGCTGCGATCGGCACTCTATCCGATTATTGGCGAAAAAATTTATGGGCCGATAGGGCATGCCGTCGATGTTTTTGCCGTTATCGGTACCGTGCTCGGTGTAGCAACCTCGCTGGGTTATGGTGTTTTGCAGGTTAATGCCGGGCTCAACCACCTCTTCGGGGTTCCGGTTAACCAAACCATCCAGGTCATACTGATTGTGGTTATTACCGGCCTCGCCACCTTGTCGGTGGTGTCGGGACTGGATAAAGGGATCCGCATACTTTCAGAAATCAACCTGACGCTGGCGGTGCTGTTGCTGGTTCTGGTGGGTGCGATGGGGCCAACGGTTCTGCTGCTGAAATCGTTTGTTGAGAATACCGGCGGATACCTTTCAGAAATAGTGAACAAGACCTTTAACCTGTATGCCTATGAGCCCAAATCCAGCAAATGGCTGGGAGGCTGGACCCTGTTTTACTGGGGCTGGTGGCTGGCCTGGTCGCCCTTCGTCGGGATGTTTATTGCCCGCGTTTCGCGTGGACGCACCATTCGTGAGTTCGTAACCGGCGTACTGTTTGTGCCAGCCGGTTTCACCTTGCTGTGGATGACATTTTTCGGTAACAGCGCGATCTGGCTGATCGTGAGTAAAGGAGCACGCGATCTGGCAGAGACCGTACAGTCCGATCAGACCCTCGCGTTATTTAACTTCCTTGAGCATTTCCCCTTCAGCTCGGTACTGTCGTTTATTGCTATGGCCATGGTAGTCGTCTTTTTCGTGACGTCCGCTGATTCCGGCGCGATGGTGGTTGATACCTTAGCGTCAGGAGGCACCGATAACACGCCGGTCTGGCAGCGTATTTTCTGGGCATCAATGATGGGGGTTGTTGCCATCGTGCTGTTACTGGCAGGCGGCATGAAAGCGCTGCAAACGGTGACCATCGCCAGTGCGTTGCCCTTTGCCATTATACTTCTGACGTCGATATACGGGCTGTTCAAAGCGCTGCGCATTGATTATTACAAACGCGAGAGTAAGCAGATCACCACCATCGCCTCGCCAGCTTCACGAAACCCGATTTCGTGGCAACGCCGGTTGCGGAATATTGCTTATTTCCCCAAGCGTTCAAACGTGAAACGCTTTATGAATGAAGTGATTCAGCCTGCCATGCATATGGTCAGCGGCGAACTGCTGAAGCAAAGTACCGTTTCTCACATTAATGACAGTGCAGACGATCGGGTGCATTTTGAAGTGGATCTGGGAAATGAACTCAACTTTGTTTATGAAGTGCGGCTTCGTTCCTATATTCAGCCTACCTTTGCCCTGGCCGGATTAGGCGATGAGAAAAAAGAAGAGCATCGCTACTACCGTGCAGAGGTCTACCTGAAAGAGGGCGGGCAGGATTACGATGTGATGAGCTGGACGCAGGAGCAGATTATCAACGATATTCTTGATCAGTACGAAAAACACCTGCATTTCCTGCATCTGGTACGTTAATCACCGGGCCTGGCTCACTGAGCCAGGCTGTCTTTGCCTCTATTCATACCTTTCAGTTCCACAGATCGACGCGGTTTCAGCGCTTCCTTTCCGGGTTTAATCAATAAGATTATTTCCGCGTCATAGCAGCTCCAGTATCAAATTAGGTGACAACGTCACGCTAGTGCATTAATAGATATCGGTGAGAACAGACTGAAGAAGAGACAATCAGGAAAGAGAGTCAGACCTACGGCAAGAAAAAGCGCTTCCGAATGGAAGCGCCTGTCGCAATCAGGATCAGAAAGAGAGAGTCAGACCGGCGTAATAGGCACGGCCCGGCTCGTTGTAGGTGGATGCACCTTCGGCTTCACGGTAAATACGCTTATCGAGCAGGTTATTGATACCGGCATTAGCACGCAGATTTTTGGTGACGTCGTAGTTAAGATTCAGCCCAAATACTGAATAGGCTCCGACTTCACGCGTCGACAGTGAACTGGCTTCGGTACGCGATTCTGCATTTTCACGCGGTTTCTGACGGCCATACATCGTCCAGTTCAGGCTGGTGGAAAAATCCTCTGTCACCTGCCAGTCGAGCATCGTGTTGATGGTGTATTCCGGGATGATCGACAGCGGATTTCCGGTCTCTTTATCCTTCGACTCAATCATATAGGTCGCGTTGGTCCGCCATTCCAGCGCATCGCGCACTAACGGAATCGTCATATTCCCTTCCAGACCTTCTACCACTGCCTTACCGCCGTTGCTCCACTGCAGGATATTATTGCCGTTGGAGGCAAAACCAATCCGCTCGGTGCCCGCCACGATTTTGTTCTTATAATCGTTACGGAACCAGGTGATCCCGGCAATATAGCCATCCTGACTAAACTCAATGCCCAGCTCTTTATTTACGCTGACTTCAGGATCAAGGTTCTCGTTGCCCAGCAAATAACAACTCCCGCCGATACCGATCGGGCAACCGTTGCCGCGGGTCGCCAGTAAATAGCCTTCCGTTGACTGATAGAGGTTAGGGGCTTTAAACGCACGGGCAATACCGGCCTTGAGTTTGAAGTTCTCGCCCAGTCCCTGGGAAATATTGAGCGACGGACTCCAGTTCGCGCCAAAGGTATCGTGATAATCAAAACGCAGACCCGGGATCAGCTCCGTGCTGTCGGTGGCGGCAATATTATCCTCGAAATAAAGCGAACTCAGAGTCGCGCTGTTTTTACTGTTGCGGCTACCTGCATCGCCATTGATCCCACCAATAGAGACGCCGGGTGCGCTGGTGCCATTCATTGAGTTGGGATCGTTTAACTCGTCGCGATTCCACTCAGCACCCAGCGTCACCGTCTGTTCCCGCACTATCTCCAGCGGGAAACTGACTTCGCCACCGGCGCGGTAACTCTCGAAGCGGCTGGTGGAGAACGTCGTGCTGTTAATTCGTCCCTCACCGCTGCCTGCGGTTCCTTCGTTGAGGCGGGTATTGTTGGTTTTTTCATAATTGAAGGTCAGTTTCGACTGGCCCCAATCCCAGATCCCGTTGTGGGCAATGCCATAGGTCTGACGATAAAGACGGTTAGTTTCTGAACCATCCAGCGATTCAATCAGAGCATTGCCCGCACCGTTGCTGTATTGGGTATCGCCAGCATATATATTGCCCTGACGGCTGTAACCGTAACTGAAATCAATCACCTGCAACGGCGTTAATTTCCAGGAGAGTACGCCATTAATATCTTTATTGCGCACGCCTTCGCGTCCGGCGGCGGCAGAACCATTCTGCGACTGGTTGATATCAAAAGCATCACTGTCGGTTTTATTGATGTTGCCGTAGAACCGCATGGTAAGCGCGTCACCGGCCAGCGGACCGCTGAGATTAAAGTTGGCGCGGCGGGTAGCGCCTTCTTTGTCATCTTCCGGCTGATTGGTGAACAGCGACAGCGAGCCATGCCAGTCATCCGTCGGGCGCTTTGTGATAATATTGACCACGCCACCGGCAGCGCCAGAGCCATAACGGGCAGCCGCCGGCCCACGGATCACTTCGATGCGCTCAACCATTTCCGCCGGTACCCAGTTAGAGTCACCGCGCGAATCCCGCTCGCCACGCCAGCTGTAACGCACTGAGTTTCTTGAGGTCGTCGGTACACCATCAATCAGAATCAGGGTATTTTCCGGTCCCATGCCGCGAATGTCGATCTGGCGGTTATTGCCGCGGACGCCGTTGGCGCTGTTGCCGGTGAGGTTAACACCCGGCATTTTGCGGATGATGTCGGACAGGTCATTAACCGGCGGGTTCTTTTCAATATCCTGCGCGGTAATCACCGAGACGCCAGGCTGTTGCTTTAACTCCTGTTCAGCAGTGACCAGCATAGTCTGGTCGTCGGCCAGCATTTCTGTCTCAGCGTCGTTCGCGGCAGAGGCGGAAGAACTTAATATTCCCGCCAGCAGCAGCGCAACGGGGCGCTTCCGGACATGCATAGTTACATTCACTTAGAAAATCTCCCTGAATCGTTAAGGTATGTAAGCAAATGCGTATAATAATGATAATGATTATCATTTTACAACTATAATCGGGAACTTTTCCGTTATCGCTTGCGATGCATAAGGGAAGGGCTTGAGGAGAAGTGCAGAATCATATCCCAGCATTCAGCGCGCCAGACCACACGCAGAAATCAGGCTACGCAGTGCGTAATCCCAGCGCACAACGTGGTCCTGCCGCATTCCGGATTAGCCAGGCAACATCTGCCGCAATGGCGTTTCAGCCAGCCGCGGACACGCTGCCTGTGTTGGCGCAGGCCGTTATTCAATGAACCAGAAAACCGCCAGCGATCAACGCTGCGTGAAACTTCCGCAAAATCCGATTCTGGTGACGACAAAGAGAGAGGATTAACCGGCAACAGGATAACGCCTCGATAGGCGCTAACAATGTATAGCCGACGAGTAGGGCGGTGATGATCCACGCAAGAAGTTATGAGGTTGTGGGCCAGGTGGTGCTGCGGAATAAGATCATGACCAATGACCAATGACCAATGACCAATGAGCAGATGCGGGCCCGGCTCTCTGCTGATCAGTGAACAATGTCGGTATAAAACCGGCTTAAACTGTGACCCTCGTCACCTAATACCCAGAGCACGCTTTACTTCAATAACAGCCAAACTCTATTGTACCCCCAGAAATGTGAGCGCATCACAATCAGAAAAAGGCAGTGATCATGGAGGACGCTACCTTAATGCAGCACGGTTGCCGACGCACAAAGCATCATGCAACAGCGTATTTAGCCTGAGCAGAGGCTCGTCGTGTCTCTTACCTGTAATCTCAGCAATCTCCTGGCATTACAGGCAGAACAGGGTGGAAGCGAGTTAAAAATCTCCACTATCACAGCGGCTTTGGTGTTCTGAAGCGTGCTGGCAGCATGCCATTACCTCTCTGCTACAAGCACGAGCAGGCTGTTTTCAGGCTCAACAGAAGGTGAGTCTGGCAGGAGGATCACGATGAAGCGCTCACAACTCACACAGGTAATGGCTTAAAAATGTTACTCGCTCACAGTACTGAAGGTTACTTTGCCAACGGTTCCGGCACAACAGCCTGTTTTGCGTTTAACCCATCCTCGGCACGGGGCAGGCCCGGTCCGACATGCAACAGGATGCCTCATCAGCCGTCTTATACCAGGGTCTCAAGGCTGGCAGATTTCCCGGACGCTTTAGTTATTAAAAAAGGATGTAATCATGTATTACTTAAAGAATAATAATTTCTGGATATTCGGGCTGTTCTTTTTCTTCTACTTCTTCATCATGGGAGCCTATTTCCCGTTCTTCCCTATCTGGTTACATGATATTAATCACATCAGTAAAAGCGATACCGGTATTATCTTCGCCGCAATCTCTTTCTTTTCGTTACTGTTCCAGCCAGTATTTGGTTTACTGTCTGACAAACTGGGGCTGAAAAAGCATTTATTATGGATTATCACCGGAATGCTGGTGATGTTTGCTCCATTCTTTATCTACGTGTTTGGTCCGCTACTGCAAACTCATATTTTGTTAGGCTCAATTGTCGGCGGTATCTATCTCGGTTTTATCTACAACGCTGGCGCGCCTGCGATTGAAGCCTACATTGAGCGTGTCAGTCGGCGTAGCCAGTTCGAATTTGGTCGTGCGCGCCTGTTTGGCTGTGTAGGCTGGGCGCTCTGCGCGTCTATTGTCGGTATCATGTTCACCATTAATAACCAGTTTATTTTTTGGCTCGGTTCCGGATGTGCGGTGATCCTCGCCATTTTACTGTTTCTTTCCAGACCTCAGGCACAATCATCAGCAGAGGTGGCCGACTCACTGGGCGCAAACCAATCTCAGTTCAGCCTGCGTCTGGTGATGCAATTGTTCAGACAACCGAAATTATGGTTCTTAACACTTTACGTTGTGGGTGTTTCCTGCACTTACGATGTATTTGATCAGCAGTTTGCCAACTTTTTCACCTCATTTTTTAGCAGCGCCGATCAGGGAACCAGGGTGTTTGGTTATGTCACCACGATGGGGGAACTGCTCAATGCCTGCATCATGTTTTTTGCCCCGTTAATAGTGAACCGCATCGGCGGTAAAAATGCACTCCTGCTGGCCGGAACGATCATGTCGGTACGTATTATCGGCTCGTCATTTGCCACTACGGCAGTAGAAGTGGTGTTGCTTAAATCACTCCATATGTTTGAAGTGCCTTTTTTAATCGTCGGCTGCTTTAAATATATTACTACTCAGTTTGAAGTGAAGTTCTCAGCCACTATTTATCTCGTCTGCTTCTGTTTTTTCAAACAGTTGGCGATGATTTTCATGTCGCTGTTCGCTGGATTTATGTATGACCGCGTGGGTTTTCACGGCGCTTACCTGGTCCTGGGGCTGACCGCGCTGTTGTTTACCTTTATCTCTGTCTTTACGTTAAGTGGCAAAGGGGTATTGGTAGCGTTACGTCCTTCAGCTAATTAATCCGGCAACGAGAAGCATCCGGCGGGGCTGCTTTTACGTATTGAACGGACCCCGCAATTACAGCTCAGCCAGCGATAACGTCACGACCTTTTCGCTGGCTGAGCTGTATATTGCGCCATCCAAAAGCCTGAGCCCGTTCAAAACAAAATTTCCAGTGTCAGAAAGGATCTGGAATCAATCTTGCTGCTTCGGTATTCAATACTGGCTTCATTGAAGAGTTAAGCCGGTGCGGAGTTGCAGCAGCACTGCCTCTTATACCCGCTCAGTCCTTCCTTA
>Ga0302349_1002679_pt1 | contig 11088 bp, 6 predicted proteins | sample PhyAR1_FD_202176 | JGI IMG/M metagenome (GOLD analysis project Ga0302349, IMG submission 202176) | Leaf surface microbial communities from alfalfa plants in UC Gill Tract Community Farm, Albany, California, United States - DLSL A.R1... | ecosystem: Host-associated > Plants > Phyllosphere >...
TGTCAGGGCGCGAGGATTTGCAGGTGCCGTCGCGCGTGGTGTGGCTGCCGCTGTCGTGGGACGATCCGGCCTGCCAGATGGCGATCGATAAATACATGACTACCGTGCGCCGCGACGCGCCCTGGTGCCCGAGCAACCTGGAGTTTATCCGCCGCATCAACGATCTGGAAAATATTGATGAGGTGTATAAAACCGTCTTTGACGCCAGCTATCTGGTGATGGGACTCGGGGATGTGTACCTCGGCGCACCGGTCGCCACGCCGCTCGATCCGCGGCACCGTCTGGTGACCACCAAATACAACCCGGCGCGTACCTGGACGGCGGAAAACTCGGTGGGTATTGGCGGCGCGTATATGTGCGTCTATGGCATGGAGGGGCCGGGCGGGTACCAGTTCGTCGGGCGCACCTTGCAGATGTGGAATCGCTACCGCGAGGTGGCGGAATTTGGCGGGAAACCCTGGCTGCTGCGCTTTTTCGATCAGATCCGCTTTTACCCGGTATCGGCCGACGAACTGCTCACCATCCGCCGCGATTTCCCGCTCGGTCGCTACCCGCTGCACATTGAAGAGAGCACCCTGCGCCTCGCAGAGTATCAGCAGTTTCTCGCGGAGGAAGCTGACAGCATCGGGGCGTTTCGCACCCATCAGCAGGCGGCGTTTAACGCCGAACGCGAACGCTGGCAGGCTTCCGGGCAGGCACATTTTGACAGTCAGGAGGTGCTGACGGAGGAGAGCGCTGACGCGCCGTTAACCGCCGGGCAGCGGGGCATTGACAGCCCGATCTCCGGCAACCTCTGGCAGGTCAACGTTGAACCGGGCGCGCGCGTTCGCGAAGGCGACGTGCTGGTTATTCTGGAGTCGATGAAAATGGAAATTCCGCTGCTGGCAAGCGCCGATGGCGTGGTGGAGCAAATACGCGTTAAACCTGGCTCCTCCGTTCGCGCCGGACAGTGCGTGGTGGTATTAAAAGAAGAATAACTGTTTGTCTTGCCCGGCGGTATTCTTCTGCCGGGCCCTTTTACACCCACGGTGATAAATAATAAGCAGGGAAATAATTATTTCGCTGCGACCCTTTCTGTCAGCACATATCCCCCATAAAAACGCGTGTAATATATTTATTTCCCGTTGCGCTCATTTGTCTGGTAATCATGCCCTGGCAGATTTAATGACTTATATTAAATTTTCTAAGCATTGCTGAAAATAAGGTAAGTGGCTAAAGCCCCGGCATAGCGGGATTTTGCTGCGGATATAAACTAAAGTCGTATAGCCAGTATTAATTCTCAATGTCAGACTCTCCCTGTCGCTAATCAATATTTTGACTGGCGATAGATGAATGTGGAATAAATTTATCTAAGTCTAAAGTATGAAATTTTTTTATTTTTGCGGGTAAATATCATTCTGGAACTGGCCCGTAAATTTAGTCATATTGCGGCAACAAATAAATGAAATGCTCAACTCTGGTATCAGGAAGTAAGGACATCTATGTTCAGTATTCGCCGACGTGCCAATTCAGTTAAACGCTTAAGTCGCGGAACCTGCTTATTTACAATAAGCGTTTTGTTTCCCGCTTTTGCCCATAGCGCCACGACTGCTTACGACGATCTGATTATTCAGGCGCGGGGAGGAGACAGTGCGCCGTTGATGAATTATCTCAAATATCAGGAAAGCCAGATGACCCTGACGCCGGGCCAGGTGGCTGACTGGTTGCAGGTCTCCGGCTGGGCTGACAGCGATAAAGATACCATTGCGATTTGGGAGCGTTATCGCGACCGCATGGCGATCCCGGCGCGCGGTCAGGTGGCGGCAGCGCGTGCGCTGCGTAATCAGAAGAAATGGGATGAGTCACTCTTCGTCTGGGAAAAGGTGCTGGAGGAAGAACCAACCAACAGCGATGCGCGATCCGGCTGGATCATGACTCTCTCGGATGCCGGCCACAAAGAGCAGGCGATCACCGAGGCGACGGCGTGGGCGCAAAACGAGCCGGGGCCAGAGCGCGATGCGCTGGTGGCCTATGTCTATCACGCACAGGGCAAAAACTGGGATGCGCTGCTGGCAGCCAGTCGCGCCGCCGAGCAGGACCCGCAAAACCGCACCGCTCAGCCCACGCTGCTGGCGGCGATGGAGGCCAACCGCATTGCCGGACCGGCGCTGGAAATGAGCGAAAAAAGCACCCAGCCCGATGCGCTGGAGCGCCGTCTGCAACTGGATGCCGCCGCACAAACAGTGCGCGGAGCCTTTGCGCCATCACGTAACGAAGAGGAGCGTTTTCTCAACGCCGACAAAGCCCTGGCCCGCTATGACCAGCTTATCGCCGCCTGGAAAGAGAAACCGGAAGCGCAAAACGATCTCCGCCGCGCCAGAATCGACCGCATTGGGGTGCTGGTAGTGCGCAAACGCACGGCGGAGGCGATCAGTGAGTATGAATCCCTTGAAGCCGACGGGCAGCCGATCCCCACCTATGCCAAACGCTGGGTCGCCTCCGCCTGGCTTGCCCAGCGCGAACCGGCAAAAGCCGAAGCGATGCTGGAAGAGATTTACTTCCCGCGCGGTTCGACACTGCCCGTCACGCCGCTGACCGACGACGATCAGCAGGAACTGTTCTACGCCCGCATTGATAACAACCATTTCGATGAGGCAAAAGAGCAGGTGGACAGGATGATCAAAGAAGCTCCCTACCTGAAAAAGGTCTACGGTTCGCCGACCCCGCAACCCAACGACAACTGGCTGCTCGGCCAGACACTGCTCACCGACTATGAAGTGGCAACTAACGATCTGCCTACCGCAGAAAAGCACGCCGAAAGACTGGCCCGCACCGGGTCCGGGAACCAGGCGCTGCGCATCGCCTACGCTTCGATTTTGCTGGCCCGCGGATTGCCGCGCCAGGCGGAAACCGAGCTGAAACTGGCGGAAGTGATCGAGCCGAGTAACCTCGAACTTGAGCGTCAACAGGCATGGACGGCGCTGGATTTACAGGAATGGAAGCAGGCCAAAGAGTTAACCGACGACGTGGTCGCCCGCAGCCCCGACGATGAAGCCACGCTGCGCCTTCAGCGGATCATGGCTGTTCACAACAAAGCGGAACTGCGGATCAGCGGATCGCAGGGCATCTCCTCCGACAGCCCGGTAAGCGGTAAGCATGACTTCACCCTTAACTCAGCGATTTACAGCCCGCCCATTGATGACAACTGGCGGCTGTTTGCCGGGTTCAACTTTAACCGGGGCGAGTTCGAAGAAGGGAAGGGGATTAACCGCGATCTGGCCGCCGGTGCCGAATGGACCTCGCGCAACAACTGGGCAGAGATGGAAGTCTCAGGCCGCAACTATGGCGACGGACAGAAAGTTGGCGGGCGGCTTTCAGGCTGGCACGACTTCAGCGACCACTGGCGGCTGGGAGCCAACGCCGAACGGTTGTCCCGTAACACCCCGCTGCGCGCGCTGCGTAACGGCGTGCATGCCGACGGCGGCGACGCCTATCTGCGCTGGTATCAAAACGAACGCCGTGAATACCAGATTCAGGTTTCCGCGCTGCATTTCTCTGACGGCAACGACCGCGTCGAATACGGCTTAAGCGGCAAAGAGCGGCTCTATACCTCGGCGCGCTTCACGCTGGATTTACTGCCGGGCATCAGCGGCAGCACCAACACCAAAGAGGATGTGCCGTATTACAACCCGAAACGCGATTTCTCCCTCGCGCCCAATCTCAGCGCTGAGCATGTGATGTACAGCCATTACGACACCCAGTGGAAGCAGCAATTCACGGCGGGGGCCGGGCGTTACTGGCAGAAAAATCAGAGCAGCGGGGCGATCACCCAGCTCGGTTACGGTCAGCGAATTCAATGGAATAACGTAGTAGATGCGGGGGTGATGCTCACCTGGGATAAGCGCCCCTATGACGGTAAGCGAGAGCGGAACATCGCCCTCGCCTTTGATCTGAATGTCAGGTTCTGAGGATTGTCCATGTGTAATCGATGGCTACGCGCCGTATTATTCATCGCAGGATGGATGCTGGTCACCGCTCAGGCGTTTGCGGAAACGCCTCGCTATATCCCCCCGGCTCAACGGATCACACTGGCTGCGGATAACCCCTGGCCGAAAAACAGTTTTATGGTCCTGGGCTATCACGATGTGGAAGACGGGGCGGCGGATCAGCGCTATCTCTCCGTTCGTACCAGTGCGCTCAACGATCAGTTTGCCTGGCTGCGCGACAGCGGCTATCACCCGATCAGCGTCCAGCAGGTGCTGGATGCGCACGCGGGTAAAATCACCCTGCCGGAAAAAGCGGTGCTGTTAACCTTCGACGATGGTTACAGCAGCTTTTATACCCGCGTCTGGCCGCTGCTGAAAGCCTACAACTGGCCTGCACTCTGGGCACCGGTCGGCAGTTGGGTCGATGCCCCGGCCGGGCAAAGCGTGGACTTTGGCGGCCTGAAAACCCCGCGCGATAAATTCGCCACCTGGGAAATGGTCAAAGAGTTAAGCCAGTCGCCGCTGGTGGAGATAGGCGCGCATACCTGGGCGTCGCACTACGGGATTGTGGCGAATCCGCAGGGCAGCAAGCTGCCTGCCGTAGCTAACCGGGCCTATGACAGTAAAACCGGGCAGTATGAATCCGACGCGCAGTATGAAGCGCGGATCAACGCCGATCTGGATCGGGTGACGCAGAAAATTGCCCAGGTCACCGGCAAATCGCCCCGCGCCTGGGTCTGGCCTTACGGTGCGGCGAATGGCACCACGCTTCGGCTGGCGCGCAATCACGGCTATGAACTGGCGTTTACCTTAAACCCCGGTCTGGCCAACGCCGCCAACCTTGACGATGTGCCGCGCATTCTCATCACCGACAACCCGTCGCTGCGCGACTTTGCAAGCCAGGTTGCTCAAGTTCGTGAACCGCAGACGATGCGGGTGATGCACATCGATCTCGACTACGTCTATGACAAAGATCCGGCGCAGCAGCGGAAGAATATTGATGCGCTGATCCAGCGGGTCTATGACATGCGCGTTTCGCACGTCTTTTTGCAGGCCTACGCCGATCCGAAAGGCGACGGTAACGTGCACGAGCTGTACTTCCCCAACCGCTGGCTGCCGATGCGCGCTGACCTGTTCAACTTTGTCTCCTGGCAGTTGCAGACCCGCGGCGGGGTATACGTCTACGCCTGGATGCCGGTGCTGGCCTTTGACTTTGATAACTCGCTCACGCGCGTTACCGCCTGGTCACCGGAAAACGGACGCGCGGCGGTTCAGCCGCAGCAATATAAACGTCTCTCGCCCTGGGATCCGGTCGCCCGGTCGCGCATCAATGACATCTATGAGGATCTGGCCCGCAGCGCCACCTTCCAGGGCATTCTCTATCACGATGACGCTTTCCTCTCTGATTTCGAAGATGCGTCACCGGGAGCGATGCGCGCGTACAAAGCGGCGGGCTTCCCGGACAGCATTGCGCAGATCCGCAGCAATCCGCAGACCTTTGCACAATGGACGCGGTTTAAGAGCCGGGCGCTGATTGCATTCACTCAGCAACTGACGCAGACCGTGCGTGCCGTGCGCGGGCCGCAGGTGCTCACCGCCCGCAACATCTACGCCATGCCGGTGCTGGAGCCACAGAGCGAAGCCTGGTTTGCGCAGAATCTGGATGATTTCCTGAATACCTACAACTGGACGGCACCGATGGCGATGCCGCTGATGGAAAAAGTGTCCACTGACGAAGCCAATGCCTGGCTGGATAAGCTCGTCGAAAGCGTCGCCAGACGCCCCGGTGCGCTTGAGAAAACTGTTTTTGAATTGCAGGCCCGGGACTGGCGGCAGCAGGAAGGGGACGACGAGATCAGCGGCGATCAGCTGGCTGAGTGGATGCGTCAGCTTAAGTTAAGCGGCGCAAAAAACTTCGGCTACTACCCGGATGATTTCCTCAACGATCAACCGAAGATGACGGAAGTTCGCTCTGTCTTCTCATCATACTGGTACCCACAAAAATGACCGATCGTATCGTCGCGTTCCTGATCCTTTGCCTGATGTTCAGCTTCCCGCTGGGGATGGCTGTGATTTTCACAGGCGAGGTGATCTTAAACTTCGTCTTTTTCTGGCCGCTGTTTATGGCCGCACTGTGGATGAGCGGAGGGCTCTATTTCTGGTTTTATCGCGAACGCCACTGGCCGTGGGGCGAAGGCACGCCTGCGCCGCAACTGGAGGGAAATCCGCTGATTTCGATTCTTGTCCCTTGCTATAACGAAGGGCTGAACGCGCGGGAAACCATCGAGGCGGCGCTGGCCCAGCGCTATGAAAATATTGAAGTTATCGCCATCAACGATGGTTCGAAAGATAACACCCAGCAAGTGCTCGACCAGTTATCAGAAGAGTACCCGCGTCTGCGCGTGATTCATCTGGCGGAGAACCAGGGTAAAGCGGTGGCGTTGCAGGCGGGTGCGGCGGCGGCACGCAGTGATTTTCTGGTCTGTATTGATGGCGATGCGCTGCTGGACAAAGACGCTGCCGCCTATCTGGTCGCACCGTTGTTAAACCATCCCCGCGTCGGGGCGGTCACCGGCAACCCGCGCATTCGTACCCGTTCGACGCTGATTGGCCGCGTACAGGTGGGGGAGTTCTCCTCCATCATCGGCCTTATCAAGCGCACCCAGCGCGTGTACGGCCAGGTGTTTACCGTTTCCGGGGTGATCGCCGCCTTCCGTCGTCGCGCACTGGCGGAAGTGGGCTACTGGAGCCCGGATATGATCACCGAAGACATTGATATCAGCTGGAAGCTGCAACTACGCCACTGGTCCGTTTTCTTCGAACCGCGGGCGCTGTGCTGGATCCTGATGCCTGAAACCGTAAAAGGGCTATGGAAACAGCGGCTGCGATGGGCACAGGGCGGGGCCGAAGTGTTCATCGTCAATATGCGACGCCTCTGGGCCTGGGAATATCGTCGTATGTGGCCGTTATTCTTAGAGTTTTGCTTATCAACCGTCTGGGCATTCGCTTACGCCATCAGCGTGATCCTTTATCTGATCGGCCTTATCGTGCCTGTGCCCGATTCTTTATATATCCAGCACCTTCTGCCACCCGCTTTTACCGGGCTGATGCTCGGCGTGGTCTGTCTGCTGCAATTTATGGTCAGTCTGTTGATAGAGCGACGCTATGAAAAAGGCATTGGCGCGTCGCTGTTCTGGGTGATCTGGTTCCCGGTGGTTTACTGGATGTTAAGTCTGTTCACAACCCTCGTTGCTTTCCCGAAGGTCATGCTGCGCCGCAAGCGTAGTCGTGCCCGTTGGGTTAGCCCTGACCGTGGTATTGGGAGAATTGAGTAATGAATCAACCGTTAATTTTTACTGAACAGCGCGTGTTCCCGCGCGTAATGGACGTGGTGTTGACGCTGATGGCATGGGCCGGGTTTTCATACCTGATCTATGCCGGGTTGATAACCGCGCTCTCGCACACGCCGTTTGTGGAAGATCGCCCGTTCTTTAGCACCCTGGATACGCTGTCGTTCTATCTGATGGTGGCGTTAATCAATGGCGCGGTGCTGATTGGCTGGGCGAAGTACAACCAGCTCCGTTTCCGCATCGAGCGGCGCAAACGCAAACCTGGCCTTGAAAAAGAGGAGGTTGCCGCCAGCCTGCACATCACCCCGGAGCTGGCGCTGGCGCTGAGCAAAGGGCAGGTGCTGACGCTGGCGCACTACGACACCGGGGCGATTGACCGGGTGTTAATGGCGAAACTGCTGGCTGAAGAGTAACGCTGTCACTGCCCGGCACGCACAGCGTCGCCGGGCATTAATCGGCAAGCCACGCTTTCACTTCCTCTTCCAGTTCCGTTTGCAGCGCAGCGGGTTTGAGAATTTTGAGGTGCGGGATCCAGTACTGCACTATCGGCAGGATCTCTTTTTTATGCGACACCCTGGTCGAGAGGATCAACCCGCCATCGGGCAACCGCTCTTGTACCACCTGATCAATCAGCAACTGGCGGCGCAAAAAGTATTCGGCAACGCTGGCGGATACCTTCAGCACCACCTCGAATTTTTCCGCTTTTCCCCAGACGCTCTCTTCTTCCTGTAACTGATTAAGTCGATCCTTATCAGGAATAAACGTTTCAAACGTACAATCGAGATCGGCAATTTTGCTCAGGGTGAAATTTTTCATTCGCCCGTCATGCATCGCCGAGAGATACCAGACGCCGTTATAGTTGATCAGTTTATAAGGCGCGGCGTGGTAATGACGCGTCTCATCATGTCGCTGATAGCTGAAATTAATCTTGCGGAACTGATCAATTGCGACCTGCAGACGGGAGAAATTCTCCGACTGATCGCCGCTGCTGAGATATTTATGCCCGTGCACCAGAAAGTTGTGCTGGCCTGTGGGCGAGGCGATGGCATTAAGCAGGGATTTATTAAACGTCGGAAACAGGCCTTTTACGCCCGCCAGTTGAGAGAAGATTTCAATGCTGTTGCTGTCAAAACGGCCTAACATCGCCGGGGCTAACCGATAGCCACCGCTGCGCTCATCCCGCTCCAGCGGCAAGTCGGTAAGCCGCTCGTCAATATCACGGCGGATAGTGCGGGGATCGACGCCATAATCTTCGGCGAGCTGATTCAGATAAAGCGTTTGTCCGTTATTTAACCGTAAAAGAATATCTGCAATGCGCGATGCCAGCAGTACATTCCGCTTACCCATGAGTGCGTCCTTATTTTTCCTTTTAATTATTAACGGCATCCTGCGTAAAACCTTAAGTGAAAAATGGACATTAGCCGGTTAACTGGCGCTTCTCCAGGCGGCGATAGAGTGTGCTGCGGGAAATGCCGAGTTTTTTCGCCGCCTCGCTCATATTTCCTTGTGCGTCGGCAATGGCAGATTCTTCACAGGCGGGAGCGGGGGCGGAATTGCGGTTCGGGCGGGTGTCGGCGGGTAAATCAAAACGGGTGATCAGCGCGCCGTCGTCTGCCAGCGCCATCACCACCCGAAGCTGGCTCATAAGCTGGCGCACATTGCCGGGCCAGGGGCGCTGCGCCAGCGCGTTTACGGCGTCGTCACTGAGCGTCAGATGGCGCGCAGATGCGCCCAGTTCATTCCACAGCGTGCGAATAAAATCCGCCAGATGCGGCCATTCGCGCAGCGGCGGAAGGTGGAAGTGAAATTCCTGAATGCGGTAGAGCAAATCTTCGCGAAACACGCCAGCTTCAACGCGGGCGGCCAGATCCTGATGGGTGGCGCAAATCAGCGCAAAATTGACCTCCCAGGTGGTGTTCGATCCCAGCGGGGTGACTTTTTTCTCCTGTAACACGCGCAGCAGGCGGGTTTGCAGCGCGGGGGGCATGTCGCCGATCTCATCCAGGAACAGCACCCCGCCGTTGGCCTCACGCAGCTTACCGATATGCCCTTTCGGACTGGACCCGGTAAACGCGCCGGGCACATAGCCAAACAGTTCCGATTCGATCAACTGTTCCGGCAGCGCCGCGCAGTTAATCGCCACGAACGGGCCGTTGCGCCACGTGCTGCGGGCATGCAGTTCCCGGCTCACATGCTCTTTGCCGCAGCCGGTTTCCCCGGTCACGCACAGGGCGATCCCGGCGTTAAGAATGCGCAGCGCTTTCTCTTTTTGCGGATCGTGGGGGATCGCAGGGGGAACGGCTCCCGAACGGTAGATGCGGCGGGCAGGGGCGGTCTGGCGCATCAGGTAGCGGCGCTGGTTTTGCGCCACCAGCGTGTCGGCCTGCCCACGCAGGGCGATGTGCGGGAACAGGGTCGCCACGGAGGTGGCCCCAAAATGCGCCGGCGTCAGGGCGAACTCTTCCATCGCCAGCCGGTTCGCGCCGAGCAGGACATCATCCTCGACGATAAACAACAGTTCCGGTGCGGAAGGCTCCGCGTCATGTCGCAGGCTTAACAGCCAGCGCTGGTCGCCCACGGCGCGACTGACCCACGCGTGTTCGATTTGAATCACCGCCTGGCGGATCAGCGCGGCGGCATCGGGGTGCGGGGAGGCGGCAGGGGTGGAGAGATCCAGCACCCCGGCAATCTGCCCGTCCGGACGAAACACCGGCATGGCCGAGCAGGTCAGTCCGGCGTTGCGGTTAAGGTAGTGCTGGCTGCCGGCGATTTCACAGGAGCGCCCAAGGGCCAGCGCCGTACCGATGGCGTTGGTGCCCCGCGCATGTTCGCCCCACAGATTGCCCGGCGAGAGCGCATAGCGCTGCGCCTTGTGCAAAAAATCGCTGTTACCGTGGGTTTCCAGCACCAGTCCCGAGGCGTCGGAGAGCACGATGATTGACGGATGGGCGTTCAGTCCGGGGGCGAGGCGTGACAGCTGCGGGGCAACAAGCTGCCCGATCCAGCTATTTTCCGCGCGGGCGTCTTTGAGCTGTGCTCGTGCCACCCACGGCTGCGAGTCATCATCACGATGCAGACCATAGCTCAGGCTGCGTTGCCAGGAGTCCTCCAGCAAACCGGGCCGGGGACAGGTTGACAGGGCGGGGGCTGATGACGGTACGCGTGGCGACATGTCGGACTCCTGATGTTTAGATGTTACAAATGTGTAGCATAAAGGTGTTTCACTTGTAGCGACGCGCGACACATTTCCTCTATTCCCTGTGACCATTCCTGTAACGGCGTGTGTCTTTATCCAACGGTGAGAGATTTATCTCGTTGATAAGTAGCGATAAATTATTTATGCGCTTTTGCGACGCGTAACTGGCATAAGACGTGCTTATAGATCCCTGTCCGCCTCAGGCGGGACACCTCCCTGTGACCCTATAAGAAAAGAGGAACATCTTATGCAATACGTTCACCCAGGCCTTAACGGATCAAAAGTCTCTTTTAAAAAGCGCTACGGCAACTTTATTGGCAGTGAGTTTGTGGATCCGGTTGACGGGCAGTGGTTTGAAAATACCAGCCCGGTGACGGGGGAGGTCATCGCTGAATTCCCGCGCTCTAATGCGCAGGATATCGAAAAAGCACTGGATGCGGCGCACGCGGCGGCGGAAGCCTGGGGACAAACCAGCGCGCAGGAGCGCTCGAACGTGCTGCTGGCCATCGCCGATCGCATTAACGACAATCTCGAACTGCTGGCGCTGACCGAAACCTGGGATAACGGCAAGCCGATC
>Ga0302349_1002680_pt1 | contig 11080 bp, 11 predicted proteins | sample PhyAR1_FD_202176 | JGI IMG/M metagenome (GOLD analysis project Ga0302349, IMG submission 202176) | Leaf surface microbial communities from alfalfa plants in UC Gill Tract Community Farm, Albany, California, United States - DLSL A.R1... | ecosystem: Host-associated > Plants > Phyllosphere >...
CATGTCGAGACCGAAAAGTGGGAAGAACGCAAGGACGGCTCGGTACGCATCGAGCAGGTGATCTATGTCGAGCGCGACAGCCAGAAGAAGATTGCGCTCGGCAAGAACGGCGATGCGATCAAGGCCATCTCCACCGCCTCGCGCAAGGAGCTGTCGGAAATCCTCGAACAGCCGGTGCATCTCTTCCTGTTCGTCAAGGTGCGCGAGAACTGGGGCGACGACCCCGAGCGCTTCCGTGAAATGGGACTGGAGTTCCCGCGGGGGTAACGCGCAGGCACGATATGCGCGGCGCGAAACCACACCCGCTTCCGTCATTCCGGCCTTGAGCCGGAATCCAGCCAGCCCAAGTCCTTGGGCTGAAAAGAGGGCCTCTCGCCGCGCCGACGCGCGTCGACTGGATTCCGGCTCAAGTGTAGCGCGCAAAATCGAATGGCGCGAAGCGCAACATCATTTGGCAACAGATTGACGCCCGAATAGGGCGTCGGGGGCCATGGCTATCGGTCCAGCATTTTTAGAGCAGGAACAGCTCCAAAAACATCAAGCCCCCTATCGTTCGTATCGAGGCCGCACATGTACTGCGACGAACGCTTCACTGCAACATAACCGGGGGTGCTTCCGCCGCCAAGATAGTAGTGAAGAGTTTGTCCAGCCAACACGCCAGCTTCCGACGCGAATACCGGCCCACTCGCAGGCCTGTCCGCGTATTTTAAAGACACATGGAAGCTAGTGTTCCATCCTCGCTTCAGTCTGGCGGGTACGACCTCTTTTTTGATTTCAACGGACACGTTTTCAATGTCCTTCCAAAAATCCGTACCAAGAGGTCTACAAGACTTCCGGAATTGCGCAATCGCCGCTTCCACGTTCACTGTCTGGTAGTCAGCCCCTTCACGCGTGACGCTTATCTCACTCGCGTTGGCAATCGTCGCCAACAGGGCCGCAATGAATGCAGTAACGGTGATACCGGCTAATTTCACTTCGACGCTCGCTTGTTGATACGCAGCGCCTCCCAGTATCGATATGCCGATGTTGCGGACGGGGTGCGGGTAGCGCCGTACCTCTTCTTGCACTCTTTAAGGAGCCTTGCAACGGACTTTAATCCAAAGCCGCTCGCCAAAAAAACGGCCACCTCAGGATCGCGGGTAATAGGGGAGCGGGACGGCTTGATAAGCTGCCGGTTGTTGAGGTGCCATTCCGCCAACTGGCGGCTCTCATCGGTCAGCCTGATATAGTCGGCAAGGGGGATTGTAACGAATTCAGGCGTGCAGGAACGGCAGGCATGGCATGCAGCGACGTTTGGCGCTGCTGCCGTGTCCTTGATATCGTCCCGACGCCTGCGGCTCATACTTCGAGCTTCTTGGGATCGATACCGAGGGCCTGCGCGACCTTATGGCCGTCTGCGCTGAGAGTGAGCGAGCGGCCTGCAATTGCCTCCCGCTGGCGGCTGCGCTCCTCCATCTCTGGTGTGATTGACGACTTTTGCAAGTGCGCCCACGGCGTTCCGATCTTGGCGCAGAACTCTTCCAGCAGTGCTTCATCGGTGTTGGCAAGGGTTATGCAGAAATCGCGAAGCGCAGGTGTGGCCGAACCGGTGGCGATAGCGTGATCCACCTGCCTTTCAATCCGCTTATCGCGGGCCGCTACCACCTGTCCAGAAAGTGTTTTCGTGACGCTGGCAAGGCCTGCAATGAGCGCATTTGTCCCATCCGCCTTAGCAGCCAATGCGGCAATCCCCGCAATAACGTCCTCATTACTGGCGTCGGGCTTCAGGCCCAATGCCGCAATAATCTTCTGGTCCAACATGGTTTCCTTTCCTTTCTGGGAAACATCCGCCGATGCTACGGCAGGCATGGAGAGTGCGGGCGCGGCAACCAGCGCGGCGGAATGAAGCCAGACGGCAATGCCATTCTCGCCCACCTTAAGCGTCGGGGAGATATAGCGATGGGTCTTTTCAGCGAGGGTGCGAAGGCCTTCCTTCAACCACGATACGCGGCCCCATAGGCCACCATCACGGGCCTGCAACTCTTCTATCCAGCCAACAGCCGGTGCACTCTCGCCTGTGGCAGCGCGCTTGACGGTTGCATGGTCAATATCGATTGGCAGGGAGATACCGTCAGCCTTAAAGCGTTCGACAAGGACCTCTGGATTGATATTGAACTTGCGATCATCACGGGCCGTGACCGATCCACGAGGCGTAAACTGTACCCATTCAGGCCCTTTGTCGCCGTCAAGGTCCGCCGCGAAAACGGCGATATCTGTTACAACGTTCTCACGCATGACTGATGGCCTCAGACGCTCGATTTGATGATTTGGAGAAGATTGGCGTCGGTGTTGGTCGATCCGCCGATCGTCGTGGAAAGAAGGATGTCGCGGGCCTTAAAGAAATTCCCTGCACCGACGACAATGTGCGTCGGCGCAATGCCGAGCTTGATGCCTTTGTCTCCGGTAAACTCGCTCATAGCGGTATACGCTGCTCGAATGTTTGCAGAGTTCAGCTCGGCCTTGGAACCGAACGCCAACTGCCACAGACCAAAGCCGCAATTCACACGGGCGCGAATGCCATACAGGTATTCATCCGAGAGGAATACCTTGGTATCTTTATCGCTTGTGACCGTTTGGAAATCGTACTTTTCGCGATCCTGCCAGACGATGGGCTTCACGCCTCGCGAGAGATCGAGCAGGTACCACGGCTCCCCGTTACCGTCCTGCATGTTCGATACGGAAACCGGATTCCCGTTATCGTCAGGCAACTGTGGGTGATCGGCGTCGAAGAAATTCTGCCCATCATAGCAATCGACCTCAAATCCATTGTCCAGAAGATCGAAAATCAGCGTGTCGGGGTGCTGCTTAGCAGTCCGGCCCATCTCCTGAAACATCGGCTTGTAAATGCCAACGCGGTCATCGGAGATATCGTCACGGCTGACAGATACGGTGCTTTCAAACTTACGATTACGTATCTTGAAGCCGTGCGACGACAGGGCCTTAACTTGGCGGTCGCCAACCCATTCGCGAAGCTTCGGGAACTGGCCGAACCAGCCGTACTCTTCTTCGGAGGTGTTGCTGGTCACGGTCATGGCCAGCGTGTCCTTATGACTCACCGTACCGTCGAAACTTTCGTTATAGACGGTTTGAAAGCCCTTAAAGACCAGTCCGAGATTAGCGTCATTGATCATCATTTCAGTTTTCCTTGTCTGAGAAGTTCGGCCCGGATCGTCAGGATGACGTCTGGGGGTATTTTCAAAATGTCGCGGAGAAGCGAGGGCGCATGGCCTTCCAAGAGGAGCTGGCGCACGATGGCAGCGCCCTTCACATCGGCATAAGCGCCTCCGTTGCGACGCGGGGCTTTCCAGTTTCCAATTTTCTCGCCACGCGCTAGCATTTCGGCACGGCGACGGTGGACGGTGCGCATGTGCGCACCGGTCATCAACGCTATGTCCCGAGAAGTGAAACCGTCTTCCGCCAGAAGCTCAGTTATCCTCGCTCTCAGCTTGTCCGGCAGCGCATCTTTACCGCGAGGGACGGTGAATCTTTGCCAAGCATCAACGCCTACGGCATCCATGACTTTTTTCGCCATGTCGTGACCAAGGTGCCGTGATATGAGGCTTTTCTCGCTGAACCGGCTAAGAGACGGGAGTCGGAGCCTTGTTCCACCAAAGCGTTGGCACAGCAAGTTGTGAGCCTCCTCACCCGCAATATCCCGGATCATTTGCATGATCCTGTCGCTGTCATCATCTTCGTTCAGCGTAATCAGTTTCTTTTTCGTCATGCTAGCCTCGGGCCGAGATCATAGAAGGAGCGGGAGCGCGCCTGTTCGATGGCGCGGGCCTGTTCGCGGCGTGCCTTGATTGCCGCCAGCTTGGGGTTTGGCGACACGATGTTTTGCGTCAGGCGAACGTTGCTCGACTGTTGCAGAGAGGAGTGCTTTTCCGGCGCGCTGGTAGTGCCAGGCGCTGGCGAGGCCGGGGCAATCACGGGGGAAATCGTTGGCGTAACGGTAATACCGAGAATGGCGCGCAGTTCGTCCGCAATGGACTTTGCCTCGCTCTTTGCCTGCTCTCCACCCTCTGTCAGACCGGCGTTGTAGCCGTCCATGGCCGCTTCCGCTGAGGGGCGCAGATCAATGCCAAGCTGTTTTTTGAGGTCAAATCCCGGTTCTGCGGCAGAGCCGAACAGCAGGCGCTTCCATGCCGGTGGCTTGTCCTGTTCAGGGGCTTTAGGCTGTTTGGGAAGATGGCCCACGATAGCGTCAATTGTGCGCTGACGCTCGACCGCATCCTCTCCTCTTTCTAGTGCGCTGGAAGCATCCTTGGCAATCCGCGTCAGAGGGGATAGGGCCGGTGCTGCGGTATCTTTGATGCGCTTTGTGACGTTGGAGAGCAGTCGATCCTTTTGGGCGTTTAAGTTTCCCGTCGCCGTATCGTAGTCAGCGTCAATAACGCCATTGGCGCTTTCCATCTCGGCCATCATCTTTTCGATTTCATCCATGTCATCGAAGATGGCGCGGTAGGCGACGGCAGCGGTGTCGTTGCCTCCTAAGGTGTTAGAGAACTTCTCGGCGTTGTCACCGATTACACTTTTGAAGCGCTTCAAGAGCGCCATTACAGGGTCTTTGCCCTTTGCCTTGGCTGCGTCGATTTCCCCAAAAACGTCAATACCGATCTTATCGGCTCGCTCGCGGACAGTTGGTGAAACCATGTCTGAAAGCATGGCTTCTAGGGAAGTCGATGCTTCATCTGAGGAACCTATGCGCTTTCGCACGGACTGGGCGAAAGCAGTCGCCATACGGACACCTTCCATACCGCTTGATCCGCGTGCGCCAAGGCGTGCAAGGATGGCCGGAAAGTTGCTAGCCATGTCCTTTACCTCGAACTGACCAGCTTTGCCGCCCATAGCGATTGCATCATAGGCCGACATCATCTGTTCGGCCTTAATCCCCATATTGTTGCGTAGCGCAACAGTGAGGTTCGCAGCGTCGTCGGGCGTAGCCTGTGTGGCAGTAGAGAATTTGACGGCGTTGTCGGTCATAGCTGTAGCGTCGGAACTAGAGAGGCCACCAGCCTGCAAGCCGCCAAACACGGTTTGTGCACCCTGACTGCCGATGCCGCGCCTTGCGCCGATCCTTGCCAAGGTGGCGTCGATCTGCTTCTGATCCACCTCGCTGTAGCCACCCGTGATGCGCAGGAAGTCGCTTCGCTGTTCATCTGCCGCCGCTGCGTCGATCGCAACGCCAGCACCGACAACGCCCACACCTGCAAGGCCGCCGGACATATAGGCCGCACCCGTGCCGAGCGCCAAAGGCACGTTCAATTGGTCAAGAATGCCGCCTGCGACGGAACCGGCACTGCCGCCACCTCCTGCGGGAACACGCACAGGCCCGCCAGTCGCCTTTCCAGACGCAACGCCCCGCGCACTATGAAGCCTCTGCCTGAGTTCACTTGCCGCCGCGCCAACGCGATTAATCGCCTGTTCGGCCTCGCGGGCATCGGCCTTCAAGCCGTCGAAGGAGCCATTACCGACTGTGCCGAGTTTCTGGCGCAGTTCGTCTGCCTCGCGTCCGACAGAGCCGATGCGAACCTTTGCTTCCGTCGCGGACTTGCCAACCTTTTCGAGATTGCCCGCAAGCGCACCGTTCTTGGTGTGGCCCAAGCGCTCTGCGGCAGCGCGCAGTTCCTTGACATTCTTCTCCGCGCCAGTCGCAGATTTGCCGACCTTTTCGAGGTTGCCCGAAAGCGCGCCGCTTTTGGTTTGGCCTAGCCGTTCAGCAGCAGCACGCAGTTCTTTCAGGTCTTTTTCGGCTTCATTAGCAGGCTTGGAAAGCTGGTTTACCAGCCGGAGCCGCATCGAAACATCCATGTCGCTCAAGACGGCGCTCCTTTCATATGCTTCCATGCCTCAGACATCGACGGCCACCAGCGCAGGGCTTCATCCCAAGGCATGGCAAGCATTGAAGGCAAAGGCATTTGGTAAATGAGGCTCATGAGCGCAATCACGTCTCGCCATTCGTCGGCTGCGATGATGGATCGCTCGTTGCGGCCCGGAACATAGGGGGCAAAAAATCGAAGCAGACTCGCGTGACCTCCTCGCCGTCAACATCCATCAGGCCGCGCAACACTTCTGCGGGCATTCCGGTCATGCTGGCATAGATATCGAAGTTGTCTTCTTCGCCGCCGGTGCGCTGATCGAGCAGTTCGCCCACCTCGCCAACCGTTAGGCGACGAACCGTGATTTGCGCTACCGCGCCGAGCTCGTCATCTTCGAAGGGAAACTGCAAAGGCACGTTTTTGGAAAATTCACCAGCGGTGAAGCGCAGTGCCTTGCGGGGGCGCTTGGAAACTGCCGGTTCGGCGGCGATAGGGGAGACTGCCTTGTTGACAAGTGGGGCAACACCCATGCTCTCCCACATGTCGCGGGGCGGGAGGGGGATTTCCTCGAAGCGCACCGCGTCCGGGTCAGTCTTGGATTGCGGAACAGCGACACGCGCCTTCAGGATTTCGTCAGTCATGGTCAACCTGCCTTTGCTTCGATGATCGAGCGGCGGCGGGTGGCGTCTCACCCGCCGCCGTCAGACAAGGAAGGCTCAAAAACTTCCTCGCCACAAAGGCCCTCAGGAGCGTGGCCTCAGGCAGGTCAAACGGAAAAGCCCTGCACGATCTTGATAGCAGGGGTGACAATTGGCAGTGGGGTGACGGGTGTCAGCACCGGCGCAGTTATTTGGAAAAAAGAGGGGAAATCTTGGATCGGGCGCGGGCAGAACAGAAGGCCCTACAGCACGTTTTCGTTCCATCGTGGCCGATGGCACGGGAAAACACCTCAAAGCGCTTCTACGGCCTTCAATGAGGCTTCAATTTCGAAGCAGTCTTGCTTTCCAGGTGCACCACTGAGGTGCTCACGTACACGCGTGATTTCAGCAAGGCTGGTGACCGTTGTCAACCGGCCCCAAATCGGGCCGATTGCGGGCCTCGTCTCGCATACCTAAATTCAGGCGGAGCGCGGCAGAGAAGTCCGTAGCCCCGGATGGCCCTTGGAGGGAGCCGGGTAAAGGCCCGGAACCGGTCCCCCCTGCCGCGCTCACTTCCCTAAAGCTCGCCCCGGCTTGCCAGTTCAACAGCCTGTTGCGGGTCAAAACCGCCCTTGATGCGCACCGCAAGCTCTTTCTGTTTTTCCGGGCTTAACCGGGAAAGAACAAGCAGGCCGTCCGTGTCGTCGGCAACCGGCGTCTTGCGGATAACCTCGCGAAGGTGCGGATGAATGTTCTCCGCGATCCTAATCATGACGCGGGTTTCCTCCGGCAGATAGCCAAGGGTGTCTTTCACAAACTGCTCAAAATCACTGCCAGACATGCCGCGCTCCTTACTCAAACAAAAATCGGCCCGTTATTCATGGGCCGATTCGCTGTTGCTGGCTATGTTTGTATGTCAACCGGCGAGGCCGAGATCGACAAGCACCTTTGCGGCTTCCTCGACGGTCGGCAACGGAACGCCGGGAGGCAGTCTTTCCGGTAACAGGTTCCACGCTTCCGCAATATCGCCCGCCGCTTCAGTCTTTAGTATTCGCATCAGCGGCAGCACCCACGGCGGCGCAGTGTTCTCCGCTTCCGGTTTGTCCGGCGCGGGCATATCCGGCAGATCGGGAAGCACCGGCACCACCACGTCAATTCCCGGCATGGCGAGGATGCGCGACAGCAGATCGTCAAAGGCGCGGGCAGGCAAGCTACTGACGTGATAGGAATTGAAGAACGTGTTGCGGAATTTGGCCTTGCGGAAACGCCAGCCTTCTTTGCGCGCCTTCCGCGATACGGCTTCCGGCGTCGTTGGCAGACCGTTCAACCGCTTCGCCGCCAGTTCCGGCGCGGCGAACCACTCCTGAATATTGCGCTTGTCCCTCACCACGCGAATTAGCATCGCCTCAAGATACTTGAGGCGGCGCTCCATGTACGAAAATTCTTCGACCGGAACCGGGATCGTCAAATAAAACTCACTCATCTACAACCTGTTTTATGTGCGCTCTGGCGGCGCGTTGACGCATGGAATAGCGGCCCGGACCTGAAAAGGCCCGAACTGCTCTTGTCGTTTCTAGGAACTCGAGGTGAGACTAATTCTTTCCGCCAGCCTGTTTTGCGGTGGCAGCGCCATCATCAGCAGTTTTCAGCTTCACATGATCCACCGACCTTTCGTCGGCTCCAAGGAGTCTCCCGATGACCTTCTCAACTGTCGAGCGCTTGAGATTGCACGCCTGTGCGAGTTCGCCTGCATCGTAACCTTCGGCAATCTTTTGCGCGATTATCTCCCGTCGCAACTCCATCGGGTTGATTGAGCGCGCTTCTTCGGTCACGTGATCGGGCATCGCATCCAAGAAAATACGGACGCGCTCACGGGCCAACCCAGTCAAAAGGCTGATTTCGTCTGTAGTTTTTCCAGCAGTGTGCAGGCGCGCAATCAAAAGCTGGTTCGCGCGGTAATAGTCCGCGCCGGGGATCGCCTCCGCCGCTATTTTGGTAATTGGTGCAGACTCTGCACCTAATTCCTTTTCCCGCTTTTCGAGGTTGTTGAAAGCGTCTCGAACTTCGCCACTCGCATCCGCTAAAATTTCAACTTGAGTATCCAGCAGACGAAACATTCCAGAGGCTATGTGGCTCATGTCATCGCCTTGCAGGGCGGCGGCGGTCATCAGATCGTTGAAGGCGCGGATAGCAGAGATCGAAGCTTCGATCTTCTCGAAGGTGTTAAACATTTCTGGCTCCTACGTGCTTTTGAAGGCACATCAAAGCTGCGTTCGGCGCAGCAGCCGGGAGTTCAAAACCGTGTAGGACGGCAACATGACCTTTGGGCTTGCGCCTTGGACATTCGCCATGTTCTCCCGGCCACAAAACAAAATGCGACCGCCTCCGGCAATATGCCAGATATTGTGCGCCGTTCGGGCAAGCTTGAAAGGGAAACGCCGAAGGGCTGCGCCGCTTCGGACTTCATCATTCGCACCGGCCTTGGTGGCGCGTACCACCTACAAAGAGTTTTGAAGCTCTGACAATTTGCTTACGCTGATTTTGCCCGCATGCCAAGAGGATTTTTAAACGTCCCATCCGTTGCAACACTGTTTGAACACTTATAGGTTGCCGTAAGTCAGACTTGCGTCACACTTTTATCGTCGCCGTTTCCATGTTCGTTTCATGATTTTATCGATGATTTACAACAAGATAGCGAGATACCTAGCATACAAAACCGGACTGTGACCCCTTGTCACTGTGAGTCTGACCGTGCGTCAGACTTGAAGCTCTACAATCCGATAATTGCAAGCCGGTTTCCTCCCGGGTTTTGACTACGTGTCAGCGAATTTCCTCAATCTTAATAGGCGCTTACAGTTTTTATCCTCTGTCCACTACATTTTGCCGCGCCAAGGCTATAATCGAGCAAATGAGGCACCGCCGAACTCGGTTGTACTGCCAATTGAACTTGCACCAGCCCTTTTTCTTTTCGTGTCTCTCAGCTCTCGCCTGATCCGAGAAACTTTCACAGAAACAAGGCTCTAACCGCAGGATATCGGATATTACCGGACATTCCCGTAAATAAGCTCCTCCTGCCATCTGTTATTGCGGGTTACAAATTTCCCTCAGCGTAATGTGACGATGCTTTGGAGAGGAAGGCGCACCGACGCCTCCTCCGTCATTCCGGCCTTGAGCCGGAATCCAGCCAGCCCAAGTCTTTGGGCTGAAAGAACTTTTCCCGCCGCACAGACGCGCGTTGACTGGATTCCGGCTCAAGGCCGGAATGACGGAAAGGGAGTGGCCAACACCTGAAATCGCGGCATATTGCAATTGTTCTCATGCACCGCTTCCGATGAAGCTGGAAACGCTATAGGACTTTTTAGGCCGTTTGATATCGACCGCGAGCCAAACGGGGTAGGGGAAATACATCATGCCGTCCTTCGAACTGCTGACAGCCTTTTTCATAACCACCGCCTTGTTCGCCTATATCCCCGGTCCGGCCATGCTTTATGCGGCGGCGCAGACCATGGCGCGCGGACGGTTTGCCGGGCTGATGGCGGTGCTTGGAATCCATGTCGGCTGCTATTTCCACATCTTTGCCTCTGCGGCAGGGCTTTCGGTGCTGTTTCAGGCCGTTCCCTGGCTTTATCTCGCCGTGAAGCTCTGCGGCGCGCTTTATCTCGTCTGGCTCGGCTTCTCGATGCTGCGCAGCAAGCTCGAAGGTGAGGCGGTCAATCTGACCATCGAGCCGAAATCGGCCCGCCGCGCCTTTGTCGACAGCATCATCGTCGATGTGCTCAATCCGAAGACCGCGCTGTTCTTTCTGGCCTTCCTGCCGCAATTCGTGGACCCTGTGGCAGCCTTTCCGGTCTGGCTGCAATTGCTGATCCTCGGTATCGCCGTCAATTTCATTTTTTCCTCGGCCGATCTCGTCGGGGTGCTTCTCGCGGGCGCCATGGTTGGGCGTTTGAAGCGTTCCGGTATGGTGCGGGTGCTCGCACGGCGCGCTGCCGGGACGGTGTTGATGGGGCTCGGCGTCCATCTCGCCTTCCAGAAAACCTGATTGTCGCGGAGCCTCGCCGGAAGGCGTGAAACCCGGCCAAATGCCTTGCAGACGCGGCCCCTCGCGCCGCTGATACATGAAATTACTTGCCAAAAACGGCCAGCCGTGGTTTGACCGCCGCAAAAGCCGGTATGATCCGGCAGCAAGCTTTTCAGGAAAATATCATGTCCAAACCCCATCTTCTTATCGTGGAAGCACGTTTTTACGACGATATGGCGGATGCCCTTCTCGAAGGCGCGAAATTCGCGCTCGATGAAGCCGGCGCCACCTATGACGTCATCACCGTTCCCGGCGCGCTCGAAATCCCCGCCGCCATCGCCATGGCGCTTGACGGTGCTGACAATGACGGCACGGAATATGACGGTTTCGTTGCGCTCGGCATGGTCATTCGTGGTGAGACCTATCACTTCGATATCGTCGCCAACGAATCCTCCCGCGCCCTGATGGATCTTGCCGTCAGCGAATCGCTGCCGATCGGCAACGGCATCCTCACAGTCGAGAATGACGAGCAGGCATGGGCGCGCGTGCGTCGTTCCGACAAG
>Ga0302349_1002692_pt1 | contig 11048 bp, 8 predicted proteins | sample PhyAR1_FD_202176 | JGI IMG/M metagenome (GOLD analysis project Ga0302349, IMG submission 202176) | Leaf surface microbial communities from alfalfa plants in UC Gill Tract Community Farm, Albany, California, United States - DLSL A.R1... | ecosystem: Host-associated > Plants > Phyllosphere >...
GACCACCCAGTCTGGTGCCAGCCCGTGGGAGTTTGCCCGCGTGCTGGTGCGTCAGGGACAGCGTTTACAGGTGCCGTTTGAAACGCCGGTAAAAGCGCAAAACGGCGGCTATTTGCAGCCGAGTATCAGCGAGCTGAAAGCCTGGCTGGATAAAAAAGAGAAACTGAGCGGCTCCCTGTTTGGCAAGCAGGGCGATTACACGTGGGGTGAGGATGAAAACTACTCCATCGACCATCTCATCCACGATCTGCAAAGCCATATGGAGTAAGCGATGAACAAGCGTTATCTGCTCCTCTGGCTGGAGGGGCCGCTGCAAAGCTGGGGACATGACTCCCGCTTTGGTCGTCGCGATACGCTGCCGTTCCCCACGATGTCCGGCGTGTGCGGCCTGTTGTGCGCCGCGCTGGGTGCAGACGGTGAACAGCATGAATTGCTGGCACAACTGACCGCCGGGCGGTGGCAGGTTCGCGCTTTCGCGCATCAGGAAAAGCGTCACCCGGCACCGCTGTGCGATTTTCAGATGGTCGGCAGCGGTTACGATGAAAGCGATCCCTGGCAGCTTTTGCTGATCCCAAAAACCTGCGAAGGTAAAAAAGCGGTGGGCGGCGGCACCAAATTGACCTACCGCTATTACCTTCAGGATTGCGCTTTCGCGGTGGTTATTGCGCTGGAGGAGAGCCTGGCGCAACGGCTCGCCGACGCGCTGGTCGCACCCGTGTGGGATCTCTCGCTGGGGCGTAAAAACTGTGTGCCGACGGAGTTTATCGGCCAGGGCGTTTACGACAGCGAGGCAGCCGCCTGGGCGCACTGCGATGAACTGGCCATGGATAAAGGGCGCGAACACCGTTTCGATGTCCTGCCCGGCGCGGATACGGAAGGGGGCGAAGTATTAACCCTTAACGACGTGCCGTTACAGTTTGGTGTGGATAAGCGTTATCGCGATCGTCAGGTGACGATTATTTATGCGTAACAGCGCAGGGCCGCGCTGCTGCGGCCCTGTTTTTTCAGGAAGCGTTATGGCGAACGGACAGCGTCTTTTTGTCAAAATTACCCGTGAATCCTTACCCCAGGTGAAAGATAAATATCCGTTTATTTATCTGGAGCGGGGACGGCTGGAGATCGACGACAGCAGCCTGAAATGGCTGGATTCGGAAGGCAACGTGGTGCGTTTACCCGTCGCCACGCTGAATACGCTGCTACTGGGGCCGGGGACCTCCATCACGCATGAGGCGGTTAAAACCGCCGCCGCTGCTAATTGCTCACTCTGCTGGGTGGGCGAGGACAGCCTGTTATTTTATGCCGCCGGATTTCAGCCGACGGCAGACAGCCGCAATCTGCGTCGGCAAATGGAACTGGCCTGCGATAAAAAGCGATCGCTGGAGGTCGCGCGTACGATGTTCGCCCGCCGTTTTCCTGATGCGGATTTAGCGGGCAAAACGCTCAAAGAGATGATGGGCATGGAAGGCAGCCGGGTGCGGGCGCTGTATCAGGAAAAAGCGCAGCATTACGGGGTCGGCTGGAAAGGGCGACAGTTTACGCCGAACAAATTTGAACTGAGCGATACCACCAATCAGATCCTCACCTCAGCAAACGCAGCGCTCTACGGCATTCTCTGTTCGGCGGTGCATGCGATGGGATATTCGCCGCATATTGGCTTTATTCATACCGGATCGCCGCTGCCGCTTATTTACGATCTGGCCGATCTCTACAAGGCAGAACTGAGCATTGACCTGGCGTTTGCCCTGAATAAAGAGATGGCCGGGCAATACAATAAGCAGTTGCTGGCGAAACGCTTTCGTGAGCGGGTAATTGCCATGAATCTCCTGACGCAGATGGCACGGGATATAACGGATTTGTTAGGCGAGGCTAAGAAATGATCGTCGTTGTGGCTAACGATCTCCCTCCCGCCGTGCGCGGCCGGATGAAATTGTGGTTTGTTGAACCGCGGGCAAATGTTTTTGTTTCTGGCGTGAAGGATTCTGTAGCGAATACCGTCGTGGATTATTTATTAAGCCACTGCCCGGTCGAGGCAGGCGGGATTATTTTTAAGAGCTCGCCCAATCCACCCGGCTATGAAATCCGCACGATTGGTATCCCGGATAAAACGTTATGTGAAATCTCCGGATTGCAGTTGGTGGTAGAAAAACTGCTGGAAGGAAATGGCGCGTAAATAACAAGATATGGGGTGGTGGGACGGTTCTTTAACAATATGTTGGGGTCTTCTCCACGCATGTGGAGGTGTTTCCGTCTTGCTTGAGACGCTTTTCCACGTCCCGAAGTCTTCTCCACGCATGTGGAGGTGTTTCTCGATTGCAGACTGTATCCCGGCGCGGACGTCGGTCTTCTCCACGCATGTGGAGGTGTTTCCAGTTGGATCTCGTTGTGGGTCGCTTTTGCGATGTCTTCTCCACGCATGTGGAGGTGTTTCTTCAGCTCCACCGTGCAGCTGTCCGGGTTTTCCGTCTTCTCCACGCATGTGGAGGTGTTTCTATATTGTCTGGGGCAGCAACGGAAAACTGGAAGTCTTCTCCACGCATGTGGAGGTGTTTCCCAGTGTGGGGCTGGAGATTCGTGTCGACTCGCGTCTTCTCCACGCATGTGGAGGTGTTTCTCGTTTGGTCTAAACGGGATCTGCGGGGATACTGTCTTCTCCACGCATGTGGAGGTGTTTCCGCAATCAGAACCGCTTTTAATGGCGGCGTTTAGTCTTCTCCACGCACGTGGAGGTGTTTCTGAGTGCACCCGTGAAAGCCGGATGAAAGTTAGGTCTTCTCCACGCACGTGGAGGTGTTTCCTAAAAAGGAGATGGGCCTGTGATTATCACTCCGTCTTCTCCACGCACGTGGAGGTGTTTCCGCGTCAGATCAGGTTTGTATTGAGCGTGAAATGTCTTCTCCACGCACGTGGAGGTGTTTCTAACTTTAGAAGGTCGCCATTAATGGCGCGCCAGTCTTCTCCACGCACGTGGAGGTGTTTCTGACGCGCGCTCACTGTCGCTGTACGGCACAGGGTCTTCTCCACGCACGTGGAGGTGTTTCCGTCCGCTTTAACGGGCGCGAGATTGAGCAGTGGTCTTCTCCACGCATGTGGAGGTGTTTCCTACATTTTTACCGGGTCTGACGTTATCAGGCAGTCTTCTCCACGCATGTGGAGGTGTTTCTGAACTTCACTTTCTTCCCCCGATATGTGCTTGGTCTTCTCCACGCATGTGGAGGTGTTTCTTCAATGGCGCGTCGCGTCTTTGGACCCCCTGAGTCTTCTCCACGCATGTGGAGGTGTTTCTTATTTTATATGGAGTGCCGGAAAAATATTCTTGTCTTCTCCACGCATGTGGAGGTGTTTCTTAAAGCGGCCGCGTGGCAAAACAAACACCGGGGTCTTCTCCACGCATGTGGAGGTGTTTCCGACGCCATTGGTCAGACGTCGCGAACCGTAGCGTCTTCTCCACGCATGTGGAGGTGTTTCCACGTCCAGCGCCGAGCCGCTTGTCAGGTCAGTGTCTTCTCCACGCACGTGGGGGTGTTTCTCCCGGCGTGCGGATTAGCGACGCGCTGGCACGGTTACCGATATAGTCCTCCCCCATACCCTCGCTGTTTTGTAACAAAGTCCCTCTTCGCTCCGTTGCCGTTTGCAGTCTCATCGGGGACAGCTACCTTTAAACTTTACATAAGCTTTACAATCGATACGTCACCTACAGACATCCCGCGCTTTTTGCCGCTGAGGACAAGGGAGTGAACGTACATGACTGGTTTAAGGAAGCAAAATGAGCCTGCAAAAATGTACCCTGATTTACGACGGTAAAGCCCTTGTCGGGCCAGCCGACGTTCCCCTTATCGACTTTCTTGAAGCCTGCAACATCACTCTGCCTCATGTCTGTTACCACCCGTCGCTTACACCGTTGCAAACCTGCGACGTCTGCTGGGTGGAACAGGATGGCGCGCTGGTGCGCGGCTGCACGCTGCGAAGCGCGGAGGGGATGATTATTAACAGCGCCACCGAACACGGGCGTGCGGCGCGGGAGGAGGGCATGGATCGCCTGCTGGCGAAGCATGAACTCTACTGCACCGTCTGCGAGCACAATACCGGCGACTGTACGCTGCATAACACGATGGTGGATATGCACATTCCCATTCAGCGCTATCCCTTCGAGCGTAAGCCTTATGTAAAAGATCACTCCAACCCGTTTTACACCTACGATCCCGACCAGTGCATCCTGTGCGGCCGCTGCGTGGAGGCCTGTCAGAATGTGGAAGTGAACGAGACGCTGAGCATTGATTACACCCAGGAGCACCCGCGCGTGCTGTGGGATGGCGGCACGCAGATTGCCGGTTCCAGTTGCGTAAGCTGCGGTCACTGCGTCACGGTTTGTCCCTGCAACGCGCTGCTGGAAAAATCGATGCAGCCCGATGCCGGGCCTTTTACCTCCATGCGCCAGTCGCTAAAACGCCCGCTGATCGACGTGATCAAAACGCTGGAAAATTCCACGGGCGCGGAAATCATCTCCGGCATCTCGGTCATCGACACCCATCTGCGCCAGCAGGAGATCAAACGCACCAAGACAGTCTGCACCTACTGCGGTGTGGGATGCAGCTTCGAGATGTGGACCCGCGACCGCCATCTGCTGAAAGTTCAGCCGGTTATTGATGCTCCGGTCAACGGCATCTCCACCTGCGTGAAGGGCAAGTTCGCGTGGGATTTTATCAACAGCCCGGAACGGATCACCACGCCGCTTATCCGTGAAAACGATCGCTTCCGTCCCGCCTCGTGGGATGAAGCGCTGACGCTGATTGCCCAACGTCTGCTTGCCATCCGCGATGAATCGGGGCCGGACAGCATCGGTTTTATCGGTTCAAGTAAAGGCAGCAATGAAGAAGCCTACCTGACGCAAAAAATTGCCCGTCTGATTATCGGTACCAACAGCGTCGATAACTCCTCGCGCTACTGCCAGAACCCCGCGACGGAAGGGCTGTTCAGAACCGTCGGCTACGGCGGCGATGCGGGCACGATTAAGGATCTGGAGCAGGCGGAACTGATCGTGATTGTGGGCAGCAACACCGCGGAAAACCACCCGGTGATCGCCTCGCGGCTGAAATCGGCGAAAAAGCATCACGGGCAAAAACTGCTGGTTATCGATCCGCGCCGTCATGAGATGGCCGAGCGCGCCGATTTGCACTTGCGCATCCATCCCGGCACCGATCTGGTCTGGGCCTCGGCGATGTCCCGCTACATGTTTGATAACGGCTACGCTGACGACGCATTCCTTTCCGCGCGGGTCAACGATGTGGAAGCCTATCGCCAGTCGCTCGCGCCTTTTACCCTCGACTACGCGGCGCAAATTACCGGTCTGCCGGAAGCGGATCTGCGCGAAGCGGCGGAGATGATCGGCCGCGCGGGGAGCGTGTGCATCATGTGGGCGATGGGCATCACCCAGCACAGCCACGGCGCTGACACCAGCACCGCGCTCTCGAATTTACTGCTGGTGACCGGCAACTACGGACGGCCCGGCACCGGCGGCTACCCGATGCGCGGCCACAACAACGTGCAGGGCGCGAGTGATTTCGGCTGCCTGAAGAATTTCTATCCGGGCTACGAGTCGGTGAGCGATCCAGCCGTGCGCGAGAAATGGGCGCGCGCGTGGGGCGTTGCGCCGGAAAAACTCTCCCTTGAGGTGGGCGAGGATAACTTCATGATGGTCAAGCTGGCGCGCAGCGGCGAGCTTCGCGCGATGTATGTCATCGGCGAGGAGACGGCGTTTTCCGATGCGGACACCACCAGCGTGCACGAGGGCTTTACTAACCTGGATTTCCTGGTCGTGCAGGATCTCTTCCTCAGCCGCACCGCGCAGTTTGCTGACGTGGTGCTGCCGGGCTGCCCGAGCGTGGAAAAAGAGGGCTCGTTTGTGAATACCGAGCGACGCATTCAGCGGTTTTATCCGGTGATGCCGCCGCTGGGCGACAGCCGCCCCGACTGGCTGATCCTCACTCAGCTTGCCGCCAGAATGGGCTACGACTGGGGTTACACCCATCCGGGAGAGATCATGGCGGAGGCGGCGGGCATCGCCGAGAGTTTCGCGGGCGTCAGCTACGCGCGGCTCGACGGCTGGAAGTCGCAGGTCTGGCCCGTCAGCGCCGACGGAACCAGCACGCCGCTGCTCTATACCGACAAATTTAAATTCCCGGACGGGCGCGCCCGGCTCTACCCGTTAAACTGGCAGCCGCCTGCGGAGGAGGCTGACGCGGAATTCGACTTGATCCTCAACAATGGCCGGATGCTGGAACATTTCCAGTCCACTAACCAGAGCGGTAAGGGCGGGCGAACCACCAGTCTTTCTCCCGACTGGTATGTGGAAATCAGCCCTGAACTGGCGGCCGGACGCAGCCTGAACGAAGGCGACTGGGTCCGGCTCAGTTCCCGCCGGGGAGCGATTGACCTGCCTGTCGTGGTCACTGACCGGGTGCAGGGAAAAGTGCTCTTTGTCTCCATTCATCAGGGCAAACCGGGAATTAATCTGCTCACCGGCGAGCATCACGATCCGGCGGTGAATACTCCGGCCTACAAAGAGATCGCCATCCGGATGGAGCCACTGGCGCGGCCTGCGCACCCCGGCCCGTTACCGGCGCACAATTTCCGTCACGGCAAGCGCACCCCGATCGAAAAAGTCCCGGTCGAAGATAAATGGCAGCGTGATGATTACCTTGAACCGCCCGCAACCGAACCACATCCGGAGAGATTCTGATGGCTAAATCGATAGAGTATCAGCCGGAACCGGCAAAAATCGGGCCTGACGCCCGCGAAGAACTGGACCGCCTGCTGGAAACGCTGCACCAGCACGGCGTCCTGCGCCTGATGAACGATCTGGTGGCGGCCAACAACGAGGTGGCACAGGTGCTGGTGAAAGGGCTACAGCGCGAGGGTACGCTTAATGTCATCCAGAATATCTCGGTGATCATCATGGCGCTCTCCTCGCTGCCGCCTGAGCGGGTCTACAAGCTGGCGTTCGGCCTGCGGGATATGGCCGATGCCTTGAGCACGCCTGCTCAGCATGAGTCGCAGGCCGCGCCCGGGGTGCAGGGCGTATGGAAGATGTTGCAGGATGAGGATCTGTGGCGCTCTTTAACGCCGGTGCTCAACGGGCTGAAGGCGTTTTCCCGCCGCATGGATGAGCAGGTGGACAAGCCGATTTCGTCATTTACCGGCAAACCCAGCGACGCCTGACATGAGCCCGGAAACCGCGCTGTGGCTGGCGCGCAGCCAGTTCGCCTTTACCATCGGCTTTCATATCGTGCTGGCGGCGTTCACCATCGGCCTGGCACAGTTCCTGATGCTGCTGGAAGGGATGTGGCTGTGGCGTAAACAGCAGGTCTGGCTCAGCCTCTGGCGCTACTGGAGCAAAGTCTTTGCGCTCAACGTGGCGATGGGCGTGGTCACCGGCGTGGTGATGGAGTTTTCTTTTGGCACCAACTGGAGCGGGCTGTCCAGCCGCACGGGAGCGGTGCTCGGACCGATGCTCTACATGGAAGTGCTGGTTGCCTTTTTTCTTGAAGCCGGATTTATGGGCGTGATGCTGTTCGGCATGGGGAGAGTGCGCCCGTGGGTGCATTTTCTCTCCACCTGCGTCGTGGCACTCGGATCGCTGTTCAGCGCCTTCTGGATCCTGGCGGCTAACTCATGGATGCAGACGCCGGATGGCTACGCGCTGGGCGCAGACGGGCGCTTTGTGCCCGTCGACTGGTGGGCGGCGATTTTCAATCCCTCTTTTCCGTGGCGGATGGCGCACATGGTGACTGCTGCCATGCTCGGCACCGCCTGCCTGGTGGCGGGCTGCGGCGCGTGGCATTTGCTGCGTGATGCGCGTCATCCGGCGGCGCGAAAGATGTTTTCGCTTGCCATGTGGCTGCTGCTGGTGATGGCCCCGGTGCAGGTCGTCCTCGGCGATCTGCATGGCGAAAACACCCGCGACCACCAGCCGGTCAAGCTGGCGGCGATAGAAGGCAACTGGGACCCGCCGCCGCCCGGTGAAGGGGAGCCGCTGCGACTGTTTGCGATCCCCGATATGAGCGCGCGGCGCAATCTGTATGAGGTGGCGATCCCTGACGTTGGCTCGCTCTACCTGCGCCATAATCTGCACGGAACCATTCACAGTCTTAATCAATATCCGCAGGACGAACTGCCCTGGGTGCCGCTGGTGTTCTGGTCTTTTCGGCTGATGGTCGGGCTGGGCCTGCTGATGGTGGTGGCGGGCGTCGCCGGGCTGGTGCTGCGTCTGCGCCGACGCCTCTGGCACGCGCGCTGGCTGCACCGGCTGATGGTGCTGATGGCCCCGGCGGGGTTTATCGCTATGCTCGCCGGGTGGGTGGTGACCGAAGCCGGACGCCAGCCGTGGACGGTTTATGGCCTTGTGCGCACGGCGGAAAGTGCCTCGCCGGTTGCCCCCGGTCTGCTGCTCGGCTCCTTTATCATTATTGTGACGGTGTACTGCGCCCTGTTCGCCATCGGGCTGTGGTGCCTGCTGCGACTGCTCTGGCGTCCACCGCAGCCGGATGAAGAGGGGCCGGTGCCGGACGTGGCGCGGCGCACGGAAGGGGGGCAGGGCAATGAATGAGTTTCTGGGGCAGCCCTGGCTTGAGGCGCTGTCGGCGGCGGCGCTGGTGCTGAGTCTATGGATTTACGTGCTGCTCGACGGCACGGATTTGGGCGCGGGGATGCTCTCTGGACTTGAGCGCGATGAAACGTCCCGGCAACGCATTCATTTGTCGTTACTGCCGGTCTGGGACGGCAACGAAACCTGGCTGGTGCTGGCGGCGGGCGGCCTGCTCGGGCTATTTCCAATCGCCTACGCCATTATTTTCAGCGCGCTGTATGTGCCGGTTTTCGCGATGCTGCTGGCGCTGATCGTCCGGGGGATGGCGATTGAGTACCGTCCCAACGCGCCGCGACTTTTCGACCCGATGCTGTGGGGCGGCTCGCTGGTCGCCAGTCTGTCGCAGGGGATCATCATGGGTAGCCTGATTGCGGGCATTCCCAATGACGGGAAGCAATTTACCGGCACCGGCTGGGAGTGGTTTAGCCCGTTCCCGCTGTTCTGCGGCGTCGCGCTGATCGCAGGGTACTGTTTAATGGGCGCGGGCTGGCTGAACTGGCGCTGCACGGGCGGGCAGGAAGTACGCGCGCGCCGCGCCATCCCGGGCCTGTTGGTGCTCACCGCACTGATGCTGGCGGGCGTGTTGCTCTGGACCGCCTCTTTACAGGAAAGCTGGCGGCAACATCTGCTGAACATATGGCTTTGGCTGCCGCTGACGGGCGTTGCGCTCGTGGGCATGATTGCGCTGTGGTTTGGCCTTGCCAGGCGCTACGCCTTCCTGCCGCTGGCCGCCATCCTGGTGCTGGTCAGTTGCGCGTTTGGCGCGCTGGTGTTCACCCTGTTTCCGTTTATCGTGCCGGATAACATTCTTATCCGTCAGGCCGCCGCGCCGCCTGCGACGCAGCGTTTTCTGCTGGTGAGTTTCGGCTTACTGGTGCCGATCACGCTGATTTACAACACCTGGGGATTCCGGGTCTTTAGCGGAAAAATTCATTAGCGCCCGGCATCACCGGGCGGGCCGTTATGATTTTTTGCCGGGTATGATCCCTTTCACGATCTGGCTCGCGGTGTCAGCAACGATTTTCCCGGCGGAGCGATCGCCTTTGGCCATCGACGCCATAAACGCTTTCGCCTGTTTCAGCGTGATGTGCGGCGGCAACGGCGCGACTTCCGGGTCAGTTTTCACTTCCAGCACGACCGGGCGATCGGATGACAGCGCTTCCTGCCAGGCGCTCTGCAACTGCTCCGGATCGTCAACGAAAATGCCTTTCAGTCCCAGCGATTCCGCGAACCCGGCGTAGCTGAAGTCAGGGATATCCTGGGTCGCTTCGAAACGGGGATTGCCCTCCATCACCCGCTGCTCCCAGGTGACCTGATTCAGATCCTGGTTATTGAACACGCAGACGATGAGCGTCGGATCGCTCCAGCCTTTCCAGTATTTCTGAATGGTGATTAGCTCCGCCATGTTGTTCATCTGCATCGCCCCGTCGCCCACCAGCGCCACCACCGGTTTTTGCGGGTAAGCGAATTTGGCAGCAATGGCGTAGGGCACGGCCGCGCCCATGCAGGCCAGGCCACCGGAGAGTGAGGCGCGCTGGCCCTGCTTAACTTTATAGTCGCGGGCGAACCAGTTGGCGCAGGAGCCGGAATCAGAGGTGACGATGGCGTCATCCGGCAGCAGCGGCGACATTTCCCAGACCACCCGCTGCGGATTGACGGGTTTGGCCGCGGCGTGCGCGCGATCGTCAAGCGTCTGCCACCACTCCTTCACCCCTTTGGCGATCTCTTCCTGCCAGCCGCGATCGGTTTTTTGCGTAAGCAGCGGGATCAGCGCCCGCAGGGTTTCTGCGGCGTCGCCGTGCAGATTGACTTCCACCGGGTAGCGCAGCCCCAGCATCGCCGGATCGATATCCACCTGCACGGCGCGCGCCTGGCCCTCTTTCGGCAGGAATTCGGTCCACGGGAAGCCGGTGCCAATCATCAGCAGGGTGTCGCAGTTCATCATCATGTCGTAAGAGGGTTTGGTGCCGAGCAGACCAATCGCCCCGGTAATAAAAGGCGCGTCATCGGGCAGCACATCTTTTCCCAGCAGCGCTTTGGCGACGCCCGCACCCAGGATGTTCGCCAGTTGCACTACTTCCAGCGCCGCGCCGCGAGCGCCCGCGCCCACGAGAACCGCCACTTTCTTACCGGCGTTAAGTACATCGGCCGCTCTTTGCAGATCGGCGTCATAAGGTACGATTTTTGGCCGCTGATAGCCGGGGCCGGAGTGGGTAAAGCCGTGGGTATGCGGCGGCTCCTCCCAGGGTTCATCCTGAATGTCTTTGGGCAGCACCAGCACCGTTACGCCATTTTGCGCCACGGCGATGCGCACACCGCGATCCACCAGATGCCGTAGCTGCGCGGGCGAGGCCGCCTCCTGCACAAAGTTCGCCACGTCAGCGAATACCCGGTCGAGGTTTAATTC
>Ga0302349_1002693_pt1 | contig 11046 bp, 3 predicted proteins | sample PhyAR1_FD_202176 | JGI IMG/M metagenome (GOLD analysis project Ga0302349, IMG submission 202176) | Leaf surface microbial communities from alfalfa plants in UC Gill Tract Community Farm, Albany, California, United States - DLSL A.R1... | ecosystem: Host-associated > Plants > Phyllosphere >...
AGCGCCGAGCAGATCCGCCGTGCCACCATCAACGATATCGGCGGCATTCTGGAGCTGATCCGTCCGCTGGAACAACAGGGAATTCTGGTTCGCCGATCCCGCGAGCAGCTGGAGATGGAGATCGACAAGTTCACCATCATTCAGCGGGATAACCTGACCATTGCCTGTGCGGCGCTTTATCCGTTCCCAGAAGAGCAGATTGGCGAAATGGCGTGCGTCGCCGTGCATCCTGATTACCGTAGCTCCTCACGGGGGGAACTGCTGCTTGAACGCGTGGCGGCACAGGCGCGCCAGATGGGTCTGAGCAAGCTGTTCGTGCTTACCACGCGCAGCATTCACTGGTTCCAGGAGCGCGGCTTCACGCCGGTGGATATTGATTCCCTGCCGGAAAGTAAGAAAGAGATGTACAACTACCAGCGCCGCTCGAAGGTGTTAATGGCGGACCTGGGATAACAGTCACCCTCTCCTGCTGGAGAGGGCGTTCACTCAGACAGATTCAAATATCGCGCTTAATCCGCTTCTGCGCTCAGTACGGGTGGCAATCGCCTGACTCAACACGCGCTCATCCGCATACAATGACAGACGCTGGCGCGCGCGAGTAATGGCAGTGTAGACCAGCTCGCGGGTCACAACCGGCGACAGCTGTGTCGGCAGGATCAGCGCCGCATGGTTGAACTCGGAGCCCTGAGATTTATGTACCGTCATCGCCCATGCCGTTTCATGCTCTGGCAGGCGGCTGGGCTGGACGGACTTCACGCTACCGTCCGGTAGCTGGAACCAGACGCGCAGACCGTTACCGCGATCGAGCGCAATGCCGATATCCCCGTTGAACAGCCCCAGCGCACTGTCGTTGCGGGAGATCATCACTGGCCGGCCCTCATACCATCGCGAATGCAGCTGACGGTTAATTTTGCGCTTCTGCACCAGCAGCTGCTCCAGCCTGTCGTTCAGGCCCGTGACGCCAAACGGCCCTTCCCGTAATGCGCACAGAAGCTGGTATTCGCCAAATGCGGCGATGACCTGCCCGGGCTGACTGCGCTGCTGCACGCAGCTCAGAAAATGCTGGTATCCCTGGAGAGCCTCCTCAAGCATAGCCTGATACTCTTCCCCGCTTTGCAGCGATTTCTTTTCAATGTCAGTGAAGGTACCGTCAAACACCGTGCGCGTGGCGTGCCTGTCGCCACGGTTGACCGCCGCAGCCAGCTGGCCGATGCCGGAGTCGCTACCGAAACGGTAGCTTTTTTGCAGCAGGCACAGGCTGTCACGCAGTGCGCCCGCGATCGGCGTGTGATCGGGTTCAAGCGAGCAACCGGTCAGACGGGCGAGCTCCTGCGCCCGCGCGGCGGTATAACCGTAACTGGCGTAGGTACAGATATCTCCCAGCACCGCCCCGGCTTCTACAGAGGCGAGCTGGTCGCGATCGCCCAGGAAAACCACGCGCGCATGGGGTGGTAGCGCATCGATCAGGCGCGACATCATGGTCAGGTCGATCATGGAGGCTTCATCCACCACCAGCACGTCCAGATGCAGCGGATTGCCCGCATGGTAGCGCAGCCGCTGGCTACCCGGCTGCGCGCCGAGCAGACGGTGCAGAGTACTTGCTTCACCCGGGAAAAGCGCAAGCTGCTCCTGGGTGAGCGGCAGCCGTTGCATCGCACCGCCCAGTGATTCGGTCAGACGCGCCGCGGCCTTCCCGGTGGGCGCCGCCAGACGAATACGGCATCGCTGCTCGCCTGAAAGCTGTATCAGGGCTGCCAGCAGCTTTGCGACGGTCGTTGTTTTCCCGGTTCCCGGGCCGCCGGATATCACCGAGATCCGCCGCGTCAGGGCGACGGCTGCCGCCACTTTCTGCCAGTCTGTGGCCTCACCGGAGTCAAACAGCCTGTCCAGCGTCTGGCGAAGCTGTGCTTCGTCGCAGGGAAGCGGCGCATTGGTCTCACTAAAGAAACGCGCTACCGTCAGTTCGTTTCGCCACAGGCGGTTCAGGTATAAGCGCTCCCCCGTAAGGATCAGCGGTGCCTGGTTGTCTCCCGGCCCGACGGCTGACGATTCAAGCAAGATTTTCTGCCAGTCCACCGTCTCCCCCAGCAGCGCAAAGCAGGACTGGAGGACAGGCGGCATTTTCTCGTCAACCACCAGACGCGAGAGCGGCAGACACACATGCCCCTCTCCGGCGTCTTTACTCAACAGGGCAGCGGCAAGCATCACGGCGGGCTGGTCAGCGGCAATCATCATGGCAAACTGCACGTCCAGCTGACGCAGCACGCGTTGCTCTACCGCATCCAGCAATAAGTCCTGCATCGTCATGCCATCTCCTCCGTGTTTGCTGCAAACAGGTTATCCATTTTATTAATCAATTCCGCATCCGGACGAGTGCTGAAGATCCCGGAGCGCGGATCGGCAGCATCAACCCCGCGCAGGAACAGATAGATGACACCGCCAAAATGATCGTCGTAGCGATAATCCGCAATACGGTGGCGCAAATAGCGGTGCAGCGCCAGGGTATAGAGCTGATATTGCAGATCGTAGCGATGCATTTGCATGGCTGCCGCCATCGCCTGCTGGGTATAGGCTTCGCTGTTCTCGCCCAGCCAGTTCGATTTGTAATCCAGCAGGTAGTACCGTCCTTCGTGACGGAAGACCAGGTCGATAAACCCTTTCAGCATGCCCTGCACCTGACGGAAGTTCAGCGGCGGGCAACCGGCTGACAGCGGATCGTACTGACGGATGAGCGCATCGAGCGCGTCGGCCTTAAGCGGGCCTGCGACGGGCAGATAAAACTCCATCTCAACCTGCTTATTTTTGGCCGTTAACTGGCGAAGAGAGAAGCCCTGCGTCGTCAGCGGCGCCTGCAAAATGGCGTTGATCCAGTCAGTGAGAACGGGCTGCCAGTGCGCGTCATAGCCTCCGCTCTGCAACATCTTCAGCACCCACTCCTCACTGACAGGCTGGGTGAAATCAAGCTCTTCAAAGAGGCTGTGCAAAAAGGTGCCCGGCGACGCGCCGCGTGGGAACTGATGTGGAGTTAACGTCGGTTCAACCGGAACATCGCCCACCCCTGCGGCATCCACGTCCAGCTTCGGCATGAGATCCTGCGCAATACTTTGCCCGTGCTGTTGCAGGCCAGAATAGCTGGTGACGCGCCAGTCGTCGGCAAGCACCCGTGTGATCTGGCGCGCGTTAAGATCGGTCGCGGGCTCTTGCGCCATTTCCCAGCGGCTGTTGTCTGGCAGAGAAGGGATATGGAGGGCGATATCGTCTCCGCAAAGCGACTCAATACAGAGGCGCAACCCCGCCGCATCTTTAGGCTCACCACGCTGAATAAGCCGCCCTAAGGCGCTTAAATGGAAATCGCTCTCCCCTGTTTTCTCCCCGCGACGGCGGAAAACCGGCGCGACGCCCAGGCTGCAATGCCAGACAGAACGGGTCAGCGCCACGTAAAGCAGGCGCAAATCCTCCGCCAGACGCTCCGCTTCCGCCAGCTCAACGCTGGTTTCCGCCTTGCTGAGATCGAGCACCGCATCGAAAGTCTCGCGGTCATGATAATAGGCCTGATCCTGAACGCGGTAGTTGGCGATAAAGGGCAGCCAGACCAGCGGATACTCGAGACCTTTCGATTTGTGAATGGTGACGATTTGCACCAGATGCTTATCGCTCTCAAGACGCATCTGCTGGCTTGAGGCGTTACTGTTTGGATCCGCGATTTGCTGCGCCAGCCAGCGCACGAGGGCATGTTCACTTTCAAGCTGGGTGCCGGCTTCCTGCAACAGTTCGCTGATGTGTAAAATATCGGTAAGACGCCTTTCACCGCCCGATGACGCCAGCATATTTTCGGCAATCTGGCGCCGCGTCATCAATTCGCGCAGCATCGCCATGACGCCGCGTTTTTGCCAGCGTTCACGGTAATGGACAAACTCTTCCACCACCGTATCCCATGCGTTTTCGTCATGGTTGAGCTCATCAATATCGCGCGCGTTCAACCCCAGCATGGAACTGGCCAGCGCGCTTCGAAGCGTATTTTCGCGCTCCGGGGCCAGCACCGCCTGAAGCAGCCAGAGCATTTCCTGGGCTTCCAGCGTGTCGAACACGCTGTCGCGGTTAGAAAGATACACTGACGGAATATCCAGCAACGTTAGCGCATCGCGGATTAGCGCCGCTTCCTGACGACTGCGCACCAGCACGGTAATATCAGAGGCTTTAACTGGATTCGCCTGTTCCCCCTTCCACAGCAGCGCCTCGCCGCGCGCGCCTGCGCTCAGCCAGTCACGGATTTGCGCGGCGCAGTGCTGGGCCATCGCCGCCTGATAGTCGGCAACCCCATAGCCTTCCCCTTCCAGCAGCCAGAAGGTCATGGCGGGTTGCACCGCGCTACTGACTTCGAAGCGCAGGGATGCGTTTTTTGGGGCGGATTTCACCGGCAGGAAAGGGATTTCATTGAACATGAACGCCGTCTCCATACGGCTGAACAGCGCATTGACGCTCTCAACCATCCCCGGAGCGGAACGCCAGTTAGTGTCTAACGTGTAATGCGCGACAACCTCACTACGGGCTTTCATATAGGTGAAGATATCTGCCCCACGGAAGGCGTAAATCGCCTGTTTAGGGTCGCCTATCAACAACAGGGCAGTGTCGGGCTGCTGTCGCCAGATGCGGCGAAAAATGCGGTACTGCTGAGGGTCGGTGTCCTGAAATTCGTCAATCATCGCCACCGGAAAATGGGTACGGATCGCGCTGGCGAGCGCTTCACCATTCTCGCTGGACAGCGCCTCGTCCAGGCGGCTCAGCATGTCATCAAACCCCAGCTCTCCCCGGCGACGTTTTTCGCGCGCGACGGCCTGGCGGATCTCCGTCATGGCGCGGGTGATCATCAGGTCATTGAGCGTTAATGGCTCCGCAAGCAGCGCATCAATCGCCACAAACAGGGGATGCTCAGGCACAATGCCGTCGGCTTTGGTTCGCTCAGTCAAAAAGCGCTGCGAAAATTTTTCCAGTGCGTCCGGAAGCTGGTAGCCCCGCGTCTCCTCCTGGGCCCAGGCGCTGATCTTTTCGATCCACTTCCCCTGGTTCCCACGGTTGAACTTGCGTCTGTCGATGCCTGAGTTTTCGATGATTGCATCAATTTCACCAACCGACTCATTCCACTTCTGCTTAAGCGCCGCAATTTTGGCGACGATCTTTTCATGGCGCGAGGCCAGCGTTTCATCGGCAGGCGGCGGAGATTTAATGACCGGCGCTTCGCCTTGCAGGTAACGGTCGATGGCGCGAAGAAGCTCTTCCGGACCTTTCCACAGGGCGTGAACCGCTTCGGCAATGTCGCGCTGCAATGGATAACAGTGACGACGCCAGAAATCCGCACAGGCCTGATAGCGAAGCTCGGATTCATCTTCAATAAGCTGCTGCTCAAAGAGCATGCCGGATTCAAACGCATTCAGGCTTAACATGCGCTGACAAAAACCGTGAATGGTGAAGACGGACGCTTCATCCATTTGCCGCTCGGCCAGCAGCAGCCATTGCGCAGCCTGTTGCTTATCCGCAATCTCGTCCAGCAGGCTCGCGTAGAGGGGGTTATCCGTTGTCTGACGCAAACAGGCGATGCGCAGCTCATGAATGTTGCTGCGAATACGGCCACGCAGCTCGGCAGTGGCCGCTTCGGTGAAGGTTACCACCAGCAGCTCTTCCACGCTTAACGGGCGCGAAAAAGCGGCGTTGCCGCCGAGCCCCAACAGCAGACGCAGATAGAGCGCGGCGATGGTATAGGTTTTTCCCGTTCCCGCTGAGGCTTCAATCAGTCGCTCACCCTGTAGAGGTAAACTTAGGGGATCAAGCGGCTCAGCGGTATGGGTCATTCTTTCTTACTCCAGGGCATAGTTTGTTGCAGCGCGCTGACGCTCTTCCAGACGGTCCACTCTTTTGATTTTACGTAGTCCGTTTTCCCGTTCTGGCTGCCAGAAACCTGAGACAGGATGGCCATACCCTGCGGTTTTACTACCGCCTGATGGAAGAAATCGGCAACCTTTTGTGGCGTCAGCTGTTTTATTTCGGCCACTATTTTATCACGCGAATCAAATTTCATATTACCGCGATCAAAATCTTTGCTCAGCTGCGAGGCCTCTTCACCCAGCGTCTGCGGCGGCTGCATCACCTGGGCGATAACCGCCTGCTGGATCTGGGCAAACTCTTCCGGCTTCATGGCGCGCAGTTTTGCTTCCGCCTGCGGGAAGAACGCCTGATAACGCTGCCACAGGTAAGCGGGTTGCTTGTCGCTGCTTTGCAGAAGGAAGCCCAGCCCCCACTGACGGCCCACATTCATAGAGAAAGCGAATACCGCATAGCCCAGCTGCTCTTCGGTGCGCAGCTGGTTGTAAAACCACGGCTGAATAATTTGACCAAGCACCGCACTCTGGGCAGAGCTGGTAAATTCGTCATAACCGACAGGGACAAACACCGCGGCCAGCGCGGAATCCGTGCTGCTTCCCGCTTTTTCGAAGATCACGTTCTGCTTTTTCTCTACCAGCACATCCTGGTTACGGCACCACTCATCGCCTTTTGAACCCAGTTGCGCACGGACGTTTTGCGCCAGCGTTTTAGCCTGATCTTCGCTCATATTCCCTACAACCAGGAACTCCGGACGGGTATTGGTTTTCAGCGCATCACGGTAAGCCAGCACCTCTTTTAAGGTGACTGAGGGCAATAACGCGCGGCGATCTTCGCGCTGGAAGTACGGAATTTGCGACAGCATCTGTGCTGGCATAATCGCCTGATCGTAGGCTTTACCCTTCTCGGCAGAATCCATCATCTGGGCATACCAGGACTTAGCCTGCTCGAGCTGTTCTTCCGTAGGCGTATAGCTGAAATAACCGTCCAGCAGGGCCTGGAACAGCTGCGGCAAACGCTGGGTATAGCCGTTGGCATTCACCATCAGGCCGTTATTGGCGTTGGTGGAGAAACTGATACCACCAACGGCAGCCTGGTTGCTGAGCTGATCGAGAGCAATACCGGCCAGATAATCATTAAGCGCAAACAGCACCTGGTTTCTGGCACTGTCCATTGCTTTGGGGTTACGCAGCACCACGCTGACATCCGCTTTTGGCTCGTCGGCGAAATAGCGGCTTGGGGTGTAGACCACGCGCAGCGTCGGCTCATCAACAATCAGCTCCGGGTGCGGATACGCCTTTGCGGGTTTGATCAGCGAGAAATCGTCCGGGATGTAGGGGTTAAGTTCCGGTAACGTCAGCGCAATTTCCCCCGCCTTTTTCTGCCAGCCCGCGAAGGTCTTTTCGCTGATTTTTTCAACCTGATACGGGGCATCAACGAAGTAGGCCATTTTGTTATGCGGTTCGTTCGGGCTGATATACCAGACGCGGGCATTCTGCGGAGTCATCATCGCCAGACGCGCTTTGAGCGCTCCGGCGTCATACTGGTCGGCAATATTTACCGCATCCAGCGTATGTTCCACCGGCACGCGGATCATGGTATCTGCCAGCCACTCAACGTAGTCCATATCACGCGTGATAGAGGGATAGCGGAAATCGAGATCCAGCACGTGCGCCAGCTCGTCAAAGTAGCGTTTATCGACGCCTTTATCGCGCAGCAGAGAGAGGTAACTGAAAATGGCCGCAACGACGTCGTCCCGGTGAGCCAGCCCTTTATCGGTCAGCGTCGCGGAGATGGCCAGCACGCCGCTATTCCCATTTACAACGGGATCGGAGTCAGCGCGAATACCTTCCACCAGCCCCTGCTTTTGCAGCCAGTCGGAGAGCGTACCCGGGCTGCGGTTGCCGATAAGATACGTCACCAGCTCGTCGGTTTTGCTGCGGAACTGCGCCGTGTTGTTATCAATACGGAATTCAACGCGTAACACCTTGCGCGGCAAGGCCGGCACATAGTGAATAACAATGCCTTTTTGCGCGTCCGTGACAACCGGCACGTTAATCTGCGGCAGATCGATATTTTTATTTGGCACCCTGCCGTAGGTCTGCGCGGCCATGTTTGCCAGCGTCGGCAACGGTTTATTGCTGTAGATAACCGCTTTCATCAGATTGGCGGAATAGTATTTTTCACGAAACGCATGCAGCGCATCGAGCACCGGGCTACCTGGCTTGTCGCTCAGCGTTTCAAGGTTGCCGCCTGAGAAGCGCGAACCCGGGTGCGCCGGATTGATGGTTTCAGCGCTAACCTGCGCCATGCGCATACCGTCTCGCGTGCGCGCCATCGTCAGTTCGGCGTTTACGGCATTACGTTCACGGTCAGCGTATTTTTTATCCAGCAGCGGTGCGGCGATGGCATCCGCCAGACGGTCCACCGCCCCATCAAGCGCATCATTTTCCACTTCCAGGTAAAACGCGGTGCGATACGGCGCGGTACTGGCGTTGTGGCTGCCGCCATGCATTTTCAGAAATTCGGACAGGCTGTCAGGCTGTGGGTATTTTTTAGAGCCCATCAGCGTCATGTGCTCAAGGTAGTGAGCCAGTCCAGGATGGGCGTCAGGATCTTCCAGCGAACCCACCGGCACAACCAGCGCGGAGAGCGATTTCACCGCCTGAGGATCGGAAACCAGCAGCACGGTCATCCCGTTATCAAGACGAATCGCCTGATACTCACGGGTGTCCTTATCGCTCTTACGGATTGTTTCCTTGACAGGTTGCCAACCGGAATCGGCCTGAGTGACGGGAGCCCAAAGGGCGATAAACAAAACAAACGCTTTGAACAAGGTGCTGCCTGGCATTACGACCTCTTTATCACGGCTACATCATTAACAACGTGCGTGCTGGACACGCCAGCATCTCTTTCTTTGGGTACATCAGTCCGTGATAAGAGGTGCATCATAAATGAACACCTCATACTGCGCAATTTTTATACAGCACTCAGGACTGATTAAATTTGAACAACGGTAACAGGTAGCGTTGCGCCTCCTGGGTGATAATGTCGAAATATTCTGGCTCCAGCGTTCGCCATAAACGTTGATACCAGACATCGTCACCTTCGCCACGTACCATCATGTTCCCTTCGTAGGCCTGCAAAAACTTGCTGCGCGCTTTCTGGAGCGAAGCCTCATCCGTTAACATGGCATCATTCTGCGCGTCGTAACAGGCTTTTATCCACGCCCCTCCACTTTCAGGCAGCAAAAGCAGAGGTTTGTTCATGCCCTGACGGTAACCTTCAATATAAAGCGACAGATACGTCAACGCCTGCTCAGGCTCCATCGGCGGGAAACGCCATTCGCCGTCCTTACGTACAAACAACCGGCTTTCACCTTCGTGACCACTCGCACTGTAGACAAGATGTTCGAGCCAGAGTTGCAGGCCATGTGAAACGCTGAGCATGGATGGCCGCCAGCGCAGCAGCCCGTCAGACTGCACGTGCGTGAGCCAGCCGCTGAGGTGCATACCGTTACAATCGAGATCGATTTCAATGCTGCTCGCCGGCTGCCGACACGCGATAACGCGGTCAGCAAGCGCTCGCATCTCCTCGCACTGGGCATCCCAGACGATTTCGCCGAATGCACCATACGGAAGTAATCCCGACGCCCTGTAACGTCGGAACAGTTTACTGGCGTCTTCTTCGTCAACCAGCGCATTCAGAAGCTGGGAATTAAGTTTAAAACGCTCCAGCCCATCAAGAATAAACGGTTCCGCATCGGGGATTTCGCTCTCTTCAGAGCGGAAATTCACCTGCAAGCGTTGCTGGAAAAAAGCCCGGACCGGGTGCGCCCAAAAACGCTGTAGCTGCTCAAACGAGAGGGTATCTATGACGCGCGGTTCGAGCGTCTGAATAAAATCGGTTTGCGGCGTCCCCGCTTTCTTCGCGGCGGGAAGCCACTCGCGGGCGTAGCTTTGCAGTTCATCAGGAACGTAATTGACAGGATCAAACGGCATACGGCTATGGTGACAGGTGATATGCGCTATCACCCGACGTTCGCTTTCGTCGCAGTTGCAGGCTTCATCGCCCGGCAGATAGTGACTCTGTCCGATGTAATCCACCAGCTCCTGCACCAGCACAGACGGGAAACGCTCGCTGTTGTCCTGAATTGAACGACCGATATAGCTGATATACAGCCTGCTTTGCGCAGACATCAGCGCCTCAAGAAAGAGATAACGGTCATCATCGCGGCGGCTGCGGTCGCCCCGCTTCGGTTGTGCGCTCATGAGATCAAAACCCAGAGGTGGAAGCGCACGCGGATAAATACCGTCGTTCATGCCAAGCAGACAGACCACTTTGAACGGGATTGAACGCATTGGCATCAGGGTACAAATATTCACCGGCCCCGCAAGGAAGCGCTGGCTGATGCGCTCCTGATCGAGACGTTGCGTCAGCTCATCACGCAGAAGCGAAAGAGGAACCGCCTCGTGATAGTGCGAATTAACCCCCTCATCAACGATGGCCTGCCACTGCTTCTCGATAAGCGCCATGGCCGCTTCAGTTTCGCTGTCCGGCAGGAAGAAATCATTCAGCATTTCGCGGCAAATCGGCAGCCACTCTTCGAGCGGGCGGGGCTGCATCAACGCACGGCGCCAGCGGTTGAGCTGCATAAGCAGCGAGGCTAAGTGACCAACCAGTTCCGCGATCAACCCACTGGACTCATCGTACGGCAGCACGTCATTCCATTCGCCGTGGATGCTCTCCATCGCATACCCCAGCAGCATGCGCGTCAGGCCAAACTGCCAGGTATGCTGGCCGGTCGCAGGCAGTTCGAACTCCTGGACGTTATCATCGTCGATACCCCAGCGGACACCAGATTCGTTGACCCACTGGCGCAGATAGCGCAACCCCTCTTCGTTAATGTTGAAACGTGCGGCCAGAACAGGCACATCCAGCAGTGCCAGCACATCCTCAGAGATAAACCGGCTATCAGGCAGCAAAAGCAGGCTGAGAAAGGCCTGTAGCGCCGGGTGTGACTGACGAGCGCGACGGTCAGAGATTGCGTAGGGCAGATAGCGGTCGCCCGTTGCGCTGCCAAATACCGCCTGAATAAACGGGCTGTAGCTGTCGATATCCGCCACCATCACCACGATATCGCGCGGCGTCAGGGTTGGGTCGTCCTGCAAC
>Ga0302349_1002695_pt1 | contig 11034 bp, 8 predicted proteins | sample PhyAR1_FD_202176 | JGI IMG/M metagenome (GOLD analysis project Ga0302349, IMG submission 202176) | Leaf surface microbial communities from alfalfa plants in UC Gill Tract Community Farm, Albany, California, United States - DLSL A.R1... | ecosystem: Host-associated > Plants > Phyllosphere >...
CCATGCCGCGATCGCGCACGCCCAGTTCGAGACGATCCACCCTTTCACCGACGGCAACGGCCGCACCGGGCGGGCCCTCGTGCACGCCATGATCCACGGGAAGGGCCTGGTCACCCGGACCACCGCGCCGGTCTCCGCGGGACTTCTCACCGACCTCGAGGGCTACGTCGCCTCCCTGGAGTCCTTCCGCGCAGGGGATGCCCGCCCGGTGGTCGAGGAGTTCGCCCGCGCCGCCCGCTACGCCGCAGCGACCGGCGGGACCCTGGTCGACGACCTCGCCGAGCAGCTCGAGGTCTCGCGGGAGCAGCTGGGCGGCCTGCGGCGGCACGCCTTCGCCTTCCGTCTGCTGCCGCTGCTGGTGGGGCAGCCGATCGTGAACGCCGCCTTCGTCCGCGAGGCGCTGGGCACCAGCGCCATGACGGCGCAGCGCGCCCTCGCGCAGCTGACCGAGGCGGGGGTCCTCACCGAGCGCACCGGTCGCAGCCGCGGCCGTGTGTGGCAGCACACCGGGATCCTCGCGGTGCTGGACGAGTACGCGGAGGCGGTGCGGCGGGCGGGCTGACCCGCGGCGGCCGACTCTCCGGTGCGGCCGGCCCGACCTCCCGGACTCCCCCACGAGACCGCCCCTGGCGTGCGACGATGCGGCCATGATCCGAACCTCCCTCGACGGGGTGCCGGTCCTCATCACCGAGGCACCGGGACTGCTGCGCGCATCCCTCGTCTTCCGCGCCGGAGCGTCCATGGCGACCTTCCGCGACCAGCAGGTGCCGCACCTCGTGGAGCATCTGGTGCTGTCGGAGGTGACGCGCGGTGCCCACGAGATCAACGGCAGCGTCACCGGGCAGACGCTGTGCTTCGACGTGGTCGGCACCCCCTCCGAGGTGGCCCGATTCCTCGAGGAGGTCTGCGCCCGGATCCGGGACCTGCCCGCACATCGCCTGGAGCACGAGGCCAGGATCGTCACCATCGAGGCGTCCTCCTGCGTGCATCCCGCGCTGGGGTCGATGGCGGTGTCCCGGTACGGCATGCGAGGACCGGGGCTCGTCGGCGTCGGAGGCGTGCCCGCCTCCGAGACCTCGTTCGCCCGGATCGAGACGTTCGTGCGACGCTTCCTGGTCCGCGGCAATGCCGTGCTGTCCCTGACCGGGCCCCTGCCCGAGGGGCTGCGCCTGGACCTGCGCGAGGGGCCGCCGGCCGAGGATCCGCGACCGGCCGCACCCATCTGGGAGCTGCCGATGCTGCTGCGCGAGGACTCCCCCGCGGTCTGCTTCTCGATCGAGGTGCCCGATGACGAGTCCGGCCTCGTGCTGCAGGAGGTCCTCCTGGCGCGCCTGCGCGAGACGCTCCGGCACGATCGCGGACTCGCCTACGGGGTCGAGTGCGATCTGACCTGGGCGCCGGAGGGGAAGGTGCTGGTGGGCATCATCGTCGACGGGGATGCCGAGCGCACCGACGATATCGCCCAGCACTCGTATCGCGTCCTGCAGGATCTCGCCGCGGCAGGCCCCTGTGCCGAGGAGCTCGAGCTGGTGCAGGAGAGGATCGCCCGCATCCTGCGGGACCCGGCATCGGCTGCGGACTTCCTGCTCGACCAGGCCGTCGGCCTGCTGCGCGGCAGAGACCCCCGCACGGCGGACGAGGTCGAGAGCGCGGTGCGGGCGGTGAGCGCGACCCAGCTGCAGGAGACGACGGACCGCGGGCTCCGCACCCTGGTCATGGTCGTCCCCGGTGACCCGGAGGAGGATCCGGACCATCCGCTGCTGCCGGGGATCCCCGATCGCTCCTGCGAGGTCTTCGACGACGAGGAGGAGGTGCCCGGCCGCACGTTCTCCCGCCGTCTCCTCACCGGCGCGCCGTGGGACCTGCGGGTCCGGGTCGGCGAGCAGGGCATCAGCGTGCGGGTGGCCGGTGCGGTGCGCGCCGTCGCCTGGGACGATCTCGTGGGTATCGCGGCCCACGGGGACGCGCGCGACCTGATCCCCGCGCACGGCAGCGAGTTCACGATCTGGACCGGGGACCTGCGCCACGGTCGTGCGCTGCGCGAGCTGATCGACACCCGCCGCCCGGACCTCCTGTTCACCCCGGAGGACGTCGACGAGGAGTGATCCTCACGTGCTCGCGCCGAGGCCGCCCAGGTCGTGCACGCGGAAGGTCACGGCATGCTCGGTCCCCGCGGCCTCCCCGCCGGCGCGCAGGATCGGGGGGATGAGGTCCTCGGGCGCGGGGTGGCCGGAGACGTGCTCGAGGTAGGCGGCGTGGCAGTGCAAGGAGGCGACGGCGGCGTCGACGTCGGCCGCGGAGACCGGTTTGGCATGGGTGGGCTGCTCGTGCCCCACGATGAGCAGGGCGCGGGCGCTCCACGGCGCGAGCCCGGCGGTTCCGAGCTCGCGGAACACCCAGGGGTTCGCGGCGTCGCGCACGCCGTCGACCACCGCGAGGCCGGTGGCCCGATGGTCGGCCTGGTTCAGCCCGCCGTAGGCCTCGAGGTCGAAGTTCGCCGTGAGCACGAGGTCGGGGCGCAGGTCCCGGATGGTGCGGGCGACGTCGCGGCGCAGGTCCAGACCCGGTTCGAGCATCCCGTCGGGGTGGCCGAGGATCCGCAGCTCGCCCACGCCCACCGTGTCGCAGGCGGCGCGCTGCTCGCGGGCCCGCAGCGGGGCGATGACCTCGGGAGCCTCCGCCATGCCGGCCTCCCCCGCGGTCATGAGCAGGTACGACACACGCACCCCGGCCCGCGTCCAGGCGTGCACCGCGGCGGAGGCGCCGTACTCCATGTCGTCGGGGTGGGCGACGATGCACAGCACCGAGCGGATGTCGTCCTCGGGCAGGGGCGGAAGGTGATCGGGCATTCTCGGGCTCCTCCGGCGTCGGCGGCTGCTGCCGCTCCGACGCTACTCCGCCCGGCGCGTCGGCGGGAGCGTTCAGGCGCCGACGGTCGAGGCCTCGGGGCTCGGCGCGGGGTCGGACACCGCGACCGCCGCCGCGGCCGAGAGCGCCTGCTCGAGATCGGCGAGGAGATCCGCCGGATCCTCGAGGCCGATGGACAGACGCACCGTCCCCTCCGTGACGCCGCACGCCGCGAGCTGCGCCGGGGTCAGGTGGCAGTGGGTGGTGCTGCCCGGGTGGACGGCGAGGGAGCGGGAGTCGCCGATGTTCACGGCGAGGGTGATCAGCTCGAGCGCGTCCAGGAAGGCCTCGGCGGCCTTCTCCCCGCCGGCGAGGTCGATGGCGAAGACGCCGGAGGTGCCGCGCGGGAAGTCGCGCCGGGCGATGTGCGCATCGGGCCGGTCGGGAGAGGAGGGGTGGTGCACCCGGGTGACCAGGGGGTGCTCGCGCAGCGCGGCGGCGAGGTGCGCGGTGCTCGTGCAGATGCGGTCCATGCGCAGGTCGAGGGTCTCGATGCCGGTCAGCAGGAGGGATGCGCTGGCGGCCGGCAGGGAGGCGCCGAAGTCGGTGAGGTACTTGGCGCGGGCGTAGGCGAGGTAGCCCGAGCAGCCGCGCTCGTACTCGTCGGCGAAGGTCACGCCGAATCGCGCGTTGTGACCGGTGATGCGGGGGAACAGCTCCGGACATCGGCGCGGGTCGAAGCGCCCGGTGTCCACGACGATCCCGGCCAGGGCCGCGCCGTGGCCGCCGAGGTACTTCGTCGCGGAGTGGATGACGACGTCGGCGCCCAGGGCGCCGGGGCGCAGCAGGGCGGGGCTCGCGACGGTGTTGTCGACCACGAGCACGGCGTCGCGGGCGTGGGCGATCTCCGCGAGGGCGGCGATGTCGGCCAGCTGGGCGCCCGGGTTGGCGATGGACTCGACGAACAGCACGCGGGTGCGGTCGGTGAAGGCGGCGGCGACGGCGTCGAGGTCCCAGGGGTCCGCTCCGGTCCAGGTGGCGCCGAAGTCGGCCAGGGAGTCGTCGAAGAACTCGACCGTCCCGCCGTACAGGCGGGTGGCGGCGACGAGGTGGTCCCCCGGGGTGAGCAGCCCCAGCACGCCGACGGCGACGGCGGCCTGCCCGGAGGCGACGGCGATCGCCCCGATGCCGCCCTCGAGCTCGGCGACGCGGCGCTCGAGGACGCAGGTGGTGGGGTTCCCCGAGCGGGAGTAGGCGTAGCCGTCGCGCTTGCGGGCGAAGAGGTCCTTCAGCTGCTGGAAGGACTCCGCCGCGTAGGCGGTGGTGGAGTGCACGGGCACGGCGATGGACCGGTGCGGGCCCTCCGGCTCGTATCCGGCATGGGTCTGCGCCGTGCTCGAGTACCCGTTGCTGACCGACGTGCTCATGGGGACCTCCCGCGGCGTGTGCTGATGGACGATTCATCGTGCGTCGCGCGGACGCCGGAGCCCAAGGAATGTGTCCTCGTGTGGCCCCTGGCCGGTTCCCCGGCCGATGTCGCTGCTCAGCGCGCCGATGCCGCTCCGCGGGAGAGGAGACGGATCGCTGCGCCCTCGGCGAGGCCCACGAGCCCTTCGAGGGGACCGCGGGCGGCGGTCGCCCGCGGCCCGGACCGCCGCCACAGCGCCGCCAGCAGTGCTCCGGCCAGCAGAAGCCCGAGGAGCATCGGCCAGGAGTCGTCGCGCCGACCGTCGGAGAGGACCGAGAACAGGTGGAGCACCAGGACCTGCGCCGTGTACAGGGTCAGGGACATCGTCCCCGGCACCGCGAGCACGCCGAGGACTCGCGGCGCGAGATCGGCCGCGCCCCAGCACAGCAGCAGCACGCCCGCGGCTCCGGCGAGATCGCCGGTGATCTCCGCGGGCGTCCCGTCATAGGCGTGGACCTCGAGGATCCCCAGCACGTTCGGGGCGATCACGAGGGCGGCGAACACGCCGAGCGCTCCTCCGCCCGCGAGCAGGACGGGCCCGGCTCCCGGCTGCCGGGAGGTGAGGTGGCGGATCAGCAGGATGCCCGCGAGCGCGCAGGCGGCCATGGCGGCGAGACGGTAGGGCCCCTCCCCTCCGGCGAGCGCGAGCACGCGCACCAGCAGCGACCCGAGCGGGGTGCCGGCCGCGGCCTCGGCGAGGGCTGCGCGATACAGGGGCGGCAGCAGCCAGGCCGCGGCGAGCACCGCGGGCAGCAGCAGGGCCAGCGTGCGCGTGCGGCAGCGGACCAGGGGGATGCACAGCGCCGTCAGCACGCCGAGGTGCCCCAGCACGATCACCACCTGCGCCGAGCTCTGCGCGAGCGCGGCTCCCAGGACGACCAGGCACAGGGCTCGCACCAGGGACCGCACCGCCCGGTGCCGACGCGCACCGTCCTCCCCCAGCTGGGCGCCGGCGCCCACGAGCAGGGCGAACAGCGGTGCGGTGAGGAACTCCGAGACGAGCAGGATGCGGGCCGGTCCGTCGCCCGGAGCGACATGGGCGATCACCATCAGCGCCAGCGCCGCGGTGCGGGCCAGGTCGACGCCGATCCGCCGTCCCGGGACCGCCGTCCTGGCGCTGGTCACGCCCACACGCCGGAGCTGCCGCGCCGGTGGGATCCCATCAGGTGGGTGTCGACGATGCCCAGCGCCTCCATCAGGGCGAACATCGTGGTGGGCCCGACGAAGCGGAATCCCCGGCGGCGCAGCTCCTTCGCCAGCGCCACGGACTCGGGGCTCGTGGTCGGCACCTCGGCGGCGCTGACCGGGCTGGGGGTCCGTGCGGGCCGGTAGGACCAGACGAGGTCGGCGAGGGTCGAACCGGCGGGCAGGTCCCCGGCGGCGCCGAGACCCTCCTGGGTGCGCAGCGCGATGGCGGCGCGGGCGTTGGAGATCGTCGCCTCGATCTTGCCGCGATGGCGGATGATCCCGGCATCGCCCAGCAGGCGCTCGACGTCCTCCGGGCCGAAGGCGGCGACCGCATCGACCTCGAAGCCGGCGAAGGCGCGGCGGAACCCCTCGCGGCGTCGCAGGATCGTCGCCCAGGAGAGGCCCGACTGGAAGCCCTCGAGGCTCAGCCTCTCGAAGACGCCCTGCTCGGTGCGCACGGGCATGCCCCACTCGGTGTCGTAGTACTCCCGCAGGTCGTCGTGGCGGCTGGCCCACAGGGGGCGGGACAGTCCGTCCTCGCCGACGACCAGGTCCGGGCTCGGCGGCTCCACCCTCAGTCGTCGATCTGGCCGACGGGCTCGCGCTTCTCGGCCTGGAACTGGTCCTCGACCCGGCCCAGGGCCCAGTAGGCGCTGATGGAGATGCTCTCGCGGGGGATGCCGAGCTCCTTGAGGGCGCGGCGGATCTGCTTGATGACACCCCGCTCGCCGTGGGCGAAGACCTGGATGCCCGCCGGGTCGGGCAGCTCGAGCAGCCGCAGCTGCGCCAGCAGCAGCTCCCGCTCGCCGATCAGCCAGTGCACCTCGAAGCCCTCCGGGGCGGCGATCTGCTGGCAGTCGCTGTCGTGCTCGAGGTGGATCAGGGCGAACCCCTGAGCATGCGCGGGCATCGCCTCGATCGCCCGCACGATGGCGGGCAGGGCGCTGTGATCGCCGATCAGGAGGTGGAAGGCGGACTCGCGCTGCGGGGAGTACCCGCCGCCGGCGCCCATCATCGCGATGCGGTCCCCGGGCAGGGCCTCATCGGCCCAGCGAGCGGCGACGCCGGCGTCCTCGCCGGTGCCGTGCTGCACGAAGTCGATCTCGACGAACCCGGCCTCGAGGTCCCACCGCCGCACGGTGTAGGTGCGGCGGGCAGGCAGCAGCTCCGGGCTGTGCTCGCGAAGGCCCTCCAGATCGTAGGGCGGGACCAGGTCGCTGCCGGGGGCGGCGAGGAGCAGCTTCACGTAGCTGTCGGTGGCGTCGTTGTAGCGCAGGTTCTGCAGGCCGTCGCCGCCCAGGCGCACACGCACCATCTGCGGGCTCACCCGTTCCTTGCTGATCACCTCGAGGACCGCCTGGGGCCTGCTGGGGCGCTCGCGACCGGCGGGCTTCTCGGGCGCCGGGGCGGCGACGGGTGCTGTGGTGCTGCTGGCGTCGAACATGCCATCGACCCTACGGGAATGAGCTGTGGATCTCTATGGAGAGCCTTACCTCATGGACAGGCGGGGGCCGATGTGCCCCGGCGCGTCCTCGAGGCGGCGCGCGAGGGCTGCGGCGGCCGCCCGTCCGGCCCGGTTCGCGCCGATGGTCGAGGAGCTGGGGCCGTACCCGACCAGGTGGACGCGCGGCTCGCCGGCCACCTGCGTGCCCTCCATGCGGATGCCGCCGCCCGCGCCGCGCAGGCGCAGCGGGGCCAGGTGGCCGAGGTCCGCGCGGAATCCGGTGGCCCAGAGGATCACGTCCGTCGGGACGAGGGTCCCGTCGGCCTCGATCACGCCCTCGGGCACGATCCGCGAGAACATCGGCCGCCGCCGCAGGGCGCCGCGGGACTGCGCGGCGCGCAGGGCGGGCGTCCACGGAAGCCCGGTCACGGAGACGACGCTGCGCGGGGGCAGCCCCTGGCGCACCCGTTCCTCGACGGCGGCGACGGCGGCGCGACCCTGCACCTCCGGGGTGAAGGGCCCCTCCCGGAAGTCCGGCTCGCGCCGGGTGTACCAGCGCGGCTGCGCGGCGCCGACCGCGGCGGCCGCCGCGCTGATCTCCGCGAGGAAGCCCGTCGCGCTGATCCCCCCGCCGACCACGGCGACCCGGGCGCCGACCAGGTCCTGTGCCCCGGGGTAGTCGACGGTGCGCAGCTGCCGGCCGGCGAAGGTCGCCGCCCCGGGCAGGTGCGGGACGAAGGGGCGGCGCCAGGTGCCGGTGGCGTTGATGATCGCGCGGGCGCGGATCGGGGCGAGCTCCTCCCCCGCGCCCGGGCCCGATCCGCCGCGCCGGCTGCGCAGCACCAGCGCCCCCTCCGGCCCCGCCCCCGGGTGCTCCTCCTGCACGGAGACGACCTCGACGGGACGCTCGATCGGCAGGTCGCGGCGGCGTTCGAAGGCGGCGAAGTAGGCGGGCACGGCGAGGGCGGCGGGAGCCTCCGGATCCACGGCGTCCAGGACCTGGTCCGGCAGCTCGGTGATGCCGTTGACGGTGCCAAGGGTCAGGCTGTCCCAGCGGTGGCGCCACGCGCCGCCGGGCCCGTCCTCGGCGTCCAGCATGATCAGCGTGCGCGGGACGCCCTGCTCCTGCGATGCCCGTCGCACCGGAGCCTGCTCGGCGGGGGCGAAGCCGTGGCGCAGCAGATGGTGCCCGGCGGTGATGCCCGCCTGGCCCGCGCCGATCACCACGACATCCGCCTCGCGCATGGGTGCGCCGCCTTCCTCTCCGTGCTCGGGCGGCGCGCCGCGCGCCGCCTCCCCTGCAACCCGGGGGCCCTGCGCTCCTGTTCCCGGCTGACGTACGGGTCACGTCCGGGCGGGGCCCTAGGCTGGAGCCATGGTCTCCGACACCGTCCCCTCCCCTGCCGCCGCCCGCCGGTCCGATGCCGTCGACGCGGTCGTGGTGGGCTCGGGTCCCAACGGCCTCGCCGCGGCGGTGACGCTGGCCCGGGCCGGTCTCGAGGTCGAGCTGATCGAGGGGCAGGACACCCTCGGCGGCGGGTCCCGCACCCTCGACCTGGGCCTGGCGGCGGGCATCACCCACGACGTGTGCTCCGCCGTGCACCCGATGGCCCTGGCCAGCCCCTTCCTGCGGGCGTTCGATCTTCCCGCACGGGGCGTCGAGCTGCTCGCGCCGGAGGCCTCCTACGCGCAGCCGCTGGACGACGAACCGGCCGCGATCGCCTGGCGGGACCTGGGCCGGACGGCGGAGGGGCTGGGCGCCGACGCCCGGGCCTGGCATGCCCTGTTCGCCCCGCTGGTCGCCCAGGAGGACGCGATCGTGGACCTGTCCCTCGGGGACAAGCGCTCGCTCCCGCGGGAGCTGCTGGCGCCGGGGCCGATGGCCGCCGCCGCCCGCTTCGCCGCGGCGCTCGCGGTGCACGGCACGCCGGCCTGGAGCCTGCCCTGGCGCACGGAACGGGCGCGGGCCCTGCTGACCGGGGTCGGCGCGCACGCCATCGGCCCCCTGCCCTCGCTCGCGACCTCCGGCGTGGCGCTGATGCTGGCGGCCCTCGCCCACGGCGGCGGGTGGCCGATCCCCCGCGGCGGCTCGCAGGCGATCGCCGATGCGCTGATCGCCGACCTGCGCGCCCACGGCGGGCGGATCCGCACCGGGACGACCGTGACCTCGCGGGAGCAGCTGCCGCCGGCCCGGGCGATCCTCCTGGACACCACGGCGCAGGCCGCCGCGGAGATCCTCGGCACGGCCGTGCCGCCGTCGCTGCGGCGAGCGCTGCACCGCTTCCCCCGGGGGGACGCGGCCGCGAAGGTGGACTTCGTGCTGTCCGGGCCGGTCCCCTGGCGGGACCCGGAGGTCGCGCTCGCGGGGACGCAGCACCTGGGCGGCACGCGCGCCCAGATGGCTCAGGCCGAGGCGGAGGTCGCCCGGGGCCGGATGCCCGAGAGGCCGATGGTCCTGGCCAGCGACCCGGTGACCGTGGACCCGGGGCGGCTGCGGGCGGGGCTGCGCCCCCTGTGGGCCTACGCCCACGTCCCCTACGGCAGCACGCAGGACCCGACGGAGGCGGTCACCGCGCAGATCGAGCGGTTCGCCCCCGGATTCCGGGACGTGGTCGTGGCCGCTCGCGGGATCCCCGCCGCACAGATGTCCGGGCACGACGCGAACCTCGTCGGCGGGGACATCTCGCTGGGCCGGGTGAGCCTGCCTCGCCTGATCGCCCGCCCCACGGCGTCGCTGGACCCGTACCGCCTCGGCGACAGCGGGGCGTACCTGTGCTCCTCCACCGTGCCCCCGGCTCCCGGCGTGCACGGCATGAACGGCTGGCACGCCGCCCGGAGGGTGCTGCGCCAGCGCTTCGGGATCCGGCGCACCCCACGGCTGGGGCCGGGGGCCTGAGCGTCGGAGCGGTCAGCCGGTCCGGATCCCGCGCGGCGCCCGCTCGTCGGGGCTGCGGCCCCCGGAACGGACCAGCTCTCCCTCCCAGTCGGCGATGACCTGGGGGAACGTCCTCGCGAGACGGTCCGGGGGGATGGGGCCCGGGCTGCGCGTCGCGGCGATCGCCTGCAGGGATGCGGCGAGGACGCCGGCGCGGGACGCGGGGAGCCCGGCGGCGAGCAGCGCTCCGGCGGAGCCGGCGAGCACATCGCCGGACCCCGCCTGCGCGGTCCAGGCCGGGCCGCGCACCGCGAGCACGACGCGCCCGTCCGGATCTGCGGCCGCCTGGACCGTCCCCTTGAGCAGGACGCTCGCCCCGGTGCGGGCGGCGGCCTCGCGGGCCGCCCCGAACGGATCGGCCTCGACGTCCTCGCGCTCGCGGCCCAGCAGGCGGGCGAGCTCCCCGGCATGCGGGGTGAGCAGGCACCCCTCGGGCAGCGGCGGTGCCTCCGCGATCAGGTCGAGGGCGCCGGCGTCCAGGACCATCGGCCGTCCCTCGCCGATCAGCTCCGCGAGGCGATCGCGGTGCGCGGCCCGGGACTCGGGGTCCTCGACGTCCCATCCGGAGCCGCATGTCCAGGCCTGGACGCGGCCGGCCGCGGCGACCACGCTCGGGAAGCGGGAGACCACGGCGGCGCCGGCCTCCCCCGGATGGCGGACCATCCCGGTCCCGGTGAACAGGGCACCGGCCGCGCCGAGCACGGCCGCGCCCGGGTATCGCGCCGAGCCCGTCTCCAGCCCGATCACGCCGCGGGTGTACTTCTGCGCGCTCGACTGCGGCATCGGGTACCAGGCCGGCAGATCCGCCGCGAGGGCCTGGTGGGTTCCGGTCTCCCCCGGGTCGACCTCCAGGGTCGCCAGGCGCACGTCCCCGCACAGCAGCGCGGCGGGCGCCGCGACATGGCAGAGCTTCGGGGCGATGAACGTGACGGTGCGCTCCGCGCGGAAGGCGTCCTCGGGGGCATCGGCCGCATCGGCCCGCAGCCCGCTGGGCAGGTCCACGCAGAGCACCCGGACGTGCTGCGCGCGGGCGGCACGGGCCAGCCGGGCCGCGTCCCCCTCCAGGGGGCGGCTGCCCAGCCCCGCCACCCCGTCGACCAGGAGGTCGGTGCGGGCCAGCAGCTCGACCGCCTCCTCGAACCCGATCACCCG
>Ga0302349_1002696_pt1 | contig 11033 bp, 7 predicted proteins | sample PhyAR1_FD_202176 | JGI IMG/M metagenome (GOLD analysis project Ga0302349, IMG submission 202176) | Leaf surface microbial communities from alfalfa plants in UC Gill Tract Community Farm, Albany, California, United States - DLSL A.R1... | ecosystem: Host-associated > Plants > Phyllosphere >...
AGCGCGCCGAGCAGCTGGCCCGCGACGTAGGCCATCGTGAACACCGCCACACCGATGAGCGGCACCGTGAAAGCCTGCGCGATCACGGTGAGGGTGCCGGCGATGCCTCCCAGGGTCATCCACCAGGGGAACTCGCGCGTGCGCACGATGCGGTACGCCTTCGCGAGGCCCGCACGCGCGCCCGGCACGGCGAGCACGATGATCGTCAGGAGCGCCAGGCCGATGAGGAACGAGACGGTCGCCGCGAAGATCCCGTTGCCGAGGATCTCGCCGAGCGTGCCATTCGCGGTGCCCTGCAGGGCCATCGCGCCGCCCGCGATGATCGTCGCGAACGCGCTCACGAGGGGTGCGATGCCGGGGCGCTGCTGTGTCATTCGTCTATTTCATCATCAGCTGTCGGATGAGCGTTCCTTCAAGGCTCTCCGCGTACCCTGGTTTCGTGCCCGCGAAGATCCTTCTCTACTACGTTTTCACGCCCCTCGCCGACCCCGAGGCCGTGCGACTGTGGCAGCGCGACCTCTGCGAACTGCTGGGCCTGCGCGGGCGGATCATCATCTCCGAGCACGGCATCAACGGCACCCTCGGCGGCGGCATGGCGGCGCTCAAGACATACGTGCGCAAGACCAAGCAGTACGAACCCTTCAAGCGGATCGACTTCAAGTGGTCCACCGGAACCGGCCTCGACGACGACGGGCTGAGCCTCGACTTTCCGCGGCTATCGGTCAAGGTGCGCGACGAGATCGTCTCCTTCGGCGTTCCGGAGGAGTTGCGGGTCGACGAGAACGGCGTCGTGGGCGGCGGCACCCACCTGAGGCCCGGCGAGCTGCACAAGCTCGTGGAGGAGCGCGACGACGTCGTCTTCTTCGACGGGCGCAACGACTTCGAAGCCGAGATCGGCCGGTTCAAGAACGCCATCGTGCCGAACACCGAGACGACACACGACTTCATCGCCGAGCTCGACTCCGGCCGATACGACCACCTCAAGAACTCCCCGGTCGTCACCTACTGCACCGGAGGGATTCGTTGCGAGGTGCTCTCCAGCCTCATGACCGCCCGCGGTTTCACCGAGGTGTACCAGCTCGACGGCGGCATCGTCCGCTACGGCGAGACCTTCGGGAACACGGGCCTCTGGGAGGGATCCCTCTACGTGTTCGACGGGCGCGAGACGATGGGCTTCGGATCCGATGCGGCGACGATCGGTCGCTGCGCCTCCTGCGGGGAGCCCTCGAACCGCATGGTCAACTGCGCCGACGAGACGTGCCGGCGTCGCACCGTGCTCTGCGAGGCCTGCGGCGACGCGGCCGTCTGTCGAGCGCACTCCGCGATCGCCGCATAGGGCGCCGCCGGATCCCGAGCCGACGGCGCGGGCGGACCGCCGCGCGCGTGCGCTCTCCGGCCTCCCAGACTCTGCGAGAATGGGGTGAACCTACAGCGAGGAGAGCGCCAAGTGCAGTACATCTCGACCCGTGGCGGTATGGAGCCGACAGAGTTCTGCGAGACCCTGCTGGAGGGCCTCGCGCCCGACGGCGGCCTGGCGGTGCCGACGCAGTTGCCCGCGGTCGATGCCGACACGCTCGAATCGTGGCGGGGCCTCGCCTACGCGGATCTCGCGACCGAGGTGATCGGACTGTTCGCGACGGACATCCCGCGCGACGAGCTCTCGGCCATGACGCACGCCGCATACAGCGCTGAGAAGTTCCCGGGCGGCATCGTGCCGCTGCGCGACATCGACGGCGGGATCACGCTCGTCGGTCTGTCCGAGGGGCCGACCCTCGCGTTCAAGGACATGGCGATGCAGTTCCTTGGCCAGGTGATGGAATACGCGCTGGAGCGTCGCGGCACGACCCTCAACATCGTCGGCGCGACGAGCGGCGACACCGGATCCGCCGCGGAGCACGCGTTCCGCGGGAAGAAGCACATCAACGTCTTCATGCTGTCGCCGCAGGGCCGGATGAGCGGCTTCCAGCGCGCGCAGATGTTCTCGCTCACCGACGAGAACATCCACAACATCGCCGTCGACGGCGTCTTCGACGACGCGCAGAACCTGGTCAAGGCGCTCTCGGGTGACCTCGAGTTCAAGCGCGCCCACAACCTCGGCGCCGTGAACTCGATCAACCTGGCGCGCATCGTCGCGCAGGTCGTGTACTACTTCTGGGCGTGGCTGCGCGCGACCGACGGCCGTGGCCGCCTCGAGGTGTCGGTGGCGGTTCCGTCAGGCAACTTCGGCAACATCCTCGCGGGGTACTTCGCGAAGGGCATGGGAGTGCCGATCCGCAAGCTCGTGCTCGCCGCCAACGAGAACAACGTGCTCGATGAGTTCTTCCGCACGGGCCTGTACCGGCCGCGGCCGTCGCAGCAGACGCTTGCGACCTCGAGCCCCTCGATGGACATCTCGAAGGCCTCGAACCTCGAGCGTTTCCTCTTCGACCTGCTCGGCCGCGATCCGCAGCGCATGAACGACGCCTGGGCCGAGCTCGACGCCAACGGCGTGCTCGACCTCACCGCCGAGCTGCCGCGTCTCGCGGGCGAGTTCGGTTTCGGATCCGGCACCTCGACGCACGCCGACCGTCTCGCGACCATCAAGGCCGTGTACGAGGCGACGGGCGACATCATCGACCCGCACACCGCCGACGGCGTCAAGGTCGCCCGGGACTACGTCGAGGAGGGCGTGCCGATGCTCGTCATGGAGACGGCGAAGCCGGCGAAGTTCCAGGAGACCATCACCGAGGCGATCGGCGTCGAGATCGAGCTGTCCGACGAACTGCGCGAGATGCTCGATGCCCCGCAGCGCGTCGTCGAGATGCCGAACGACGAGCGCGCGCTCCGCGCCTACGTGAGCGACCACGCCGCTCACTGAGCCACGAGAAGGCCTCCCTGCGATACCCGCAGGGAGGCCTTCTCGTTCCCGCCGGGGAGCGCCTTACTTCGCGTCGGTCTCGGCGGCGGGGTGGGTGAGCTCGCCTTCGTCCGAGAGTTCCGCGGAGGTCGCGGCGGCGATGTCCTGCTCGGTTGCCGTCGGGATCTCCTCCTCGGCCGCATCCGACGCATCGGACGAGGCCCCGGCCTCCGTCTCCTCCGTCGGCGGCACGATGATGTCGATCGCCGCCGTTTCGACGGTGCGGAGCTCGAACGGCTCCCCGTCGTGGCGCTCGACACCGGCCGCGACGGCCTCGGTGAGAACGTGGCGCGCGAGCTTGTCGCGGATGATGAGCGGATCCCTCGACAGGTCCTTCCATAGCGCGACGCACAGCAGCAGCATGACGATCACGAACGGCACCGACGAGACGATCGTGATGTTCTGCAGCCCGTTCAGGGCCGCGGCGGGATCGTCGCCGCCCGCGACGAGCATGATCGCCGCGACGGCACCGGTCGCGACACCCCAGAAGATGACCGACTTCTTCGAGGGATCCTCCGCACCGCGCTCGGACAGGCCACCCATCACGATCGACGCCGAGTCGGCACCCGTGACGAAGAAGATCGCGACGAGGAGCACCGCGACGACCATCAGCACGACCGCGATGAACGGGCTGACGGGCAGCTTCTCGAACATGTCGAAGAGGATCGTGTCGGTGTTGATGTCCGGCAGCCCGCCGACCATGTTGACGAGCGCCTCGCCGCGGTCATGCGCCTGCTCGGCACGCTCCTGCAGCCCGATGGCGCCGCCGCCGAAGATCGAGAACCACAGCAGCGAGATGGCCGACGGCACGAGGAGCACGCCCACGATGAACTGACGGATCGTGCGACCGCGCGAGATGCGGCCGATGAACAGGCCCACGAAGGGCGACCACGACACCCACCACGCCCAGTAGAAGATCGTGTAGCTGCTCATCCAATCGGCGAGCGACGCGTCGCCCGCGACGGCGGTGCGCGATGCCATCTGCGGCAGGTCCTGGATGAAGCCGCCGATCGCGTTCGGGATGACGTTCAGAATGAACAGCGTCGGCCCCACGACGAACACGATCACGGCGAGCACGACGGCCAGCACCATGTTGATGTTCGACAGCCACTGGATGCCCTTCTCGATGCCCGACACCGCGGAAGCGACGAATGCCGTCGTCAGCACCGCGATGATCAGCACGAGCAGCGGGGATCCGACGGCGTCGGTGATGCCGGTCGAACGCAGGCCGCCGCCGATCTGCAACGCGCCGAGGCCGAGCGAGCACGCGGATCCGAACAGCGTCGCGAGGATCGCGAGGATGTTGATGATCTTGCCGCCGGCCGTGCGCGAGACGCGCTCGCCGAAGATCGACGCGAACATGTTCGAGAACAACTGCGTGCGGCCGAGCCGGTACGTGCCGTAGGCCATTCCGAGACCGACGATCGCGTACATCGCCCAGGGGTAGAGGGTCCAGTGGAAAAGCGCGGTGCCCATCGCCGTCGTGACGGCCTCGGGCGTCGAACCCTCGACCGTGCCCGGCGGGGGCGACATGTAGAAATACAGCGGCTCGGCGACGCCGTTGAAGATGAGGCCGATGCCCATTCCCGTCGCGAACATCATCGAGATCCACGACGCCGTCTTGAACTGAGGCTCCTCGTCGTCCCGGCCGAGCCGGATGCGACCGAACTTGCTGAACGCCACCACGAGAACGAAGATCGTGAAGGTGCTCGCCGCGATCACGAAGAGCCAGCTGCAGTTCTCCATCACCCAGTCGAGGGCCGTCGCGGCGACGTCGCCCAGCGAGGTCGCGGAGATCAGTCCCCAGGCGATGAAGCCGAGCACGATGGCGCCCGCGCTTCCGAAGACGACCCAGTCGGTTCCCTCTTTGCCGCCCTTTCGCCGCTTCTTCGGCGTCGCGCTCTTGAGGTCCTCGAGAAGATCCTTGGTGGTCTGCGTGTGTTGATTCATGGAGTTATGTCCGTCCCCGCGGGCGCGTGGCGCACTCGGCGGGGCGGTCCTTCCTGGTCCATTTCGTGGCCCGTCAAGCCGTGGCGACGGGCCCTCCAGCCGGCGCCGAATGCGCGGGCACGTTTTTCCCAACGTTCGAGCTTAGCGATGGCCGCCTGAAAGTCTTATCCGCCGATTGTCGACATGATGTTTCGGTGAACAGTGCGTGAAGTCGTTTGTCGCGGGGGTGGCCACTGCATAGCCTGCGAGTGAGATGGCAGAACAGACGACACGGAAGAAGATCCGGACCCCGCATATCGTCGGCATCGCGATTCTCGCGGTAGGGATCCTGGCGGTCGTTCTGATCCAGCTGCTCGGCCTCGGGAGGGGATCCGCTCCGCGCGGCGGGAGCCTCGTCACCGGTGTCGTCGGGAGCGAGAAGGTCGCGTTCTTCGAGGATCCGCGCGTGCGGGAGATCTTCGCGGATCACGGCCTCGACGTCGAGGTGCGCTCGTCGGGCTCGTGGCGGATGGCCGAGCTCGAGGGCATCGGCGAGAACGACTTCGCGTTCCCGGCCTCGGAGGTCGCGGCCCAGCACCTGCGCAGCGAGGTTCCCGGATCCACGGGCGTCTACCAACCGTTCTTCTCGCCGATGGCGATCGCGACGTTCGAACCGATCATGCGGATCCTCGAGGCCGCGGGCGCGGCGCGGCAGGATGAGGACAGGGCATGGACCCTCGACGTCGACGCCTACCTCGCGCTGGTGGCGGACGATACGCGCTGGAACGAGATCTCGCAGGGCGAATACGACTCCCCGCGGAGCGTCATGATCACCTCGACCGACATCCGCTCGTCCAACTCCGCCGGCCAGTACCTCGCGCTCGCGGCGTACGTCGCGAACGAGAGCAGCGTTGTCACGAGCCGCGAGCGGGCCGACGAGCTGCTTCCGCGGCTTACTCGGCTCTTCCTCGCGCAGGGCTACTCCGGCGCGAGCTCGGCGGGCCCGTTCGGCGACTACCTCTCGCAGGGGATCAGCGCGGTGCCGATGGTGATGATCTACGAGGGGCAGTTCCTCGAGGAGCAGCTCGCCGAGCGTTCGCGGATCCGCCCGGGCATGGTGATCGCCTCCCTCGCGCCGACGATCTTCAGCAAGCACACCGCCGTGACCTACTCGGACAACGGCGCCGCGGTCATGGAGCTGCTCGAGAACGACGAGGACCTCGCGCGGCTGCTCGCGGAGCACGGTTTCCGCCCCACAGGAACTCACGCCGCGGTCTTCGACGAGCTCATCGCCGAGGAGGATCTCACCGGCTACGTCGACACGGCCACGATGGTCGGCGTGGCGCAGGAGCCGAGCTACGAGGTCATGGACTACCTACTCACCACGATCGGCGCGCAGTACGACGTCGCGGCGGGCGGTTCCGTGCCGGCGGACGACGACACGGCCGCGCCCGCCACAGAGGAAGACGAATGAACCGCGCCCAGCGCATCATCGCGGCCGGGGCCGCGGCCCTGCTCGCCTTCGGCGGCCTCGCGGCCTGCACGGGCGGGCCCGAGCACACGCTCCGGGTCCTCGCGGGAAGCGAGGTCGAGGACATGGCCCCGATCCTCCATGACCTGGAAAAGTCGACCGGCGTGCGTCTCGAGTTCGAGTACATGGGCACCCTGGACGGCACCGAGGCGCTCGTCGGCGGTGCGGATCCGGCCTGGGACGCCACCTGGTTCCCGTCGAACCGCTACCTGTCGCTGTTCCCCGAGGGCCAGGAGCTCATCGACGAGGCGACGTCGATCATGCGCTCGCCCGTGGTGCTCGGCATCAAGCCCGAGGTGTCCGCGGCGCTCGGCTGGTCGAGCGACGCCCCGCCGAGCTGGCAGGACGTGGTCTCGGCCATCGAAGCCGACGAGCTCAGCTACGGGATGACGAGCCCGGTCGCGAGCAATAGCGGCTTCACCACGCTCGTGCAGGCGGCGACCGCGCTCGCCGGAACGGGGACGGTGCTGACGGAGGACGACATCGACGCCGTGACGCCGCTCCTGGAGGGTTTCGCGAGCGGGCAGAGCCTCGCCTCCGGCTCGAGCGGCTGGCTCGCCGAGCGCTTCGCGGAGGATCCGGGAGCCGCCGACGCCGTCTTCAACTACGAATCCGTGCTGACGGGGCTCGAGCTGGGCCTCGACATCCTCGCGCCCTCCGACGGATCCATCACGAGCGACTATCCCCTCACCCTGCTGACGACCGCCGACGCGGAGGCGGCCGAGGCGTACGACGCCGCGGTCGACTACCTCATGGACGACGTCGTGCAGAAGCGCATCTCGGACCTCACGCACCGCCGCACGAACGCGACCGCACCCGCGGATGCCGCGACGTCGTTCGAACTGCCCTTCCCCGCGCAGCTGCAGACGGTGCAGCAGCTGCTGCGCACGTGGGTGTCGACGGCCCGCAAGCCCGCGCAGATGGTGTTCGCGATCGACACCTCCGGCTCGATGTCGCAGGGCGAACGGATGGACGACCTGCACGAGGCGCTGCGCGTGCTCTCGGGCGAGCCGGCGACGGACGCGGGAGGCTTTCTCACGCTCCAGCCCCGCGAGCGGATCACCTACCTCGAGTTCGCGGACGTCATGAAATCGCAGATCACGGTGGAGATCCCCGTCGATCCGTCGGGGTACGCCGCGGCCATGGACGAGATCAACGATCGCGTCGATCGCTACCACCCGGGCGGAGGCACCGCGATCTACGACGCGGTCGAGACCGCCCTCCGGCAGGCCGTGCCCGAGGCGGGCGACGACAGCATCAGCTCGGTCGTGCTCTTCAGCGACGGCGCCAACGGATCCGGTGCGGACCTCGACGATTTCACGGCCTGGTACGAGGACTTCGTCGAATCGAGCCCCGACGCGGCGCGCGTGCCCGTGCACGCGATCGTCTTCGCCGAGGCCGACGCGGACGAGATGCGCGCGCTCACCGAGCTCACGGGCGGCAGGACGTTCATCGCGGCCGAGGCGAGCCTGGCGAGCGTGTTCCGCGAGATCCGGGGATACCTGTGACGCCCGGCCGAGACGACCGGGGCGCCGCGGGGCTCCGCCGCCTCGCCGTGCCCGGCGCGGTCGGCATCGGGGGAGCCGCGGCCGCGACGGCGGCGCTCTGGATCGGGCTCGACTTCGCGCCGCTCATCGCGGCCGGTCTCGGCGTCGTCATCGGCGGCGGGGGAGCGGCGCTCGCGATGCCCGCGAAGCCGGATCCGGAACCCACCGACGCGGAGCGCGTCGCGGCGTCGCTGAACGAGATCCGCGCCGGCGCGATCGCGCAGGGCGAGCGGATCCGTGGGCTTCGCTCGGCGATGTGGCGCGGCCCCGCGGGCGAAACGGGAGCGGAGGCGAAGAGGCGCCTGATGGCCGTGTGCGAGAAGCTGCACGGCGTCGCCTCCCTGCCCGACATCGCCGCCCGCGCGCACGTCGACGGGGATCTCCTCCTGCTGCACGCGATCGCGACCGAGACGCTCCCGAACGTCGTCTCGCTCGCGGCCGAGAACGACCGCATGTACCCGTCGGCCTCGTCGGAGGCGCGGGCCGAGATCGCCGCGCTCGCCGAGGGCATCGGCGAGCAGGCGCGCATCCTGTCGGAGGCGGTGGGCCGTATCGAGTCGGACGTCGTCGCCGGCACGAGCCGCGACATCCGCCAGCACCTCGAGTACGTTCGCGCCCGTTTCGCGAAGCTCGACATCGAGGACGCGGCGGATTTTGACCGTGCCTTCCGCGAGCTCGAACCCTAGCGAGACGCGCCCGTCCGGGCCCCGCGCGGACGACCCGGACACGCACCGCACGGGCGGGCTCGATGGCGGATCCGTCCCCGATGGTGCACACTTCAGTTTTGTGGGATCAGGAATCGGTGGGGTAGGGATCGACGACGTCGCGCGATTGGCGGGCGTCTCGACCGCGACCGTGTCGCGCGCGCTTCGCGGCCTGCCCGAGGTGCGCGAGGCGACGCGTGCGCGCGTGCGCCGGGCCGCGGCCGAGCTGAACTACGTGCCGAGCCCCTCGGCCGCATCGCTCGCGAGCGGACGCACTCGCACGATCGGGCTGCTGACGGCATCCTTCTCGCGCTGGTTCAACCGCAACGTCGTGGAGGGCGCCGAGGAGCGGCTGCGGGCGGCCGGATACGACGTGCTGCTGCACGCGTTCGACTTCTCGCTCGACGGATCCCGCGCGCCGATCGACATGTCGGCAATGCGGCAGCGCGTCGACGGCGTGATCGTGCTCGGGATCCCGCTCTCGCCCGACGAACGGCGCACGCTCGACGAGCTGTCGGTGCCAATGGTCTTCGTCGGCACGGGCCCGCCCGATCACGTGCGGGTGAGCATGAACGACCACGAAGGCTCCCGGATCGCGATCGAGCACCTCGCCGCGCTCGGTCACCGCCGGATCGGGCAGATCGGGGCGAAGGTCGCGTACGACTCCCGCTGGTCGTCGGCGGCCGAACGACACGAGGGGACGATCGCGGCGCTCGCCGAACTCGGTCTCGAATACGACGAGAGCCTCGAGACATTCGGCGACTACACGCAGGCCGGCGGGCGCGCCGCCGCCGCCGCGCTCCTCGACGCCCACCCCGACATGACCGCGATCTTCGCCTATTCCGACGAGATGGCGTTCGGCGCGCTCGAGGAGTTGCGCGCTCGGGGGATCCGGGTGCCGGAGGAGATGTCGGTCATCGGCGTCGACGGGCACGAGCTCTCGTCGCTCATCCGCCTGACGACGGTCGCGCAGGACGCGCGCGCCCAGGGCGATGCGGGGGCGACGCTGCTGCTCGAGATGATCGCGGGCGCGCACGTCGGTCGCGACGTGCGCTTCCCCGTCGCGCTCGTCGACAACGGATCCACGGCGGCCGTTTCGACGAGCCCGCGTGCGTGACCGTACCGTTACGAGCGATTTTTTGTAAGCGCTTGCATTTTGCATCAGACCACGGTTTGATGACCAGTGTGCGAAGAGCGGCGGCACCGCCGCAGGAAACAGTTCCACGTCAGAGAGGACGTTGAGATGACGACAATCACGATGCGCCGAGCGGGAGCCTCGCTAGCGGGTGGTCTCGTGGCGGTTCTCGCCCTCGCGGGCTGCGCGGGCGACGACCTCGGCGGACCCGCGGGCGGAGGATCGAACGGCGGCGACAACGGCGGCGGATCCGGCGCCGATTGCGCCCCGTACGAGGCCTACGGAACCTTCGAAGGCGACACCGTCACGATCTCGTCGACGATCGAGGGTACCGAGGGCGAGATGCTCGAGCAGTCGTGGGCCGATTTCGCGGCCTGCACCGGCATCACGATCGAGCACAACCCCAGCAACGACTTCGAGTCGCAGATCTTCGTGCAGGTCGAGGGCGGCAACGCCCCGGACCTCGCGATCTTCCCGCAGCCGGGCCTCCTCGGCCGCATGGTCGAGGGCGACTACCTCAAGCCGCTCGGCGACGATGCCCTCGCCGCGGCGCAGGCGAACTACAGCGAGGACTGGCTGAGCTACGGAAACGTCGACGGCACGCAGTACGGCATCCCGATCCAGGGGTCCGCGAAGTCGTTCGTCTGGTACTCGCCGAGCGTGTTCGAGGAGAACGGGTACGAGATCCCGACCACCTGGGACGAGATGATGGCGCTCACCGACCAGATCTCGGCCGACCACGGCAGCGACAGCGTCAAGCCCTGGTGCTCCGGCATCGAGTCGGGTGGCGCGACCGGATGGCCGGCAACCGACTTCATGGAGGACATGGTCCTCCGCGAGGCGGGCCCGGACGTCTACGACCAGTGGGTGAACCACGAGATCCCGTTCGACGACCCGCAGATCGTCGCCTCGCTCGAGCGCGCCGGATCGATCCTCCAGAATGAGGACTACGTCAACGGCGGTATCGGTGACTCGCGCTCGATCGCGACGACGCCGTGGGCCGACGCCGGCCTGCAGGTGCTCGACGGCAACTGCTTCCTGTTCCGCGCCGCGAGCTTCTTCGAGGCCCAGCTTCCCGAGGGAACGGACGTCGGCCCCGACGGCGACATCTTCGCCTTCTACCTGCCGGCGGACACCGCCGAGGAGAAGCCCCTGCTGATCGCGGGCGACTACCTCGCGCCGTTCAGCGACACCCCGGCGGCCCAGGCCCTCGAGGCCTACCTCGCCTCGCCCGAGTGGGCGAACACCCGCATGGAGATCGGCGGCATGGTCAGCCCGAACTCGGGCGCCA
>Ga0302349_1002699_pt1 | contig 11020 bp, 10 predicted proteins | sample PhyAR1_FD_202176 | JGI IMG/M metagenome (GOLD analysis project Ga0302349, IMG submission 202176) | Leaf surface microbial communities from alfalfa plants in UC Gill Tract Community Farm, Albany, California, United States - DLSL A.R1... | ecosystem: Host-associated > Plants > Phyllosphere >...
GCACGAGGTCGTCGGCCCCGGTGCGGACGAGGGCGCTCTCCGTGCGGGGCACGTAGGCCCACTGGGCGACCGTCATCGGCTCGGCTCCGGCGGTCGGTTCGCCGTCGCCCGCGATCGCCGTCGGCAGGTGTGTGCCGGTCATGTCGACCACGTACAGGCCGACGTCCCGCGACTGTCCGGTCGACGTGTCGGCGTACTCGAACCCGAAGGACGCACCGTCGTCGGCGACGTGCAGCGCGGTGACCCGGCCGGCGGCGGTGGGGAGCGTCAGCCGCTCGACCGGGGTGTCGTCGTCCTGCACCCCGCCCGCGAGCGGCACGATCTCGACCGTCGACCGGCCGTCGGCACCGCGGACCACCACGAGCGAGCGACCGAGCCGTGCGTACTCGGTGATGCCGGTGGCCGCGAAGACCGTGGTGGCCCCGCCGGCGTCGAGGGAGCGCCGGACGATCCGGTCCTCGCCACCGGACGGACCCGGCACGAGGGCGAGCACGTCGGTGGTGCCCGTCGTGACGGTCGCGCGGAGCTCCGAGGTGGCGGGCTGCCCCGGGGCGCGGACGTCCCGCACGGCGATCTCGTACGAGCGGTCGTAGTCGAGCGGCCCGGCGAACTCGACCGCGATCGTGTTGCCGCTCGACGTCACGGTGTGCGGTGCCGACGGCGTCACGGTCACGGCGTCGGCGGGCACCCGCTGCAGGGCCTGGTTCGCGGTGAGGATGACCCGCTGCGCCGGCCGTGAGACGAGTCCGGTGGCGTCGTACGTCACGTCACGGAGCCGTGGCCCCTGCTGGGAGCCGACGACCGCGGCGACGGCGCCGACGAGCACGAAGACCGTGATCGAGGCCACCAGGCGGCGGCGGAACCGGTCGCGCGGGCGGCGGCGGAGCGGGCCGGCCGGCGTCGGGTCAGTACTCATACGGGTCCGTCGGCTGGTCGATGTCACGCACAGTGGCGGCGCGGATGACGATGCGTGCGTCCGCCGACTGGTCGGGGTTGGCGGCGAGCTTGCCGGTCACGCGGACCCACTGGTCGGCGTCGGGCGTGCGGCCGTCGGACGTGCCGTCGGTGACGACGCCGAGCCCCACCGGTTGGGCGTCGACGGCGCAGCAGCTGATCACGAAGCGCGTCAGCGTGAAGGAGCCGTCCGACCCCGGCACCACGAAGCCCGAGAGCTCGACCGGCTTGCCGACCAGGGCACTCGTGTCGGTGGTCTGGCGGATGAGGGCCGCCCAGTCCTTCACGCCGTACTCCGAGGTGTCGACGCCCTCGCTGCCGAGCAGGGCCACGTCCTGCGTGCCCGTGGCGTTCGACAGGGTGGGGGTGTCCACGCTCCGCTGCTGGGCGGTGCGGGCGGACAGGGTGGTCGGCGGGAGCACGAGCATGGCGACCGTGACGGCCACCGTCGCCGCGGCCGCGATGCTCCCGAGGACACCGCGGGTGATGCGCGCGGCCCCCGGAGCGCGGCGACGGACGTCCCGGGCGGCGTCGGACCCGTGCTCGTACGCGGTCTCGTCGTCGTGCGCGTGGTGCCCGTGGCGCCCGTGGCGCTCGTCCTCGTGGGCGTGGTGCCCGTCGTGCTCGTCGTCGTGGGCGTGCCCGTGCCCCCGCGCCACCGCCACCAGACCCGCGACGGACGCCGGCACCGCGACCACCGCCAGGACGATCGTGAACAGGTCGTACCGCGGGTTGATGTACAGGTCGAGGTGCCCCACGAGTGCGAGCCACAGCGTGCAGAGCGCGACCGCGAGCACCGACCCGAGCCCGAGGTACGCCTGGGCCTTGTCAGACGAGGACATTCATCACCAACCCGACCGCCGCGGTGAAGAGGACGCAGACGACGGCGAGCAGCACCAGGAAGCGCGCGCGGAACGTCGTCCGGAGCAGGGCGATCATCTTCACGTCGATGATCGGCCCGATGAGCAGGAACGCCGTGATGGACCCCGGCAGGAACGTCGAGGCGAAGGAGAGCGCGAAGAAGGCGTCGACGTTCGAGCACAGCGAGATCGTCATCGCCAGGAGCATCATCGCCGCGACCGACAGCACCGGGTTCGCGCCGACCGCGACCAGCGTCGAGCGGGGCACGGCGACCTGGATCGCGGCGGCGAGCCCGGCGCCGACGAACAGCGCGGGCATCATCGTCGCGGTCTCGCCGCCGAACTGCGACGCGCTCTCGCGCCAGCGGTTCCGGGAGCGCGGCGCTCCGACGGCGGCGCGGCACCGGGCCTCGAACGCGGGCAGGAGCAGCTCGGCCGGGCGGCGGTGCGCGGCGACGATCCACCCGACCAGGTTCGCGAGCACGAAGCCGCCGACGATGCGGACGACGAGGATCCACCCGGACCACCCGAACGCCTGCGCGGTGCTGATGATCACGAGCGGGTTGAGGATCGGGGCGGCGACCAGGAAGGTGACGGCCTCGGCCGGGGTGAAGCCGCGCATCATGAGTCCGCGGGCGAGCGGCACGTTCCCGCACTCGCACACCGGGAAGAGCATGCCGATGAGCGAGATCACGGCCCGTCGGGGCAGCGGCCGCTCGGGCAGGATCCGCTCGAGCACGCCGGCGGGCACCCACACCTCGACCACGATGGACAGCACGATGCCCAGGACGACGAACGGCAGCGACTCGACCACGACGCTGATCGCCAGCGTGAGGAAGTCCTGCACGACGTCCGGGAGTCCCGCCGTCCCGACGCTCGGCGACACCACGCGCACGCCGAGCAGCACCACGACGGCACCGAGCACCAGGCCGGGGCCGGTGAGCGTGCGGGTGGGGGCGGGGCGAGTGGGAGCGCTCGTCACCGGGACAGGATAGGCGAACCGAGCCGGGGGTTCCCCGACGCCGCTCGGGCGGGCGCGGACGTCACGCGCTGGGCAGTGCCGCCAGGTGCCGGTCGAGCAACGCGATCGCCCACGCGCCCGACTCCCCCGGTGCCAGGCGTGTGACGTGCACCGCCAGGCCGTCGACGAGCGCGTGCAGTCGGCAGGCCTCGTCGGTCCGCTCGTCCTCGGGCACCCCGACGAGTGCGACGATGCGGTCGCACCAGGCCCGCATCTCCGCGACCACCCGGTCGAGCGCCGGCCGCAGGTCCGCGTCGGTGAGGGCGGCGTTGCCGAGCGCCAGGTAGACGTCGAGCTCCACGATCCGCTCGATGTCGAGCGGCAGCAGCTCCAGCAGGATCCGACGAGCGGTCTCGGTGTCGGGCAGCCCCTCCGGGATCGCGTCGATGCGCTCCCTTGTCCGGTCGAACACGAGCGTGATGGTGTGCTCGCGCATCGCTGCCTGGGTCGGGAAGACGTAGCGGACGGTGCTCGGTGGCAGTCCGGCCTCGGCGGCGACCCCGCGGACGCTCAGCGCGCCGAGGCCGTCGCGGGCGAGCACACGGCAGGCGGCGGCGGACACGTCGAGACGGCGCTGCTCGAGGTCCTCTCGGGTGGTCACCGGACCATGTTCGCACGGCTGTGCGACTCGTGCTAGCGTCGGCGGAACAGAAGTCGCACAGTCGTGCGACTCGTCAGCGGAAGGAGACCGGCATGGCATGGGTCGTGCTCGTCCTGTCCGGCGTGCTCGAAGCGGTGTGGGCCACCGCACTGGGCGCGTCGAACGGGTTCAGGAGGGTGGTGCCGACGATCGTGTTCGTCGCCGGCATGGTGCTCAGCATGGTCGGGCTCGCGTTCGCCATGAAGGCGATCCCGGTGGGCACCGCCTACGCGGTCTGGGTCGGCATCGGAGCGTCGCTGACGGTCGTCGTCGCGGTCCTCCGCCGCCAGGAGGCAGCATCCGTCACCCGCATCGCCCTCGTGCTCGGCCTGGTCGCCTGCGTGGTCGGCCTCAAGGTGGTGAGCTGAGGTGGCCTGGGTCGTCCTGTTCGTCAGCGCCGCGCTCGAGACCGTCTGGGCCACCGCGCTCGGCGCGAGCGACGGGTTCACCGTGCCCGGACCGACGGCGTTGTTCGCGGTCACCATCGTCGTGAGCCTGGCGGCGTTCGGGTACGTGCTCAAGCACATCCCGATCAGCACGGCCTACGCCGTGTGGACCGGCACCGGGGCGGCCCTCACGGTCCTGTGGGGCATGGCCACCGGCGCCGAGCCGGTCACGTTCCTGCGCCTGCTGTTCATCGCGGGGATCGTCGGCTGCGTGGTCGGCCTGAAGCTCGTGCCCGCACGCCCGGTCGCCCCGGCCCCGGAGACCGCCGTCAGCACCGCGAAGGAGGCATCCCGCGCGTAGGAAGCTGTTCCGCGCACAGCGGGCTGTTCCCGCGCGTAGGGAGCTGTTCCGCGCGTAGGGAGCTGTTCCGCGCGTAGGGAGCTGGAAGATCCGCCCTCCCTTGCGCGGAGCGGCTTCCCATGTCGGGTGCGATGGGTCGGAACGCGAGTCGCGACGGACGGGAGGCGCGGCGCCAACCAGCACCGCGCCTCCCGTCCGACAAGGGGTCACCGGATCAGACGGACGCGCCCGTCCACTCGTCCTCGGCCGCGACGTGGTCGCTGCCCGCGGTCCCCGCGGCGAGCGCCGCGGCGACGCGGTCGGCGTGCGACGGCGGGTCGGACGGCACGTGGGCCGGCCGGTCCGCCTCGTTGATCTTCCGGAGCTCGGGGACGATGTCCTCGGCCAGGATGTCGATCTGCTCGAGCACCGTCTTGAGCGGCAGCCCGGCGTGATCGATGAGGAACATCTGACGCTGGTAGTGCCCGACGTGGTCCTTCATCGTGGCGTACCGGTCGATGACCTGCTGCGGCGACCCGACGGTGAGCGGGGTCTGGGCGGTGAAGTCCTCCATCGACGGGCCGTGGCCGTACACCGGGGCGTTGTCGAAGTAGGGGCGGAACTCGTTCCACGCGTCCTGCGAGTTCTTCCGTGCGAAGAACTGCCCACCCAGGCCCACGATCGCCTGGTCGGCGGTGCCGTGACCGTAGTGCTCGAAGCGCTGGCGGTACAGGCCCACCATCTGCTCGGTGTGCTGGATCGGCCAGAAGATGTTGTTGTGCAGGAACCCGTCGCCGTAGTAGGCGGCCTGCTCGGCGATCTCGGGCGTGCGGATCGAGCCGTGCCAGACGAACGGCGGGACGCCGTCGAGCGGGCGCGGGGTCGAGGTGAAGCCCTGCAGCGGAGTGCGGAACTTGCCCTGCCAGTTGACGACGTCGTTCTCCCACAGCTGCCGGATCAGCGCGTAGTTCTCGATGGCCAGGTTCACGCCCTGGCGGATGTCCTGCCCGAACCAGGGGTAGACCGGGCCCGTGTTGCCGCGGCCCATCATCAGGTCCATGCGGCCGTCGCTGATCACCTGGAGCATCGCGTACTCCTCGGCGATACGCACCGGGTCGTTCGTCGTGACGAGGGTCGTGCTCGTCGACAGCGTGATGTGCTTCGTGCGTCCCGCGAGGTAGCCGAGCATCGTGGTCGGGCTCGACGCGACGAACGGCGGGTTGTGGTGCTCGCCGGTGGCGAAGACGTCGAGGCCGGCCTGGTCCGCGTGCTCGGCGATCGTCAGGATGTCCCGGACGCGCTGGGTGTCGTCCGGGGTGATCCCGGTCGTGGGGTCGGTCGTGACGTCGCTGACGGTGAAGATCCCGAACTGCATGGTGCCCGCCTCCTGGTGCTGGCTGGTGGTGCTGCTCTTTCAATGCGTTTGCATCGACTTGGCGGGTACAACGTACCGCAGGCGCAGGCATTCCCGCCAGTGCGCGCGGCGCACTCGGGCCGACGACGTCGGGACGGGCGACGGGACGGGTGACGGGGCGGGGCGGGGCAGGACGACGATCGATGGAGCAGTTGCTGTCGGGTCTGTCCGTGCCACCCGACAGCAACTGCTCCATCGACGGCGGTGGCAGCGCGCGACGGACGTGGCGGCGTGGGAGCGCCGGACTCTTCTCGCGCTCAGCGCCGGGGCGGCAACGTGCGGGCGTCGGTCTGCGCCGCGTGGTGCAACCCGTCCGCGAGCCAGACGACCGTGACGACCGCCAGGACGCTCACGCTCGACGCCATCCGGCCGGCCACGAGGACGGCATCGTGCAGGCCTGCCGCACCCGTGGTCCCGGCGACCAGCGCGCCGACGCCGACCAGGAAGGTGGCACCGGTCGCCAGCAGGAGCACCGCCGTCACCACGCGCCGAGGACCCCGACGCCCGTCCCGGTCCCCCCGCTCGCCCCGGTCGACGCGCGGCCCGACGGCGCGCACGACACCGAGCCAGAACAGCGCGATCGCGCAGGCGCCGATGATGTCGCTCACCCGGTGCCAGCCGTAGACGACGGTCTGGTTCGCCACGAACACGGCGTAGGCGGTCCCGACGAGCGTGACCACCGGACGCCAGCGCCTCGGCGTCACGAGGAGCACGGCGAACAGTGCCGCCAGCGCGATGGTCGCGTGGCCGGAAGGGTACGAGTTGGGCGTCTCCGACTGGGCGATCTCCGGGCGCTCGGCGATACGCTTGACGAGCGTCGAGGTGGCTGCCGACGCGAGCACGACGACGCCCGCCCCGAGCCCCACCGCGAGCCGTCGACGAGCGAGCGCGACGGCGGCGATCACGACCACCAGCAACAGGATGACCGGCACCGAGATGACGTTCAGTGCAGTGTCCGATCCGAACAGGTCGGACTCCCGGACCCCGCCCAGCGCGGCGTCCTCGACCCGCTGCCCGACCGGCGTCAGCACGGCGACGGCGTAGACGAGAGGCACGATCACGAACCCCAGAGCCGCCAACAGCGCCCACCGCAACCGTCGGGACACCAACGGTCCGCGCGACTCGGGCGCGGTGCGTTCGGGCGTGCGGGTCACCGGCGTGGTCCTCCTCGGCGTGGCGATCATCGGTCTCCTCGTCCGACTCGTGCCGCGCTTGCGATTCGGACGGTCGGGGTCCGACACGATACCGTTGGTCCGCCGGTCCGCGCCTGTGAACCAGGGGTCAGCCACCTCAGGGTCCGACGGCCGCGCCGCCCGTGCACCGCGGGTGGGCGCTCCGGCTCCCTTCGCCGGCACGTCCGGTGTGACCACCCTGTACCAGGAGGAGACCGAAGTGGCCATCAAGGAACCGAGCATCACGGCGTCGCCGAACCGGGCCCTCGCCCTGACGGCGGGATCGCTCCTGGCGCTCTGGGGCTTCCTCGGCTTCTTCTTCGCCGCCGACGGCGACCCGGGCTTCTTCAGCCGCCAGGGCGGGATGCTGTGGAACGCGTTCGGGGTCAACCCGGCGCTGTGCCTGCTCTGGGTGCTGCTCGCCGTCGTGCTCCTGATCACCGGCTTCGGCACCACCATCGGGTCGCGCAACGGCAACCGCCTCGTCGGTGCCGTGCTCGTCGTGATGGCGGTCTACGGCTTCGCGCTCGGTGGGACCTCGGCCAACGTCTTCGCCCTGACCTTCGCAGACAACCTGTTCCACGCGATCGTCGGCGTCGTGCTGCTCCTGACCGCGTTCGGTGCAGACCGCGAGAACGTCCGTGCGATCCGGGCGGCCGCGCGCGCCTGACGCCCCCGCAGATCGTCCGCGACGCCCCGTCCACCCTCCGGTGGGCGGGGCGTCGTCGTGCGGTTCGAGACCGGGACTCCCGCATGCTCGCCGAACGGGCAAGACACGCCGTGGGCCGTTCACCGGGCGGGCACAACTCGTCGGCAGACCCCACCGAGCGTGACGGATCCGGCCCGCTCGGCGGGCGTCGTCGGGGCCGGCGGCCGGGGGCTGGGGGCCGGCGGCGGGCGGGGCGTCAGGACTCGTCGGCGCTGCGGGCTGCCTCGAGCTCCGTCGCGACGACGCGCGGCGCCTCGGACATGAACCGTCGGACGTCCAGGTCGACGATGATGTCCTGCGGGCGCAGGGGTCGGGTCAGGTACAGGCCCTCGAGCGACGTCAACCGCGAGAGCGCCACGTAGGTCTGCCCCGCGCTGAACACTCGGTTGCCGAGGTCGACCACCGCGCGGTCGTACGTCGAGCCCTGCGACTTGTGGATCGTGACGGCCCAGGCGAGGCGGAGGGGGAACTGCTGGAACTCCCCCACCGTGTCCTTCTTGAGTTCCTTCTTGTCCGGGTCGTACGAGTACTTGAACTTCTCCCAGACGGACGGCTGGACTTCGAAGGACTCCCCGTCGACGTCCACCCACACGGTGTCGCGGATGGTCGTCACGACGCCGAGCGTGCCGTTCACCCAGCGCTGGTCCGGGTCGTTGCGCAGGAACATCACGTGGGCGCCGGGCTTCAGCTCGAGCGCCTCGTCCGCGGGGAAGTTCCGGCCGCCGAAGTCGCCGTTGACGTCGGCGCGGGCGGTCTTCACCTTGCCGGGCAACCGGTCGAGCGCGGCCTTGTTGATGCGCGCGACGGTGTCGTTCCGCGTCGCCAGTGTGATCGCGTCGTCGGGCGCGGGGCGGGCTCCGGCGGTGTTGAGCTGCCCGGCGATGTCCGCGGTGACCCGACCGTGCCGGACCGCGGTGAGCATGGCGGCGAAGGCGTCGTCCCGCTGCCGGTGCACGGTCGCGAGCTCGACGATGTGCAGCTCGGCCTCGAGCCACACCTTCGCGTCGAAGAACCACATGGAGCGGTAGTGGTCGGTGAAGTACGCGCGCTCGTCGCCGTCGCCGGGCACCGGGGGCAACTGGTACGGGTCGCCGAACATGACGACCTGGACGCCGCCGAACGCCTCGAACTGCCGGCCGCGGGCCTTGCGGAGCGAGCGGTCCATCGCGTCGAGCAGGTCGGCATTCACCATCGAGACCTCGTCGATGACCAGGGTGTCGATCGTGTTGAGGAGCTTGCGGGTGTCCGGACCCTGTCGGAGCTCCGCGTCGGCGATGAGCCCGATCGGCAGTCGGAAGAGCGAGTGGATCGTCTGCCCGCCGACGTTGAGCGCGGCGACGCCCGTCGGGGCACAGATGACGACCTGCTTCTCGGTGTTCCACGACAGGTGGTTCAGCAGGGTCGACTTGCCCGTACCGGCCCTGCCGGTGATGAAGACGTGGTCGCGGGTGTGCTCGATGTACTCGAACACCGCCCGCTGTTCGGCGCTGAGCTCGACGCTCACCGGGCGACCGTCCCCGGCGAGGGCTCCGGCGCGGACGTCGAGGTGGCGGGAGCGCGTTCCGTCACGGCACGGTCCGCGCGACCACTCCGCAGTCGGAGCACCGTGACGATGACGACCGTCGCGACGAACAGCACGCCCGCCGCGACGAGCACGGCACCGGCCCGCGCCTGGTCGTCGAGCGGGGTGGGACCCCACTCGCGACCCGTGGCACCGAACCAGGACGCCTGCAACAGCCCGAGCGGCCCCCGCATCGCGATGCCGAGCGACACCGTGCCCGCCGCCACGACGACGGCCCCGACGATCCGCACGAGCACCGCCGTGGTGCTCGCGGACCGGGCCCCGGTCGCCACGGGCGTCAGGAGCGTGGGCACGGCGAGCAGCCCGACGAGCAGGAAGCCGACGTCGACCAGGGTGCGTCCCGACGGGTCGCTCACCGACCAGCGGAGCACCTGGGTGGCGTAGAACCCCCACCACACGGCCGCGAGGAGCAGGAACGCCGGGAACGGCTGCGCCAGGTACCGCACGACACCGTTGTCGACGAGCAGCCCGGTCCACTCACGGACCCCGGTCGAGTCGTCGACGCGACGGTGCACCGCCGCACGGATCAGCCGCACGGGCGCCGCTGCCCACACCAGGGCGGGCACGACCAGCCCGAGCAGCACGTGCGCGCCGACGTTCGCCGAGACGAGGAAGCGGTCGTAGGTGTGCAGCGAGCCCGAGGTCGCCACCACCAGGGAGACGACGGCGATCGCGGCCGCGACGGAGCGGCGGACCGGCCAGGCGGCGCCGCCGCGGCGGAGGCGCACCACGCCCGCGGCGTACGCGGTGGCAGCGAGCAGGGCGGCCAACAACCAGAACAGGTCGACGTTCCACGACGTGAGCCAGCCCCAGGCCCCCGGATCGGCGGGCAGCGGGTCGTCGGTCAGGAGTTCGGCGGGGGTCGGGTTCGTCGTCTTGCTCAGGGCGACCTGCCCGACCGGGGTCGCCGTGCGTCCCAGCGCCGCGGCGAAACCGCTCGCCACGCCCATGACCGCGAGCTCGACGAGCACGAGGGTCCAGAACGGAGCGCGTCGCTCCGGGGCATCGGTGAGCGCCCGGATCGCCCGCCGACGCTGCACCGCGCCGAGCACGCCGATGCCGATGATCGCCGCGATCTTGACGAGCACGAGCACGCCGTAGGGGCTCGTCAGGTTCGACAGCGTGCCGACCCGGATGACCGCCGAGGCGGTGCCGGACACGGCGACGAGCACGAAGCAGCCGAGGGCGATGCTCGAGTACCGCGCGACGACGAGCGGCAACCGGTCGCCCGGCAGCACGTTCCGCAGCAGGACGACGAGCAACAGGCCGCCGACCCACAGCGCGGCGCCGACCAGGTGGAGCCCGAGCGCGGTGACGGCGGAGTCGTGGCTGGCGGTGCCCGCGGCGTGGCCCTGCTGTGCGAGCGGGACGAGGCCGATCATCGCGACGCCGGTGGTCAGGGCGACCATGCCCCGCCCACGGACGGCGAAGCAGAGCACCGTCACCGCGGCGGCGACCAGTACGGACACGAGCCAGGCGGTCCCCAGGTCGGTGCCGGTGAGGAACACCCCCATCGACTGCCCGAACTGCTCGTCGAGGCTGAGGGCGGAACCGGCGACGCTGAGGAACGTGAAGAACGTCGTGACGGCGGCCGCCACGGTCCAGACGCCGGCGGCACCGGCGGCGACGTCGATCGCACGGTTCCACTCGGGGCGGCTGCGGGACAGACCGACGACGGTGAGCGCCAGACCGCCGATGGTGGCCGCGGCCGACAGGTCGACGACGAGTCGCGCGATCGGCAGGCCGAACCGCACGACGGCTCCCGGATCCGCGATGAGCGCGCGGTCCGCCCCGCCGCCGATCACGAGGGCGACGAGGAGGGAGACGAACCCGACGAGCAGCAGCACGGCGGGGCCGGCGATGCGCGCGATCCGGTCCACCCGACAAGCCTAGGCGCTGCCCGGCCGACCACGGCACGGCAGCGGGCCGGCCTGTGGGCGGT
>Ga0302349_1002703_pt1 | contig 11014 bp, 8 predicted proteins | sample PhyAR1_FD_202176 | JGI IMG/M metagenome (GOLD analysis project Ga0302349, IMG submission 202176) | Leaf surface microbial communities from alfalfa plants in UC Gill Tract Community Farm, Albany, California, United States - DLSL A.R1... | ecosystem: Host-associated > Plants > Phyllosphere >...
CACGCCGATGCCGACGAGCACGAAGCGGTCGTCGACCGCTCCCGCTCCCCCGGCGCCGTGGCCGCCGCGGCGGTGCGCCTGCGCGACCCAGAGGACGAGGAGCGCGGTGAGGAGCCCGCCGAGCAGGGTCCACCAGAACAGGGCGAGGCCCTGGGCGTCGACGAGCGCCATTCCGGCGACCGCCGCGGCGGAGGAGCCGAGGGTCACGCCGATGACGTCGGGGCTCGCGAGGGGGTTGCGCAGCATCGTCTGGAAGACGGTGCCGGAGAGTCCCAGGGCGGCGCCGCCGAGGACCCCGACGACGGCGGCGGGCAGGCGGTCGTCCATGACGATGAAGGAGACCCCGGGGATCTGCTCGCCGAGCACGGCGCGCACGGCGAGGTCCGCGTAGACCATCGGCGTGCCGACGAGGACCCGCACGACAACGAGGCCCGCGACGACCAGCGCGAGGGCGAGAGGGAGCAGGAGACGGCGGCGGGTGCTCACAGGACCACCCGCTTCCGGGTGCGCAGCAGGACGAGGAAGACGGGCACGCCGAGCAGCGCGGTCATGACGCCGACCTGCACCTCCGCGGGCGGCGCGATCACGCGGCCGGCGACGTCGGCCAGGAGCAGCACCGCGGGTCCCACGAGCAGCGAGATCGGCAGCAGGCGGCGATGGTCGGAGCCGGCGAGGAGGCGCACGGCGTGCGGGACGACGAGGCCCAGGAAGCCGACGGGACCCGCGAGGGAGACGGCGGAGCCGACGAGCAGGACGATCCCGATGCCGAGGACCGTCCGCACCCGGCCCACGTGGACGCCGAGCCCGGTCGCGGCGTCGTCCCCGAGGGCGAGGGCGTTCAGGGCGCGCGCGGAGCCGAGCACGACGAGCACGCCGGCGACGAGGAAAGGCGCCACACGGGCGAGGTCGCCGAGGTCGCGGGCGCCCAGGGTGCCCACCTGCCAGGCGCGCATCCGGTCCAGGGCGCCCTGGTCGAGGATGACGAGGCCGTTCACGACGGAGCCGAGCCCGGCCGTGACGGCGGCCCCCGCGATCGCGAGGGTGACGGGGGTGGCGCCGGAGCGGGAGGCGGAGGCGATCGCGTAGACGATCACCGCGGCGACCGCGGCGCCGAGGAAGCCGGCGACCATGAACTGGGTGACGGAGCCGAGCCCCAGCAGGTAGACCCCGAGGGCGACCGCGGCGGCGGCGCCGCTGTTCAGCCCCAGGATCCCGGGATCGGCGAGCGGGTTGCGGGTCATGCCCTGGAGGCCCGCGCCGGCGAGGGCGAGGGCGATGCCGACGGCGAGACCCGCGAGGGTCCGCTGCAGCCGGCTGTGCACCACCGCGTGGTCCGCGAGCGTCGGGTCGTAGGCCACGAGGGCCTGCCACGCCGTGCCCGGGGGGACCGTCCGCGCCCCCACCATGAGGGAGAGCGCGCACGCGATCGCCAGGGCGAGGACGCTCCCGGCGATCACGAGCACGGTGGTGCGGGAGGGCACGTCTCAGGCCTGCGCCGTCTTCGCGGCCTCGACGACGGCGGGGACGACGTTCTCGATCGCCCATGGGAGGCTCAGCACGCTCGCGGCGGAGATCGAGAGGGTCTGGTGGTCGTCCGTGGTGAGGACGAGGGCGCCGCTCGCGATGGCCGGGATCTGCTGGAACAGGGAGTCCTTCTGGAAGGTCTCGACGGTGTCCCCGGCGGAGGCCCAGGTGTAGATGACGTCGGAGACGAGCTCGTCGCCGCGCTCGGCGGACCAGTCGAAGTAGAAGGTGCTCGCGTCCTTGGTGTTCTCGGTGACGACCTCGGCCTGGGTCATGCCGAGCGCGGTGAAGAAGCGGGGACGGGTGTCATCGCCCGAATAGATGCTGATCTTGTGGTCCGTCAGCGAGAGGTTCGAGGCGATGAAGGTGGACTCGCCGACCTCGGGGTTGTCGGTCCCGACCTTCGCGAGATCGGCGGTGACCTGCTCGCCGAGCTCCTTCGCCCGGTCGCTGCGGCCGGTGGCGGTGCCGACGGCGGTGAGCACGTCGTCCCAGGAGGCGGTGTAGCCCGCGGCGAGCGGGCCGATGGTCGGCGCGATCTTGCTCAGCGTGTCGTACTCCTCCTGGGTGAGGCCGGAGTAGGCGGCGACGATGAGGTCCGGGGTGAGCGCGGCGATCTCGTCGGTGTTGACGCCGTCGGCCTCGGAGTAGGTGGTGGGGGCCTTGTCGCTGCCCCAGGCGGCGCCGAGCTCCTCGAGCTTCGCGTCGATCCAGTCGGTGGACTTGTTGTCGTTGCCGCCCCACTCGACGAGGGGCATGCCGACGGGGACGATGTCGAGGGCGAGGAGGGTGTCGCCGTTGACCCAGGAGACGGTCGCGATGCGCGTGGGCTCCGCGGCGATCTCGGTGGTGCCGTAGATGTGCTCGACGGTCGCGGGGAAGGTGCCGGTCGCGCCGGAGCCGCCGTCGGAGGCGGAGCCGCCGCCGTCGGCGGAGGTGTTCGTCGAGCCGCCGCTGCAGGCGGCGAGCGCGGTCAGCGCGGGCACGGCGAGGGCGGTGAGCACGACGGAGCGGCGCGGGAGCGAGCGCGACATGGACGGTCCTTCTCTCGGCACCCTCGGGAAGAGGATGAGGTGAGGCTGACCTTATTACGCAACGCCTGGTGTGCTCAATTGAAGTTCGTTCAGGAAACCCGTGCTCAGCATGCCTTCCGGACATCGGTGCCCGTCACAGCGTCGGACCCCACGCGGAATGCGGCCCGGATCACGTCCGGGGCGGGGTCGGCGGGCCCGGGCGATCAGGGCGCCGCGGGGGTCTCCTGTGCAGAGGCGTCCTCGTCGGCGTCCCCGTCCTCCTCCGCGCCGTCGGCATCCACGGGGTCGTCGAGCCCGCCGACGCCGGCCTGCCGGTAGAGGTCGATGAACTCGCGCGCCACGTCCGGGCCGATCATGAGCCGCAGCACCGGGGAGACCTCGTAGTCCGTGCCCTGCTCGTCGAGCAGGCCCGCGCGCTGGACCTTCGCGATCGAGGCGCGCACCTCCTTGGCGAAGCCGGCCTCGTCCGTCGAGGTGGTGCGGCGGTAGGCGGCGAGGGCCTGCTGGATCTCCGCCTCGGAGACGACGGTGCGCTGGCCGCGCGAGGACTGGGTGAGCAGCATCTGCCGCAGCACGAGCAGCAGCACGGAGTCCAGGCGGTTCAGGCCGGTCAGCCGCCGCAGCAGCTTGGGGGCGTCGGGGTCGTCCTCGCTCTGCCGGACGAAGGCGACCTGCGCATCGTCGTCCACGACGAGCTCGAGGAAGAGATCGGCGAGCCGCCGCTCGATCGCGGCGCGGTCCCGCAGCAGCTGCCCGTAGCGGTTCGGGTCGCGGCGGCCGTCGAGGAAGGGCCCCTGCATCAGGTGCACGAGCACCCGGCGGGACTCGTCCACGAGGGCGCCGCCGGGGGCGGTGGGGGCGTCGACGGCCTGGTCGAGGTCGTCCTGCTCGCCGGGCTCGGGGCGGTATCCGGTGCTCGTCACAGCGCCCTACCCTACCGGCGGACATAGGGGTGCACGCCGGGCGGATGAGAAGCCGATTGTGTCGAAAGCGTGACCCGGGCCACGTGATCTGGTGGAATCAGGGGGCATCCCGCAGGAATCCCCGTCCCGGCCGGGCCGGGGACCGACGGCAAGGAGCAGCCATGTCAGACGTCTCTGTCCCCCTGATCATCGTGATCGCCGTGGTGGTGATCCTCCTGATCATCCTCCTCATCGTCCTGGGTGCGCGCAGCGCCCGGAAGCGCCGCGAGGCGCAGGAGGCCGCGGACCGCCAGCGGGCGGCGGAGATGCGCGAGAAGGCACGCGCCGACGAGGCCGCCGTGAAGGAGCGCGACCTCAAGGCCCGCGAGACCGAGCTCGATGCGGACCGCTCCCGCCTGGAGGCGGAGCGCAAGGCCAAGGAGGCCGAGCAGGAGCAGATCACCGCCGAGCGCCGACGCGCCGAGGCGGAGAAGCAGCGCACCGCGGTCGAGCAGGACCGCTCGGCGGTGCAGGAGCAGCTCGCCGAGGCGGATCGCCTGGACCCCGATGTCGAGGATCCCGAGAAGGCATCCGGCCGCGCCGACGGCACGGATGATGCCGGGCGCACCGAGCGTGACGGCTCGGGCGCCGGGACCGCGGCGGCCGCCGGGGCGGGCGCCGGTGGCGCGACGGCGGTCGTCGCATCGCAGGGCCGGGACCACCGCGCGGAGCCCGCTCCCACGGGGTCCGAGGCCGGCGTGACCGGAGCCGAGGGCAGCGACACGCGTGCGGAGGACCGCACGGTCGGGACCTCGCGCGAGACCACAGCGGACGCCGCCGTCGACCGCTCCGTCGACGACCGCACCGCCGCCGACGCGTCCCGCACGACCGAGCAGACCCACGAGGACCAGGACGAGCACCGCCGCAGCAGCGGCGCCGGGACCGCCGCCGCGGTGGGCCTCGGTGCCGGTGCGGTGGGCGGCGTCGCCGCCGGGACCGCCGCCTCGCGCCATGAGGAGCACCGCGGTCGCCATGCCCAGGAGCCCGTCGCCGAGGGCACGACCGAGGACCGGCCCGTGAGCGGTCAGGACCGTCCGGCCGACGGCGGTGCCCAGAGCACTCAGGGCACCGAGAGCACCGAGCAGCGCCGGGCCTCGACCGATCGCGACGACTACGGTCGTGACGGCTCGGATCGTGTCGGCTCGGATCGTGTCGGCTCGGATCGTGACGGGGCGGGACGATCAGGGACCGCCGCCGCAGCAGGCGCCGCCGGTGGTGCTGCCGGGGGCTACGCCGCCGGCTCCGCCGCGGACAACCCCGACGTGATCCGCGACCCGCAGGGGGACCTCGGGAACCGTGAGGACGGCCACCGCGCCGAGCAGGATCGCCCCCTCGGCGACCGTCCGGAGGCTCAGGACGACCGCCGCGCTGCGACGGTCGGCGACGGCGCTGGTCGTGACGACGCCGCTCGTGACGACGCCGTTCGTGACGAGACGGACCGTGACCGTGCGGGCCGTGACGAGTCGGAGCGCGACGGGAGCGGCCGCGGCGCGACCGCCGCCGCGGGCGCCGGGGCCGCCGGTGGCGTCGCCGCCGGTGCCGTCGCCTCCCACCGCGCCGACCGGGATCACCGCGAGGACGGTGACCACCGTGAGGACCGTGATGCCGACGGCACGCGCCAGGGCCTCGAGGATCGTCGCGATCCTCAGGACCGCTCCGGGCGTGAGCAGGACGGGCTCGTGCAGGAGGGTCGTCCGCTGGACGGCCAGGAGCGCTCCGACGGCGACCGCGACGAGACCTGGTACGGCTCCGCCGCGGACAACCCCGACGTGATCCGCGACCCGCAGGGCGACCTCGGCGGCGACACCGCCGCCGGCGAGGCCCGGGACCGCACCGTCGACTCCCAGGACGACCGATCCGCTCAGGGCCGTCCGGCCCCGGAGGGCGATCGTGCTGAGGAGCCGCGGACGGACCGCTCCTCCGACCAGGACCGCCCCTATGACCAGGAGCGCTCCACCGAGTACGGCGAGGCCCGCCCGGTCGATTCCGGGACGACCACGACCGGTGCCGGTGCGGCAGCCGGGGCCGTCGGCGGGGCCGGCCTCGCCGGCGCCTCCGGCGAGTCCACCCGTGAGGGCCAGGGCGCCGAGGTCCGCGGGTCCGAGCCGGACTCGTCCGCCTCGTACGGTGCCGGGCAGGGCTCGTACGAGCAGAGCTCCTACGGCCGGAGCACCACCGGGCAGGGCGGCTCCGAGCAGCGCTGGGCGGAGGTGCGCGAGGACGGCGACGGGAACGTCGGCGGGTCCGCCGGCTCCACCCCGGTCTTCGAGACCGTGCAGGAGGACTACGCGGCCGACGACCACGCGGCGTCCGGCGACAAGGCCCGGTGGGATGCGTCGACCGGTGCCGAGCGGACCTCCGCCACGGACGGCTCCTCCGAGTCGCTGCCGCAGTACGACGGCGTGAGCCGTGAGTACAGCGAGCAGGCCCCGCAGTACGGCCAGGGCACCCAGGCAGGCCAGACGTACGGCGAGGGTCAGCAGTACGGCGAGGGTCAGCAGTACGGCGAGGGTCAGCGGTACGGCGAGCAGGCCCCGCTTTACGGCGACCAGCAGGCCGGCCACGGCGCTCACCAGCCCCGCGTCTCCCCCTACGGCGAGGGCCAGTTCGGCGCCGAGCCGGCGGAGCTCCTCCGGGAGGACGAGGACTACCTGGGCCAGGGGCAGGGTCGGACCGACGACCGTTCGCCCGAGTTCCGCTCTCCAGAGGAGGGCACCGACGGCGTGATCCCTCCTGAGGAGGGCGACCAGCCCCGGCGCTGATCCGACACCGCTGAGCCCGCACCGCGGGACCCGGCGCACCACGAGCGGCATCCGCCCTGCCCCGGCAGGACGGGTGCCGCTCGTCCGCGTCCGGCACTCTCCCCACGTGCCAGACTTCCCCCATGCCCAGCGACCGTCGGCCGACCACCCCGCGCACCCGCATGGACGACCTCACCGTCGAGCGGGTGCTGCGCGTGGTCGAGGCGATCCCGCCGGGCCGCGTCGTCGCCTACGGCGAGGTCGGGGCGATCGTCGGTGTGGGCCCACGCCTCGTGGGCCGCATCATGGGCACCTGGGGATCGTCGGTCGCGTGGTGGCGGGTGACGAACGCGAGCGGCGACCATCCCCTGCTCGCCCGGGCGCGTCCGCACTGGGAGGCCGAGGGCATCGAGATCAAGCCCAACGGGCTCGGCTGCCGGATGAGCCGCTTCGGCGCGGACCTCGATCAGCTCCGCACCGACGCCGCACCGGCCCTCGCCGAGCTCGAGAGGGAATCCTCCCCCGAGGCGGGCCGAACCGAGGAGGGCTGACTCCCCGGTCGCTGCTCAGCCGACGAGGGAGGCGCCGTCGGCCGCCGCGAGCGGGGCCGTCCAGGCCGGATCCTCCGCGACCGCCGCCGCGAGGCGCACCAGACGCTCGCGGGTGAGGTCGTCCGCCGGGACCATGACCACGATCCGGGAGCCGCGGTCGGGATCGAGCCACAGGCTCTGGAAGTGCACGGTGAGCAGCCCCGCCCGCGGGGAGCGGTAGCGGCGCAGCCGGGAGCGGTCGTCGGCGACGTCCCCGCGTTCCCAGAGCCGTGCGAAGTCCTCCGACGTGCCCTGCAGGCGCGTGACCAGCTCGTCGACCCGTCCGCGGCCGCGGTGCTCGGCATGGCGACCGCGCAGGCGGGCCACGATGTCCGGGAGCACCTCGTCCTCGTCCGGGAGGGCGCCGCGCCAGCCGGGATCCGTGAACAGCAGCCAGGCGCAGTTGCGGTCCTCGACGGGGAGAGCGTCGAGATCACCGAAGAGGTGGCGGTAGGTGCGGTTCGCGGCGATGAGGTCGTAGGCGTCGGTCTGCACCGCCGCGGGGAAGGGCAGCAGCTGCTCGAGCAGCGCCGTGTGCTCGGGACGGACCTCCATGAGCGGCGTGCGCTTCGCGGGGGCCCGGCCGGAGAGCACCGCGAGGTGGCGTCGCTCCGCGGCCGTCATCCGCAGCACCCGGGCGACCGCGTCGAGCACCTGGTCCGAGACGCCGGTCGCGCGCCCCTGCTCGAGCCACGTGTACCAGGTGGTGCCGATCCCGGCGAGCTGGGCGACCTCCTCGCGGCGCAGGCCGGGGGTGCGCCGGCGGCCGGAGCCGGGGAGCCCCGCCTGCTGCGGCGTCACCTTCTCGCGGCGGGCGCGCAGGAACGCGCCGAGCTCCTTGCGGCGGGTGGCGGAGGCTTCTGCATCGGGCACCGGACCAGTCTGGACCCCGCGGGCCCGGCTATCCAGGTGGTGGTGATACCCGTATGAGCGCACTCCTGGTCCCAGGATCCGCGCGGGCGGAGGGTCGAGGCATGTCGTCCTCCCTCCGCGCTCCCGCCCCCACCCCACCGGCCCTCGCGGCGCCCGCCCCGCCCACCGGCCCCGCCGTTGGCCCCGACCCCGCCGCGGGCACCCTCACGCGCGGCGGGCTGGCCGTGCTGCTGCTCGCGTACGCGCCGGTCAACATCGTCTTCGGCTCCGCGAACGTGCTCGCGGACCCCATCGGGCGGGACCTCGGCGCGGACGCCTCCGGCCAACAGCTCGTGCTCGCCGCCTACACCACGGCCTTCGCCGCGAGCCTCGTGATCGCGGGCCGGCTCGGGGACCGCTGGGGCCGCCGCCGGCTGCTGCTCGTGGGCTCCCTGTCGATGGTGCTCGTGAGCGTCCTCACGGCCTTCGCCCCCACGCTGCACGCCGCGGTCGTCCTGCGGGTGCTGCTGGGCATCGCCGCGGGCCTGCTCACCCCGCAGGTGCTCTCCACGATCCGCGCCGCGGCCCCCGAGCCGCTGCGCACCACGGGCCTCATGCTCTTCGCGGCCGTCGCCGGGGTGAGCACCGTCGTCGGACAGCTCATGGCCGGTCTCGTCGCGAGCGCCCTGCCCGAGCACCTCGGCTGGCGGGCCGTGCAGCTGCTCATCGGCCTCATCGCCCTGATCGGCGCGGCCGGGCTCCCCCGCGTGCCCCGCACCCGCTCCTCGGCCCCGCTCGCCCTCGATGCGGGAGGCGCCGCGCTGCTCGGGGCGACGCTGCTGCTGCTCGTCATCCCGCTCACCCTGGGCCGCTCCGCCGGATGGCCGCTGTGGACCCTGCTCTCCCTCGCCGCCGGCGTCCTCGCCCTCGCCCTGTTCTGGATGCTCCAGCGGCGCTCCGAGCGGGCCGGCCGGCTCGGCGTGGTCCCGCCCTCGGCCCTCGCCCTGCCGGTCGTGCACCGCGGGCTGCTCATGGCCCTGCTGTTCTTCGTCACCTACGGCGCCTTCCTCTACGAGGTGACCTCCTTCGCCCAGCTGCGGACGGACGGCGGGACCCTCGGCCCGGCCCTGCTCGTGCTCGGCTTCGGCATCGCCTTCGTGACCGCCTCCGCGCTGCTGCCGCGGCTCCTGCCCGGGGCGGGGCCGCGCACCATGACGCGGGCGGCCGTGGCGCAGGCCCTCGCGCTCCTCGCCCTCGCGGCGCTCGTGCTCACCGGCCACTCCTCGCCGATGGCCCTGCAGTGGGGCCTCGTGCCGCTGGGCGCCGCGCAGGCCCTCATGTTCGGCCCGCTGCTGAGCACGGTGCTCTCGCAGGCGCCGCAGTGGGCGGCCGGGATCGCGAGCGGCCTCTTCGCGACCGCGCAGCAGCTCGGCCTGACCCTGGGAGTCGCGGTGCTCGGCGGGCTGTTCTGGAGCCTCGCCGGGGCCGACGGCGGCGCGGCGGACCACGCCCTGGTCGTCGTGCTGGCCGTGCACGCCCTGTGCGCGCTCGTCTTCGCCGCGCTCGCGCGCTCGCTGCGTCAGTCGACGGTGACGTCCTCGAGGAAGTAGTACGCGGGGACCTTCGCCGCGTAGTCCTTCCCGTCCAGCTCCCGCCAGGTGACGATCTCCGTGGAGCCCTCGCGCTGCTGGGCGTGCTGGGTCGCGAGGAACATGAGGCCGATGACGCTCGCGAGGCCCTGCTCGGCGGGGCGCGCCCGGAGCACGTCCCCGATCGAGGCCTGGCCTCCCTGCGCGCCCGAGCCGCGCACGGCGTTGACGTGCCCGGTGAGGCCCACGATGTCGATGTCGTTCGTGCGCACGAGGTCCTGGAGCACCTCGACGCTCAGCGCGGTCGCGTCGTGCACCTCGGCCTCCGCGGGGGCGCCCGGGTCCGTGGGGTCCTTCAGACGCTGCTGGGACACGGAGGAGAGCAGGACGCGGGAGAGGTCCAGCTCGAGCGGGAACGGTGTGCGCGTGGGGACCTCGTCCTTCTGCGCGAGGGCGAGCCCCTGCGCCTCCTGGAGCACCTCGAGCAGCACGCGGTGCTGGCGGAAGTCCTGGGAGCGCACGAACCGGGCGAGGGAGCGGTAGAGCTCGGTCTTGACGTCGAGCACCTCCTGCGCCGGCTCGTAGAGGTCGCTGAACACGTTCGCGAGCCGCTCGCGCTCGGTGCGATCGAGGTCCCGGGCGAAGTCGCGCTCGAGGAGGCGGTCCACGAGCTCCTGCGCCTCGCGCGTCTGCACGGGGTCGTTGAGCATGCGGAAGAAGGCCGTGAACGTGCGGCCCACGGTGGACTGGCCGAGGAGGTCGTCGCCCGCGAGCAGCTGCTCGAGGATCTCGCCGCGCGCGGTCTCCGGGGAGAGGATCTGCTCGCGCAGGTGGAGGTCGACGGCGCGGAGGTCCTCGCGGTACTGGAGGAAGTCGCCGGAGAGCTCGCCGGCGATCTGGAGGATGTCGCGCAGGCGGTCCGCGGAGGCCTCGGAGCTGGGCAGCAGCAGCTCCCCCTCGGCGAGGTCGCGGATCTCCTGCTCGATCCGCTCGCGGCGCCGCTGCAGATCCGCGAGCCGCACGTCGCGGTCCGTCTCCGTCTCCTGGGCGAGGCGGTCGAACTGCTGGATGACGAGGGTCAGGCGGGACTGGGTGGTCGTGGGCCGGTGGTCCTCGAGGGAGGCGATGAACTGGATCGCGTCGATCGTGGCGGGGCTCGGCTCGAAGGTCGTCTCGCTGTGCTGCTGGTCGTCGCGGCGCGTGAGGTAGCCCTCGCGCACCCAGGTGTCGACGTAGTCCCCGGCGGTGCGGCCGGTGACGGCGCCGTCCTCGGGAGCGGGCTCCTCGTCGCGCAGCAGGCCGACGTGCGCGCCCACACGGGCGACGAGCTCGGAGCGGGGCAGGCGGCGGTCGCCGGGAGGGAAGGTCGCCTGCAGGATCGAGAGCACCGCAGGGGCCTTGGTCGCGGCGAGCAGGCGCCACGTGCTCGCCCGGCGGAGCTGCTCGTAGGCGTCCTTGCGGGCCGCGACGGCGTCATGGCGGCGGTCGGTCCACCGGTCGTCGGGCGCAGGCGAGGTCACGAGGACCGAGTCTAACGGCGCGGGCGGTCGGCGTCGCCCGACGGGGCGGCGCGAGGGTCTACGCTGTCCCTCGGGAACGTTCACGAATCCTGTCCCACCGCACTCGACGAGGAGCCGCACGATGACCACCCCCACTCCGCAGACCGCCCCGTGGTGGGAGGAGCTCCCCGCCGGCCGGAACCGCCTGCGCGGCCGCGCCCAC
>Ga0302349_1002705_pt1 | contig 11011 bp, 8 predicted proteins | sample PhyAR1_FD_202176 | JGI IMG/M metagenome (GOLD analysis project Ga0302349, IMG submission 202176) | Leaf surface microbial communities from alfalfa plants in UC Gill Tract Community Farm, Albany, California, United States - DLSL A.R1... | ecosystem: Host-associated > Plants > Phyllosphere >...
CAAAGGTCAGGAAGCCGATGGCGTAGGCGCACTGGAACCAGAACACGATCTTGGCGTAGTCGGTCTCCGTCCAGCCCAGGTCCGCCTGCAGCGTGGGCTTGAGGATACCGATCATCTGGCGGTCGATGTAGTTGATGCCGATGGCGATGAACAGCAGGGCGCAGATCAGCCAGCGATAGCGGGTGAAACGGGAGGTTTGCGAGGTAGCGGCGACGGGCGTGTCCTGCGGCCGCAGGGCGGACTCCGTCTCGGGAGTGACCTGGATAGTCATTGAATGGGCTTCCTGACTTGTTGTTATTGACCGGCGTGAACCGGGGTCGTTGGAAAGCTATTACCAGATATTCATATGACATCGTATGAGTGACTTTCGAAGGTGTCAATCCACCCAAAGCAGAGTGGTCAGACATCTCTCAAGAGGCTAGACCCGGGCCTCTCAAGCCTGCCTTGGCGCTCGCGTTCAGCCCCTGGACAACGCCGTGAAGAATCTGTGACGCACCTGGCACTTTCTCATGCCGGGCCGTCTAATGCCGGTCTTTGAAGCGAAGCCGTCGCCTCATCTCTTTTCGCCGAGACTGCCGTGCCTGTCGCCGACATCCCCGCCCTGCTGGCGCGCCTTGCCGAGCTGGAGCAAGACAATCAGCAGCTGCGCCAGCAGCTCGACGCCCGCGCCGTGCCTGCGGAAAACAGCGCGACCCTGGCCAGCGAGCGTTACCAGTTCCTGTTCAACGCCATGGATGAGGGCTTCTGCATCATCGAGTTCCTCGACGGACCCCACGGTCCCTTGAGCGACTACGTCCATGTCGAGGCGAATCCGGCCTATACCGCCCACGCCGGCATTGCCAACATTGTCGGCAAGAAGCTGCGCGAGGTGGTCGGCGACGAGGCCCAGGCCTGGCTCGACCGCTATGGCCACGTGCTGCGCACCGGCGAAGCCATCCGCTTCGAGCAGGAACTGGTGGCCACGGGGCGCTATCTGGAGCTGACCGCCTTTCGCATCGAGCCGGCCAGCCGCCGCCAGGTCGCGGTGCTGTTCCAGGACATCACCCCGCGCAAGCGCACCGAAATCGCCCTGCGGCAACTCAACGAAACCCTCGAAGAACGGGTGCAGGCCGCCCTGGCCGCCAACCGCATCCTGGCCAACGTGGTGGACGGCTCCGCCGCCCTGATTCAGGTACTGGATTTCAATTTCCGCTGGCTGGCGATCAACGGCTCCGGCGCCGATGTCTTCGAACAAGTGACCGGGGTCCGCCCCCGTATCGGCGCCTCCTTCAGCGAAGGCCTCAAGCACCGTCCCGAACTGCGCGACGACATCCTCGCCCACTGGCGCCGCGCTTTCGCCGGCGAGACCTTCAGCGAGATCATCTCGGTGGGCGAGGAGCCAGGCCTGCGTCATTACGAGCTGCAGTTCAGCCCGCTGCACGATGCCGAAGGCCGCATCATCGGCGCCTACCAGTTCGCCTATGACGTGACCGAGCGGCTCAATGAGCAGGAGCGCATCCGCCTGATGGAAGAGGCGCTGCGCCAGTCACAGAAGATGGAAGCCGTCGGCCAGCTCACCGGTGGCATCGCCCATGACTTCAACAACCTGCTGACCGGCATCCTCGGCTCGCTGGAGATGCTCGACCTGCGCCTGCGCCAGGGCCGGCTGCAAGACCTCGAGCGCTACACCGGTACCGCCCGCAGCGCCGCCCAGCGCGCCGCCGCCCTGACCCACCGGCTGCTGGCCTTTTCCCGGCGCCAGACCCTGGATCCGCAACCGGTGGCGCTGGAGCAACTGGTGATCGGCCTGGAAGACCTCATCCAGCGCAGCATCGGTCCGCAGATCGCCCTGGAGCGCGAAGCCGATCCCCAGCTCTGGCTGACCCACATCGACGGCCTGCAGCTGGAAAACGCCCTGCTCAACCTCTGCCTCAACGCCCGCGATGCCATGCCCGACGGCGGCCGCATCCGCATCGTCCTGAGCAACGAGCGCCTGGACGCGACCCAGGCCCAGCTTCAGGCACTGCCCGTGGGCGACTTCGTGCGCCTGAGCGTGGGCGATACCGGTAGCGGCATGAGCGACGAGGTGCTCGCCCGGGTATTCGACCCCTTCTTCACCACCAAGCCCATCGGTCAGGGCACCGGCCTGGGACTGTCCATGGTGCACGGCTTCGTGCTGCAGTCGGGTGGCGAGATCCGCATCGACTCAGCACCCGGCACCGGTACCTGGGTACACCTCTATCTGCCGCGTCATCACCTGGCGCCCCTGGCCGACAGCGCCCTGCCGGTCGAACCGGAACCCCATGCCCCGGGTCAGGGCGAGACCATTCTGGTGGTCGACGATGAACCCACCATCCGCACCTTGCTGGTGGAAGTCATGCTCGCCCAGGGCTACCAAGTCCTGGAGGCGGCCGATGCCGCCACCGCCCTGGCCCTGCTCTCGCCCGATACCCCGCTGGACCTGCTGGTCACCGATGTCGGCCTGCCCGGCGCCCTCAACGGCCGCCAGCTGGCCGACGCCCTGCGCGGACTGCGACCGGAGCTGCCGGTGCTGTTCATCACCGGTTACGCGGAAAGCCAGGTCATCGACGACGCCCATCTCGAAACCGGCATGCGGGTGCTGACCAAGCCCTTCACTCTGGATACGCTGGAGCGGCGGATCCAGGCGATGCTGCAAAGGGCCTGAGTCGTGAGCAGGTCAGGCGCGCCGTGCTGGCTCTTTGCTATCATCGGCCATCCGTGTCGTTACCCGTGCCCTCGCTCATGGACAAGCTCTCCCTGCTGCACCTCCTGCTGATCTTTACCGCCATCGCCTGCATGGCGCTGCTGGCCTCGCTGATCCGCTAGCGACGTTAAGGCAGCCATAAGCCGGGCGGTGGCAAGCTCTCCTCCATGCCGAAAGGCATCGTAGAAGCTGACATCTGCGCTTTTAGCCCGGGAGGATCCCGGGCTTTTTTTTCGCGCCGACAAAATGCGCAACAGTCCACGGGTCCGCGTTTTGCCACTCCAGCGCTCTCCGCCGCGCCTGGCATGATGGGGCTCTGGTCCAGGAGGGACAGCCATGATCACCAGGATGCCGTCAGCCCACGCTCAGTCGCTCGCCTTCGATGTCTGCCCTCTGGGCGTCGAGGTCCCGTCGCTGTCCATCGAGATCCTCCAGCTGGGCTTTCTGGCCCTGGATCACCATGGCCAGCTCGACATGAGTCGTGCGCTCAAGCGCCAACTGCGCGAGCGCCTGGTCAAGCAGCTGGATGTCCAGCTGCCCGTGGTCGCGGCCGCCGCGCTGGAGCTGTCCGCTCCGCAGGCGCAGGCCGTGCCCCAGCGCCGCAGCCGCGGCGGCTGACCGCCCCGCTCAGTCCCGGTAATCCGGCTCCAGCCGCAGCAGCTGGCGCTTCACGCTGTCCAGGTGCAATCGTGCGCTGTCGGCGTTGCCCTGCAGCATCTGCTGGCAGGCGGCGTGCGCGATGGCCGGTGCCACCGGCTTCAGCGGCCGGCCGCTGGCCATGGCCTTGAGTTGCACCTCGGCGGCGCGCTCCAGGTAGTAGAGGTCGTCCCAGGCCTCGGCGATGCTGGGCCCCAGCACCAGGGGGCCGTGATTCTTCAGCATGACCACCGCCGCGTCACCCGCCGCCCGGGCGATGCGTTCGCCTTCCGTGGCGTCCAGCGCCAGGCCGTTGTAGTCCTCGTCCACGCTCAGGCGGTCATAGAATTTCAGTGCGGTCTGCCCGGCCCAGACGAAGGGCTCGCCCTCCAGCAGGCAGAGCGCCGTGGCATTGGGCATATGGGTATGGAAGGCCGCCCGTGCCCCGGGATTGAGCCGATGCAGCTGGGCGTGGATATGGAAGGCGGTGGCCTCGGGGGCGCCCTCGCCCATGACCACGCCACCGGCGAAGTCGCAGATCAGCAGCGAAGAGGCGGTGACCTCGGCGAAGGCCAGGCCAGAGGGATTGACCAGGAACAGCTCGTCGTGGCCGGGCACCACGAAGGAGAAGTGATTGCAGATTCCCTCGCCCAGGCCCAGGCGGGCAGCCATGCGGAAGCAGGCGGCGAGATCGATGCGGGCCTGGCGGATGGCCGGGGTCTCCAGATCGAGGTGACGGGCAGCGGCGGTGGTGCTCTCGAAGGCGTGGGCCATGGGGTGCTCCTTGGCAAGAGGCCGAAATGCTGCACAAAGGATGCCGCCCCCTGTCATGGCGCTGTCATCATAAAATTGCAGCAATCTCTTGTTACATCTCTGCCATCTTTCCCTCCATTGCAGAGAGTCTTCCATGGCCTTCCTTCCGACCCGTCTCGCCCGTGCCTGCAGCCTCGCCCTTCTCGCCAGTTCGGCCGTCATGGCCGCGGAACCGGCGCGCAACGTCATTCTCTTCATCCCCGACGGCCTGCGCGCCAACATCGTCGATGCCCAAACCGCGCCGAATCTGGCCCAGCTGCGCCGTGAAGGCGTGAATTTCCAGAACAGCCATTCGCTGTTCCCGACCTTCACCACGCCCAATGCCTCGGCTCTGGCCACCGGGCACTACCTGGGCGACACCGGGGATTTCAGTAACACGATCTACACCGGCTTCCCGGTCCCGGGCGCCAACAACAGCGTCACGCCCTTCCTGGAAAACGACGAGGTGCTGGGCGACGTCGACGAGCATTTCGCCGGCAATTACCTGGACGAGGAGACCCTGCTGGCCGCCGCGCGCCAGGCGGGCCTGTCCACCGCCGCCGTCGGCAAGCTCGGTCCGGTGGCCATCCAGGACGTGACCGCCCGCGATGGCGAGAAGACGGTGATCGTCGACGACTCCACCGGTCACCCCACCGGCATTCCCCTGAGCGCGGCCATGCAGGACGCCCTGAAACAGGCCGGTCTGCCCCTGGAAGCCCCGAGCCGGGGCGCCAACGGCAAGGCCGGCAACGCCACCACGCCGGGCACCCTGAGCGCCAACGTCGAGCAGCAGCGCTACTTCCTAGACGTCACCAATCAGGTGCTGCTGCCGCGCTTCAAGGAGAGCGGCAAGCCCTTCGTGCTGGTGTTCTGGTCGCGCGATCCCGACGGCACCCAGCACAACCAGGGCGACAGCCTGGGCAAGGTCACCCCGGGCATCAACGGCCCCACCAGCCTGGCCGCCATCCGCAACGTCGACGCCAACCTCGGCGCCCTGCGCGCCCGGCTCAAAGAGCTGGGCCTGGACGGCAACACCGACATCTTCGTCAGCGCCGACCATGGCTTCTCCACCATCTCCAAGGAGAGCAAGACCAGTCCCGCGGCCAAGGCCAGCTACCCCGACGTGCCCAAGGGGCAGCTGCCGCCCGGCTTCCTCGCCCTGGATCTCGCCGCCGCGCTGAAATTGCCGCTGCTCGATCCGGACGCCAAGAGCGCCGCGGTGGCGATGGACCAGGGCCAGCACCCGAGCAAGGCCAATGGCCTGATCGGCCCGGACGCGGCCAAGCCGGAGGTGGTGGTGGCGGCCAACGGCGGTTCGGACCTGGTCTATCTGCCGCAGGGCGATGCCAAGGCCCTGGCGCCCAAGGTGGTCGCGGCGCTGCTCAAGCAGGATTACGTCAGCGGCCTGTTCGTCGACGACGACCTGGGCAAGATCCCCGGCACCCTGCCGCTCTCGGCGATCAACCTCAAGGGTTCGGCGCTCACCCCCTACCCGGCCATCGTGGTCAACTTCCGCTCCTATGACAGCGGCTGCGGCAAGCCCGACGTCTGCGCCGTGGAAGTGGCCGACACCGGACTGCAGCAGGGTCAGGGCATGCACGGCAGCTTCAGCCGCGGCGACACCCACAACTTCATGGCGGCCATCGGTCCGGACTTCCGCAAGGGCTTCGTCGACCTGAGTCCGGTCAGCAACGCCGACGTCGGCCAGACCCTGGCGCACCTGCTGCACCTGGAGATCCCGGCCAAGGGGCAACTGGTCGGCCGGGTGATCGGCGAGAGTCTGGAAGGCGGCAAGCCGGTCAAGGCCAGCCACCGGGTGCAGCGCTCGGCACCGGCGGCGGGCGGGCTGGTCACCGAACTCAAGACCCAGAACGTCGGCGCCACCCGCTACTTCGATGCGGCCGGCTTCAAGGGGCGCTCGGTCGGGCTGTGATCCGCGCCTAGAGGCTAAGGGTGCCGCGGATGCAGTCCTGCACCGCGCCACCCACCCAGATGCGGTCGGCGATACGGGCTACCCGTACTCGGCCGCGCCGGCCCAGCGCTGTGCCCTGGCTGGCCAGATAGCGCTCCGGCGCCAGGCCCGCCGGGATCAGCCACTGCGCCAGGCTGGCGTTGAGGCTGCCGGTGACGGGGTCTTCGGCGTATTCCTCGCCCATCAGGGCGCGCACCTCGAATTGCGCCTCGGCCGCGCTGCCCGTCCAGGGGGCGATCAGGCCGACGTTGAGGCCTTCCAGGGCGGCATAGTCCGGGCGGATCGCCAGTAATTCCTGACGACTCTCCAGCAGCACCGCCACCCAGCCGGGGCCGTTGTCGGCCCATTGGCTGGCCTGGATGCGCTCAGGCGCCAGGCCGGTGCCCCGCGCAATGCGTGCCAGCACCTCGGACTCCACCGCACCGCCGCGCACCAGCGGCGGCGCGGCAAAGGCCAGCTCCTCCCCGGCGGCGCGGATGGGCACCAGGCCGGCGCCGCATTCCTGGATCACTTCGCCGCCCTTGGGCCGCCCGCCTTCACGCAACCAGACATGGCAGCTGCCCAGGGTCGGATGGCCGGCGAAGGGCAGTTCGCGCTGCGGGGTGAAGATGCGCACCCGGTAGTCCGCTGCCGGATCGGTCGGCTGCAGGAGAAAGGTGGTTTCCGACAGATTGGTCCAGCGCGCCAGGGCGGCCATCTGTTCGGTGGACAGCGCATCGGCGCCACAGACCACCGCCAGGGCATTGCCCTCCAGGGGGCGCTGGGCGAAGACATCGACCTGATGAAAGACGAGGGACATGGCGGCGGACTCCTTGGGCAAAGCGCCGATTGTCCGCGGCCAGGCGCCGGTGGGGCCAGCCACAGCCGGGTCACTAAATGGCCGTACAGACGGGCGTTGCGCGCGGGGTTCGCGGAGAAAACACTGCGGGGGTTTCCACCCTACGGCATCGTCGCGGGGTTTGCCCTCACCCCAACCCTCTCCCCGAGGGAGAGGGGGTGGTTCCGAGCAGAGGGATGGTGCCGCGCCGTAGGGTGGACAACGACGCAGCCTTGTCCACGAATCATCGCTCACCCGTAGGTTGGCGCTGAGCGCAGCGAAGCCCAACGCGCACCCACCACCCTCACCCCAGCCCTCTCCCCGAGGGAGAGGGGGCGGTTCCGTGCGAGGTTGTTGCCCTGCGTAGGGTGGACAACGGCGCAGCCTTGTCTACGAGGCACCACACTCGTAGGTTGGCGCTGAGCGCAGCGAAGCCTAATGGGCACCCACTACCCTCACCCCAACCCTCTCCCAAAGGGAGAAAGGGCAGCTCCTCACTCCACCGCCGGCCGCGCAAAGATGCGGGTCACGGCATCGAGATGCGCGGCCATCGCCTGGCGGGCGGCGTCGGGGTCGTGGGCTTCCAGGGCTTCGAGGATGGCCAGGTGCTCCTGCTGGGAGCGGTCGGGCATGTCTTCGGGGGTGTAGCGGCGCTGTAGGAGCTGGAACATGCTGCCGTAGCGATGGCCGAGCAGATGGCGCAGCAGCAGCGCATAGGCCGGATTGCCGCTGGCCTGGGCGATGCGGATGTGGAACAGCCGGTCGCCGGGATGGGTGGTCGAGCCCAGGCGATTGTCCTCGACGTTGCGCCCATAGGCCGCGCGGATGCCGGCCAGTTCGCTGGCACTGGCATGCCTTGCGGCCAGGGCGGCGGCTTCCGGTTCCACCAGGCGGCGCGCCTGCAGCAGGGCGAAGGGCGGGATCTCGGCGTCCAGGTCCAGCGCCAGGCTCAGCTCCGGATCCATCTCCGCCCACTGGCCGCGCCCGGCCAGTTCCAGCACCGGGGTGTCCGGTGGCGGCGGGGCGCTGGGCGCGCAAACCCGCACGCCGTCGCCGACGCGCACGTCCACCAGGCCGATCACCTCCAGGGCGATCAGCGCCTCACGTACCGAGGCACGACTCACCCCCAGCTGCTTGGCCAATTCGCGCTCGGCGGGCAGGCAACTGCCCGGCGGATATTCGCCGCCGTCGATGAGGGCGCGCAGCTGATCGGCGATCTGCCGGTAAAGCCGTGGTTTTTCAATCACCTGAAGGGGCATGCGGTCTCGTCTCATGCAGGTCGCGCAGTCTGCCGCGAAAAAATCCTTGCCTGAGAGCCTAGCAGGGTCTAAACAATAGGACCAATGGCCTGACCATTGACCGCTGGCGGTCAGGCGACTCACAACAATAATCAGCCAAGAGGTCTCCCGCATGAGTCATGCAGGCAAACGCGTCCTGGTCACCGCCGCCGGCCAGGGGATCGGCCGGGCCACCGCCCTCGCCTTCCATCACGCCGGTGCCGAGGTCATCGCCACCGACATCAATGCCGCCGCCCTGGACAGCCTCGAAGGGCTGCACACCCGGGTGCTCGACGTCACCGATGCCGCCGCGGTGACCGCCCTGGTCGCCGAACTGGGCAGCCTGGACGTGCTGTTCAACTGCGCCGGCTATGTCCACGCCGGCAGCATCCTCGACTGCGACGAAGACGCCTGGCGCTTCTCCTTCGAACTCAATGCCACCGCCATGTATCGCATGATCCGCGCCGTGCTGCCCGGCATGCTGGCCCAGGGCGGCGGCTGCATCATAAACATGGCCTCGATCGCCTCCAGCCTCAAGGGCGTGGCCAATCGCTGCGCCTATGGCGCCAGCAAGGCGGCGGTGATCGGCCTGACCAAGTCGGTGGCCGCCGACTATGTCGGCCAGGGCATCCGCTGCAACGCCATCTGCCCCGGCACCGTGGATTCCCCCTCGCTGCACCAGCGCATCGCCGACCAGGCCGCCCGCGAAGGCCGCAGCGAAGCCGAGGTGCAGGCCGCCTTCGCCGCCCGCCAGCCGATGGGCCGCGTGGGTCGGCCGGAGGAGATCGCCGCCCTCGCCCTGTATCTTGCCTCCGACGCCGCCGCCTTCGTCACCGGGACCGCCCAGGTGATCGATGGTGGCTGGAGCGTCTGACGCCGTTTTTCGTCCGCACCCTTTTCCCCTCATAGGAGCTCCGATGAAACTCTTGCGCTACGGCCCCCAGGGCCAGGAAAAACCCGGTCTGCTGGATGCCCAGGGCCGGCTTCGCGATCTCTCCGGCCAGGTGGCCGATCTCGCCGGCGAGGCGCTCGGCGCCGAGTCCCTGGCCCGGCTGCGCCAGCTGGACCCGGACAGCCTGCCGCTGGTGGACGGGACCCCGCGCCTGGGCCCCTGCGTGGGCCGGGTCGGCAAGTTCATCTGCATCGGCCTCAACTACGCCGACCACGCCGCCGAATCCGGCCTGGACGTGCCCAAGGAGCCGGTGGTGTTCAACAAGTGGACCAGCGCCATCTGCGGGCCCAACGACGCCGTGCAGATCCCCCGCGACTCGACCAAGACCGACTGGGAAGTGGAGCTGGGCGTGGTGATCGGCAAGGCCGGGCGCTACATCGACGAGTCCAACGCCCTGGATCACGTGGCCGGCTATTGCGTGGTCAACGACGTCTCCGAGCGTGAGTGGCAACTCGAGCGCGGCGGCACCTGGGACAAGGGCAAGGGCTTCGACACCTTCGGCCCGCTCGGCCCCTGGCTGGTGACCGCCGACGAGGTGGCCGATCCGCAGAACCTCGACCTCTGGCTGGAGGTGGACGGCCACCGCTACCAGAACGGCAACACCCGCACCATGATCTTCACGGTGGCGCAGATCATCGCCTACCTCAGCCGCTGCATGAGCCTGCAACCGGGTGACGTCATCTCCACCGGCACGCCGCCGGGCGTGGGCATGGGCGTCAAGCCGCAGTCGGTATACCTCAAGCCCGGCCAGGAAATGCGCCTGGGCATCCAGGGCCTGGGCGAGCAGCACCAGCGCACCGTCGCCGCCGACTAGGGCAAGCCACCCCCACCCAAACCTAGCAAACCCCTGTGCCCGCCTTTCATCGAGCGGGCACGGGGCCGGGTTCGCTCAGCCCGCGAAAACCCTCGAGGACAGCGCCATGCCAACAACAATTACCGGCCTGCAGATCGAAGACATCCGCTTTCCCACCAGCCAGGCGCTGGATGGCTCCGATGCCATGAATCCGGATCCGGACTACTCCGCCGCCTACGTCATCCTGCAGACCGACCAGCCGGGACTGGAGGGTCACGGCCTCACCTTCACCATCGGCCGCGGCAACGAGATCTGCTGCGCCGCCCTGCGCGCCCTGGAGCCGCGGGTGCAAGGCCTGACCCTGGAATGGATCCAGGAAGACCCGGGCCGCTTCTGGCGCCACATCACCGGCGACAGCCAGTTGCGCTGGATCGGCCCGGACAAGGGCGCCATCCACCTGGCCACCGGCGCGGTGGTCAACGCCGCCTGGGACCTCTGGGCGCGCGCCGTGGGCAAGCCGGTCTGGCGCCTGGTGGCGGAGATGAGCCCCGAGGAACTGGTGCGCTGCATCGACTTCCGCTATCTCACCGACTGCATCACCCCCGAGGAAGCCCTGGCCCTGCTGCGCCAGCGCGCCGAGGGCAAGGCCGAGCGTCTGCAGCGCCTGGAAGCCGAGGGCTATCCCTGCTACACCACCTCGGCCGGCTGGCTCGGCTATCCCGACGACAAGCTGCGCCGTCTCTGCCAGGAGGCCATCGACGCCGGCTTCTCCCACATCAAGCTCAAGGTCGGTCGCGATCTCGCCGACGACATCCGCCGGGTGCGCATCGCCCGCGAGGTGATCGGCCCCGAACGCCACCTGATGATCGATGCCAACCAGGTGTGGGAAGTCGGCGAGGCCATCGACTGGGTGCGCGAGCTGGCCTTCGCCCAGCCCTGGTTCATCGAGGAACCCACCAGCCCCGACGACGTGGAGGGCCATCGCGCCATCCGCGAGGCGGTGGCGCCGGTCAAGGTGGCCACCGGCGAAATGTGCCAGAACCGCATCCTCTTCAAGCAATTCATCAT
>Ga0302349_1002708_pt1 | contig 11001 bp, 10 predicted proteins | sample PhyAR1_FD_202176 | JGI IMG/M metagenome (GOLD analysis project Ga0302349, IMG submission 202176) | Leaf surface microbial communities from alfalfa plants in UC Gill Tract Community Farm, Albany, California, United States - DLSL A.R1... | ecosystem: Host-associated > Plants > Phyllosphere >...
CGGGAAAACTATCGTCGTAGACCTTCTTGTCTTCCACCAGGCCGAGCGAGATCCGCCCGGTCCCGGTATTGCCAGCTGTTGGCGCAGTGGTGACGCGATTGGCGTTGAAGTTGTTCTCGAAGGCATCCTTGCCACTATCGCTAATGGGCACGAAGGTGGAACTGGCGATCTGCACACTGCGCTGCCCTTCGTCGCCATTGTAGCTGTAGGTGCCGTCGGCATTGCGCACATAGGGCTGGGTGTCGCCCATGGAGCCGGAGAACAGGTACTTGCCGCTGGCGTCCTTGCTGTTCATCAGGTTCATCAGCTCGTCTTCGCGCTGGCCGATCTCCTTGGCCAGGGACGCGCGATCGGTCGGATCCAGGGCGCCGTTGCCGGCCTGGACGGCGATCTCGCGGATGCGCGTCAGCACCGTCTCCACCGAGGTAAGCATGGCTTCCTCGCTGTTGAGGCTGTTCTTGGCGGCGGTCATGCCGGTGTTGTACTGGCTGTTGAGCGCCTCCTCCTGGCTGATCTGCAACAGCTTGACCGAGGCCACCGGATCGTCCGCTGGCGTCAGGATCTTCTTGCCGGTGCTGATTTCTTCCTGGGTACGGGTCACGTTGCCGTAGTTGTTCTGCAGGCCGCTGATACCGTTATTGAACGCCTGAGCGGTAGAAATGCGCATGGCCGGTTTCCTTATCTGAAGGCGCCGAGCAGGGTGTCGAACAGCGACTGGGCGATCTTGATGACCTGCGCCGAGGCACCGTAGTACTGCTGGAACTGGACGAGTTTGGCGGCTTCCTCATCGAGGTTGACGGCCGACAGGGAGTCACGATTGTCCTGGGACTGCTTGAGTACCGTTTCGCTGGCGGCGGAATCCACCCGCACCTGAGCGGTCAGGGTACCGACCCGCTCCACCAAGCCACCGTAGGCATTGTTGTAAGTGGTGCCGGTGTTGCCATAACCGCCCATGGTGGGCTTGGTCTGCAAGGCCACCAAGCTCAGGGCGTTACGGTTGTCCGAAACAGCGCCCTTGTTGGTGCCCAAGGTGAAGCTGTCGCCGGATTGGGGAACGCCGCTGATATTGAAATCGTAGGTGTAGCTGCTGTTGGTGGTCGGATCGGTGTACTGCAGGCGGACCGTGTTGGTCTGGCCGCTGGTGAGACCGGTCGTCGCGGGCGACACATAGCTAAGCGTCGCCCCAGTCGGCAGGGTGCCCGCCAACTGGTTGGTGGTGCTGTTGAAACTTAGCTTCAGGCCATCGGCCCCGAAGAGGCGGGTCAGGTCTGCCGTGTTGACCGGCGACACCGTATTAGTCAGCGCCGGCTGGGTGATGGCCCCCGTACCGCGGTTGTTGGTCGTAGCCCCGGCCTTGGCCGTGCCGGCGAAGCCCAACTGATCGGCCTGGGCCAGATCCACCTTGATCTGGGACGCGCCGCGACGCGTCGGCTGCAGGCTGAAGACGTCGCCGGCCTGCGCCTTGGCGAGCTCGGCAGCACTGAATTGCACCTTGAAGCCCTGATCATTGCCATTGGCATCTGTCAGGGTCAGCGTGACCGGATCGCCAGCGCTCTGGTTGACGGTGAGCACCGCATTGTCGCTGGCCCGTCGCGCAGTGAAGTCGGTGCCGTTGTAGTCGAGACGGTAGTCGCTGGGCGAGAGCTTGCTGGTATCCGTGATGCTCAGGGTCGCATTGGCCGAACCGGTATTGGTGGCCCGCCCCATCACCCGCAGGCCGATGCTCTGGGTGTCGTTGATGTCGCCGAACAGCGCCGAGCCGGCGTTGCCTGACAGATCCAGGCCTTGTCCCAGCTGTTTGTTGACGGTGTCCGCCAGGGTCAGGGATAACTGGCCCAGGCTGTTGTAGGCATGGTCGAGCGCCGTATCGCGATAGGACAGCAGGCCGCCCATCTCGCCGCCGCTCAGCTGGCTGGTGACGTTCTGCTCGGTCGAGCCGGAGGTCAGGACGATCTGGAAGCGCGAGGGATCGTCAGTGCCGGGCTTGGCCGTCATGCTGGACACGGTATTGCCCACCACCAGCGGCTGGCCGGTGCCGACGAACAGGTTCAGCGCGCCGTCGTCCTGCTCCACCACCTGCAGCCCGACCATGCCGGACAGCTGCTTGATCGCCTGTTCCCGAGAGTCGATGAGATCGTTGGGCGCACCACCGGCGGCCTTGGAACGGGCGATGGCGTCGTTGAGACTGCCGACGCTCTTGGCCAGGGCATTGATCTGATTGGTCAGCGCCGACAGCTGATCGTTGATCTGGCCGTTCTGCTTGTCGATCTGGTCGTACAGGGTGTTGAACGACTTGGCCATACCCTGGGCCTGGGCGAGCACGGCCTCCCGCGCCGGGATCGACGAAGGATCCTGGGCGGCGGTCTGCAGGGTGGCAAAGAACTTCTGCATCGCCGGCGTGATACCGGTGGTGTTGTCGGACAGCAGGCCGTCGAGCTGGGAGATCTGGCTCTTGAAAGCCTGCAACTCGCTGTTCTGGCTGTTGGCCGAGCGCACCTGGCTGGTGAGGAAATCACTGGCGAGGCGACGCACATCCACCGTCTGGGAGCCGGAGCCGACATAACCCGAGCCATTGAACTGGGCGATGTTGGTCTGCTGGATGGTCTCCTGCCGCGAATAGCCGGGCGTGTTGACGTTGGCGATGTTGTGGCCGGTGGTGGTCAGGGCGTTTTGCGTGGACCTCAGGCCCGACAGACCAATGGAAAGTAGATCAGCCATGGCTCACCTCAACCGCGGGACGGACTGGTGCCCAGGGAGGCGACCGTCTGATAGGTGTTCATGTTGCGAGCGATCTGGATCACCTTGCGTGCGTATTGCGGATCGGTGGCATAGCCCGCCTGTTGCAGCCCCTGCATGAAGCGCTCGGAGTTGCCGTTGGTGGACAGCGCCTTGTCGTAGCGATCGTTGCTCTGCAGGAAGTTCACGTAGTCGTGGAAGCTGTCGGCGAAGGAATTGTAGGTGCGGAACTTGGCGGTCTCGGTCACGGCCTTGCCATTGACGAATTCCTGGGTCACCGCCGGGGCGCTGCCGCCGTCCCAGCCGTGGGACTTGATACCGAACAGGTTGTTGCTGTTGCTGCCATCGGCCTGCTTGACCATGTGCTTGCCCCAGCCGGTTTCCAGCGCCGCCTGGGCGACCAGGTATTTGGGGTCCACGCCCAGGCGCTTCGCCGCGGCGTCGGCCATGGGCATCATGGTGTCGACGAATTCCTGACGGGTGCGAAAACGGGTCTTGCCGGTGGCAACGGCGCCGTCCACGCTGGCGACGGCCTCGGTCGCGGCGGCCGGCTTGCTGCCGGGTTGCGTGGCCTGCTGGCGCCAGGCGCTCTGGGCGGCCGCGACGTCCTGGAAGCTCTGCTTGAGGGTGGCGCCCTGCTCGGCCGCCCCGGAAATATTGGCGGCGGTACGCTCGGCCAGACGTCCGGGCAGGGCCAGCCGGCGCGAATTCAGCGCGCTGGAATCGTCACGCCCGGACGCTACGGTAGTGGCCGGCTTGAGGCCGTGGCTCGCCACGTCGTTGAGCTTGGCATTGCGGCCGGCAGCCAGCTGGCCTTCGGTGGGCGCCGCCTGGCCGACCTGGGCGAAGGGATTGGGGCGGCTCGACGGCTGGGCGGTCTTGCTCAGCTGACGCTCGAGCACGTTGGCCAGGCCGATACCGCCGCCATCCCGAGACAGGGAGACGGCCAGCTGCTGGTCGTACATGTCCTGGTACTGCTTGGTGGTCTCGCTGGAAAAGGGGCTGTCCTTGTCCGCCAGCGCCTGGTTGGCGCTGCGCATGGACTTGAGCATCTGGCTCAGGAACAGCGACTCGAATTCACCGGCGACCTTCTTGACGTTTTCCGCGCTGTCGCGATCCTTACCCTTCATCTGGGCCAACCGATTCAGGTCGGTGAAGGCCCCCGAATCCTTGACGTTGCCGTAGTTGCCACCCAGACGAGATTCCATCGCCCGTTCTCCTTAGATAACGATCAGATCGGCCTGCAAGGCGCCGGCCTGTTTCAACGCTTCGAGAATGGCGACCAGGTCACTGGGCGCAGCGCCCACCTGATTCACCGCTCTCACGATCTCGTCCAACGTAGTACCCGGACCGAACTTGAACATCGGCTTGGCCTCCTGCTTGGCCTTGACGGTCGACTGGGGGGTCACCACCGTCTGCCCACCCGACAAGGGATTGGGCTGGCTCACCTGGGAGTCCTCGCTGATGGTCACGGTCAGGCTGCCCTGGGTCACCGCCGCCGGCGAGACCTTGACGTTCTGGCCGATGACGATGGTCCCTGTGCGGGAGTTGACGATGACCTTGGCCACCGCCTGCCCCGGATCCACTTCCATGTTCTCCAGGATCGAGATGTAGTCGACGCGCTGGCTGGGATCCACCGGCGCCGTGACGCGAATCGATCCGGCATCAACAGCGGATGCAACACCCGCGCCAAGTGTCTCGTTGATCTTGTCGACGATGCGTTTGGCCGTGGTGAAGTCGCTGCGATTGAGGTCCAGCGTGATGCTGTTGCCTTGGTCGAAGCCGCTCGGTACCGGCCGCTCGACGGTGGCGCCATTGGGAATGCGCCCAGACGACGGAACGTTGACGGTGATCTTCGAGCCGTCGCGGCCTTCGGCGTCAAAACCACCCACCACCAGGTTGCCCTGGGCGATGGCGTAGATCTGGCCGTCGATCCCCTTGAGTGGCGAGAGCAGCAGGCTGCCACCTCTGAGGCTCTTGGAGTTGCCGATGGAGGACACGGTGATATCGATGGTCTGGCCGGGCTTGGCGAAGGCCGGCAGGTCGGCATGGATGGACACCGCCGCGACGTTCTTCAGCTGCGCCGTGGTACCCGGCGGCACCTTGATCCCGAACTGGGCCAGCATGTTGTTGAAGGTCTGTACGGTGAAGGGCGTCTGGGTGGTCTGGTCGCCGGTACCGGGCAGCCCCACCACCAGGCCGTAGCCGATCAGCTGGTTAGTCCGCACGCCCTGGATGCTGGCGATGTCCTTCAGCCGATCCGCCTGGGCCAGGGGCATGACCAGGGCCAGGGCGGCGGCGGCGGCGATGAGGGTCTTGAACATGGCGCTCATCCTCAGAAGGGCATCAGCGGGCTGCCGAAGAACTGGCTCAACCAGCCCGGCTGACTGGCATCGGCGAAAGCGCCGGTGCCCGAATAGGTGATCCGCGCATCGGCCACGCGGGTGGACGACACAGTGTTGTCGGTAGCGATGTCGTCGGCGCGGACCATGCCCTGGATGCGCATGAGTTCGTTGCCGGTGTTGAGCGTCAGCCACTTCTCGCCGCGGACCACCAGGATGCCGTTGGGCAGCACCTCGGCGATGGTCACGGTCAGCGAACCGGACAGGCTGTTGCCCTGGGCCGCCGTGGACTTGCCGGTGTTGGAGCGGTTGCCGGAGAAGCCGGCGTCCAGGCTCAGGTCGCCGTCGGCCAGGGGATTGGGGATCGACGGCTTGGCACCGAACAGCGAGGTCAGGCCAAGACTCGCCTTGCTGTTCTTGGCGACGTCGGAACTGGCGTTCTTGCTGGCCTGGGTCTTCTCCTGCAGGGTGACGGTGATGATGTCACCCACGCGGAAGGCTTTGCGGTCGGTATAGAGATTCTGCTCGAACCCCGACTGGAAGATGGCGCCATTGTTCTGCGCGGCCGGCACCGGGGTGCGCGGCAGCACCGGAGCATAGTAGGGATCGTCCGGCTTGGCGGCCGGGGCTACGCATCCTGCGAGTACGAGCGCTCCCAGGAGCGGGGCGACGGCGAACAGAGGTTTCATGGAGCACTTCCTCACAGGGGATTAAAGCTGCTGGGTTACGAAGCCGAGCATCTGATCGGCGGTGGAAATGACTTTGGAGTTCATCTCGTAGGCACGCTGGGTGGTGATCATGTTCACCAGCTCTTCGACGGTGCTCACGTTGGAGTTTTCCAGGGTGCTTTGCAGTACGGTGCCGAGGCCGTTGAGGCCCGGAGTCCCGACCTGGGGCGCACCACTGGAAGCGGTCTCGCTGAACAGGTTCTGGCCCACGGCCTGGAGACCGCCCGGGTTGACGAACTGGGCGATCTGCAGGTTACCGACGATCTGCGGCGCGGCCTGACCGGCGGTAGTGACCGACACGGTGCCGTCTTCGCCGACGGTAAAGGTCTTGGTATCGGCCGGCAGCACGATGGCGGGCTGCAGGGCAAAGCCGTTGGCAGTGACGATCTGGCCATCGGCGTTCAGGTGAAAGGTACCGTCACGGGTGTAGTTGACGGTTCCGTCAGGCATGGCCACCTGGAAGAAACCGTCGCCGTTGATGGCCATGTCCAGCGGTTGGTCGGTGGTCTGCAGCGAGCCCTCGGTGAAGTTCTTCTGGGTACCGACGATGCGCACACCGGTACCCAATTGCAGGCCGGAGGGCAGCTGGTTGTCCTGGGTGGACTGGGCACCCGGCTGGCGACGGATCTGGTACAGCAGGTCCTGAAATTCGGCGCGGTCGCGCTTGAAGCCCGTGGTGGACACGTTGGCCAGGTTGTTGGAAATGGTAGTGAGGTTCATGTCCTGGGCGGACAGACCGGTCTTGGCGACCCACAGTGACGACATCATGATGGTATTCCTCGAAGTGCCGGTTTTACGTCGGCGCTAGCCTTGATCAGGAGAATTGCAAAACCTTTGCCAGCGCCGCGTCGTTGTCTTCGGCGCTGCGCATCATCTTCACCTGCAGCTCGAACTGGCGGGAAAGCGACAGGATCGAGGTCATCTCCTCCGCCGCATTGACGTTGCTCGACTCGACGAAGCCGGACACCAGGGACACGTTGGCGTCCATGGGCGGCGCCGCCTGGCCCTGCTTCATGTGCAGCAGGCCGTCGAGCCCCTTTTCCATCTGCTTGGTGTCGGGATTGACCAGCTTGATGCGGTCGACCTGGGCCAGGGCGTTGGCCGCCTGCCCGGAGCCGCGCACGGTAATGCTGCCGTCCTGGCCGATTTCCACCTTGGAAGCGGGCGGCACGGCGATGGGTCCGCCATTGCCGAGCACCGGCAAACCGCTGCCGGTCCGCAGCATGCCGAGGGGATCGATCTGCAGGCTGGAGGTACGGACATAGGCCTCCTTGCCGGAGGGATCCTGGACCGCGACGAAGCCCGGCCCCTGGATGGCCACGTCCAGGTCACGCCCGGTCTCTTGCAGCGCGCCGGGAGTGAAATCCGTCGCCGGTCGTTCGCTCATGGAGTAGACGCGCGACGGCATTGTCTCGCCGAACACCTGCATCGAGCGCGCCTGTTCGAGATCCTTGCGGAATCCCGAGGTCGAGACGTTGGCCAGGTTGTTGGCATGGGCGCGCTGGGCCATCTCGTTCTGGCTGGCGCCGGTCATGGCGACGTACAGCAGCTTGTCCATCTGATCCTCCGACGGCGGCGGATTGCCGCCAAGCTTGCGTTCGGAGGTTCCTTTAGCAAGGCTCGTTCCAGAAAGAGAAAAACCATCTGAATCAAGGGTTTGAAAACAGAAAAGCCTCCCGAGGGAGGCTTTTCCTGACGGCTGAGCGGCAAGCCGTCAGAGAAACGACATCAACGCAGGTTAATGATGGTCTGGGTAATGGCGTTTTCGGTCTCGATCGTCTTGGCGTTCGCCTGGTAGTTGCGCTGCGCCACGATCATGTCAACCAGCTCGGTGGAGATGTCCACGTTGGAGGCCTCCAGCGCACCGGACTGCAGCGCACCCAGGGTGCCGGAGCGTGGGGTGCCGATCACCGGCTGACCTGATTCTGACGACTCTGTCCAGGAGGTCTTGCCCATGGGCGTCAGGCCCTGGACGTTGGCGAAGTTCGCCAGCACCACTTGGCCCTGCACCTTGGACTGACCGTTGGTGTAACGCGCGAAGATCTGGCCGGTATCGTCGATCTCCAGACCGGACAACTGGCCGGTGGTGTAACCGTCCTGGTTGACGCTCGTCACCGCGAAGGCGCTGCTGTACTGGGTCGAGCCGCGCATGTCCAGGGTGATGCCAGCCGGGTTGGCCGTGGCGCCATTGGATGCCCAGGTCGCCGGGGTGCCGCCATTGGAGATGGCCGGTACCCAGTTGTCCAGCTTGAGCACGCCCTCGAAGGTATTGGTGGTGGCGTTATTGACCTGCTTGAGATCGGTCGAGGCAACCTTGCTGCCGTCAAGCGCACCGCTGCTGGTGAAGGGCAGGGTCACGGTATAGGGCGTGGCGACTTTGGTCGTCGGGTCTTCTGCTGCGGGATTGCCTGGGTTGCGCCCATCGATCAGCACGTTCATGGTCCAGGTGTTGTTCGCACCCTTGACGAAATACTGCGACAGGACGTGGGCGTTGCCCTGGCTGTCGTAGATGTTCACCGAGGTCGAGGAATTGTAGCTGGTGGGATCGGACGGATTGAACGGGGTCGTGGTCGGCGTCGTCTGGGTCGAGTTCAGGTTGACTGTCTGTTTGATGGAGCTGGACGCCTTGGGCGCCTGGCTGGCCGTCTCGATGCGTAGGTCACTGCGCACGCCCGGCTGCAGCAGACCCTGGTCATTGGTGGTGTAGCCCTGCAGCTTGTAGCCATTGTTGTCGACGATGAAGCCTTCCTTGTCCGTCCCGAAGTAACCGGCACGGGTGTACTGGACAGCGCCATTGTTGCTGGTGACAAAGAAGCCGTTGCCGTTGATGCCCATGTCCAGCGCGTTCTGAGTGGAATCGATGGTGCCCTGGTTGAACAGCTGGCCGACGTTGCCCAGCAGCACGCCGCTGCCCTGGGCATTCTTGCCGGTACCCAGTACCGAGGCGGCATAGAGATCCTGAAACTCTGCCCGCGACTGCTTGAAGCCGACGGTGCTGGCGTTGGCGATGTTGTTGCCAGTGATGTTGAGATCACTGGACGCGGCCTTGATGCCGCTCAAACCGATATTGAAAGACATGCTGGATTCCTCTCGTGTGCCGCGCCTTACTGGCCGACCGCCTGGACTTTGGAGATGCCGATGCTGCCGACGCCGGCAAGGTTGAGTGTCATTTCGCCGCCGTTCTGCCCGAGCGTCACACTGTCGACGTTGGCTGGCAGACTGGTCTTCATAGCCGTGGTGGTGTCGTTCACATTCGCCTGGGCCTCGAAGCGGTAGGTGCCGGCATCCAGCTTCTTGCCGCTGGCGTCGGTGCCATCCCAGGTGAAATTCACCAGGCCACTGGATTGCTGCCCCAGGTTCAGACGATTCACCTGACTGCCCGCGTCGTTGTAGACGTTGACCCAGACGTTCGGACTGGAAGCGGTCAGATTGAGCGCACCCTTGAAGTCCGCACTGGTATCCACCTTGACCTTGTCGGTATCGACGATCACCTTGCGGCCCACCAGGGTGGACGCCTGCAGCGCCTGGGAAGACTGGCTGCCGGAGAGGATCGAGCTGACGCTGGTATTGAGGTTGGTGATGCCCTCGACGGTACTGAACTGCGCCAGCTGTGCGATGAATTCGCCGTTGCCCTGGGGCTCCAGCGGATTCTGGTTGTTCATCTGGGCAACCATCAGCTTGAGGAACTCGTCCTTGCCGAGCTTGCCGCCTTTCTTGCCATCGCTGCTAGCGGTCTCGGAGGTAGCGTCCGTCTTGTTGACGGAGTACTTGTCGAGCACCGATTGAGCGGTTGAATTGGTCGTGCTTATGGCCATGGCGCCGGTTCCTTACTGACCAAGGGTCAGTACCTTCTGCATCATCTGTTTGGCGGTATTCATCATTTCCGCATTGGTCTGGAAGGCGCGACTGGCCGAAATCATGTCGGCCATCTCCTCCACCACGTTCACGTTGGGGTAGTAGACATAGCCTTCCTTGTCCGCCATGGGGTGGTTGGGCTCATAGCGCTTCTGCACCTCGCTCTGATCCTCGACGATGCCCTTCACCTCTACCCCGACCCCGGCCTGGCCCTGGTCGTCGAACAGCGAGGCACCGCCCTGGGCGGCATTGAGCTGGGCGGCGAACACCGGATGCCGCGCCTTGTAGGTCTGGTCGACGCTGGAGGACACGGAATCGGCGTTGGCCATGTTGCTGGCCACGGTATTGAGGCGAACGTTCTGGGCGCTCATCCCGCTGCCGGCGATGTTGAACAGCGAACTCAGGGACATGGCTATTCTCCGCGCAGGGCCGACATCAGCCCCTTGAACTTGCTATTGAGCAGGGTAAAGCTGGCCTGGAAATTCATCGCGTTCTCGGCGTAGTTAGCCTGCTCGACCTGGGCATCCACGGTGTTTTGGTCCACCGAGGGCTGAGTGGGGATGCGATATTTCAACGCCGCATCGCCCATACCCATGTCGAAGCCTTCAGCGGCAATATGGCGGCTGTTGGTGGTTTCCAGCTGATAGTGGCCGGAAGCCCCCGGAGCGCTCTTGGCCGCCTGCTCAGCCATCACGGCGCTGAAATCCAGATCCCGCGCCTTGTAGCCCGGGGTGTCGGCATTGGCGATGTTATTACCCAATACCTCAGCGCGTTGCGAACGGAAGTTCAGCGCCTGCTCGTGCAACCCGAGTGCTTTGTCGAAACTGATGCTCATGTCGAGAGACCTTTGACGTGGCTTGCAAGCGATTTAGCAAAGCCCATGCCAGTCTCTAGCAACCATCTAAATCAAGGGTTTAGCGCAACGCGGCAGTCAGAACGACGGCAAGCGGCAAGGTTTTTCCGCCGCCTTTGCCGGCCCTGCGATCGGATGCGGCAAAACTTTGGCGCAGAAAAGGTAAACCGGGAGCCAAACCTACATGTTGTGGATTTTCCCCTATCGAACCGGACCAATGCCCCCGTCAAATTGCGGCCTGCCACAACGCCTAAAATCCTGCAGCGATCGGTATTCGACGCGTTGTACGGATACCCCTCGCAATGCCTGACAGCGATGGCCAGGTTGCTTAGGGTCTTTGCATGGTCGAGCTTAGACATGTAGCGGATATAACCGCCCTTCTTAATCTTCACGAAGCTTTCCGCCATCCCGCTGCCTGGGGACTACACGCCGTTTTCATCAGAGGCAACAGGTCGACCTGCTGCGCAAAAGATGAGTCTGTTTGGCG
>Ga0302349_1002710_pt1 | contig 10995 bp, 11 predicted proteins | sample PhyAR1_FD_202176 | JGI IMG/M metagenome (GOLD analysis project Ga0302349, IMG submission 202176) | Leaf surface microbial communities from alfalfa plants in UC Gill Tract Community Farm, Albany, California, United States - DLSL A.R1... | ecosystem: Host-associated > Plants > Phyllosphere >...
AATACATTTCGCTGATAGCGCGTCAGGGAGTTCGTTTTGCAAGACATCAATTTATTCCGGGATTCTTTCCCGGCCCAACTGAAAGACAAGGTAAGCACATGAACGCTTCAGCCAACGGTAGCGCTGGCACCACAGCAAAAAGCGGGGATGGCGGTTTCGCTAGCATAGTGAATCGCCTACGTGCTAACCCCAAAATTCCACTGCTCATTGCCGGTGCGGTGGCTATCGCCGTTATTGCAGTACTGGCTCTGTGGGCTAAATCGCCTGATTATCGAGTTCTTTATAGCAACATCAGCGATCGGGACGGCGGTGCTATTGTCACCCAGCTCACCCAGATGAACATTCCCTATCGCTTCACCGATAATGGCACTGCGCTGTTAATTCCGGCGGAAAAGGTTCATGAGACTCGCCTGCGCCTCGCACAGCAAGGTTTGCCGAAAGGAGGTGCCGTTGGATTTGAGCTTCTGGATCAAGAAAAATTCGGCATCAGCCAGTTTAGTGAACAAATCAACTATCAACGCGCGCTGGAAGGCGAGCTTTCTCGCACCATCGAAACATTAGGCCCTGTTCAGACGGCCCGCGTCCATTTGGCATTACCCAAACCTTCCCTCTTTGTGCGAGAACAAAAACAACCTTCGGCATCCGTTACCTTAAATCTGCAACCAGGCCGCGCTTTAGATGAAGGACAAATCAACGCGATTGTCTATATGGTATCGAGCAGCGTTGCAGGTTTGCCCGCAGGAAATGTCACCGTTGTCGATCAGGGTGGACACTTGCTGACCCAGTCCGACGGTACTGGCCGCGATCTCAACGCCACTCAGCTAAAATATGCTAATGAAGTCGAAAGCCGAATTCAGCGCCGCATCGAGGCAATTTTACAGCCGATGGTGGGCAACGGTAATGTGCATGCACAGGTTACCGCGCAAATTGATAACGCGGTTCGTGAACAGACCGACGAAGAGTACAAACCGAATCAGGGCACCAATCCGGCAGCGGTTCGTAGCCAGCAGCTGAGCGACAGCTCTCAATCAGGCGGTCAACTCTCCGGTGGCGTTCCTGGTGCATTGACCAATCAACCAGCACCACCGCCAACGGGAAATATCACTAACCCGCCACAGGCTGGCGCAAATGCAAACAATGCCAATGCGGCGAACGCCCAGCGCCCTGCGTCTACTATTGACACCAACGGTCGCCGTAGTAGCTCGGCATCCAATGCACGCCGTGATGAAACCATTAATTATGAAGTGGATCGTACGATCCGTCATACCCAACAGAAAGCAGGTAACATCGATCGTCTGTCGGTAGCCGTCGTCGTTAACTACGCCACTAACGCCAGCGGTAAAAGCATTCCGTTAACGCCACAGCAAATTGAGCAGGTCACATCGCTGGTTCGCGAAGCCATGGGCTTCTCCGCAACACGCGGAGACACGCTAAACGTGGTCAATACGCCGTTTACCGCCGATGTTGAAGACAGCAGCGATGTTCCCTTCTGGCAACAAGCAAGCTTCTTTGATCTGTTGATGACAATTGGCCGTTATCTGTTGGTACTGATTGTCGCCTTCGTTCTGTGGCGCAAACTGGTCAAACCGCTGCTGAACAAACAGCTGGCTAACGCTCAGACGGCCCGCCGCGTTGAGCCTGCGCCGATTGTCACCGCACCGGTTCAGCCCGCTAAACCAAGCAATGAAGAAGTGCAGAATCGTCGTAAAACACAGCAGCGCGCCAGTGCTGAGCAACAGGCGCAGCGTGTCCGTGATATGGCCGAGCAAGACCCTCGCGTGGTTGCGCTAGTCATTCGCCAATGGATGAGTAACGAGCAATGACCATGACCCCAACTGAAAAAAGCGCCATTCTATTGATGACCATCGGTGAAGACCGCGCGGCAGAGGTGTTTAAGCACCTCTCTACCCGCGAGGTGCAGAGTCTCAGCGCCACGATGGCGACCATGAGTCAGGTTTCTCACCAGCAGTTAAGCGAAGTGCTCAACGAGTTTCAAGACGAAGCCGAACAGTACGAAGCACTCAGCGTCAACGCCAGCGACTATCTGCGTTCGGTGTTGGTTAAAGCGCTAGGTGAGGAGCGTGCTTCTAGCCTGTTAGAAGACATTCTGGAATCACGTGAAACCGCCAGCGGCATTGAAACGCTCAACTTTATGGAGCCTCAGGCCGCCGCCGATATTATTCGCGATGAGCACCCGCAGATCATTGCCACTATTTTGGTTCATCTAAAGCGCTCGCAGGCCGCCGATATCCTGGCTCAGTTTGACGAACGCCAGCGCAACGACGTGGTTCTGCGTATCGCGACCTTCGGTGGCGTTCAACCAACTGCGCTGCAAGAGTTGACCGAAGTGCTGAACGGTTTGTTGGATGGTCAAAATCTCAAACGCAGCAAAATGGGCGGTATTCGCACAGCGGCAGAGATTATCAACCTGATGAAAACCCAGCAGGAAGAATCGGTTATCGAAGCCATGCGTACCTATGACGGCGAACTGGCACAGAAAATTATCGACGAAATGTTCCTGTTCGAAAATCTGGTCGACGTCGACGATCGCAGCATTCAACGCATTTTGCAGGAAGTGGAGTCCGAATCTCTGCTTATCGCCCTCAAAGGCGCCGACGAAGCGCTGCGCGAGAAGTTTATGCGCAATATGTCGCAGCGCGCAGCCGATATTCTGCGCGACGATCTCTCCACGCGCGGGCCGGTTCGTCTATCGCTGGTAGAAAGCGAACAAAAAGCTATTCTGTTGATCGTTCGCCGATTGGCGGAAAGCGGCGAAGTGGTGATCGGCGGCGGCGAGGATGCGTATGTCTAATCCTCCTAATCCGAAAGACGGATTCCGCAAAGCGGTATTCCCCAAAGCCACCATTGAAGAAACCAATCAGCAGTGGCAGCGATGGGAGATGCGTGATTTTTCTGCGCCACGTAAGCCCAAAATGCCCGCGTTCAAAATGGATCCCCTACCTCCTGCTGCGGAGTCTACCCCCGCAGCCATTGCGCAGGCTGAGTTGGAGCAGCTACGTGAAGATGCCCAAATGCAGGGTTATCAACATGGATTACAGCAAGGCGAAAAACAGGGCTATGACGCCGGTTTCCAACAAGGTCTCAACGAGGGTCGATCTCAGGGATTGCAGCAGGCGCAAACCGAGCAACAACCCGTGCTCGACCAGTGGCGACAACTTGCCCAAGAATTTCAGCATTCATTGCAGGCCATGGACAACGTGATTGCTGCACGCCTGATGCAAATGGCGCTGACCGCCGCCAAGCAAATCATTGGCCAGTCGCCGGTGTGCGACGCCAGCGCGGTGCTGCAGCAAATTCAACATCTGATCAATCAAGAACCGCTGTTTAACGGCAACTTACAGCTGCGCGTTAATCCGCAAGATTTGCCGATTATTCAGCAACAGCTCGGCGTACAGTTAGAGCAGCAGGGTTGGCGTTTACTTGCCGATACCCAGCTACACCGCGGCGGCTGTAAAATCAGCGCCGAGGGCGGTGAACTTGACGCCAGCATCGCCACCCGTTGGCAAGAATTATGCAAACTGGCGGCTCCGGAGTTGCCACTATGACCCAGCGCCTCAACACGTGGTTAGGTACCTTAGATGCCTTTGAAAAGCGTATCCCGCAGATCCCACCGGCGCGGCGCTACGGTCGTTTAACCCGAGCAACGGGGCTGGTTCTCGAGGCCAGCGGTTTACAGCTGCCTATTGGCGCAACGTGCCTGATTGAACGGCATGACGGCGTGAAAATTCAACAAGTTGAAGCCGAAGTGGTTGGCTTTAATGGGCAGCAGCTGTTTCTCATGCCGTTAGAAGAAGTTGACGGTATTGTGCCTGGTGCACGCGTTTGTTCCCAAAGTGGTGGCTTACAATCGGGTGGTAAACAGCTTCCGCTCGGCCCCATGTTATTAGGACGCGTGCTCGACGGCGGCGCAAAACCTCTCGATGGGCTTCCTCCACCGGAAGAGGCCGATCTCGGCGGGCTCACCACGCTACCGTTCAACCCTTTGCAGCGCACGCCGATCGTTGACGTGCTCGACGTTGGCGTTCGGGCTATTAATGCCCTGCTGACCGTAGGACGTGGACAGCGTATGGGGCTGTTTGCCGGTTCTGGCGTGGGTAAAAGTGTGCTGCTCGGCATGATGGCGCGTTATACGCAGGCCGATGTGATCGTCGTGGGGTTGATTGGTGAACGTGGCCGCGAAGTTAAAGACTTTATCGAGAATATTTTAGGCGACGAAGGACGTAAACGTTCGGTGGTTATCGCCGCACCGGCCGATGTCTCTCCCCTGTTGCGTATGCAAGGGGCCTCTTACGCCACCCGTATTGCCGAAGACTTTCGCGATCGCGGTCAGCACGTGTTGCTGATCATGGACTCCCTCACCCGCTATGCCATGGCGCAGCGTGAAATTGCACTGGCTATCGGTGAACCGCCAGCAACCAAAGGTTATCCAGCGTCGGTATTTGCCAAACTACCGGCGCTGGTTGAACGTGCGGGTAATGGTACTCACGGTGGCGGTTCGATCACCGCATTTTATACGGTACTCACCGAGGGTGACGATCAGCAAGACCCAATCGCCGACTCGGCGCGCGCTATTTTGGATGGACACATCGTTCTGTCACGCAGTCTGGCCGAGGCGGGACATTACCCGGCAATCGACATTGAAGCGTCGATCAGTCGCGCGATGACGTCGCTCATCAGCGATGACCACTACGCCCGTGTCAGACGCTTTAAACAGCTCCTTTCGAGCTATCAGCGCAACCGCGATCTGATTAGCGTAGGCGCTTATGCCAAGGGCTCCGATCCGCTATTGGATCAGGCCATTACACTCTATCCGCATTTGGAAGCTTTTTTGCAACAAGGGATCTTCGAGCGCAGCGGCTATGCCGATGCCTGCTCAAGTCTTCAGGCTTTGTTCCCTGCATAGGGACACTTAATAGGCATCTCTGCGCGTTAGGCAACGTCACGACATCACGCAGAGAGAGGAGGTAAAGATGTCTTCACCCATGGGCACGCTACGTGACCTTGCACAGCAAGATGTTGATGATGCCACCACCGCGCTAGGTAAGTCTCAGCAAGCGTTTTTACATGCAGAACAGCAGCTAACTATGCTGCTCAATTATCAAGATGAATACCGTCAGCGTCTCAATCAGGGGATGAGCGGCGGTATGGATGCGTCGAGTTGGCGCAACTATCAGCAGTTTATTCGCACATTGGATCAGGCGATTGACCAGCATCGCCTACAGTTAAACCAATGCAATGTCAGGCTCGCAACCGCCACGCGTTGTTGGCAAGAAAAACAGCAACGCCTGAATGCGTTTTGCACATTACACGAGCGTCAAGAGCATCAGTTAAAAATGCAGCTCAATAAACAAGATCAAAAACGGATGGATGAGTACGCCCAGCGTGCCGCCATGAGGAGAGAAAAATCATGACGTCCCCATTGCTCGCGGTTGCGGTGACGAATCCTGCCACAACCAATACAAATACCCCGTCAGCGAAATCACCGAAGCAGGCGGCTGCCCCTTTTTCTGACGTATTGTCTCAAGCACACGCACAGCCCAATGAGCACCGCGCGCCACACACCGCAACCAGCAAAGCAGGCTCCGGATTAGCAGAAAAAACGGATCCCAAAACCTTGCAGGATGCGCTGGAAAAAACATTACAAAGCCAGTCAGCCAAAGATGAAGGTACCCAGAAGTTATTAAATCAGCTGGCGACATTAGATCCGAAACAGCAGCAAAAATTGCTAGCATCGCTCAATACCGCGCTCGCAAATAAAAAATTGGCGAACGGCGATGAGCATCTACAAACATTGACGGAAACGATAGCAGACAGCAACAGCGAGCAGGCGGAACAAGCGGCGATTAGTGCCTTACTTGCCATGCTGCCAGATGTACTGCCACTGCCATTGCCAAAAGTTGCCGCGTCTGACACTGCAGACGGTACTAAGATCAACGTTTCGTTGAATGGCTCATTATCCGAGCGCTCTGGCTCACTCATGAGCCAGCTCACCGCCGAGGATAAAAAGGATGCCCATCTGGATCTCGGACATTTATTAAAATCTGACAAGCCAAACGCCGAGACAGACAGCCAAGCATGGGATCTCTCTTTAGCGGCAGTGCCAAACAAAAAGACCGATCCGTCCACGCTTAAATCTAGCGTTGAGGCCAGCGCTACCCCGCTAAACACCGCTGAGATCCCGTTCAAATTGGCATCACAAATGGAAGATGCTCGGCTGCCTCGCAGCGAACTCAATCTTGCGCAGCAGCCAGCACATACGCTGAGCCAAGCGATGCACAATATTGCCGTAAGCAGCCCGGTCGTGGCCCCGCAAACAACGACAGTTCCTGCCGCACCTATGCCAACACCGGTACTTAATGCTCAGTTAGGCAGCAGTGAGTGGCAACAGGCGTTAGGCCAGCAAATCCTCATGTTTAACCGTAGCGGCCAACACAGCGCTGAACTGCGTCTTCATCCACAGGATCTGGGAACATTACAAATCAGCTTACGCATTGATGACAATCAAGCGCAGCTGCACATGGCATCCGGCCATAGCCAGGTACGCGCCGCGCTGGAAGCCGCCCTCCCGCAGCTACGCACCGCGCTGGCGGATAGCGGTATTCAGTTAGGGCAAAGCAGCGTGGGCAGCGAAGCCCAACCACAATGGAGCGGTAGCCAGCAAAACGCCTCCGACCGTCAAGCCACTTCCGGTGGATTTAGTCTGGATGGGAATCATGACGACAGGATCGTTACAGCCAGTGTTTCGGCTAAGCCGGTGAGAGTTGGGGGAGTGGATATCAGTGTTTAAATTTCATTTCATTAGATTGAATAGGGTTGTGGGTAAGGTTTCGGCCAGCTGTTATCTGTAAGGTGTGGAGTGAAGTTTCGTACGCTTTTAAGCTCCGAGTTTCTCTTCCATATCGTGCCAGCGTCCGAGCAAGGCGGCTCAATCGCCGCCGCCTTGCATCCGGGCTTGGCACCGTTTTTCAGCCTGCTTCGCAGGTTCCCTCATCTCGTCATTCCGGCTTTAACGGAACGAACGGCAATCGCCATCCTGGCTCCTCCGTTCTTTCGCCGACGTCCCTGTCGGCGAATCCTAGCCTTCATTCCTCTCTTCGACAGAAAAACAACGTGCCGGAAAAGGTCAAACCCAAAAGATAACAGACAAAAATTTTATCTTTTTTTAGTTTAAGCATTGGGAGAAAGAGCAACGCTAACAGGATGTTAGCGTTAAGGGAGGAGACACCAAGGATGGCGCATGCCGACCCGACGCGAAGATGCCATCTCGGATAAAAGCGCGCGAGTTGAGAGCCCCCGCGCAACGGGGCTCTCATCGGACGCCTTCGATTGGGCTACATATGAACGCGTTTATTGATAGGCGGTCGAAACCTTACACCATATCTCATAAAGGACAGGCAGCCGAAACCTTACACCACACCTCCACCACCAACCAAACACCCAAGCCCCCAAGATTGCACAACAACTACCCAATGCATTCACCATCCACCGCAATTAACCCCATTTTCACCCTCTATTCCCCCCATTGAACACCCGCGAGCCAAGGATAATAGACAGCACAAGTAAAATTTATGTGCGCTTCTTCGCACCGTAACAGGAATCATCCCCTTATGTCTGAAACTACACTCCCCAAGAACACTAAGCGGCGTGCCAAGTGGGTATGGATACTGTTAATTCTTATTGCAGCTGGCGCTGGTGGCGGTTTTTATGGCTGGAAATACTACCAGCACCAAGAAAAGCTGGCCGAAAGCAAGCCTGTCCCTCCCCCAATGCCGGTATTTATGCCTCTCGATACCTTCACCGTTAACCTGATCAGCGACGGTGAAGATGCCGATCGTGTGCTTTATATCGGTTTAACCCTACGTTTGCCCGATGAAGCCACACGTACTCGTATGAACGATTATCTGCCTGAAATGCGCAGCCGTTTATTAATGCTGCTTTCGCGCCAACACGCCGCCACGCTGGCCAGTGAACAGGGTAAAACTCAGCTAATGACTGATATTAAAGCCGTGCTCATGCCGCCAATTGCTCCCGGTCAGCCAAAGCAGATCGTTAGCGACGTGTTGTTTACAGCCTTTATCCTGCGGTAATCACTATGTCTGATAGTATTCTGTCACAGGCCGAAATTGACGCATTGCTGAACGGCGATAGCGACAATGGAAAACCTGACAACGAAATTCCGCTAGCGGGAAGCGAAAGCGACGTTCGCCCCTACGACCCGACCACTCAACGTCGGGTGGTACGCGAACGTCTGCAAGCACTGGAAATTATCAACGAGCGCTTTGCCCGTCAGTTTCGTATGGGGCTGTTTAACCTGCTGCGCCGTAGCCCTGATATCACGGTCGGTGCGGTTAAAATTCAGCCTTATCACGAGTTCGCACGTAACCTCCCAGTGCCAACCAATCTTAACCTGATTCATCTCAATCCATTACGTGGCACCGCGCTCATGGTGTTTGCACCAAGCTTGGTGTTTATGGCGGTGGATAACCTGTTTGGCGGCGACGGTCGTTTTCCAACCAAAGTCGATGGTCGTGAATTCACGCATACCGAACAACGCGTGATTAAACGTATGCTGCGGTTGGCGCTGGATGCCTATCGTGATGCGTGGAGCGCTATTTACAAGCTGGAAGTGGAATACGTTCGCTCCGAAATTCAGGTGAAATTCACCAACATCACCACTTCACCTAACGATATCGTGGTCACAACGCCTTTCACGATCGAAGTGGGTGCGCTGAGCGGCGAATTTAATATCTGTATTCCATTCTCGATGATTGAGCCACTGCGCGAGCTGCTGGTGAATCCACCGTTAGAGAACTCCAAGCAGGAAGATCAGCACTGGCGCGATACGCTCAGCAAGCAGGTTCAGCACTCTGAATTGGAGCTCGTCGCCAACTTTGTTGATATTCCTTTACGCCTGTCCGAAGTGCTTAAGCTTCAGCCTGGCGATGTACTACCCATTGAAAAACCTGAAAAACTTATCGCCAATGTGGATGGCGTTCCCGTTTTAACCTGCCAATACGGCAGTCAAAACGGCCAATATGCACTGCGCGTAGAACGATTAATCAACCCTATTTTAAATGCTCTGAGCGAGGATCAGCCCAATGAGTGACGTCAACAAGCCGTCTGCCGAAGGTCATGACGACGCCGCCGACCTGTGGGCGGAAGCGATGAACGAACAGCAAACCACCGAAAGTACCTCGGCGGGAAATGCTGCGGATGAGATTTTCCAAAATCTTGATAATCCATCACCGTTGGCCGGCAATCTGCACGATATTGATTTAATTTTAGATATTCCGGTCAAACTGACGGTGGAATTAGGCCGCACCAAGATGACGATTAAAGAGCTGCTACGTTTGTCACAGGGTTCGGTGGTTGCGCTAGACGGTCTGGCCGGTGAGCCGTTGGATATTTTGATCAACGGTTATCTGATTGCCCAAGGTGAAGTGGTGGTGGTTGCCGATAAGTTTGGCGTCCGTATCACCGACATCATTACGCCATCTGAACGCATGCGTCGTCTGAGCCGCTAATGATCCCCGCCACTTCAACATCCACCAGCGCGCCTGCGTCACTCGCGGTGCCTACGGGCAGCGTACTGACACAGGTTGGCAGCACGCTGGGTGCCATACTGCTGCTGATTTTAATTATCGGCTGGCTGGTTAAACGCTTAGGCTTTGCGCCTAAAAACAGCCGCAATAGAATGCTTAACGTGCGTGCCAGCTGTTCGCTCGGCGCACGTGAGCGCGTGGTGGTGGTTGAAGTGGACAATCAATGCTTGGTGCTCGGTGTAACCAGTCAGAACGTCACCCATCTGCATACTTTCACCGCTCCCCTTGCTGAAGATGAACCCGTTGAGAAAAAACAGGACTTCAGCCAGATTTTCAAGCAGGTGATACAGCAACAATTTGGTAAGCGCGGAGATAAGTCTTAATGCGCACTCAGCGTTTAATCCTTGGCCTTGGCGCCATAATATTACTTCTGGCTAGCCCATTGGCGCTGGCGCAGCTGCCCGGCATTGTTTCGCAGCCGCTGGCAAACGGCGGACAAAACTGGTCGTTGCCGGTTCAAACGCTGGTTTTCCTCACCTCTTTAACGTTTTTGCCCGCCGCATTGCTGATGATGACCAGCTTTACCCGCATCATCATCGTGTTGGGATTATTACGCAGCGCATTAGGCACACCGTCTGCGCCACCCAATCAGGTTATGCTAGGGCTGGCGCTGTTTCTCACCTTTTTCGTGATGTCACCGGTGTTTGATAAAATTTATCAAGACGCTTATCAGCCTTTTAGCCAAGACAAAATCACCATGGACGTCGCCATGGATCGCGGTGCCCAGCCGCTGCGCGAATTCATGCTGCGCCAAACTCGAGAAACCGATCTTGCGCTGTACGCCAAATTAGCTAATCTGCCGCAGATGTCAGGCCCAGAAGACGTACCGATGCGTATCCTGCTGCCCGCTTACGTCACCAGCGAGTTAAAAACGGCCTTCCAAATTGGCTTCACCATTTTCATTCCCTTTTTGATTATCGACCTAGTGGTTGCCAGCGTGTTGATGGCGCTCGGGATGATGATGGTTCCACCTGCCACCATTTCGCTGCCGTTCAAATTAATGCTGTTTGTCTTAGTCGATGGTTGGCAGTTGTTATTGGGCTCGCTGGCGCAGAGTTTTTACAGTTAACCGCCTCACTCACTGAGTAAAAAATATGACTCCAGAATCCGTAATGGCGCTCGGTTATCAGGCGATGAAAGTGGGATTGGCCTTGGCGACACCGTTGCTGTTGGCTGCGTTAATCAGTGGTTTGGTGATCAGTTTGCTACAGGCCGCCACCCAGATTAACGAAATGACGCTGTCGTTTATCCCTAAAATTCTGGCCGTGTTCGCGACCATGGTCATTGCGGGTCCGTGGATGCTCAGCCTTTTGCTGGATTACATGCGCACCCTTTTCACCAGCATTCCCTCCATCATCGGCTAACGCGGGCG
>Ga0302349_1002712_pt1 | contig 10993 bp, 11 predicted proteins | sample PhyAR1_FD_202176 | JGI IMG/M metagenome (GOLD analysis project Ga0302349, IMG submission 202176) | Leaf surface microbial communities from alfalfa plants in UC Gill Tract Community Farm, Albany, California, United States - DLSL A.R1... | ecosystem: Host-associated > Plants > Phyllosphere >...
GACGTGAAATAAGCCTTTACGCAGGCAGAATTATTCTGCCTGCGTTAACCCTGTTAGCTTTGTGAGGTATTGCGATGGGTGAACTTTATTCATCATGTATGGATATGCTTTACCGTATTTCTATGTGGGTGGCCGGAATAGCGCTGCTGGTCATGGTCGCCGTTATTCCCGTTGGGATCTTCGCCCGTTATGTCATGAACAGCGCCCTCTCCTGGCCTGAACCGGTCGCCATTATCTGCATGGTGACCTTTACCTTTGTTGGCGCAGCGGTGAGCTACCGCGCAGGCTCGCATATTGCGGTCAACATGGTGGTTGATCGTTTAGGCGAATCTGCCCGCCGCTTCTGTTTTATCGTCGCTGATTTAATGCTGATGGCGATCAGCCTGTTTATTCTCTGGTACAGCACCTCGCTGTGCATGGATTTATGGGATCAGCCTGTCGCAGAATTCCCGCTGGTTACCGCTGGAGAAAACTATCTGCCGCTGCCCATCGGTTCGGCGATCACCATTCTGTTTATTATTGAGAAGATATTCCGTGGTTCCCAATATCAGCGTCCGGTTGTGATGCTGGGATCGACCAGTTAATCCCCGGCCCGTTTCAGAAAGGAAAGCAGATGGACGCATTTATTCTTGTCTTTACGCTCGGCATTATGTTGGCGATTGGGGTGCCGGTTGCGTATGCCGTTGGCATTAGCGCGATTATTGGGGCGTGGTATATCGAGATCCCGCTGGAAGCGGTAATGATCCAGTTAACCAACGGGGTGAACAAATTTTCGCTGCTGGCGATCCCGTTCTTTATTCTCGCCGGGGCGATCATGGCGGAAGGCGGAATTGCACGCAGGCTGGTGAATTTCGCCTATATCTTTGTCGGCTTTATTCGCGGCGGTTTATCGCTGGTGAATATCGTGGCCTCGACCTTTTTCGGCGCCATTTCCGGTTCTTCGGTGGCGGATACGGCGTCTATCGGCTCGGTGATGATCCCGGAGATGGATAAGAAAGGCTATCCGCGCGACTTCGCCGCGGCAGTCACGGCGAGCGGATCGGTGCAGGCAATTCTTACCCCACCCAGCCATAACTCGGTGATCTACTCGCTGGCGACTGGCGGCACGGTGTCCATTGCGGCGCTGTTTATCGCCGGGATCCTGCCGGGCCTGCTGCTGAGTCTGACTCTGATGGTGATGTGCATCTGCTTCGCCCACAAGCGCGGCTACCCGAAAGGCGAGCGCATCCCGTTTCGCCAGGCGCTGAAGATTTTTGTCGATACGCTCTGGGGCCTGATGACCGTAGTGATCATTATGGGCGGCATCCTTTCGGGGATTTTCACCGCCACGGAATCTGCGGCGATCGCCTGCCTGTGGGCATTCTTCGTCACCATGTTTATCTACCGTGATTACAAATGGTCGGAACTGCCGAAGCTGATGTACCGCACGGTGAAAACCGTCACCATCGTGATGATCCTGATCGGCTTTGCGGCGGCGTTTGGCGCGGTGATGACCTACATGCAGTTGCCGATGCGCATCACCGAAGCCTTCACCCACATTTCGGATAACAAATACGTCATCCTGATGTGCATTAACATCATGCTGCTGCTGCTCGGTACGCTGATGGACATGGCTCCGCTGATCCTGATCCTGACGCCGGTGCTGCTGCCGGTGACCAACGCGCTGGGCATCGATCCGGTGCACTTCGGCATGATCATGCTGGTAAACCTGGGGATCGGCCTGATTACGCCGCCGGTGGGATCGGTGCTGTTTGTGGCCAGTGCGGTGAGTAAGCAGAAAATAGAGCAGGTGGTGAAAGCGATGCTGCCGTTCTATGCGGTGCTGTTCCTGGTGCTGCTGCTGATAACCTACATCCCGGCGATCTCGCTGTTCCTGCCAAAACTGTTTGGAGTGATGTAACGGGCGTTTATACCGGATGGCTGGCTGACGGGCGATGTGCTTTTGTCGGTCAGCCATCCGGCAAGATTATTCCTCAAAGATTTCACTCATCTCTTCGGCAAGCATGAGCATTTCACCCTCGTAATATTTGAATTTTATCTGACCAAAACCTGCGGCATGCCAGGTCTCTATCGTTTTGCCTTCTTCCTTTACCCTCAAATGGCAGACGTTTTTAAACACTCTTTCTTTGCCATCAATGTCTAACGGCAAATCTTCAAAGCCGACAAAGGTGTAGTGGCTGTATCCGTCGAAATCAATCTCTGTGCGCTCACCGGTGCTGGCGCTGATTTGCGTACCTTTCCCGCTAAGTTTAAAAGATTGTCCGGGCGCGACCTGTTCCGGGTGGGTCGGGGCGGTTATCCAGTCAACGGTAACGTCAGGCGTATTGCGATCGCTCATGCTCCAGTTGACTGAACGCAGCAGTTTTCTGCCGCTCATGTCATAGATGAGCGTATTGCGTATGTTTCCATTGACCGTATCCATTTGAATGGCGGGCTTTCCATTAATGTCGATTTTGGCCGTTGAGACGACAGCGTCGCCCATCTGATAAGAAACATCGGCTTTGAGGGGGAAGCAATCGGAAAAGGAGGGGGCAGCGAAAACCGGGGCGGTCAGCGCGAGCGGCAAAAAAGTGGCCAGAATAGCCAGGCGGCGAGGTGTCATAGATTTCCCTTACTGTAGATACGTCCTGTATTGGTGTAAGGGGGGATTATAGAGTGCTACCGACCATCATCCCCTTGATGAAATCTGATTTATAAGGGCATAAAAAAAGGCAGCGTGGGCTGCCTTAATGCTGAACCAGCGGCTTAGCGACGTACCGCGATCGCTTCGATTTCGATCTTCACATCTTTCGGCAGACGGGCCACTTCCACGCAGGAGCGCGCCGGGAAGGTGGCATTGTGCTCGGTGAAAAACGCTTCGTAGGTGGCGTTAACGGTCGCAAAATCGTTCAGATCTTTCACGAACACGGTTGTTTTTACGATATCACCCACTTTCAGGCCAGCCGCTTCGACGATCGCTTTGACGTTTTCCAGCGACTGACGCGCCTGCGCGGAGACATCATCCGGCACGGTGCCGTTTTTTGGATCGACCGGGATCTGACCGGAAGTGATGATCATGCTGCCTAAATCAACGCCCTGAACATACGGCCCAATGGCTGCTGGTGCATTTTCCGTCGCGATGGTTTTAGTCATAATTTCTCCTGTATTTCAGCGGGAAGAGGGGTTGGGTTCCGCGCCATTATAGGGAGGGAGGAACCCATAACCAACCTCAATTAATTTGCCAGTACCACAGAATGGGAAAACTCTTTCTCACAGTATTTGCATTTCAGCGCGATATCCGCAGCTCGTTTTTTCACCGCAAAGCTGGATGAAACCGGCTCGGCGTGGCTGATGCAGTTGCTGTTCGGGCAGATCAGCACCGCTTCGATGCGTTCCGGCAAACTGGGGCGCGATTTCCCCACCACTTCATATTCATCAATGCGGTTAACGGTGGCGTCCGGCGCATACAGGGCTAACTGGTTAACCTGCTCGTCGGTCAAAAAGGTGTTCTCGATTTTGATCAGATCCTTGCGGCCCATTTCACCTGACGGCAGATTCAGGCCGATGGTGATGCGCTGGTCGGTTTCGGTCAGCTTAAACAGGGTCAGCAGCTTAAAGCCCACCTGCGCCGGAATATGATCAATTACGGTGCCGCGCTTAATGGCTTCAACCTGGAGTTTGTTATCGTGTGTCATGTCGTTTCCCCTCTTAAAGTGCCAAATCGCGATTGAGAACCAGCGCCAGCAGTGCCTGACGCGCAAAGATGCCGTTTCCGGCCTGCTGGAAGTACCAGGCGTGTGGCGTTTTGTCGACGTCAGTGTGGATCTCATCCACGCGCGGCAGCGGGTGCAGCACCTTCATATTGCTGCGCGCGCCGGTCAAATCGCTGGCACGCAGAACAAACTGCGCCTTCACGTTGGCGTATTCCGACGGGTCCAGACGCTCTTTCTGCACGCGGGTCATATAGAGAATATCCACTTCCGGCATCACGTCCTCGATGCTGTCGTGCACGCTCCACGCGATGCCGTTTTCATCGAGCATATCCAGAATGTACTGCGGCATGGCCAGCGCCACAGGTGCGATAAACAGGAAGCGGTTGCCGCTGAATTTCGCCATCGCCTGCGCCAGCGAGTGCACCGTGCGGCCATATTTCAGATCGCCGACCATCGCGATATTCAGATTTTCCAGGCGACCCTGGGTTTCCTGGATGGTGAACAGATCCAGCAGGGTTTGCGTCGGATGCTGGTTAGAGCCGTCGCCTGCGTTGAGTACCGGAATGCCACCGGAGAATTCCGTCGCCAGCCGCGCCGCGCCTTCCTGCGGGTGGCGCATCACAATGGCGTCCACGTAGGTGCTGATAACCGAAATGGTGTCGGCCAGGGTTTCGCCTTTTTTACCGAGCGACGTATTCGCGCTGTCCGAGAACCCCACCACGCTCGCGCCCAGGCGGTGCATGGACGTTTCAAACGACAGGCGGGTACGGGTGGACGCTTCAAAGAAACAACTGGCGATCACTTTATGCTTTAGCAGCTCCGGCTGGGGATTCGCCTTGAGGCTTGCTGCGGTCGCCAGCACCCGTTCAAGTTCTTCGCGACTGAGATCGTTTATGGAAATGATATGTTTCTGATATAGCGGATTAGCCATGGTTATCTCCGGACGTCTGCGCAAAAAAAAGCCCCTCAATAGAGGGGCTGTGGAATAGAGTCGGCAACGGGAAGAAAAACGGCAGGCCTGCGCCTTTTTTCAGACGCGGTAAGACAGTATGTCGAACGCTTTGGACCATGCTTCCTCCCGGCAAATTGTCGGGCATTATACTGAGCTGCTTTTTCGGATCAAGTGATTAATGCACAATTCACGCTATGCAAACGGTTATTATGCATATTAATGCATTCTTAATAGATAATTAACGCGCTTGTGTACGATGGCGGTGCACTTCACATCGCGCGGAGCCACCCAGACAATACTGCTACCTGCCACCACGCCTAAGATCTCCGGGATGGCATGGTAATCCAGTATCCTGGCGACGGCGCGCCCGTATCCGGCGGCGGTATGAATAAGGATAAACTCGCTATTGTGCTCCACGCTGACCACCATCTCAGAGATGGAACGCGCCGCATCCGGGGCCGGGCGTAATTGCGGATTCACGGAATAAATTTTTTGTCCCTTCGCATTGCGGATTTTTATGACGCCCAGCAGCTTAAGCAGACGCGAAACGGTGGACTGGCTGATGGTTTCGAAGCCATGATCCTGCAAATCCCGACGGATCTGCTCCTGTGATAAATAGCTTTTTTCCACGATAAGACGCTGACAGACGGTGAGCTGAAGCTGCTCTCTGGCGGAGTTAGCGGGTTCGTTCATAGCGTTATCTCAATTGGTTGCCAAAATGCCCGGAAGCGTGGCTTACCGGGCCTGAAAACGTGCAGATGCCCTACGGCGAAAACTCAAAGCAGCGCGCCCACGCTGAGCACCAGGGTGATCACGATGGTCAGTATTAAAAGCAAAGGGGCGACCCACTTCAGGTAACGCACATAAGGTACGCGGGCAATGGCCAGGCCGCCCATCACAACAGCAGACGTTGGCGTGATCAGATTCACAATGCCGGAAGCTGACTGGTAGGCAGTGACCACCAGGTCGCGATTAACGTTCGCAAAATCAGCAAGTGGGGCCATGATCGGCATGGTCAACACTGCAAGCCCGGAAGATGAAGGCACCAGAAACGAGAGCACCACTTCCAGCCAGTACATCACGTTGATAAACGCCACCGAGGACAAACCGCTCACCATCCCTTCGGCGCTGTGCAAAATGGTGTGGGTGATCATCCCCTTATCCATAATCACCACAATGCCGCGCGCAATGCCGATGATCAGCGCCACGCCGAGCAAATCGCGCGCGCCGTTAATGAACGTGGAGGTCAGTTCTTCTTCACTCATGCGGGCAATCAGTCCCACGATGATGGCGGCGGCGAGAAACACGGCGGAGATTTCAGCCATCCACCAGCCGAGCACCGCCACGCCGTAGATCATCACTGCGAAGGCGAGGGCGAAAATCACTAGAATCAGCTTGCGAATCGGGGTGAATTCGAGGGCTTCCGGGGATTTATTACCCAGAAAATGCGCCTGATTTTCTTCAAGTTTATCGGCCACGATGGAGCTTGTCGGATCGAGGCGAACCTTACGCGCATAGCGCATCACCCACGCCACGCAGATCACCCAGCCCACGCCAAGCAGCAGCACGCGCAGCAAAATGCCGTTGGTGAAGGGAATGCCTGCGGCGTTGGCGGCGATCACTGTGGCGAAGGGGTTGATCGTCGAACCCAGCGTGCCGATCCCCGCCCCCAGCAAAATGGTCGAGGCGGCAACGACAGGATCGAAGCGGGCGGCGAGCATCACCGGCACCAGCAGGGTGTAAAACGGCAGCGACTCCTCGGCCATGCCGTAGATCGTCCCGCCGGCGGCGAACAGCCCCATCAGGATCGGGATCATCCACTCTTCGCGCCCGCGAAGGCGGGTGGTGACACGCTCGATCCCGGCGTCAATGGCCCCGGTTTTGGTGACGATCCCCAGAAAGCCGCCGATGATCAAAATAAACAGCGCCACGTCGATTGCGCCTGCCTGACCGGTCGTCGGATCGTAGAGGCCGCTGATCGGGGCCATCAGGACCGCCACCAGCCCCTGCGGATGCGCCGCAACGTGAGCGTAGGTGCCTGCAACCGGGACTTCTTTACCCAGCGTTTCGTTCATCGCCATCTGATACTGCCCGGCCGGGATCACCCAGCTAAGCGCGGCGACCAGCGCGATGAGAACAAATAAAATGGTGTAAGCGGAAGGAAATTTGAACTTGCCCATGGGGTGCTCTCCCTTTTCGGGCGCGCCAGCGTGCCGACGCGCCCGGTTGATTACTCGCCGAGTGTCGCCACCATGACCGCTTTGATGGTGTGCATTCTGTTTTCTGCTTCGTCAAACACGATGGAGTTGGCGGACTCGAACACCTCTTCCGTCACTTCCAGCCCCTTCAGCCCGTAGGCGATTTCGATTTCACGGCCCATAGTGGTGTGCTCGTTGTGGAAGGCGGGCAGGCAGTGCATAAATTTGACGTTCGGGTTGCCGGTGGCTTTCACCACCTCGCCGTTAACCTGGTAAGGCTTCATCAGGCTCACGCGCTCGCCCCAGGCTTCTTTCGGCTCGCCCATCGACACCCACACGTCGGTGTAGAGGAAATCGACGCCGTTGACGCCTTCTTCCACGTCTTCCGTCAGCACAATCCGCGCCCCGGTTTCGGCGGCGATGGCACGGCACTGCGCTACCAGCGCCTCTTCCGGCCAGAACGCGCGAGGGGCGACCAGGCGGATATCCATGCCCATTTTCGCTGCGCCGACCATCAGGTCATTGCCCATGTTGTTGCGCGCATCGCCGAGGTAAGCAAAGCTCAGCTCCGGTAGGGTTTTGCCCGGCGCGTGTTCGAGCATGGTCATCAGATCCGCAAGGATTTGCGTCGGGTGGAACTCGTTGGTCAGCCCGTTCCAGACCGGCACGCCTGCGAATTCACCGAGTTCTTCCACAATCGCCTGGCCGTAACCGCGATATTCAATGCCGTCATACATGCGTCCGAGCACTCTGGCAGTGTCTTTCATCGACTCTTTGTGGCCGATCTGCGATCCGCTTGGGCCGAGGTAAGTGACCTGCGCGCCCTGATCGAACGCCGCCACTTCAAACGCACAGCGGGTACGGGTGGAGGTTTTCTCAAAAATCAGCGCGATGTTTTTACCGACTAAGGTTTTCTTCTCACATCCGGATTTTTTGGCCGCTTTCAGCTCAATGGCGAGATCGATGAGGTGCTGAATTTCGGCGGGGGTGTAGTCTAAAAGTTTCAGGAAATTGCGGTTTTTCATAGAGATAGTCATATAAATGTCCTTTTAGAATGTGCGATTTTGTGACCCTCACCCCGGCCCTCTCACTCAGGGGGGCGAAAATTCCCTCCCCCTGAGTGAGAGGGTTAGGGTGAGGGGAAAAAATTACTGCCGAATCAGCGTTCCTTTATCCCCGGCTAAAATCGCCGGGCCGTCTGCCAGCGCGCCGATCCCGGCGATGCCGTTGCACTCGCGCACAAAGCGGCTACAGGCGGCGACCTTCGGTCCCATCGATCCGGCGTCAAACGTCATCGCATCCAGCAGCGCTGGCGTGACCTGGGCGAGGGGGCGCTGACCGGGCTTACCCCAGTCGACATACACCGCGTCGGCGTCGGTCAGGATCAGCAGGGCGTCGGCCTCAATCTGGCGGGCGAGCAGGGCGGCGGAGAGGTCTTTGTCGATCACCGCCTCAATGCCGTGGTAGCCGTCGGCTTTCTCCACCACCGGCACGCCGCCACCGCCGTTGCAAATCACCAGATGATCGCGGCTGATCAGGGCGTTAATGGCGTCGCTCTCGACGATCCGCTTCGGCTGCGGCGAGGGCACCACGCGGCGGAAGTACGTCCCGTCAGCCTTAAACCGCCAGCCTTTTTCTGCGCTCAGGGCGTCGGCCTGCGCCTGGTCATACACCGGGCCAATGTATTTGGTCGGATTCGCGAAGGCGGGATCGGCCGCATCCACTTCCACCTGCGTCAGCAGCACGCTCACTTCCCGCTGCGGCAACTGGTTTTTCAGCGATTGCTGGAGCATGTAGCCGATCATCCCCTGGCTTTCCGCGCCGAGAATATCGAGCGGGTAGGGGGTGACGTTTTCATAGGCGCTGTTTTGCAGTGCCAGCAGACCCACCTGCGGGCCGTTGCCGTGCACCAGCACCACGCGCCAGTTGTGAGTCAGGCCGGCGATGGTTTTTGCCGCCAGATCGATATTCTTGCGCTGAATGTCTGCTTCCAGCGGCTCACCGCGTTTAAGCAGCGCATTGCCACCGAGCGCGACCACGAGGGTAGGTTTCAATTCCATTTTGCGTCTCCTTAAATGCCGTCACGTTCAAGCGGGCAACTCATGCAGCGCGCGCCACCACGACCCCGCCCCAGTTCGTCACCGGGGATCGGCAGGACGGTAATGCCTGCTTTGTCATATTTTTCGTTGGTCCAGATATTGCGCTCGTAGCCGACAACCACGCCGGGGCGCAGGGTCAGCACGTTGTTAGCGTCATTCCACTGCTCGCGTTCGGCTTCGAAGGCGTCGCCGCCGGTGGTGATCAGGCGGATCTGCGACACGCCCAGCGCTTTTTCCAGCGCATGCAGGAGGCTCGGCTCTTGCAGACGGCTCAGCCCGCCGCGTCCGTCCGGGGTCAGCGTCCAGCACTGCACGTCTTTTCGCACCACTTCCGGGTAAACCGAGAAGGTATCGACGTCGATATGGGTCATGACGGTGTCGAGGTGCATACAGGAGCGATGCTTGGGTAATTCAACGGCGATCACCCGCTCGGCCTGACGATGTTTAAACAGGCTGCTGGCGAGGAATTCGATCCCCTGCGGAGTGGTGCGTTCGGACATACCGATTAATACTGCGCCGCGTCCGATCACTAATACGTCGCCGCCTTCCAGCGTCGCATGATCGTAATTAATATCTTCATCGCCGAAATATTTAATAAACTCGCCGTCGGTGAATTTCTGGTGCCAGCGATAAATGGCGCGCAGATTATTGGTTTCACGCTGGCGGGCGGGTTTTGCCATTGGGTTAATGGAGACGCCGTTATATATCCAGCATGAGGTGTCGCGGGTAAATAAATGGTTGGGCAGCGGCTTCATAATAAAATCATTCGCCGTATGCGTATCGACGACCATATTTTTAATAAAGGCCGGGATTTCTCCGTAGGTCAGACCCCCGCTCAGACGACGCGCCAGTTCGCGGTGCGGCATATCGGCCAGCCAGCCGCGCACGTCGGAGGCAAATGTCGGCCCAAGGCGGTAATCCGATACCTGAGTTTGCAGCAGGCAGGCCTTGGCATCCGGCGTATCCAGCGTTTCGGTTAACAGATCGGTAAGCAGTAATACTTCCACTCCTTGCTGGCGCAGGGTATTGGCAAAAATATCGTGTTCTTCACCGGCCCGCTCCACTGACAGCACGTCGTCAAATAACAGCTCCTGACAATTCGAGGGCGTCAGTCTTTTCAGGCTCAGGTTAGGGCGATGCAACATAACGCTGCGCAATTGGCCAATTTCAGAACCGACGTAATGCTTTTCCATAATTATTCCTTGAACTTTTTTAAGAATAAAAGGGACGGCGTTATGAAAATATTATTTTTCATAACCCTTCGTGTTCAGTTGAATTCGGGGGCCATACTAAACGCTGGCGTTATTTATAATGTGATATTGCTCACGCTGAAATGGGGGAGAGTGGGTTTGTTTCTTAATGCATGACTGACATCAGAAAATACCCAAATCATTAAAATAGCCGGATGAATCCCTACGCATTATTCAGTTTCATTATTTGAAGTTGTTAATATAATGTAGAAATTAAAAAATAATCACTGTGAATTATCTTATTGATTTTTAACGTTAAATAAATCAGTGTTGCATGAGTATTCAAAATAAACGATCGATTATTTGCGCATTAAGCTAAATTAAAAAATAACTATGGCGTTACCTGCCTGAATATGTTGTGAGGCAAAGTGTGAGTACGCCAAGGTTTTTTTGATAAGTATAAATTAATCAATGGGTTATAGATTGCATTATCATGGTTAATCAATCACTTATGCAGAATGGCTGCATAAAGCCAGAATACTATTTAACAATTTAATAACGGGTCTGCCGATAAACATGCGTTACAACAAATCTTTGCCAATTAGCAGTGGTAGGGAAGTGGTTTTTTTCGTATAACACATAAAAAATGAAACACTGTTTTACGAAAGGAGATCATCATGATCGTTGGCAATATCCACAACCTGCAATCCTGGCTGCCTCAGGAACTGGCGCAGGCGATTGAATACGTTAAGCAGAACGTCACCGACGCAACCCCGACTGGCAAGCACGACATCGACGGCAGCCGTCTGTTTTTCCTGCTTTCCGAAGATATGACGCAGCCGTTTGCCGAGCGCCGCGCCGA